>Ga0129316_1000194_pt1 | contig 41908 bp, 54 predicted proteins | sample Cm1ome_2_FD_94429 | JGI IMG/M metagenome (GOLD analysis project Ga0129316, IMG submission 94429) | Eastern black-and-white colobus group fecal microbial communities from Wisconsin, USA - Cm1022B metagenome | ecosystem: Host-associated > Mammals > Digestive system > Large intestine > Fecal...
ACTATTCAGTGGATTTGTCCGAGTCCGTATCGGCCTCATCATGGGCGCAAAAACTGGTTTCTGGGCATTGGGCGTTTTACCGCTGATGAGCAGGAACAATCGGATGCAATCCGTTATGAGACGTTGCGTTCGTCGGGGCCGGGCGGTCAACATGTCAATAAAACCGACTCGGCGGTACGCGCCACGCATTTGGCATCCGGTATTAGCGTGAAGGTTCAGTCAGAGCGTAGTCAGCATGCTAACAAGCGGCTGGCACGATTGCTGATTGCCTGGAAGCTGGAGCAGCAGCAACAGGAAAATAGCGCGGTGCTGAAATCGCAGCGGCGAATGTTCCATCACCAGATTGAACGTGGCAACCCGAGACGGACATTTACAGGGATGGCTTTTATCGAAGGATAATGAAGGATGAAACTGCCGGAAGGCGATTAAACGCCATCCGGCAGCAAATCAAATAATTACTTCGCCGGAATTTCTTTCAGCAGTTCAGTCAGCAGTGTCCAGTAATGACCTACGCTTTCGATGTGAACTTGCTCATCCGGAGAGTGTGGACCGGTGATAGTTGGCCCGATAGAAACCATGTCCATTTCCGGATACGGTTTTTTGAACAGACCACATTCCAGGCCCGCGTGGATAATCTGGATGTTCGGTGTTTTGTTGAACAGACGCTGATAGGTTTCACGTACCAGATGCATCACCGGAGAATTAGCGTCCGGCTGCCAGCCAGGATATGCGCCTTTCGCTTCGGTTTTCGCGCCAGCTAGTTTACCCAGCGAATCCAGCATGCTCACCACGTAGTCTTTACCGCTGTCGATCAGTGAACGGATCAGGCAGTGAATTTCTACGTTATTGTCAGTCATGGTCACCACACCGACGTTCAGGGAGGTTTCGACCACACCTTTTGCCACGTCGGAATTGCGGATCACACCGTTCGGGGTGGCGTTCAGCAGACGAATAAAGGTATCGCGAGATTTCGCAATCAGGGCAGCTTTATCGTTCGCTACAGAGTCCAGCAACAAGGCCAGATTTTTCTCTTTCTCTGCCAGCTCGTTTTTCAGGATCTCCTGATAGGTATTCACCAGAGATTTCAGGACGTCGACTTTATCAGCTGCGACAGCAATGGTCGCAAAGGCTTCACGCGGGATGGCGTTACGCAGTGTGCCGCCGTTGAAATCGATAAGGCGCAGATCCAGTTCTTCCGCATGACCCGCCAGGAAGCGCACCAGTAGTTTGTTGGCATTACCCAGGCCAACGTGGATTTCACCGCCGGAGTGACCGCCTTTCAGACCTTTTAAGGTTAACTTGAAGGTTTCAAAACCAGCTGGAACCGCTTCACGATCTAAATGCAGGTTGGAGGTGAAGTCGATACCCCCCGCACAACCCATGTAGATTTCACCTTCTTCTTCGGAGTCGGTGTTAATCAGAATATCAGCCTGCAACCAGTTGCTCTGTAAGCCGAACGCACCGTCCATACCGGCTTCTTCGGTCATGGTCAGCAGCACTTCCAGCGGGCCGTGAACCACGTTTTCGTCAGCCAGAACCGCCAGCGCAGACGCCATACCAATGCCGTTATCTGCACCCAGCGTGGTGCCGCGCGCTTTAACCCATTCGCCATCAATATAAGGCTGGATAGGATCTTTCGTGAAGTCATGCACGGTGTCGTTATTTTTCTGCGGCACCATATCGAGGTGGGCCTGTAAGACGACCGGTTTACGATTTTCCATACCTGCGGTAGCAGGTTTACGAATCAGGATATTACCTACCTGATCGCGTTCGACATGGAAACCTTTCTCTTTTGCCCAACCAACAATGTATTCAGCGAGTTGCTCTTCATGATAGGACGGGTGAGGAATAGAACAGATTTTGGCAAAAATATCCCACAGCGGCTGTGGAGATAATTGAGACAGTTCAGACACGTTAAGTCTCCTTGTCGATCACCCGCAAAACAGTATTGCAGGTCACAGGGTTAGCAGAAAATGTTGTCAACACAAGACAGGCTTGCGAGATATGTTTGAGAATACCACTTTATCCCGCGTCAGGGAGAGGCAGTGCGTAAAAAGACGCGGACTCATGTGAAATACTGGTTTTTAGTGCGCCAGATCTCTATAATCTCGCGCAACCTATTTTCCCCTCGAACACTTTTTAAGCCGTAGATAAACAGGCTGGGACACTTCACATGAGCGAAAAATACATCGTCACCTGGGACATGTTGCAGATCCATGCACGTAAACTCGCAAGCCGACTGATGCCTTCTGAACAATGGAAAGGCATTATTGCCGTAAGCCGTGGCGGTCTGGTACCGGGTGCGTTACTGGCGCGTGAACTGGGTATTCGTCATGTCGATACCGTTTGTATTTCCAGCTACGATCACGACAACCAGCGCGAGCTTAAAGTGCTAAAACGCGCAGAAGGCGATGGCGAAGGCTTCATCGTTATTGATGACCTGGTGGATACCGGTGGTACTGCGGTTGCGATTCGTGAAATGTATCCAAAAGCACATTTTGTGACTATCTTCGCAAAACCGGCTGGTCGTCCGCTGGTTGATGACTATGTTGTTGATATCCCGCAAGATACCTGGATCGAACAGCCGTGGGATATGGGCGTCGTATTCGTCCCGCCAATCTCCGGTCGCTAATCTTTTCAACGCCTGGCACTGCCGGGCGTTGTTCTTTTTAACTTCAGGCGGGTTACAATAGTTTCCAGTAAGTATTCTGGAGGCTGCATCCATGACACAGGCAAACCTGAGCGAAACCCTGTTCAAACCCCGCTTTAAACATCCTGAAACCTCGACGCTAGTCCGCCGCTTTAATCACGGCGCACAACCGCCTGTGCAGTCGGCTCTTGATGGTAAAACCATCCCTCACTGGTATCGCATGATTAACCGTCTGATGTGGATCTGGCGCGGCATTGACCCACGTGAAATCCTCGACGTCCAGGCACGTATTGTGATGAGCGATGCTGAACGTACCGATGATGATTTATACGATACCGTGATTGGCTACCGTGGTGGCAACTGGATTTATGAGTGGGCCACCCAGGCGATGGTGTGGCAACAAAAAGCCTGTGCGGAAGAAGATCCGCAACTCAGTGGTCGACACTGGCTGCATGCGGCTACGTTGTACAACATTGCCGCCTATCCTCATCTGAAAGGAGATGACCTGGCCGAGCAAGCGCAGGCTTTATCAAACCGCGCCTATGAAGAGGCCGCCCAGCGTCTGCCGGGCACGATGCGGCAGATGGAGTTTACCGTACCCGGCGGTGCGCCCATCACCGGCTTTTTGCATATGCCGAAAGGCGATGGCCCGTTCCCGACAGTATTAATGTGTGGTGGTCTGGATGCGATGCAGACGGACTATTACAGCCTGTATGAACGTTATTTTGCGCCGCGCGGCATTGCGATGCTGACTATTGATATGCCGTCGGTGGGCTTTTCTTCAAAATGGAAGCTCACCCAGGACTCCAGCCTGTTGCATCAGCACGTCTTAAAGGCGCTGCCTAACGTACCGTGGGTGGATCACACTCGCGTCGCGGCCTTTGGTTTCCGTTTCGGCGCTAACGTTGCCGTGCGTCTGGCATACCTTGAATCGCCGCGTCTGAAAGCGGTTGCCTGTCTTGGTCCGGTAGTTCATACCCTGTTGAGTGATTTTAAGTGCCAGCAACAGGTGCCGGAAATGTATCTTGACGTTCTGGCGAGTCGTTTGGGGATGCATGATGCTTCCGATGACGCGTTGCGCGTGGAGCTGAATCGCTATTCATTAAAAGTGCAAGGATTGCTGGGACGTCGCTGCCCAACGCCAATGTTATCAGGCTACTGGAAGAACGATCCGTTCAGCCCGGAAGAGGACTCACGCTTAATCACCTCATCATCTGCTGACGGTAAATTATTAGAGATCCCATTTAACCCGGTGTATCGGAATTTTGACAAAGGTCTTCAGGAAATCACCGGCTGGATCGAAAAACGCTTGTGTTAAAAATTTGCTAAATTTTGCCAATTTGGTAAAACAGTTGCATCACAACAGGAGATAGCAATGACGTTACCGAGTGGACACCCGAAGAGCAGATTGATCAAAAAATTTACCGCACTAGGCCCGTATATTCGTGAAGGTAAGTGCGAAGATAATCGATTCTTTTTCGATTGTCTGGCTGTATGCGTCAACGTGAAACCGGCACCGGAAGTGCGTGAATTCTGGGGCTGGTGGATGGAGCTGGAAGCGCAGGAATCCCGTTTTACCTACAGCTACCAGTTTGGTCTGTTCGATAAAGCAGGCGACTGGAAGAGCGTTCCGGTAAAAGACACTGAAGTGGTTGAACGACTGGAGCACACCCTGCGTGAGTTTCACGAGAAGCTGCGTGAACTGCTGACGACGCTGAATCTGAAGCTGGAACCGGCGGATGATTTTCGTGACGAGCCGGTGAAGTTAACGGCGTGAGTGAAATGTGCCGGATGCATCACATCCGGCAATAATCATTAAAACTGATAGGTCATGCCAACCGCGACAATATCATCATTATTAATATTCAATTTGTTATCGCTATCCAGTTGGTTGATTTTATAATCAACAAACGCTGACATATTTTTGTTGAAATAATATGTAGCCCCGACATCGATATAATTGACCAGATCTTCATCACCGATACCTTCAATATCTTTCCCTTTCGATAAGACATAACCCAGCGATGGACGCAGACCAAAGTCAAACTGGTATTGAGCGACCGCTTCAAAGTTCTGTGTCTTATTGGCAAAGCCGCCAGTTATTGGCGTCATTTTGCGTGTTTCAGAATAAAAAGTTGCCAGATAAATATTATTGGCATCGTATTTCAGACCTGTTGCCCATGCTTCTGCACGCTTGCCAGTGCCACGGCTTTGCAGGTTCTGCTCGTTGGTGCGATCTGAGTTGGTATAGGCACCACTAATGGCGAAATCGCTGCCGCCAAAGTCATATGTCAATGACGTGCCGAAGCCATCGCCGTTTTGCTTTTTAACGTCGCGGTTTTCGTTTTTCCCTTGATATTGCAGGGTTAAGTTCAGGCCATCGATAACGCCGAAGAAGTCGGTGTTCCGATACGTCGCCAGACCGCTGGCGCGTTTGGTCATAAAGTTGTCGGTCTGCGCCGAGGAGTCGCCACCAAATTCCGGGAACATATCGGTCCAGGCTTCCACGTCATACAACGCGCCCAGGTTACGGCCATAGTCGAAAGAACCCAAATCTTTATACTTCAATCCGGCAAAAGCGAGACGCGTTTTTTGCTGTGCAGTATCACTCTCCGCTTTATTTCCGGCAAACTCCGCTTCCCAACGGCCATAGCCAGTCAGTTGATCGTTAATTTGTGTTTCGCCTTTAAAACCAAAACGGATATAACTCTGGTCGCCATCTTTACTGTCGTTATCACTCATATAATGCATGGCTTTAACTTTGCCATAGACATCCAGTTTATTACCGTCTTTGTTATATATTTCTGCGGCCTGTACGGATGCAGATGCCACAATGCCCATCACCACTAATGCCAGAGTGCTCTTTTTCATTTTCATTCCTGATTTTAATTAACGCGCGAATATTCAGCGGGAGAGCCCCGTTGAAAACAGGAAAGTTTTTAACCTGAGATTGTTAAAGATATATTACAGATTAATAATATTCTTAAAATGTGGTAATTTATTAAATCTGTAATAAAAGCGTAAACAACTGCCGCTAGGCTTGCTGATCCCGCGCAACAAAACGCCATGCTTTGCTTGCAGATGGTTGGCAACCGACGACAGTCCTGCTAAAACGTTCGTTTGATATCATTTTTCCTAAAATTGAATGGCAGAGAATCATGAGTGACAGCCAGACGCTGGTGGTAAAACTCGGCACCAGTGTGCTAACAGGCGGATCGCGCCGTCTGAACCGTGCCCATATCGTTGAACTTGTTCGCCAGTGCGCGCAGTTACATGCCGCCGGGCATCGGATTGTTATTGTGACGTCGGGCGCGATCGCCGCCGGACGTGAGCACCTGGGGTACCCGGAACTGCCAGCGACTATCGCCTCGAAACAACTGCTGGCGGCGGTAGGGCAGAGTCGACTGATTCAACTGTGGGAACAGCTGTTTTCGATTTATGGCATTCACGTCGGGCAGATGCTGCTGACCCGTGCTGATATGGAAGACCGTGAACGCTTCCTGAACGCCCGCGACACCCTGCGTGCGTTGCTCGATAACAATATCGTTCCGGTAATCAATGAGAACGATGCTGTCGCTACGGCAGAGATTAAGGTCGGCGATAACGATAACCTTTCTGCGCTGGCGGCGATTCTGGCGGGTGCCGATAAACTGTTGCTGCTGACCGATCAAAAAGGTTTGTATACCGCTGATCCGCGCAGCAATCCGCAGGCAGAACTGATTAAAGATGTTTACGGCATTGATGACGCACTGCGCGCGATTGCCGGTGACAGCGTTTCAGGCCTCGGAACTGGCGGCATGAGTACCAAATTGCAGGCCGCTGACGTGGCTTGCCGTGCGGGTATCGACACCATTATTGCCGCGGGCAGCAAGCCGGGCGTTATTGGTGATGTGATGGAAGGCATTTCCGTCGGTACGCTGTTCCATGCCCAGGCGACTCCGCTTGAAAACCGTAAACGCTGGATTTTCGGTGCGCCGCCGGCGGGTGAAATCACGGTAGATGAAGGGGCAACTGCCGCCATTCTTGAACGCGGCAGCTCCCTGTTGCCGAAAGGCATTAAAAGCGTGACTGGCAATTTCTCGCGTGGTGAAGTCATCCGCATTTGCAACCTCGAAGGTCGCGATATCGCCCACGGCGTCAGTCGTTACAACAGCGATGCATTACGCCGTATTGCCGGGCACCACTCGCAAGAAATTGATGCAATACTGGGATATGAATACGGCCCGGTTGCCGTTCACCGTGATGACATGATTACCCGTTAAGGAGCAGGCTGATGCTGGAACAAATGGGCATTGCCGCGAAGCAAGCCTCGTATAAATTAGCGCAACTCTCCAGCCGCGAAAAAAATCGCGTGCTGGAAAAAATCGCCGATGAACTGGAAGCACAAAGCGAAATCATCCTCAACGCTAACGCCCAGGATGTTGCTGACGCGCGTGCCAATGGCCTTGGCGAAGCGATGCTTGACCGTCTGGCACTGACGCCCGCACGGCTGAAAGGCATTGCCGATGATGTGCGCCAGGTGTGTAACCTCGCCGATCCGGTGGGGCAGGTAATCGATGGCAGCGTACTGGACAGCGGCCTGCGTCTTGAGCGTCGTCGCGTACCGCTGGGGGTTATTGGCGTGATTTATGAAGCGCGCCCGAACGTGACGGTTGATGTCGCTTCGCTGTGCCTGAAAACCGGTAATGCGGTGATCCTGCGCGGTGGCAAAGAAACGTGTCGCACTAACGCTGCAACGGTGGCGGTGATTCAGGACGCCCTGAAATCCTGCGGCTTACCGGCGGGTGCCGTGCAGGCGATTGATAATCCTGACCGTGCGCTGGTCAGTGAAATGCTGCGTATGGATAAATACATCGACATGCTGATCCCGCGTGGTGGCGCTGGTTTGCATAAACTGTGCCGTGAACAGTCGACAATCCCGGTGATCACAGGTGGTATAGGCGTATGCCATATTTACGTTGATGAAAGTGTAGAGATCGCTGAAGCATTAAAAGTGATCGTCAACGCGAAAACTCAGCGTCCGAGCACATGTAATACGGTTGAAACGTTGCTGGTGAATAAAAACATCGCCGATAGCTTCCTGCCCGCATTAAGCAAACAAATGGCGGAAAGCGGCGTGACATTACACGCAGATGCAGCTGCACTGGCGCAGTTGCAGGCAGGCCCTGCGAAGGTGGTTGCTGTTAAAGCCGAAGAGTATGACGATGAGTTTCTGTCATTAGATTTGAACGTCAAAATCGTCAGCGATCTTGACGATGCCATCGCCCATATTCGTGAACACGGCACACAACACTCCGATGCGATCCTGACCCGCGATATGCGCAACGCCCAGCGTTTTGTTAACGAAGTGGATTCGTCCGCTGTTTACGTTAACGCCTCTACGCGTTTTACCGACGGCGGCCAGTTTGGTCTGGGTGCGGAAGTGGCGGTAAGCACACAAAAACTCCACGCGCGTGGCCCAATGGGGCTGGAAGCACTGACCACTTACAAGTGGATCGGCATTGGTGATTACACCATTCGTGCGTAAATAAAACCGGGTGATGCAAAAGTAGCCATTTGATTCACAAGGCCATTGACGCATCGCCCGGTTAGTTTTAACCTTGTCCACCGTGATTCACGTTCGTGAACATGTCCTTTCAGGGCCGATATAGCTCAGTTGGTAGAGCAGCGCATTCGTAATGCGAAGGTCGTAGGTTCGACTCCTATTATCGGCACCATTTAAATCAATAAGTTACACATCATTAGTACCTTCCTTATTTTTTGACTGGGACAAATTTGGGACCGATGGGTTCAGGATCGAGTCTATTTGCCGTGCGTGTTCGGTAAGGTGATTAGGTGCAAGGTGAGCATATCGACGAACCATTTCGATAGACTCCCAGCCTCCCATTTCCTGTAACACTGACAACGGGACTCCGGCTTGAACCAGCCAACTTGCCCAGGTGTGTCTCAAGTCGTGAAATCTGAAATCATCAATACCAGCCCGTCTCAGCGCCGCTTTCCAGGCTGTGTTTGCGTCATACCGCATCTTCCTTACTGTTGGCGCTTTCGTTCCGTCTGGTTTGGTACAGCTTTCCTTGTACACAAATACCCAACGGTGATGATTCCCGATTTGTTTTTTCAAAACGCGACATGCAGTATCATTCAGCGCAACGCCGATTGCGCGGTTTGATTTACTCTCTTCCGGGTTTATCCATGCCACCCGGCGCTGCATATCTATTTGTTGCCATTCAAGGTTGATGATGTTCGAGCGTCTTAAGCCTGTTGCCAGTGCAAATTCAACAACAGACTTTAATGGCTCCGGACATTCATCAATCAGCCTTTGTGCTTCATGGGGCTCCAGCCAGCGGATCCGTTTATTCTTTGGTTGAGGCACTTTAATAATTGGTGCCTTATCCAGCATTTTCCATTCACGCTCTGCGGCTCTTAGTAGGGCCTTTATAAATGAAAGATGCGTAGCCTTCGTTGCAACGGACGCTGGTTTTGGCGTGTATTCTGGAACAGGTTTCCCTTTTTTTCTGCATGCTTCTGCCCTGAGTTTCCAGTTTTCCTCATGACGCCGGTTCGTCATTTTCTGCATTGCTGAATAAATTTTTGATTCAGTAATGTCTCTTAGTTGCATTCCTGCGAAATGTTGAAGCCAGAATCCGATCCGGCTTTTGTCATCGTCCAGTGATTTTTTATATGCTTTCTCTTCAAGCCACCTGACACACGCTTCCTCGAACGTTATATCAGGTATTTCACCAAGTTTGCTGACCCGCCATGCTTCAGCCTTTAGCTTGTCATGGAGTTCTGTCGCCTGCCTTTTGTCCTTTGTTCCAAGAGACTGTTTAAATCTTTTACCGTTCGGCAATGTGAAACTGGCGTACCATATTTCACCTCTGCGGAAGAGTGACATTTTCTTTCCTCTGTTATGCCATCACCCGCGCTCACCTGGACAGTATGCAGCGGAGACTGAAGAGCCGCAATGCAGGCTTGTCGTGTTGTGAGGTAAGGAGATTTATTCTTAGTGGGATCTTTGCGTGTTGCCTGAAGACGCCCTGTGCGTATCCAGTTAATGGCAGTCGGTCTGGATATCTTGAGAAAATGACAGGCCTCATCGAGTGTGAGGCTGTATGGCTCCATTATTTCACCTCTTGCTGTGACATTGTTGAAAAATGGATACCAGCTCGTTGCTGCCAGACGATCCAACCGAGAGTCATATCCCATGCCATGTATTCGTTATCGCCGTTTTTTGCTCTCCGACGATCTACTAAGTCACCGAAACGCTTTTCCATGAATAATTCATAAGCTTCGCGTTCATCTGGTTCTACTTCCAGAGATAGGAGTGCGATTTCATAAGCACGGCGCTCAATATCGTCTCGCACGTCAAGGCTGCTGATACGCTCTTTAATTTCTTTAATCAGTTCTTTGTCGGTAAAAGTGGTCATTATGCTCCAGCCTCCGGTGCTTTTGGCATTACTGCCCAGTGAGTGATATTGACGTTTTCAAGGTCCCCGACCTGAAATGTCCACTGCCATTCTCCGGTTTCTTTTTGTCCCCAGGTGTACCAGAGAGAACGCCAGCCAATTAGCCAGCCTTCTCCGTTAGCATCGAATAACAAAACACTTTCATTTGCTGGTGGCAGTTCAGTTGACACTGGTATTACTTTGTTTTCCTGTGCTGCACATTTAGCTTCAAGCGCATCGAATTTACGCACCAGGTATTCAGCATCTGTTTCATTTACTTTCAGATCTCGCGGTACACATCTCCCACGAAGAAACCCTTCCATTTCGAAAACATTCATGCGCATTTGCGTAACTCCGATAACTCGTTAAAGCGTTCCATAAACATCCCGTAGGCATGGCCCGGTGCCAGTGGAATCACGTTGAACATCTCTGTTGCCGGGATACCTTCCAGTACAGGCCAGAAAGAGCCATCATCAAGCCCGAGATCGCGGCGTTCGGTTGCCAGCATGATGAGATCGGCATATTTCACGGGCGTACTCATAACTGGGGGTAACCCGTATTTCTCACGGATTACGGCGTCTATTTTTTCTTCCATTTGTTTATAGTCAGGAAGAAGGCGTTTCAGTGGTGCGGGAATGTCCTGGCAATACGCTTCTGTTGCATCATGCATTAACGCTTCAAAAGCAAATTCCTGCGGCACCAGCTGGCTGCAAAGAACCGCATGTTGGGCGACGCTGTAGAAGTGCGAAAGATGACCGGCAAAGCGACAGATATTTGAAAGGGAAACCGCGATATCGTTAATATCGATGTCGTCTTTATTTATCCTGTCATAATAAAAATGCTTCCCGGAAAAAGTTTTAATAAATGACATTTTGTTCTCCACGTATATGCGCTGCACCGCGCTGAATTCTGGTAAAAAGAATCCCTCACCATCCGGCGATTATTGAGTAAATTACGTTTCCATAAATGCCCCCGCAGGGGCATTTGCAGTAATGAAATCAGGCGGTGAAAGTACCAATAAAGGTTTCTACTTTGCTGTCCTTGAATTTCTCAACAAGCAGATCACGAAATTCGTTAGCCATTTCTTCCTGCACCGCCTCCAGCTGAATAATGCGCAGAACCAGTACAGGACGATCGCCAGTGATAATACTGAGGCGTAATTTAAACGGACGTTCTTTCAGACCTTCAAACGGAACGCATTTAAATTCAAATGCCACTGGCATAATGTCTTTGGTCTTCGCTTCGACAGACTCCATCAGGGAGCGTTTGCCGCTGAAGTCATTATCTTCAAAATCAGCGGTCTGGTTTGCTTCAATCGTGATTTTACGGACAGCCGCAGCCGCTTTTGTTGCCTGAATAGCGTCACCATTAGCATCAAAGCCCACAAGATAGTCGGCCCAGTCTTCAATCCATTCTGCCAGTGACTTCTGGGAGTTACGCTCGCCGTTAACAGACAACAGAGCAGAGAACGGTGCTGTCTTTTTCAGTTTGAGTGTGGCGGTGTTATCTGCGTGACCTGGTTCATCAATAGTACCCAGGTTAAGCACACTGACAGCACGCATATTATCAGCATCGATAAAGCAGCGGGTGCCTTCATCTGCAAGATCTTTAGAATAACGGGTAAAGTCATCGATGCTGGCAGTGGAAAGCGCACCACGGAAACGGAAGCGATTTAAATTAAATTTTTCCAGATCATGAATGCGGAAATTCTCAGGCAATGCCACAGCATCGGCACCAATCTTACTGATAATTTCATTAACACCCTGAGCAGAAATAAGGGCATGGATTTGATTAATTGCAGTTGCGTCTAAGTTCTGAGACATAATAAGTCCTCACTATATTAAGATATTCAGTGATGAGATAAATAATCAGTTAATTAAGAACGATATTAATGACCTGCTGCGCGGAGTTTTCCGTCAGGCTCACCGGCAAGAGTCAGTAATTGTCCCTGGTCTTCCTGCAGAATAGTCAGGCGACCACCGCGATTGACATACATCGGCGTTTCGGTGGTGTCTTCTTCGGAAATTTTCCCACGGTTAGTCGGGCGAACATATGAGAGTTTGTGTTTGATTTTCACACGGTTCTCATCAAATGGTTCGATTTCCAGGTTGAGCGAGACCTTACCTTTGGTTTTCGTGTTCATCACACCGGAAGCGACTTCACTGAGAACTGCGCCGATTTTGGTTTCAAATACGCCGCCGTCCAGCTCCCCGATAAATGCCTGCACATCAGTACTGCGTTCGCTAGCCATTTTGCTGCTCCTCATCATATCGACCCTGCAAGGCCGGTTGGTTTCTCCACAAAACAGAGAAGAACACCTGCGGTGGCAGCCGCCCGGATGGATTGGGTTATGAGCCCGTCGTCCGGTGATGCTCTTCTCTGTTTTGTAAAAAGGACGGTACCAGCCGGAAGCAAGGGTACAAACTGGTACCGCCAGGACTACGCACAGCATAAAGTTGTGGTGCCGGGTGCCTCCCGGTGCCTGGCGAAGGTTGCACACCAGACGGGTGGGTATCCACAGAAGGTCGACTGTCAGCCTCAACCTTAACCCGCGTGCGCTGAGCCGCATTCACCACAACGCTAAGGATTCTCTCTGGTTGAAAATACTTAGCTGTTATGTGCCTGTCTTTTCACCACTTCAGGCTCGGTGGTATCCTTTTAAGCCCGTATACATAAAAGGAAAATCAAATGACTTTTGATGAAAAAGAACTTGATAATGCAATTAATAAAATCATCGTAACGTCGCTCTTTTCCTGTCTCAGCGACACTCAGCAGAAACAGTTTTACGAATCGGCTTTCAACATGATCGATCGTTGTTGTTTCTGCGATGCCGACGAGTTACCTGAAAAAATCAGGAAACAGTTGGCTGATGCTCTTCGAGTGCGACTTTCTGACCAATTTTCTGAAATGTACTCTCAGAATTTGGACAAATAGAAAAAGGCCATTTCCATTCAGGGTCTGATGGAAATACTTCAGCCTGTTCCAAAGCACGGCGTAAAGAGAACACAACTCCAGCCATAATCTGATGTTTCCCATTGGTCCAGCTATCGCCGCTCTGATCTACAGGGGCGGCTATGTCGTATGACCAAACGACTTCACAGTTATTGTTTAAAATCTGGACTTTCATTTCATACACCTGCTTTAACATGAGTGCCTAGTGGCACAACATGACTCAACGAATCATCCTGGACTTCATATGCCCCAGGCGGCTACTTCGTGGGCGTCCTGCCTGTTCGTTGTTTCGGTTGGGTACATTATGTATCTCAAAGGTACATTGTCAAGTATAAAAAAACCTGCCGAAGCAGGTTCATAAACATTGATTAGGCTTTGATTTTGTATCTTCTTGGTTTTCCTGAGAAAATCACTGTACCAATTATAGAGCAATTACCGTTGATCTTAATGTAAGGCTCAGGCCAGTTTGGGTTTAACGCTTTGAGATAACGCTGTGTCCCATCTTCTATCAACCTTTTGAAGGTGGTTTCGCCTGTATCGTGCATCAATGCAATAACGTCGTCACCGTGGCAGGCAGGTACTTCAGGATCGACAAAAATCATGTCTCCCGGGCGGTACTCATCAATCATTGAATCACCTATCACCCGCAAGATATAAGTCATTTCCCCACAGGGTACAGGGCAGGGATACGTTTCTGCTGTGCTCAAATCAACCTCAGAATATCCAACTTCTTTCCATGCTCCGGCCTGTACCCATGATATGACAGGGACTAATGTGATTTGTTTATTAGTGATTGAAACATCAGGTTTTTTTGTGATGTTCGTTGTCTGGTGTTCTTGATCGAGCCATCCGACAGGCAGGTCGAAACATTTTTCGATGTGTCGTGCCATGCTGTCACCGATATTTTTAGTAGCACCATCTCCCATAAACCTGCTGGTCTGGGTTGGCTCGCGATCAATCATAGTGGCAAAGGAAGAATTCCCGCCAACACCATCTCTCAGTTTTCTGGCGTTAGACCGCCGGATGTCATGGATTGTTTTCATAACGAAATTAAAACCTTTGTACCGATAAGGTACAAGTATCTTGAAGGTTCATTTCAATCATGTAATATGTATACCGGAGGTACATATTGTATGAAAGCGTATTGGGACTCTTTAACCAAAGAACAGCAGGGCGAGTTGGCCGGAAAAGTTGGCTCAACACCTGGCTACTTACGGCTGGTTTTCAATGGTTATAAAAAAGCCAGTTTTGTGCTGGCTAAAAAACTTGAGCAATGCACGTCAGGTGCAATTACGAAATCTGACTTAAGACCGGATATCTATCCGAAAGATTAACAGAACACCTTCAATTTTTAACCACAGAACGATGAGGCTAACCGTGGGTAAGCATCACTGGAAAGTAGAAAAACAGCCTGAGTGGTACGTGAAAGCTGTCAGAAAAACGATCGCGGCGTTGCCGGGGGGTTACGCTGAAGCTGCTGAGTGGCTGGATGTAACAGAGAACGCTTTATTCAACCGCCTTCGTGCAGATGGCGATCAGATTTTCCCGCTGGGATGGGCAATGATTTTACAGCGCGCGGCTGGCACTCACTACATTGCGGATGCTGTCGCACAGTCTGCTGGTGGGGTGTTTGTATCGCTTCCTGAAATTGAGGAAGTAGAGAACGCCGATATAAACCAGCGCCTGCTGGAAGTCATCGAACAGATCGGGAGTTACTCAAAGCAGATTCGTTCGGCAATCGAAGATGGGGTAGTGGAGCCACACGAGCAGACAGCAATTAATGATGAGTTGTATCTGTCAATTTCGAAGCTCCAGGAGCATGCAGCACTGGTCTACAAAATCTTTTGCGCTCCAGAAAAGAGTGACGCCCGCGAGTGTGCAGCTCCGGGCGTCGTGGCGTTTTGTGTCTGTGGAGAAACTAACGCATGAACAGTTTAACAACACACTACCGTCGCTCGCAACTGATTGCGCTTCCTGTACCGGGTGGAAAAGCGAAGGTGGAGTATTGCTATGCAGTAAATGTACCAGGTGACAGGGAAATTGTAACCCACAGCTTTGCAGAGTGGGCTGTGGGTGATTTCAACCGGCAGAAGGAGACAGTCCTTTGCGACAAGTTAACCGCTGGTTCAAAGATCACTACGGAGTGCCCGTCAGAGTCATTCGTTGGGAGCCGGAAACACAACGGGTTATCTACCTCCGCGAAGGCTATGAGCATGAGTGCTTCAGCCCGCTCGAACAGTTTCGTCGTAAATTCAGGGAAATAGAGGTCGGTCATGAGCACTAAATTAACCGGCTATGTATGGGATGGTTGCGCTGCATCAGGCATGAAATTATCCAGCGTGGCAATTATGGCCCGTCTGGCTGATTTCAGTAATGACGAAGGTGTGTGCTGGCCATCAATTGAAACCATTGCCCGCCAGATTGGCGCGGGAATGAGTACCGTCAGAACGGCTATCGCACGGCTGGAAGCAGAAGGCTGGTTAACGCGTAAGGCGCGTCGCCAGGGTAACCGCAATGCGTCGAATGTTTATCAGCTTAACGTTGCGAAGCTTCAGGCAGCGGCATTTTCTCAACTGTCAGATTCTGACCCGTCAAAATCTGACGCATCAAAATCTGACCCGTCAAAATTTGATGCGTCGAAATCTGGCAAAAAAGCGGGTTTTCACCCGTCAGAATCTGGCGGGGATCCGTCAGTAAAATCAAAACATGATCCGTCAGATAAAAAACCTTCTCGTCCGGACGCTTCGCAACCGGACACGCAGACGGATGAACAGGATTTTTTAACTCGCCATCCTGATGCGGTTGTATTCAGCCCTAAAAAGCGCCAGTGGGGAACGCAGGATGATTTGACCTGCGCACAGTGGCTCTGGAAAAAAATCATCGCCCTGTACGAGCAAGCCGCCGAATGTGACGGCGAGGTGGTTCGTCCCAAAGAACCGAACTGGACAGCCTGGGCAAACGAAATTCGCCTGATGTGTGTGCAGGATGGTCGTACTCACAAACAAATCTGCGAGATGTACAGCCGCGTCAGCCGCGATCCGTTCTGGTGCCGTAACGTGCTCAGCCCGTCGAAGTTGCGGGAAAAATGGGATGAGCTTTCCCTGCGCTTATCACCGTCCGTTAGCACGTACACCGAAAAACGCGAAGACCCGTACTTCAAATCCAGTTACGACAACGTGGACTACAGCCAGATCCCGGCAGGATTCAGGGGGTGATCATGAGTCTGTTAAATGACGTTCAGAAATTCATTGAAGCCCATCCGGGGTGTACTTCCGGAGACATTGCAGATGCTTTTGCTGGTTACTCACGGCAGCGCGTTCTGCAGTCAGCAAGCAAGTTACGTCAGAGTGGGCGTGTGGCTCACCGTTGTGAAGGGGATACACGCAGACATTTCCCGCGCCTGACTGAGAGAGCGCAGGAGCCGGAACCACAACCAGTTCGTGAAACCAGACCTGTGCGCAATTTCTATGTCGGCACTAACGACCCCCGGGTGATTTTGTGCCTGACCCGCCAGGCTGAAGAACTGGAGTCCAGGGGCTTATACCGTCGTGCTGCAACCGTGTGGATGGCGGCATTCCGTGAAAGCCACTCCCAGCCAGAACGAAACAATTTTCTGGTGCGTCGTGAGCGGTGCTTACGGAAAAGCAGCAAGCGCGCTGCATCGGGTGAAGAGTGGTATCTGTCAGGGAATTACGTGGGGGCTTAATGAGTAATAAATATTGCCAGGCGCTGGTGGAACTGCGGAACAAACCAGCCCATGAACTGAAGGAAGTGGGCGATCAGTGGCGCACGCCGGACAACATTTTCTGGGGAATTAACACCCTGTTTGGCCCGTTTGTTCTGGATCTGTTCACTGACGGTGATAACACCAAATGTGCTGCGTATTACACGGCGGAAGACAACGCGCTGGCGCATGACTGGTCAGAACGTCTTGCGGAGCTTAAAGGTGCTGCCTTTGGTAATCCCCCATACAGCCGCGCCAGTCAGCATGAGGGGCAATACATCACCGGCATGCGTTACATCATGAAACATGCCAGTGCCATGCGTGATAAGGGCGGGCGTTATGTTTTCCTGATCAAAGCTGCCACCAGCGAAGTGTGGTGGCCGGAAGATGCAGACCATATTGCTTTTATTCGCGGGCGTATTGGTTTTGAACTGCCTGTCTGGTTTATCCCGAAGGATGAGAAGCAGGTGCCGACAGGCGCTTTCTTCGCTGGTGCTATTGCTGTTTTCGATAAGACCTGGAAGGGATCGGCAATCAGCTATATCGGGCGCGATGAACTTGAGGCATGTGGTGAGGCTTTTCTGGCGCAGGTTCGCCAGCAGGCGGAAAAACTGGTCAGGGAGATGGCGGCATGACGACGTTAACTCAATGCCAGCAGCAGGTGCTGGATATGCTGATTTCTTATCAGAAAGAACGTGGCTTCCCGCCAACCAATCAGGAGGTGGCAACCATGCTGGGATACCGTTCAGTGAATGCAGCGGTGGAGCATCTTCGCGCACTGGAGAAAAAAGGCGTCATCACGATAAAGCGTGGCGTGGCCCGGGGCATCACGCTTCATACCGCGGTGAAGGACGACGACAGCGAGGCGGTCGGGATTATCCGCTCACTGCTTGCCGGTGAGGAAAACGCAAGGCTGCGTGCAACCCACTGGTTACATGAGAGGGGCCTGAAAGTATGAAGCTGATCCTGCCTTTTCCACCCAGCGTGAACACGTACTGGCGACACCCCAACAAAGGGGCGTTTGCTGGTAAGAGCCTGATAAGCGCGGCGGGGCGAAAATTCCAGAGCGCGGCGTGCGCAGCAATAGTTGAGCAGTTACGTCGTCTGCCGAAACCAACGTCGGCACCTGCTTCAGTGGAGATCGTGTTGTTTCCTCCGGATAACAGGATCCGCGATCTGGACAACTATAACAAGGCGCTGTTTGACGCCCTGACCCACGCGGGGGTGTGGGAAGACGACAGTCAGGTGAAAAGAATGCTGGTGGAGTGGGGATCGGTTATCCCGGAAGGGAAGGTCGAGATCACTATCAGTAAGTACGAGAAAACGGCGGGTGCAGCCGCCTGATCAAGAGGAGAAACGAAGTATGAATAATCTGATGGTCATTGATGGTATTGAAGTTCGTTGTGATGCTTATGGGCGTTACAGCCTGAACGATCTGCATCGCGCAGCAGTAGCATCTGGTGCAAATGCCAGAACCAAGGAGCCAGGAAAGTTTCTTTCCAGCCAACAAACTGTTGAGCTTGTTCATGAATTGACCAACACCCAGAATTTGGGTGTTGACCCGGTGAGTGTGATTCATGGGGGCAATGAACGGGGAACGTATGTCTGCAAAGAACTGGTGTATGCCTATGCAATGTGGATCAGTCCGTCATTCCATCTGAAGGTGATCCGTACTTTCGATATGGTAACCAGCGCACCGGAAAAATTATCCGGGCAGGCTGCTGACAAGATGCAGGCTGGTGTGATTCTGCTGGACTTTATGCGTCGGGAGTTAAACCTGTCTAACTCATCTGTGCTTGGTGCCTGTCAGAAACTCCAGGAGGCTGTTGGCTTACCGAATCTGGCACCGCGCTATGCCATTGATGCTCCTGCTGACGCGCCTGATGGCTCAAGTCGCCCCACGCTGTCGCTGAGTGCACTGCTGAAACAGTATGGTATCCGCCTGACGGCTAATCAGGCATATCACCAGATGGTGAAGCTGGGGATCGTCGAGCAGCGCGAACGATACAGCCGTACCGCGATTAACAACATCAAAAAATTCTGGTCGCTGACAGCGAAAGGCTGCATGTTCGGCAAGAACATCACCAGTCCCGCAAATCCGCGCGAGACGCAGCCGCATTTCTTCGAATCCCGATTCCCAGAGCTGTTAAAGCTGCTCGATACCGTTCATTGAGGTGACCGTGAGAGCACTACTGACCCCTGAAATTGCCCCGCGTATGGGGATCGTATTGTTCAGGCCAGGTTCAGAGCTGATGCCCTTGTTTATGCAGGGGCGTGTCCTGCTGGAGCCTGAGCCGGAACGTTATTCATCTTTCGCCAGTGGTGCCGTTCCCGCGGCATCACAACCGCTGGCGGATGATCCTGCCGTTCGGGCCGTGTTCCGCAATGAGGCAGTGATCCGTCGTGCTGGTGGCGTGGAATGTCTTGAAAGCTGGTTACTTCGTGAAAAAGGCTGCCAGTGGCTTCATTCCGACTGGCACAGCGAGAACATGACAACAATGCGACACGCTCCGGGCGCAATCCGTCTGTGCTGGCACTGCGATAACCAGCTGCGCGATCAGTTCACGGAACGGCTGGAATCAATGGCAACGGATAACTGTGCCCGCTGGGTGTTGTCTGTTGTGCGTCGGGATCTCGGTTTTGATGACAGTCACGTTGTGACAATGCCGGAACTGTGCTGGTGGCTGATTCGTAATGACCTGGCGGACGCCTTACCGGAAAGTGCAGCCCGTAAGGCACTGAGATTACCGAAGCCTGTTGTGCCGTCTGTCACCCGGGAAAGTGACCTTGTGCCTTCGGTTCCTGCCACCAGCATCATCCAGGATAAGGCGAAAAAGGTGCTGGCGCTGAAAGTGGATCCGGAGTCGCCGGAGTCTTTTATGTTACGCCCAAAACGTCGCCGCTGGGTTAATGAAAAGTACACGCGCTGGGTTAAGACACAGCCGTGTGCATGTTGTGGAAAGCCTGCTGATGATCCCCACCACCTGATAGGTCACGGTCAGGGTGGAATGGGAACAAAAGCGCATGACCTCTTTGTGTTGCCTTTGTGCAGAAAGCATCACGACGAGCTGCATGCGGATACCGTGGCATTTGAAGAGAAGTATGGCTCCCAGCTGGAGTTGATATTTCGTTTTATCGATCGTGCGCTGGCAATAGGTGTACTGGCGTAAGTGGAGAACGAGCATGAACCTTGAAGCCTTACCGAAATATTACTCCCCAAAATCTCCAAAATTGAGCGATGACGCACCGGCGACAGGCTCTGGTGGTTTAACAATTACGGATGTGATGGCTGCGCAGGGGATGGTGCAGTCGAAAGCACCGCTTGGGTTTGCCTTATTCCTGGCAAAAGTTGGTGTTCAGGATCCTCAGTTTGCGATTGAAGGTCTGCTCAATTACGCGATGGCACTGGATAACCCGACATTGAATAAATTGAGTGAAGAAACCCGGCTACAGATTATTCCTTACCTTGTGAATTTTGCCTTTGCTGATTATTCCAGGTCTGCGGCAAGTAAGGCTCGCTGTGAGCATTGTGCTGGTACTGGATTTCATAATGTATTGCGCGAAGTGGTGAAACACTCCAGAAGCGGGGAATCTGTTATCAAGGAAGAGTGGGTGAAGGAACTATGTCAGCATTGTCATGGTAAGGGAGAAGTCAGCACAGCGTGCAGAGGGTGTAAGGGTAAAGGTATTGTCCTGGATGAAAAAAGGACCCGGCTTCATGGCACGCCTGTTTATAAGATTTGTGGGCGTTGCAATGGAAATCGGTTTAGTCGTTTACCAACCACACTGGCGCGGCATCATGTCCAGAAGCTGGTACCAGACCTGACGGATTATCAGTGGTACAAAGGATATGCAGATGTCATTGATAAACTGGTGACAAAGTGCTGGCAGGAAGAAGCATATGCTGAGGCGCAATTAAGAAAAGTGACGAGATAAATGATTTTCGCCGAAGATGGCGACATGATTCTTGCATTTTTCAAAAAATTTGGTTAGGATTCTCCTAACGATGGGCTTTGTGTGTCTACCGTTGATAATCTTCAAGAAACCGCCACCGAGCGGTTTTTTATTGATGTCAATTGTGTTTTTAAGGCTCTCCTTCCTTAAAGTGTGTTGTACAAAAAACTGGCAGCCAGCTACGCTCATTTTGAAAAAGTGACACCCTTCAATGTTTCTTTTGAATGGAATTGCTACCCATAAATCTCTATCAAAAACAGGAGAGCATATATGGTGGAGCGTTGTTCTGTTTGTGAGCAGTCATTAAGTTATTCACGAGAAGTTGAACAAGATGGCGTTGAATATAAATCTTGCCCAAAATGTTCTGCTGATGCCGGAGTGCACGTTTTTTATAAAACAATAGACTTTGGTTATAGGGATATGGGAGACGGAAGGCATATCGTTCAGTCATGGTGTCCGGCTTGTCGTTCTGGTGAAAAACCTTCTATACCACCAGCATTTAAATGTTGTTAACTCAATGAATTATAAAAAGAGGCTGCCTGTGGGCGGCCTTTTTTGTGCACTACGCAACTTTTGCGACTCAGCGCTATAACCAGCTTCTTTCCCTTCACTCGTTGCACTTCCGATAACCGGAGGTGGGAATTATGAAAATGCATAACGATCCTCATTCCTGGTCTGACTTACTTGAATTGTTACAGAGCTGGTGGCGTGGAGACACACCGCTGGGCGCAGTAATTATGTCGATCGTTATGGCTGGCTTGCGCATTGCCTATTTTGGCGGTGGTGGTGGCTGGAAGCGAAAAACGCTCGAGATTTTGCTCTGCGGCGCTCTGACGCTGACTTTTGCATCCGCTCTTGAGTATGTCGGATGGCCTAAATCGCTTTCTGTTGCCATTGGTGGTGGCGTTGGGTTGATCGGTGTCGATGCTATTCGTGGGGCTGCAATGAGAGTAATCGGTAACAAGTTTGGTGGCTCTAAGGAGTAATTTATGCAGGTACTAAATTCCCAGCGTAAAGCTTTCCTGGATATGGTTGCATGGTCAGAAGGAACGGATAACGGGCGACAACCGACACGTAACCACGGTTATGATGTTATTGTCGGTGGTGAAATGTTTACTGATTACTCCGATCACCCTCGCAAACTTGTCACGCTAAACCCCAAACTCAAATCAACAGCCGCCGGACGTTACCAGCTTCTTTCCCGTTGGTGGGATGCCTACCGTAATCAGCTTGGCCTGAAAGACTTCTCTCCCAAAAGTCAGGACGCCGTGGCATTGCAACAGATTAAAGAGCGTGGCGCTTTGCCGATGATTGATCGCGGTGATATCCGTCAGGCAATCGACCGTTGCAGCAATATCTGGGCTTCATTGCCGGGTGCTGGTTACGGTCAGTATGAACATAAAATCGGTGATCTGATTGCCCGGTTTAAAGAGGCTGGTGGGGTGGTAAATGAAGTTGAGCTATAAGTTGGTTATCGCTGCATTCTTCTTTACTGTCATCGGTTCTTTCATCTGGTCTGCCAACCACTACTACAGCAAATATCAGCACGAAAAGAAACGTGCTGATGAGGCTGTACAAAATGCCAAATCGGCAACTGTCATTACCAATAACGTCCTGCAATCACTGCAAATCGTCAATACAGTTCTGGAGGCTAACCAGCATGCAAAACAGCAGATCGCACTGGGGTCACAGAGAACCCAGGAAGATATCAAAATGGCTGTTGCGGATGATGATTGTGCTTCACGTGCTGTGCCTGCTGCCGCTGCTGACCGGTTGCGGAAGTACGCGGACAGTTTACGTGAGCGTTCCGGTGGCACCACTGCCACCCAGCCTGACTTCTGATACTCCTGTACCGTTTATACCTAATCCGCTGACGTATGGTGCCAGTCTGGAGCTGAATGTGAGTCTGATGGGGGCGCTGGGAATGTGTAACAGGGATAAAGAAGATATTAGAACGATTGAGCAATCACGATCCTCGCAATAGTGGGGTTTTTTAACAACTGAGGAATGAGCATGACAGTAGTTCTTACAGCAAAACAGATTGAAGACCTGTCAGCCTTCGCAAAAGAAGATGGCCAGCCCAAGTACACCATCACCACCGGGACAATCCCGAAATTCGAAGCAGAAGATGGCGAGATTATCCCTGAATACACAGGACTGATCGCCTACTCAGAGTCACTTGAGCGCGGTGTGTTGCAACTCGACGACTAGCGGCATTACAGCAGTCATTCACTGAGTGTATGAGATATAGCAAATTTGTATAGTATCGGAAGCGAGCATTTGACATGGCTAACAATCTCAAAAGCCATGTCAAAGCTAATCTTATTTATTGAAGATCTGAAATAGAAGGCTACATATCGTAGCAATATTTGCCCCATAAGATAGGTATTTTGTAAACCCTATTCTATCAAATACAGTTAGCTGCTCTTGTTCAGTAGTAGCTTTGCTACTTACCAGCTCTTCATATGCCTGCTTTAGTTGTTCCAGAGGCGTTTCAGCTCTAATTCCTGCTGCATGAAGAGCCTGGATATTATCTTTATAGTTGACTCCGTGTCCTTCATTTTCAGAGATATCAGTACCTATTATGACTAAATCTAAAGGATTACCGGCCTCGACTCTAATGCCATCACCGCCATTACCTTTAATACGGCCACCAATTAATGTTAATGTCATTAATACTTTCCTTTATCAGATGAAAAATAAATTCTATTTTATATCACTAGCCACGTAAAAATATAAAGAATATTTCCAGAATTGTTGTGGCTCACATTTTCTATAACTAAATACTATATCGCTGTCGTCTTTGAGTAAATGCTACTTAATCTGTCTACAAGCATTTTTATAGTCATCACAATGGGCGGATCCATCGTAATGGCTTAACATGAGCACTACTATGCTCCCTGCAAAAAACACATAACAGAAGGGCGGACAATGCCACCACGCACACCAAAGGCTTGCAGAGCAAGAGGCTGCCGCAACACGACAACCGATTCATCAGGCTACTGCGAGCTACACAAAAGCGAAGGCTGGAAGCAATACAAGCCAGGTCAGTCCCGTCATCAGCGCGGTTATGGTTCGAAGTGGGATGTTATCCGCGTGCGTGTGCTGAAGCGTGACAAAGGCCTGTGTCAGTTATGTCTGCGTGCTGGTGTGGTGCGTGAGGCGAAAACCGTTGACCACATCATCGCTAAAGCGCATGGCGGCACTGATGCCGACTGCAATCTGCAGAGTTTGTGCTGGCCGTGTCATAAGGCGAAGACGGCCCGTGAACGGCTGAAGTAAGAACCAGTTCCCACTGCCAGAGGGGAGGGGCGGGTCAAATACCTGTGACCTGACGTCTTCCGGACTGCCCGCCCCATCGTTTTTTTATACCCGCGAAAAATGAAATTTAACCAGGAGTGCCGCATATGGCTGGAACGGCGGGGCGTTCCGGGCGTCGCCCCAAGCCAACGGCGCGCAAGGCGCTGGCCGGAAATCCCGGCAAGCGAGCCCTGAACAAAGATGAACCTGTTTTTACGCCCATCAAAGGTGTTGAGCCACCGGAGTGGTTCGCTGAAGAAGATCTCCCTCTCGCCACGATCATGTGGCAACTGACAACCAAAGAACTCTGCGGTCAGGGCCTGCTGTGCGTGACTGACCTGGCGGTACTTGAGCGGTGGTGCGTGGCCTATGAGTTCTGGCGACGTGCCGTGAAAAATATTGCCATACAGGGCAACACCATCACCGGTGCAATGGGCGGCATGGTCAAAAATCCGGAGCTGACCGCCAAAAAAGAACAGGAGTCCGAGATGAGCAGCACGGGTGCAATGCTCGGACTTGACCCCAGCAGCCGCCAGCGTCTGATTGGCCTGGCGGGGCAGAAGAAAGCCACTAACCCGTTTCTGAAAATTATCGAATCATGAGCCGGAAATCTTACCCCAACGTAAATGCTGCCAATCAGTATGCCCGGGATGTCGTTCGCGGAAAGATTGTGGCCTGCCAGTTTGTGATTCAGGCCTGCCAGCGCCATCTTGATGACCTGATGGCGGAAAAAAGTAAGTCGTTTCGTTACCGCTTCGACAAGGACCTGGCTGAACGGGCCGCCAAATTTATTCAGCTGTTGCCGCATACCAAGGGTGAGTGGGCATTTAAACGGATGCCCATCACGCTGGAGCCGTGGCAGCTCTTTGTGATCTGCTGTGCGTTTGGCTGGGTCAATAAAGGTACCCGGCTGCGCCGCTTCCGGGAGGTGTATACCGAAATCCCACGTAAGAACGGCAAATCGGCAATCTCTGCCGGTGTCGCCCTGTATTGTTTTGCCTGTGATAACGAGTTTGGCGCGGAAGTGTATTCCGGTGCCACGACAGAGAAACAGGCGTGGGAAGTCTTTCGCCCGGCGCGACTGATGTGTAAACGCACACCCATGCTGACGGAAGCGTTCGGGATTGAGGTTAACGCCTCAAACATGAACCGTCCGGAGGATGGTGCGCGGTTTGAACCGCTGATCGGTAACCCTGGTGATGGTTCATCACCCCACTGTGCGGTGGTGGATGAATATCACGAGCACGCCACCGATGCGCTTTATACCACGATGCTTACCGGGATGGGGGCGCGACGTCAGCCACTGATGTGGGCCATCACCACCGCCGGGTACAACATTGAGGGGCCGTGCTACGACAAGCGGCGGGAAGTTATCGAGATGCTCAACGGCTCGGTGCCTAACGATGAACTGTTCGGGATCATCTATACCGTTGATGAAGGTGACGACTGGACCGACCCGCAGGTGCTGGAAAAAGCCAATCCAAATATTGGCGTGTCGGTTTATCGCGAATTTTTGTTAAGTCAGCAGCAGCGTGCGAAAAATAACGCCCGTCTGGCAAACGTCTTTAAAACAAAACACCTCAATATCTGGGTGTCGGCACGTTCGGCGTATTTCAACCTGGTGAGCTGGCAGAGCTGCGAGGATAAATCACTGACCCTTGAGCAGTTCGAGGGGCAGCCGTGCATTCTGGCCTTTGACCTGGCGCGTAAGCTGGATATGAACAGCATGGCGCGACTTTATACCCGCGAGATTGACGGTAAAACGCATTACTACAGTGTAGCCCCGCGTTTCTGGGTACCGTATGACACGGTGTACAGCGTCGAGAAAAATGAAGATCGACGGACAGCCGAACGCTTTCAGAAATGGGTGGAAATGGGCGTTCTGACCGTTACCGATGGTGCGGAGGTGGATTATCGCTACATCCTCGAGGAGGCCAAAGCGGCGAACAAAATCAGCCCGGTCAGTGAGTCACCCATCGACCCCTTCGGGGCGACCGGGTTGTCACATGACCTTGCTGATGAAGACCTGAACCCCATCACTATCATTCAGAACTACACCAACATGTCCGACCCGATGAAAGAGCTGGAAGCGGCAATTGAATCGGGGCGCTTTCATCATGATGGCAATCCCATCATGACCTGGTGTATCGGCAACGTGGTCGGAAAAACCATTCCGGGTAACGATGATGTGGTGAAACCCGTCAAAGAGCAGGCGGAAAACAAAATCGATGGTGCAGTTGCGCTGATTATGGCGGTTGGCAGAGCCATGCTGTACGAGAAAGAAGACACGCTGTCTGACCACATTGAGTCCTATGGGATCCGCTCGCTTTAACTGAGGTAATTATGATCATGCTGATTCTCGCGCCTCTGGTGGGCGTGCTGGGGGCGCTTTTGCTGGCGTATGGTGCCTGGCTGATTTATCCCCCGGCGGGGTTTGTTGTTGCCGGGGCGTTGTGCCTGTTCTGGTCGTGGCTGGTGGCGCGATATCTCGACCGTACACAGCCGTCTGTCGGCGGAGGTAAATAGTGTTCTTTTCGGGATTATTTCAACGAAAAAGTGACGCACCGGTGACCACGCCAGCAGAGCTGGCGGATGCCATCGGGTTGTCCTACGACACCTATACCGGAAAGCAGATCAGCAGTCAGCGAGCCATGCGACTGACGGCGGTTTTTTCCTGCGTCAGAGTGCTGGCAGAGTCGGTCGGGATGTTGCCCTGCAATCTGTATCACCTGAACGGCAGCCTGAAGCAGAGAGCCACCGGCGAACGTCTGCATAAACTGATTTCCACGCATCCCAATAGCTATATGACGCCGCAGGAGTTCTGGGAGCTGGTGGTCACCTGTCTGTGTCTGAGGGGAAATTTTTACGCCTACAAAGTGAAAGCATTTGGCGAAGTGGCTGAACTGCTGCCCGTCGATCCCGGTTGTGTGGTACCGAAGCTTAACAGTAGCTGGGAACCGGTTTACCAGGTCACATTTCCGGACGGCTCCACGGATGTACTGAGCCAGGAAGATATCTGGCATGTGCGCACGCTGACGCTGGACGGTCTGGTGGGACTGAATCCCATCGCCTATGCCCGCGAGGCAATATCGCTGGCGGCAGCGACCGAAGAGCACGGGGCCAGACTGTTCAGCAATGGCGCGGTGACGTCGGGTGTGTTGCGTACAGAGCAGACGCTGTCGGATCAGGCTTATGAGCGCCTGAAGAAAGATTTTGAGGAGCGTCACACCGGGCTTGGCAATGCTCACCGCCCGATGATCCTTGAGATGGGGCTGGACTGGAAGTCGATGGCGTTGAACGCAGAGGACAGCCAGTTCCTGGAAACCCGCAAGTTTCAGCTTGAAGAAATCTGTCGTCTGTTCCGGGTGCCATTGCACATGGTGCAGAACACCGATCGCGCCACCTTCAACAATATCGAAGAACTGGGGCTCGGATTTATCAACTATTCACTGGTGCCGTATCTGACCCGCATCGAACAGCGGATCAACACCGGACTGGTACGAAAAAGTAAGCAGGGCGTTTATTACGCCAAATTTAACGCCGGGGCGTTACTGCGCGGGGATATGAAGTCCCGTTTTGAAGCCTACGCCACCGGGATTAACTGGGGAATTTACTCTCCCAATGACTGCCGCGACCTGGAAGATATGAATCCGCGTCCCGGTGGGAATGTCTATCTCACACCGATGAACATGACCACGAAACCCTCCGATGGCAGTAAAGCCGGTAAGCAGAAGGATAACGCCAATGCAGACGAAACAACGTCTTGATGTACCGCTGAGTCTGAAATCTGTCAGTGACTCCGGTGAGTTTGAAGGGTATGGCTCCGTCTTTGGTGTAAAGGACAGCCACGATGATGTGGTGATGTCCGGGGCATTTGCTGCTTCCCTGAGGGCGTGGAGTGACCGAAAAGCGTTACCTGCGCTGCTCTGGCAGCACCGCATGGATGAACCCATCGGTGTTTACACCGAAATGAAGGAAGACGATGTCGGGCTTTACGTCAGGGGGCGGTTGCTCATTGATGATGATCCCCTGGCAAAACGCGCACATGCACACATGAAGGCCGGTTCGTTAACCGGCCTTTCTATTGGGTATGTCCTGAAAGACTGGGAATACGACCGGAGCAAAGAAGCCTTTCTGCTGAAAGAAATCGACCTCTGGGAAGTCAGCCTGGTGACGTTCCCGTCTAACGACGAGGCGCGGATCAGCGACGTCAAGAACGCGCTGGCCCGCGGGGAAATCCCCGAACAGAAAAAAATCGAAAGAGTCCTGCGTGATGTCGGACTCTCCCGTACCCAGGCCAAAGCATTCATGGCCGGGGGCTATGGCGCACTGTCCCTGCGCGACGCTGAGGATGTGAGCTCTGCACTGAATGCACTGAAAAATCTGAACTTCTAATCAGGAGAAATACGATGGCGGTAGATATTAAAGATGTCGAACAGGTCGCGCAGGAGCTGCAGCAGAAGTTTGACGACTTCAAAGCAAAGAACGACAAGCGCGTGGAGGCGATTGAGCAGGAAAAAGGCAAACTTGCCGGGCAGGTGGAAACCCTGAACGGAAAACTCAGCGAGCTGGAAAATCTCAAAAGCGACCTTGAAAAAGAGCTGCTTGAGCTGAAACGTCCGGCAGGTGGTGCGCAAAATAAACTGGCCACCGAGCATAAAGAGGCGTTTGTGGGTTTTCTGCGTAAAGGCCGTGAAGACGGTCTGCGCGATCTGGAGCGTAAGGCATTGCAGGTGGGCACCGATGAAGACGGTGGCTACGCCGTGCCGGAAGCACTGGATCGCAACATTCTCAACCTGCTGAAAGATGAAGTGGTGATGCGTCAGGAAGCCACGGTGATCACCGTTGGCGGTTCCGACTACAAAAAACTGGTGAATCTGGGCGGTACGGCTTCCGGATGGGTGGGGGAAACGGATACGCGATCCCAGACTGCCACCTCCAGACTGGAGCTGATTGAACCTCTCATGGGGGAAATCTACGGTAACCCGCAGGCCACCCAGAAAATGCTGGACGATGCCTTTTTCAACGTGGAGGCCTGGATCAACAGCGAGCTGGCAACCGAATTTGCCGAACAGGAAGAAATTGCCTTTACCACCGGCGATGGTACCAAGAAGCCGAAAGGGTTCCTGGCGTATGAATCCACGGATGAAACCGATAAGGTCCGGGCGTTCGGCAAACTTCAGCATATTGTATCCGGCGACGCGACTGCGGTGACCGCAGACGCCATTATCAAACTGATTTACACGCTGCGAAAGGCACACCGCACCGGCGCGAAGTTCATGATGAACAACAACAGCCTGTTTGCCATCCGTTTGCTGAAAGACACCGAGGGTAACTATCTGTGGCGTCCGGGGCTGGAACTGGGGCAGCCGTCCTCTCTGGCGGGTTACGGTATCGCTGAAAACGAACAGATGCCGGATATCGCCGCTGATGCGAAAGCCATTGCATTTGGTAACTTCAAACGGGGTTACACCATCGTTGACCGTATCGGCACCCGCATTCTGCGTGACCCGTACACTAATAAACCGTTTGTCGGTTTTTATACCACCAAGCGCACCGGCGGGATGCTGGTCGATTCGCAGGCCATCAAACTGCTGAAGATTGCAGCGGCGTAATCACTCAGGGGCGCGGAACCGCGCCCCCTGTTCTGACGGGTGAAGAATCATGATCCTGAAACAAGATCTGAAATGGTCACCGGACGGTATGCGTGTTGAGGTCATTCGGGCCGGTGAGTATGACGACGGGGCGCTTCCTGCCCGGGTGCAGGAGATTGCACTTCAGGCCGGGTTAGCAGAGCGCGGAACCAGTGCAAAAAGCAGTAAAGCGACAAAAGAGAAAAAAGCCACGACCAGTAAAGAGGGCTGAGTATGCTTCTGACAATGGAAGAGATTAAAGCCCAACTCCGGCTGGATGAGGATTTCGATGCTGATGACCGCCATCTGCAACTGCTGGCCTGTGCGGCGCAAAAGCGGACGGAAACGTATCTGAACCGGAAGCTCTATGCACCGGATGAAACCATTCCGGACAGCGATCCGGACGGACTGCACCTGCCGGATGATATTCGCCTGGGGATGCTGATGCTTATCAGCCATTTTTACGAAAACCGCTCGTCGGTTACGGAAGTGGAGAAACTCGACATGCCGCAGAGTTTTGGCTGGCTTGTCGGCCCGTACAGGTACTTTCCGCAATGAAAATTCGTCAGGCGCAGACCAGCGCAACCTACATTCTGCCGGACCCCGGTGAACTGAATAAACGCGTCCTGATCCGCCAGCGGGTGGATATGCCCGCGGATAACTTTGGCGTGGAGCCTCAATACCCGGTTGCGTTCCGGGCATGGGCGAAGGTTATCCAGACCAGTGCCACCACCTGGCAGGAAACCGCGCAGACCGGAGATGCCATCACCCATTACATCACCATTCGCTACCGCCGCGGGATCACTGCTGATTATGAGGTGGTCTGCGGTGACAGTGTGTACCGGGTGAAACGTCAGCGCGATCTGAACGGGGCGCGGCGCTTTCTGCTGCTGGAGTGTACGGAACTGGGCGAATTTACGCAGAGTCACGGAGGCAACAATGGCGACTTCCTTTTTGCACGTTGATGTTCAGCAGCCCGCGGAGATGCGCTTTAACCGCGCCCGTGTCCGGCGGGCGTTTGTCACGATTGGGCAGCGTCATATGCGTGATGCCCGTCGGCTGGTGATGCGCCGTGCGCGGTCGGCACCGGGTGAAAACCCCGGTTATCAGACCGGACGCCTGGCTCGTTCGATTGGGTATATGGTACCCAGAGCCAGTAAACATCGCCCTGGTTTTATGGCACGTATAGCCCCTAACCAGCGTAATGGAGAGGGAAACCGCCGTATCACCGGTGATTTTTATCCGGCTTTTTTGTTCTATGGCGTGAGGCGAGGGGCAAAGCGTCGTCGCAGCCATCATCGTGGTGCATCCGGTGGCAGCGGCTGGCGACTGGCTCCACGTAATAACTTCATGGTGGAAACGCTTGAAAAGAACCGCAGCTGGACACGCTATTTTCTGGCGCGGGAATTGCGTAAATCACTGAAGCCGGAGCGACGACGCAGATGAAACTGACTCCTGTTATTGCTGCGCTGCGTGCCCGCTGCCCGTATTTTGAAAACCGGGTGGCAGGCGCGGCACAGTTCAAAAATCTGCCGGAGGTCGGAAAGCTGAGACTCCCGGCGGCGTATGTGGTACCGGGGGATGACTCTCCGGGAGAAAACAAAAGCCAGACCGACTACTGGCAGGAGCTGAAAGAGGGCTTCTCCGTGGTTGTCATACTGAGTAACGGGCGTGATGAGCGCGGTCAGTTTGCCTCGTATGATGTGGTGGACGATGTCCGGCAGATGCTCTTTAAGGCTCTGCTGGGCTGGAACCCGGAAGCGTGCGGTAACCCGATTACCTATGACGGCGGCACGCTGCTGGATCTGAATCGTCATGAGCTGATTTATCAGTTCGATTTTTCGGTCATCAGCGAGCTGACCGAAGACGATACCCGCCAGCAGGATGACCTGAACAGTCTGGATGAACTGCGAACGCTGGCGATTGATGTTGATTATCTCGATCCCGGTAACGGGCCTGACGGCGATATCGAACATCACACCGAAATAACCCTTCCTTCCTGAGAATCTTCATGTTTGTGAAACCTGTTAAAGGGCGGTCAGTTCCTGACCCTGCCCGCGGCGACCTTTTGCCCGCCGAGGGGCGAAATGTTGATGAGAACAACTACTGGCTGCGCCGTGAAGCAGCGGGTGATATCCGGCGCGTGAATGAAAAGGTGAATACCGATGACGATAAGCTTTAACACCATTCCGTCGAATACGCTGGTTCCGATTTTTTATGCGGAAATGGATAACTCGGCGGCGAATACTGCACAGGACAGCGGAGCATCGCTGCTGATTGGTCATGCCAATAACGGTGCAGAGATTGTTGCCAACAGTCTGGTGCTGATGCCATCGGCAGACTATGCACGCCAGATTTGTGGTGCGGGAAGTCAGCTGGCGCGTATGGTCGAGGCTTATCGCCAGACCGACCCGTTTGGTGAACTGTATGTGATTGCCGTTCCTGAATCCACGGGCGCGGCGGCAACAGTTACGCTGACGGTGACCGGCGCGGCAACCGAAACCGGCACGGTGAATGTTTATGTGGGACGTACCCGCGTGCAGGCACCGGTGACCAACGGCGATAACGTCGCGACGATTGCCAGCAGTATCCAGGATGCCATCAATGCCGTTCCGACCCTGCCGTTTACAGCTTCATCTTCGGCAGGCGTGGTCACACTGACCGCGCGTCATAAGGGACTTTGCGGGAATGAAATTCCTGTCAGCCTCAATTACTACGGCTTTGGTGGGGGCGAAGTGCTGCCAGCGGGTGTACAGATTGCTGTGGCGACGGGTACCGCCGGAACGGGCGCTCCTGTTCTCACCGGTGCGGTGGCTGCAATGGCGGATGAGCCGTTTGATTATATCGGTCTGCCGTTCAACGACACGGCCTCCGTTAACACGCTGGTGACCGAGATGAACGATACCAGCGGTCGCTGGAGCTATGCGCGTCAGCTGTATGGTCATGTGTATACGGCAAAGACCGGTACGCTGTCAGAACTGGTGACCGCAGGTGACCAGTTTAACCAGCAGCACATTACCCTGGCGGGGTACGAAAAAGAAACCCAGACACCTGCCGACGAGCTGGCGGCAAGCCGTACCGCCCGCGCAGCGGTGTTTATCCGCAACGATCCGGCACGTCCCACGCAGACCGGTGAGCTGGTGGGTATGCTGCCTGCGCCGAAGGGGAAACGGTTCACGATGACCGAGCAGCAGACCCTGCTGTCTCATGGCGTGGCAACGGCGTATGTCGAAAGCGGGGTACTGCGCATTCAGCGTGATGTCACCACGTACAGGAAAAATGCTTACGGGGTTGCGGATAACAGCTACCTCGACAGCGAGACGCTGCATACCAGCGCGTATGTGCTGCGCAAACTGAAATCCGTCATTACCAGTAAGTACGGGCGTCACAAGCTTGCCAGTGACGGTACCCGCTTTGGTCCCGGTCAGGCGATTGTCACCCCGGCGGTGATCAAAGGGGAACTGCTGGCAACCTACCGTCAGCTTGAGCGTGCGGGGATCGTGGAAAACTACGAACTGTTTAAGCAGTACCTGGTTGTGGAGCGTGATGCCAGCGATCCGAACCGCCTGAACACGCTGTTCCCGCCTGACTATGTTAACCAGTTGCGTGTCTTTGCCGTGGTTAACCAGTTCCGTCTTCAGTATTCAGAGGAGTCTGCATAATGGCCCGTATCGGGGGAACCTGTTATTTCAAAATTGACGGTCAACAGCTATCGCTGACCGGCGGCATTGAGGTGCCCATGAACAGGACGGTCAATGATGACATCATCGGCCTGGACGGTTCAGTGGACCGCAAGGAAACTCACCGTGCGCCTTATGTCAAAGGGACTTTCAAGGTGCCGAAGAATTTTCCGGTGAACAAAATCACCTCGTCTGATGAGATGACTATCACTGCCGAGCTGGCGAACGGTCAGGTCTATGTACTGTCGTCTGCCTGGCTGCACGGCGAAGCGAACCATAATGCCGAAGAAGGCACGGTTGATCTTGAGTTCCACGGTGAAGAAGGGGATTACCAGTAATGAAAGAGCTTGAGTTAAAGAAACCGATTACTGCTCATGGCGAGACACTCTCCGTACTGGAGTTTGATGAGCCCACCGGGAAGGATGTCCGCGAGCTGGGGTATCCCTACCAGATGAATCAGGATGAGTCAGTCAAACTTCTGGCGCATGTGGTGTCGAAATACATTGTGCGGCTGGCGAAAGTGCCGCAAAGCTCTGTCGACCAGATGTCTCCGGCAGACCTGAATGCAGCGGCGTGGCTTGTGGCTGGTTTTTTCCTCCAGGCCTGACGGCTGAATACCTCACTGATCGCTTCTTTGACTGCGCCAGCTACTGGCGCATTAATCCTTTCGAATTGCTGAATATGCCGATCAGTGAAATTCCCTTACTGGTCAGTCAGGCAAACAGGATAGAGCAGGAGAAACGCACACATGGCTGAATTTGAGCTTAAGGCGTTGATCACCGGTGTCGACAGGCTTTCTCCCGCGCTGTCGAAAATGCAAAAGAAAATCCGGGGATTTAAACGCCAGGCGGAAGAAGCGTCACAGGGTGGGCTGGCGCTTGGTGGCGGACTGGCAGCGGGGCTGACGCTTTCCCTGAAATCTTATGCCGATCAGGAAAACGCCGCTACCGGGCTGAAAGTCGCCATGATGGATGCGAACGGCGAGGTTGGAAAGAGCTTTCAGGACATCAATAAACTGGCTATTGGCCTGGGTAACCAGCTACCCGGTACAACGGCTGATTTCCAGAACATGATGCAGATGCTGGTGCGTCAGGGGATCCCGGCAGAAAACATTCTGAGTGGTGTGGGTAAAGCGACAGCTTATCTTGCGGTACAACTGAAAAAAACACCGGAAGCGGCTGCTGAGTTTGCTGCAAAGATGCAGGATGCTACCGGAACGGCGTCAGAAGACATGATGGGGCTGTTCGACACTATCCAGAAGGCGTTTTATCTGGGCGTTGACGATACCAACATGTTGTCCTTCTTCACTAAAACCAGTTCTGTTCTGAAGATGGTGAACAAGGATGGTCTTCAGGCTGCACAGAGCCTTGCCCCCATCAGCGTCATGATGGATCAGATGGGGATGAACGGGGAGTCGGCAGGTAATGCTCTGCGAAAAGTTATCCAGTCCGGATTAAGTGTTAAGAAAATCAGGGCCGTCAATAAAGTCATGGCCCGCCAGAAACTCGGGGTACAGCTCGATTTTACTGACGGCAAAGGAAGTTTTGGCGGTCTTGATAACATGTTTAAGCAACTGGCAAAGTTGCGAAAACTGACTGACGTTAAGCGAACTAATGTACTTAAGGCAATATTTGGTGATGATGCCGAAACCATTCAGGTGGTCAATGCGCTGATCGATAAAGGAAAGGATGGTTACGATCAGATCCAGCAGAAGATGAATAAACAGGCCAGCCTGAATAAACGTGTTCAGGCACAGCTTGGTACGTTGTCCAACCTGTGGGAGGCAATGACGGGGACCGCAACTAACGGCCTTGCAGCTATTGGCGGCGCATTTTCTGGTGACGCTAAAAATATCACGCAATGGCTGGGGGAGTTGGGGGAGAAATTCACGAAGTTTGCGGATCAAAATCCCCGGGTTATTCGCGGCGTCGTCGGGCTTGCTGCCGGTCTTGCGATTCTGAAACTGGGATTGATGGGCGTGGGCAGTGCCATCAGTATCGTCAGCAGGATCATGTCGATGACGCCGATTGGCATGATTGCGACGGCGATTGCCCTGGCTGCGGGATTAATTATCACTAACTGGGATGTTGTTGGACCTTATTTCAAGAAGCTCTGGGAAACCATTGGTCCTTATTTTGAGGCTGGCTGGGAACTCCTTAAGAAAGTTTTTGCCTGGTCGCCGCTGGGGATGGTGATCAATAACTGGGGACCGGTTGTTAAGTGGTTTCAGGATATGTGGGACAAGCTGAAGCCAATTATTGAGTGGTTTACTGACAGTTCCGGTGACACGGTCGATGCCATTAACTCTGCGCAGTGGGGCGCAGGTGCCTATGATGCTTATGGGACGGGAATACCGGCGCGGGGATACACTCCTTATCAGGCGGTGGATCCGGCTCAGTCAAACAACGCCTCCGGTGCCACAGGCCCGAATCCCTTCATGATTAACAAAGCTTCTGCGCCAAAAGTTGATGGTGAGATCAAGGTATCTTTTGTGAATATGCCACCAGGTATGCGGGTTATGGAAACGCGATCCAGCGGTATTGATGTCAGCCATGATGTTGGCTATACGCGGTTCAGGTAGTGTACAAAATGATTAATGTGTTTTTGTCTGGCATAATTTGGGTTTTCAACTTTAAGTAGTTAATATAATCATTCCTTACAAATGATTGAAGGGATGATTATGCGTATCTTTGTGTTTTTTATATCTGCACTTTTATCTTTTAACTTGGCAGCGGAAGAGTGTAAGTTCAGCTTTAATGAGTCAGAATTAATCTCTTCTATAGGTATTGCACCAGTTAAGCAAGAGATAGTAAAGGATGAAGGAATAACTAAGCGTCAATATGAATTCAGGAGAGAATTGTCTTTTGAAGAGATGCTTGGCGATGATGCTGATGAAAAATATGAGCCGCAGTTTTATATATCTGTTTATAATCCATCATGTCCACAAAAGGTTATTATTTGGTTTTTCAAGGACAATAAAAACACACAAACTTTAAGTAATGAGGTCCTTGCTGGTAGAGCATTCAAGTATTTAACTGGTGTTAATGAAAGTATTTTTGAAAATAAAATGAAAAAGTTTTCAAAGGTACAGTCATTTGAGTCCTTTGATGAAAGGACGGACTCTAAATTTATAAAGAGTAGTAATGTTTATTCCATTGATGTTCAACTCAGATAGTAATTGAAAATATTAGAACCCCGCCACATCTTCTGCGATGTAAATAACTGACAAAGCAGATTTGGCGGGTTTTTTGTATCCGGAGTTTATATGACGTGGAAAGGCAGGCTTCAGGATGCGTCATTTCGCGGCGTACCGTTTAAGGTTGAAGAAGAAAGTGCGGGAACCGGTCGCCGTGTGGAAACACATGAATACCCGAACCGCGACAAGCCCTATACCGAAGATCTGGGAAAAGTCACTTTCCGCCCGTCCATCACAGCTTATGTGGTGGGAGATGACTGCTTTGACCAGCGCGATCGCCTGATTGACGCGCTGAATAAACCCGGTCCCGGCACGCTTGTCCATCCGACATACGGTGAGATGAAAGTCTGTGTTGACGGGGAAGTTCGGGTCAGCACATCGAAAAGTGAAGGGCGTATTGTCCGCTTTGACCTGAAGTTTGTCGAAGCAGGAGAACTTTCTTACCCCACATCAGGTGCGGCGACGGCGCAGACGCTGATGTCATCCTGTTCTGCACTGGATGACTGCATCAGTGACAGCTTCAGCGGTTTCAGTATCGATGGTGTGGCGGATTTCGTGCAGAACGACGTTATCGGTAATGCCAGCATAATGCTTGGGTATGTTTCTGATGCGATGAAAGTGGTGGATTCTGCCGTATCGGATGCCGCCAGGCTGTTGCAGGGGGATATCTCGGTACTTCTGCCGCCGCCATCGTCAGGCAAAAATTTCGTTGAGCAGGTGCAGAAAATGTGGCGTACCGGGAAACGCCTTTATGGTAACGCCAGCGACCTGGTCACCATGATCAAAACGCTTTCCGGTGTCAGCCTCGGCAGCGATCTGCAACCGCGCGGCGTCTGGAAAACGGACAGTAAAACCACCGCCACGGCGACGCAGCAGCGTAACGTGGTTGCCAGCACCCTTCGTACGACCGCAATCAGCGAAGCGGCGTATGCCGTCACCCGATTGCCTGCGCCAACAACTTCCGCGGTGATGCAGAATTCCGCAGTGGGGCAGGCAACAACACCCGCGCAGAGCACTGGCTGGCCTTCCGTCACGCATCCGGCACTGAACAATGCACCGGCGGTGAAAAACACGGTTGACCTGCCGACGTGGGAAGAACTGACTGACATTCGCGACACACTGAATACGGCAATTGATAAGGAGTTGTCCCGTACAACCAGCGATGCGCTGTTTCTGGCGCTGCGCCGGGTGAAAGCAGATCTGAATGCGGATATCAACACGCGCCTTGAACAGTCTGCACGGATCATTCAGCGCACACCGGATGAGGTTTTACCCGCGCTGGTGCTGGCGGCGACCTGGTTTGATAACGCGGCGCGTGACGCGGACATTATCCGGCGTAATGCCATTACGCATCCCGGCTTTGTGCCGGTGATCCCTCTGAAGGTGCCAGTGCAATGAACGACAATGTCACGCTACGGGTAAATGGCCGGGAGTGGAATGGCTGGACATCGGTGCGCATCGGTGCCGGTATTGAACGGCTGGCGCGGGATTTCAGCGTGGAGATCACCCGCCAGTGGCCGGGTGATGAGGGTATCACCACGCTTCAGCCGCGCATTAAAAATGGTTCAAAAGTGGAAGTGCTGATTGGTGATGAGCTGGTGATCACCGGCTGGGTGGAGGCGACCCCCGTTCGTTACGATGCCCGTTCGGTCAGCACCGGTATTGCCGGACGTAGTCTGACTGCTGACCTGATTGACTGTGCAGCCGAACCGACACAGTTTAACGGACGATCGCTGGTACAGATTGCGCAGGCGCTTGCTGCGCCTTTCGGCATTGAGGTGGTGAACAGCGATGCGCCGTCGGGTGTTATTCCGGATGTCCAGCCTGATCACGGTGAAACGGTGATCGAGGTGATCAACAAAATACTCGGTCAGCAGCAGGCGCTGGCTTATGACGACCCGCACGGCAGGCTGGTGATTGGTGGTATTGGCTCAACGCAGGCACATACCGCGCTGGTACTTGGGGAAAACATCCTTTCCTGTGATACGGAGAAGAGTATCCGGGAGCGGTTTTCAGTTTACCAGGTGGCGGGGCAGCGTGCCGGAAACGACGATGATTTCGGTGAGGCCACCACCACCGCGCTGCGGGCCCGCACAGAGGACGCATTTATTGCCCGTTACCGTCCGATGTATATCAGGCAGACAGGGCAGGCTACGGGGGCAGGCTGTATTGCCCGTGCGGACTTTGAAGCCCGACAACGGGCGGCGCGGACGGATGAAACCACCTATGTGGTGCAGGGCTGGCGACAGGGTAACGGTACGCTGTGGCAGCCCAACCAGCGGGTGATTGTCTTTGATCCGGTCTGTGGTTTCGACAATACCGAACTGCTTGTTTCGGAAGTCACGTTTACTCAGGACCAGAACGGCACCCTGACGGAAATCCGTGTCGGCCCACCTGATGCTTATCTGCCTGAACCCGAAGCCCCCGGCGCGCGGAAAAAGAAAAAAGCCAGAGTACAGGAGGACCCGTTCTGATGAGGACGATTGAAGCCATGCAGCGACAACTCCTCGGCCTGATTGGGCGGGCCGTGGTGAAAAGCATCAGTGCCGCCACGAAATGTCAGACCGTGGATGTGTCCCTGATTGCCGGTGAACCCAAAGCCGGGGTTGAACATCTTGAACCCTACGGTTTTACCGCAAGGGCAAACAGCGGTGCGGAAGCGGTGGTGTTGTTTCCGGATGGCGACCGTTCTCATGCGGTGGTTGTTACGGTGTCGGACCGGCGCTACCGCCTGAAAGGGCTGCAGACGGGTGAGGTGGCTGTCTATGACGATCAGGGGCAGTCTGTGACGCTGACCCGGGAGGGGATCGTGGTGGACGGTGCAGGTAAAACGATCACGTTTCGCAATGCGCCCAGAGCACGTTTTGAAATGGACCTGGAAGTGACCGGACAGGTGAAAGACCTGTGCGACTCCGGCGGTACCACCATGTCAGCGATGCGGCTTGCCTATAACGGGCATCGTCACAGAGAGAACGGTCAGGGCAGTAACACCGACAAACCTGATAAAGCGATGGAGGCATGATGGAACTGTGGCTGACGGTGAACGGTAAACGCACCTGCGCCAGCGCACAGCTGGATCCGCTGACCCGCGCCGTGGTGATTTCCCTGTTTACCTGGCGGCGGGCGGAGCCTGATGACAACGCCGATGTCCCGATGGGATGGTGGGGGGATACCTGGCCTGCGGTACAGAATGACCGTTACGGCTCCCGACTGTGGCTGCTTCAGCGCAGCAAACTGACCAATCAGCTGGTGCAGACGGTAAGGGGGTATATCCGCGAATGCCTGCAATGGATGATTGATGACGGCGTGGTGTCCCGTATTGATCTGGATATCCGCCGCACCGGGATTAATGAACTGGGTAACAGTATCACCCTCTGGCGTCGTGACGGACCGGTAATGATTTCTTTTGATGATCTGTGGAGTGCGATAACGCATGGCGGACAGTGAATTTCAGCGCCCGACGCTGGCAGAAAATATCAGTATGCTCCGTAACGATTTATTCGCCAGGCTGGACGTCAGCGACACGCTCCGGCGCATGGATGAAGACGTGCGGGCAAAGGTGTATGCGGCGGCGCTGCATACGGTTTACGGTTACATCGATTATCTGGCAATGAACATGCTGCCTGACCTGTGCGATGAGTCCTGGCTGGCGCGACATGCTGCGATGAAACGGTGTCCGCGCAAGGGGGCCACGGCTGCCAGCGGGTATATGCGCTGGGAAGGTGTCAGCGATGGCCTGAAGGTGACCGCCGGGAGTGTTATTCAGCGCGATGACCTGGTGCAGTACACTACAACTGACGATGCAACCAGCTCCGGTGGTGTCCTGCGCGTGCCGATCACTTGCTCAACTACAGGCGCGGTCGGTAACGCTGACGACGGTACGGCATTAATCCTGGTCACGCCGGTGAATGGTCTGCCGTCTTCCGGTGTTGCAGATACCCTGACTGGCGGATTTGATACTGAAGAGCTGGAAACGTGGCGCGCCCGCGTCATTGAGCGGTATTACTGGACGCCTCAGGGCGGGGCTGACGGGGACTATGTCGTCTGGGCTAAAGAAGTGCCAGGCATTACCCGTGCATGGACATACCGCCACTGGATGGGAACGGGGACTGTCGGTGTGATGATTGCCAGCAGTGACCTGATTAATCCCATTCCGGAAGAATCAACGGAAACGGCGGCAAGACAACACATTGAGCCACTGGCCCCGGTGGCAGGCTCTGATTTGTATGTATTCAGGCCGGTGGCGCATAAAGTGGATTTTCATATCCGCGTGACGCCGGACACACCGGAAATACGGGCTGCCATCACCGCGGAGTTGCGTTCGTTCCTGCTGCGTGATGGTTATCCGCAGGGAGAACTGAAGGTATCGCGTATCAGTGAGGCGATTTCCGGTGCGAACGGGGAATACAGCCATCAGTTGCTTGCACCGGCAGACAATATCTCCATTGCAAAAAATGAACTGGCGGTACTGGGGACGATTTCATGGACGTGACAAACGATGATTACATCCGTCTGTTGTCGGCACTGTTGCCCCCCGGTCCGGCGTGGTCAGCCAGCGATCCGGCGATTGCCGGTGCGGCACCGTCATTAACCCGCGTTCATCAGCGTGCGGATGCCCTGATGCGGGAGCTGGATCCGCGCACCACCACCGAACTGATAAATCGCTGGGAGCGTCTGTGCGGCCTGCCGGATGAATGTATTCCCGCAGGGACACAGACCCTTCGCCAGCGTCAGCAACGGCTGGATGCGAAGGTTAATCTGGCGGGCGGCATCAATGAGGATTTTTACCTTGCACAGCTTGCTGCCCTGGGCAGACCAGACGCCACTATCACGCGATACGATAAAAGCACGTTCACCTGCTCATCGGCCTGTACTGACGCAGTGAATGCGCCGGAATGGCGGTATTACTGGCAGGTCAACATGCCAGCCGCCACCAACACCACCTGGATGACATGTGGCGATCCCTGTGATTCCGCACTGCGTATCTGGGGCGACACCGTTGTCGAGTGCGTGCTTAACAAACTCTGCCCTTCGCATACCTACGTAATTTTTAAATATCCGGAGTAATCCATGCATCGTATAGACACGAAAACCGCGGAGAAGGATAAGTTCGGCGCGGGTAAGAACGGTTTTACCCGTGGTAACCCCCAGACCGGCACACCTGCCACCGATCTGGATGATGACTACTTTGACATGTTGCAGGAAGAACTCTGCAGCGTGGTGGAGGCATCCGGTGCCAGCCTGGAGAAGGGGCGGCATGACCAGCTGCTTACCGCGCTTCGTGCGCTGCTGTTAAGCCGCAAGAATCCGTTTGGCGATATCAAATCGGATGGCACGGTGAAAACGGCTCTCGAAAACCTTGGTTTGGGAGAAG
>Ga0129316_1000197_pt1 | contig 41715 bp, 39 predicted proteins | sample Cm1ome_2_FD_94429 | JGI IMG/M metagenome (GOLD analysis project Ga0129316, IMG submission 94429) | Eastern black-and-white colobus group fecal microbial communities from Wisconsin, USA - Cm1022B metagenome | ecosystem: Host-associated > Mammals > Digestive system > Large intestine > Fecal...
CAGACTGTAAGTTTAGAATGGTTTTCACAAAAATATTCTAACAATAAACGGGCCTTTCGGGGTCCGTTTTTTGTTGCAAAAATGAAAGGAGCTGTCTCGCTACTTTTGAGACAGCCCCTTTATTATGCCTGTAATTACCTGATCAACCCCACAAAGCGGTGAGCATCGGGATGATCTGCTTCTTACGGCTCATGACGCCGGGGAGCCACACCTGATTGTCCTTCGGCTCGACGTTGAACGCGAACCTTATCGTGTCGTCGTTGCCCAGATACAAAAGCTGCGTGCCTTCGATGAGAACGTCCGTGAGCATGAGGATAATCATGTCGTAGCCGTTCTTCTTGCGCATGGTCTGCATGGTCTCGAGGAATTCGTCCTTACGCTGCATCATCTTCTCAGAATCGACGCATATGATCTGCGATACACCGAGGATCTGACCTGCGATATGGAACTCCTTGAAGTCGCTTCCGATAAGCTGCTCTGCGGACTTTGAGTCTGACGCGGACGCATCGAAAAGCTCTTTGCCGATATCTTCGATCGTAACTCCCGCGATCTTCGCAAGTCTTTCTGCCATCGCGATGTCGCGCTTGGTGCAGGTGGGACTTTTGAACATTACGGTGTCGGACAGGATGGCCGAAGCCATAAGGCCTGCCATCTGAGGGTAGGGGGTAACACCGTGTTCGCGGTAGATCTCGCCTACGATGGTGGTCGTGGATCCGACGGGTTCATTACGTACATATATGGGCTGGGTCGTCTGAATGTCTGCCAGACGGTGGTGGTCGATGATCTCGAGGATATCCGCCTGATCAAGTCCCGGAACAGCCTGTGCCGCCTCGTTGTGATCGACAAGAACCAGCTTCTTGTGGCGTGTCTTCAGCAGGTGATAACGGGACAGGGTTCCGACTACCTTATTGTTCTCATCGAGCACGGGGTAAGACCTGAAACGGCTCTTAAGAACGATCTCCTTAACGTCATCGATATAGTCGCTTAAGTGGAATGCCACCAGATCTCCGTGCGAACATGCTCTGGAGATGGGAGTAGCCTGATATATGAGCTTGCTTACCTTGAGCGGATCAAGAGGTGTCTGGATCACGCATGTGCGGGTATCGGAATACTGTTTTGCAGTGCCTGCCTGTATGTCGGAACCGCAGAGGATAAGGCAGGATACTTCATTATCCAGCGCTCTCTTCATCATGTCGGGCTGGTCGCCGCAGATGACGATGTTATCTTTGCCCTTGAACATCAGTGACTCTTCGTTCGCGGGAAGCGCGATCACGATGTTGCCGGATACCGAGTCAGACATATCCGCAGGATCCTTGATTATGCGGCCCTCGATAACTCCGAGAAGGTTAAAAAGCGGAAGATCCGTGATCTGCGGCTGATCGATCGTGTTCAGGTTGAAAGTCGCGATATCGCCCGATGTAAGCGTTCCGAACAGGGTTCCGTCCGCGTTGACTACGGGGATGGAGGTCGTCTCGGTCTCCGTCATGACCTTCCATGCGCGGTCCAGCGTGACAGAAGGGTCCAGGGCCGTCGGCGTGTCGAAGTCGATGTCGCTTACCTGTGTTCGTACGTCTTTAAGGCGCATCGGCGCGTCAAAACCGAACATTTTTAACATTCTCTTTGTCTCGTCCGAGATGTGGTCGAGTCTTGCAGCCTTGTATTCGCGGTCTCCGGAGGCATTTCGAAGGTTCGCATATGCCATTGCTGATACCACAGCGTCTGTGTCGGGGTTCTTGTGTCCTACTACAAAAATATCGCTCATGAATTTAAACCTTTTATTAATAAAATATAGTTGTTATTATCGCACCTTGAAAGGAGTTTTCCAATATGATAGATTTTTAGGGTGATTTCAATCCCATCCAGAATTAATAGGAGGATAATATGATCTATTCTACAGAAGTCAAGAACATGTGCCCTGTTCATCAGGGAGTGCACCACGGTGCAGCTCCGATCCCTGAGGAAGCTAAGTGGGTACAGGCTAAGCAGGTTACCGATATTTCCGGTTACACACACGGTATCGGCTGGTGCGCACCTCAGCAGGGTTGCTGCAAGCTCTCCCTCAACGTTAAGGACGGTATCATCCAGGAAGCTCTCGTTGAGACGATCGGATGCTCCGGTATGACACACTCCGCTGCTATGGCAGCTGAGATCCTTCCCGGACTCACAGTCCTCGAAGCTCTTAACACAGACCTTGTATGCGACGCTATCAACACAGCTATGAGAGAGCTCTTCCTCCAGATCGTTTACGGAAGAACTCAGTCCGCATTCTCCGAGGGCGGTCTCCAGATCGGTGCAGGTCTTGAGGACCTCGGTAAGGGAGCACGTTCCATGGTCGGTACAACATACGGTACACTCGAGAAGGGTCCCCGTTACCTCGAGCTCACAGATGGTTACATCACAGAGGTAGGACTTGACGAGAACGACGAGATCATCGGATATAAGTACGTTAACTTCGGTAAGATGATGGACTTCATCAAGGCCGGTGATGATGCCGCTACTGCTTTCGAGAAGGCATCCGGTAAGTATGGAAGAGTTGCTGACGCAGTTCGTTTCATCGATCCCAGAAAAGAGTAAGAAAGGCAGGACATTACAATGGCATTATTTGAATCATATGAAAGAAGAGAACCTCAGATCCTCGCTGTTCTGAAGGAATACGGCATCTCCTCCATCGAAGAGTGCAAGGAGATCACAGAGGCTGCAGGTCTTGACGTTTATCACCTCATCGAAGGCATCCAGCCTATCTGCTTCGAGAATGCTAAGTGGGCTTACACAGTAGGTGCTGCTATCGCTATCAAGAAGGGCTGCCGCAAGGCTGCTGACGCAGCTGCTGCAATCGGTGAAGGTCTCCAGGCTTTCTGTATCCCCGGTTCTGTTGCTGATACACGTAAGGTTGGTCTCGGCCACGGTAACCTCGGTAAGATGCTCCTCGAAGAGGACACAGAGTGCTTCGCATTCCTCGCAGGTCACGAGTCTTTTGCTGCTGCTGAGGGTGCTATCGGTATCGCTGAGAAGGCTAACAAGGTTCGTCATAAGCCCTTGAGAGTTATCCTCAACGGTCTCGGTAAGGACGCTGCTCAGATCATCTCCAGAATCAACGGCTTCACATTCGTTGAGACAAAGTATGATCCTTATACAAACACAGTAGAGGAAGTTTCCAGAACATGCTATTCCAAGGATCCTGAATCTCCCCGTGCTAAGGTTAACTGCTACGGTGCAAACGATGTTTGCGAGGGTGTAGCTATCATGTGGAAGGAGAACGTTGACGTTTCCATCACAGGTAACTCCACTAACCCTACAAGATTCCAGCACCCTGTTGCAGGTACATATAAGAAGGAGAGACTCGAGGCAGGTAAGAAGTACTTCTCAGTTGCTTCCGGCGGCGGTACAGGTCGTACACTTCACCCTGATAACATGGCTGCAGGTCCTGCTTCCTACGGTATGACAGATACAATGGGCCGTATGCACTCTGACGCTCAGTTCGCAGGTTCTTCTTCCGTTCCTGCTCACGTTGAGATGATGGGTCTTATCGGTGCAGGTAACAACCCGATGGTTGGTATGACAGTTTCTACAGCTGTTTCCATCGAGGAAGCTGCTAAGGCAGGTAAGTTCTGATAGAGCTTTAAACTTGGTTTATGAAGACAGGGGTTCGCAAGAGCCCCTGTTTTTTTGTTGTGCGAATTCCGCACCTTACTCGAAAATTTAAGAAAAAGTGCAATGAAAAGCCTTGTTCGTTGCACCTTTTTGCGATTGCTGATAAATAGTGCAAGAATTGCCTCTTTAATTGCACTTAATTCCCGAATAGTAGAAAAGGTGCAAGAAAAAGCGAATAATATTGCACCTTTTCAAAAAGTTGAACAAAAGGTGTGGCGATGCCTCTGTGCCTTCCGCGGACGAATTTGCAGAATCTGGAAAAATATCCGCGGAATGAAGCAAAACCGCGTACGTAATCTGATAATTAGCAATTTTGTCCGCGGGAAAGGCGTTTTGAGGGATATTTTTAAATAAATGGGAATTTAGTCCGTGATTATTAGCGTTTTCGAGGACGTAAATCGGAAATGGGCGATTCTGTCCGAGGGGGCGCGCGGGTGGCATTGCAAGGGGAAGAATTATAGTATAATCATCTTGGTAAGGGAGGGTATTGCCATGAAGTTAGTTAATCTTACATGTCCAAATTGTACTGGTCTTCTCAAGAAGGAAGGTAACAACCTGATCTGTCAGTCGTGCGGCGCGGCGTTCGCGGTCGATTATGATGAGTCCGACGTAGAGCACGAGAAGCTCGAGACTGAGGAGGAGCGCGAGGTGAGACGCCTGCAGCACGAGAAGGAGCTGCTTGCCGAGAAGCACCGCCTGATGGAAGAGTCCAGAATCGCGGCGGAGAAGAGGGAACAGAGCAGACGCACGAAGAGTTATATCAGCAAATGGATAAGAGGTAAGGTCTCGGGTCTTATCGCGCTTGCCATCATCGCGTTGATCTGCTTCGGATGCTATAAGTTTGCCAGAAGACTGATGACCGATCCCGAACTTGCGGAACAGTACGGTGTGGAGATCCCGACGACTACGACTACCGTTGTTTATGATGTGAGCCCTGACCGCATAAGCGACGAATTGCTGGGTGAATTCATCGAGCAGGGTAAGTCGAGTATTCAAAACAGAAGACAGATTGAGTTTTATGATTATACAACGGGTTGGACAGACTACAATGTTGCGCAGGTAACATTCGACAGCGCGTATCTTGTAACTGATATACAGAACCGCGGTGAGTACGATGCTGACAGCAGACTGGTGTTGATTTACCAGGTAGTATGGCACTCTGAGCAGGCTGAAGATGTGACGATCTACGATTGTGTATATTTTAATGACTTGCAGGCAACAGAGACTTCTGTTATTAGCAGTTTCAGATCTAACTTCGGAGACTTTAACGAAACCATGTGGCAATCAGTTGGCTATCAGAACAGGGCAGACTCCTACCGCATCAACGTAACGAGCTTAAGCGGTCAGGTAACGGAACTGAGGAACGACTTCGCGGAACAGTAATAACCAATAAAAGAATAATATCAATAAGCAACATAAAAACGGGAGTGAATAATCACTCCCGTTTCTGTTACCGAATAGTCTTAAGTTATGATCAGAATCCGATGAAGTTTGTATCTGCGCCGCCGATCGGTGTACCGCCGCCCAATGCCTTGTCGAAGTCTGTAGGATCGTTGGAAGCGTTAAGAGCAACCTTTCTGCTGATACGGCCCTGACGGTAGAGGTCGAGGAGGGACTCGTTCAATGTATGCATGCCTTCCTTGTGTCCTGCCTGGATGGAAGAGTTGATCATTACTGTCTTGTTCTCACGGATGAGGTTGGAGATAGCGTTGTTACCGATCATGATCTCAGTAGCAAGTACACGTCCCTGTCCGTCGATCGTAGGAAGGAGCTGCTGTGAGATAACGCCTCTTACGCTCATAGCGAACTGCTGACGGATTGTCTCCTGCTGATCCGTAGGTGAACCGTCGATGATACGGTCGATTGTCTGTGCAGCACTTGTTGTGTGAAGTGTGGAAAGAACCAAGTGACCTGTCTCAGCAGCTGTGATAGCAGCGGAGATCGTAGCGAAGTCTCTCATCTCACCAACGAGGATGATATCCGGGTCTTCACGGAGAGCAGAGTGGAGAGCGTGTGCGTAAGAAGGTGTATCCTTACCGAGCTCTCTCTGGTGGATCATAGCCATGTTATGAGGATAGATATACTCGATAGGATCCTCGACTGTGATAACGTGCTTAGCCTGTGTCTTGTTGATGTAGTCAACAACGGCAGCGAGTGTAGTTGTCTTACCGGAACCTGTAGGACCTGTAACGATGATGATGCCGTTAGGAGCTTCAGCGAGCTGCTTGATGGCATGAGGGAGACCGAGCTCCTCGATGTCGGGGATCTGTCTCATGAGGATACGGATAGAAGCAGCGAGGTTGTTACGCTGATGATATACGTTAACTCTGAGACGGATGTCGTCGTTGTATGTAAGACCGAAGTCTACGTCCTGACCTTTCTCGATACGCTTTACATTCTCTTCAGAAAGAATGTCGTAGATCATCTTGAGAGACTCTTCTGCAGTGGGCTTGTCCTCGAGAATGTGGAGAGTACCGTATCTTCTTACGGCAAGGTTCGTTCCTACGGTAATATGTACGTCAGAACAATTCTCCGAAATCGCATAATCCATCAGTTCATTTAATGTCATAACTAATTCCTCCGGAAAGTAAATACATACCGAGATTATATAATAAATAAAATTTTAGCGCTATACATTTATTTTGTTCTTTACAACATAATTTCCCTGCTCGAAAAACTTGACACGCAGTTTCAAAAAGAGTATAAAAATTGTCAATTGAATAATTTGTAAGCAATGGCGCTTATTGATACGAAGACCTCGTATCGGTAAGCGCCTTTTGTTTTACGAAGAAACAGGGGTAAACAGTATGGAAGAGTTGAGAATTGACAACTACAGAGTTCAGGATGCCTTCTCCAAGAACGGACTGTATGATCCTTCCGAGGAGCACGAGAACTGCGGTATCGGTGCTGTTATCAAGATCGACGGCGAAGCTTCTTCTAAAGTTGTAGATGATGCGCTTACAATTGTTGAGCAGCTCGAGCACAGAGCGGGTAAGGATGCCGAAGGTAAGACCGGTGACGGTGTAGGTCTCCTGGTTCAGATCTCACATGATTTCTTCAGCAAGGCACTCGAATCCGACGGCATCAAGGTAGGTGACAGAAGATCCTACGGTATCGGAATGTTCTTCATGCCGCAGACCGCCAAGAAGGCCGAGGCTGCCAAGAAAGTATTCGAAGAGTTATGTGCTAAAGAAGGACTTAAGTTCTTAGGCTGGCGTAAGGTTCCCGTTAACGAGGAAGTACTCGGATCACGCGCAAGAGAGAGCATGCCTACAATCATGCAGGGTATTGTAGAGCGCCCCGCTGATGCTAAGGAAGATATTGATTTCGAGAGGAAGCTGTACTTTGCAAGAAAGCTTTTCGAGAAGGAAAACAACGACACTTATGTGTGCTCATGCTCATGCAGAACGATCGTATACAAGGGTATGTTCCTTGTAGGTCAGTTGAGAACTTTCTATAAGGACCTCGCTGACGGAGCATACACATCCGCATTCGGTATCGTTCACTCAAGATTCTCCACGAACACTAACCCTACATGGCAGCGTTCACATCCTTACCGTATGCTCGTTCATAATGGTGAGATCAACACGATCACGGGTAACATGAACAAGATGCTGTCCCGTGAGAATATCTTCAAGAGCGAGTATTTCGAGGGACGTTACGAGGATATCTACCCGATGCTCGACGTAACGGGTTCCGACTCCGCAAGACTTGATAATACGATCGAGTTCATGATGATGGCAGGTGTCCCGCTGCCGCTCGCGATCATGGTTACTATCCCTGAGCCCTGGCAGCACATGGATACGATGGACAGGGAGAAGAAGGCTTTCTATCAGTACTACGCTACTATGATGGAGCCTTGGGACGGACCTGCTTCCATCATCTTCACAGACGGTGACAAGGTCGGTGCAGTGCTCGACAGAAACGGCCTGAGACCTTCAAGATACTACGTTACCAAGGACGGATATCTTATCCTCTCATCCGAGGTCGGCGTACTCGATGATCTCGATGATGCGAACATCATCAAGAAGGACCGCTTAAGACCCGGTAAGATGCTCCTCGTAGATCTTCAGGAAGGTGCGCTCATCGATGACGAGCATGTAAAGAATTCCTATGTTAACCGCCAGCCTTACGGTGAGTGGCTTGACCGCATGCTCGTTGAGCTCCACGACCTTAAGATCAATAACAAGAGACCCGTAAGCTACAAGGGCGACGAGCTTGCAAGATTGCAGCGTGCATTCGGCTACTCTTACGGTAATTTAAACAACGAATTGGTTCCCATGTGTCTTAACGGCGGTGAGCCTACCGCTGCCATGGGTGTCGATATCCCTGTGCCTCCGCTGTCCGAACAGCAGCCTCCTTTGTTCGACTACTTCAAGCAGAAGTTCGCACAGGTTACAAATCCGCCTCTCGACTGTATCAGAGAAGCGATCATCACTGACACCACTGTTTATCTCGGTGTCACGGGTAATATCTTAAAGGACGAGGAAGAGAACTGCCGAGTCCTTAAGGTACACAACCCGATCCTCACAAACCTCGACCTCATGAAGATCAGAGACAATCAGTACGAAGGTCTTAAGACTGCCGACATCTCGATGCTCTACACAGCGGAAGAGGGTTTGGACGAAGCTATCGCAAGCCTTTATACACAGGCTGATAAGGCGCACGAAGAGGGCGCTGCAATATTGATCCTGACTGACCGCGGAGTAGATGAGACACATATGGCGATCCCTTCGCTTCTCGCTGTTGCGGCTCTCGAGACATACCTCGTACGCACACGTATGAACACGGCTGCTTCGATCATAGTTGAGACAGGTGAGCCGATCGAGGTTCATCACTTCGCGACACTCCTCGGCTTCGGCGCAAGTGCGGTTAACCCTTATCTTGCACTTAATACGATCTCCGATCTTATCCAGAGAGGAGTTATCAACAAGGAGTTCACACAGGCTGCCGGCGCTTACATCAACGCCATCGTAAGCGGAATCGTAAAGATTGCAGCGAAAATGGGTATCTCCACGATCCAGTCTTACCAGGGCGCTAAGATCTTCGAGGCTTTGGGTATCGGTAAGGATCTCATGGATAAGTATTTCCCTGACACGGTAAGCCGCGTCGGCGGTATCACACTCGAGGATATCGCTAAGAGAACAGAGGCTCTGCACGATCATGCTTTCGATGTATACGGCAGAGGCTCAGCTGACGGCCTCGCAGTAAAGGGCTGGCACAAGTCCAGATCCGGCAAGGAAAAGCACCTCTACGATCCCGAGACGATCCACATGCTTCAGCTCGCTACAAGAAACGGCGACTACGCTACATTTAAGAAGTTTACTTCGCTTATCAATTCAGACGATCGCCACGTAACTTTGAGAAGTATGCTCGACTTCAATTACGATCCTTCTAAGGAGATCCCTCTCGAGGAAGTAGAGAGCGCAGAGTCAATCATGCACAGATTCAAGACAGGCGCTATGTCTTACGGATCCATCTCACAGGAAGCACATGAATGTATGGCTATCGCGATGAACCGCATCGGCGGTAAGTCCAACTCCGGTGAGGGCGGTGAAGACTTGGAGAGAATCCGGACTGCAGGTTCCGAAGAGGACCGTTGCTCTGCGATCAAGCAGGTTGCATCGGGAAGATTCGGTGTTACTTCAAAGTACCTGATCTCTGCGAAGGAAATTCAGATCAAGATGGCTCAGGGCGCTAAGCCGGGTGAGGGCGGACATTTGCCCGCTGGTAAGGTTTATCCCTGGATCGCTAAGACAAGACACTCCACACCTGGTGTTGCGCTGATCTCACCTCCGCCGCACCATGATATCTATTCGATCGAGGATTTGGCTCAGCTGATCTATGACCTTCAGAATGCCAACTCCGATGCACGTATCTCCGTTAAGCTCGTATCCGAATCGGGCGTAGGAACTATCGCAGCAGGTGTTGCAAAGGCCGGTGCCAAGGTAATCCTCATCTCCGGTTATGACGGCGGTACGGGTGCTGCTCCGGCATCATCCATCCACCACGCAGGTCTGCCTTGGGAGATCGGTCTTGCAGAGACACATCGTACATTGATCCGGAATAATCTGCGTTCACACGTACGTCTCGAGACTGACGGTAAGTTGCTCACAGGTAAGGACGTAGTTATCGCTGCTATGCTCGGTGCTGAGGAGTTCGGCTTTGCTACTGCACCGCTCGTAACCATGGGCTGCGTAATGATGAGAGTATGTAACCTCGATACATGTCCCGTAGGTGTCGCGACTCAGAACCCTGAGTTAAGAAAGAGATTCACGGGTAAGCCCGAGTACGTAATCAACTTCATGACATTCATCGCGAACGAGATGCGTGAGTATATGGCTAAGCTCGGTATCCGCACGGTTGATGAGCTCGTAGGCCGCGCAGACTTGCTCAAGGAAGCTGACTGCTCGCTCAAGGGTTCCGTTGATCTTTCAGAGATCATCCACGATCCCGAGCTCGCACATCCTTCCGTCAAGAGACACTACGATGAGGCTGATGCTTACGACTTCAAGCTCGATGAGACTATCGACCGCCGTGAGATCATTCCCCGGATGGCAGATGCTCTTGAGAGCGGCTCTCACAAGGAGATCGAGATCAAGGTAAAGAACCTCGACCGCGCACTCGGTACGATCTTCGGTTCCGAGATAACAAAGAGATACTACAACACACTCGATGACGACACATATGTAGTCAACGCGAAGGGTGCAGGCGGACAGAGCTTCGGTGCATTCATTCCTAAGGGCCTTACAATCAACCTCGAGGGTGATACGAACGACTATTTCGGTAAGGGTCTGTCGGGCGGCGTGCTCACTGTATTCCCTTCCAAGAAGTGTGAGATCAAGCCTGAAGAGAACATCGTTGCAGGTAACGTAGCGCTTTTCGGTGCGACTTCCGGTAAGGCTTTCATAAACGGTCTTGCAGGCGAGAGATTCTGTGTAAGAAACTCCGGTGCCAAGGTCGTAGTCGAGGGCTTGGGAGATCACGGCTGTGAGTACATGACGGGCGGTGTTGCAGTAGTACTCGGTCCCGTAGGCAAGAACTTCGCAGCAGGTATGAGCGGCGGTGTCGCATATGTACTTGATGAGAAGAACAGCCTGTACACGAAGCTCAACAAGTCTCTCGTAGGTTTCGAGCATGTTGTGGACGAAGAAGACAGGAAGCAGCTTACGGACCTCATCGAAGAGCATGTAAGAAGAACAGGTTCGCCGTTAGGACAGAAGATCCTTGATTCCATTGACGAATATATCCCCCGCTTCAAGAAGGTCATCCCGCATGACTATAAGCGCATGATGAATTCCATCGCGACGCATATGGCTGCAGGCATGAGCGAAGATGAAGCAAAGATCGAAGCGTTCCATGAGAACACTTCTGCTAAGGCGTGATAGGAGATAAGACAATGGGAAAATCAACAGGATTCATGGATTATCAAAGAGTAAATAACCCCGGGCTTGAGCCTCTCGAGAGGATCAAGAACTATCGCGAGTTCCATTCACCTTTGGATGAAGCGCGAAGGCGCGAGCAGGGTGCGCGCTGCATGAACTGCGGTGTGCCTTTCTGCCAGTACGGTAAGCCCATCTGCGGCATGGTCGCGGGCTGCCCCTTAAACAACCTCTGTCCCGACTGGAACGACCTCGTATACAAGGGCTTCTGGGACGAAGCACTTGAGCGCCTTATGCTCACGAATGCGTTCCCGGAGTTCACGTCCCGCGTATGTCCCGCCCTGTGCGAAAAGGCATGCGTCTGCGGCTTGAACGACGAGCCGGTAACAACGAAAGAGAATGAGTATTCGATCATCGAGCACGGATATGAGTCCGGCACTATGAAGGCTCATGTACCTGCGAACCGTACAGGTAAGAAGGTAGCGGTAATCGGATCCGGTCCTTCCGGTCTGTCGACTGCATACTGGCTTAATATGAGAGGCCACGAAGTAACTGTATATGAGAAGTCTGACCGTCCGGGAGGATTGCTGATGTACGGTATTCCTAACATGAAGCTCGAGAAGTCAGTGATCCTGCGCCGCGTTAAGATCCTCGAAGAAGAGGGAATCACATTCAAGTGTTCGGTCAACGTTGGTGTCGATATCACATATGAGGAATTGAAGTCTTCATATGATGCAGTAGTTCTCTGCTGCGGCGCGGGTAACCCCCGTGATATCAAAGCTGAAGGACGCGATGCCAAGGGAATCTACTTTGCTGTGGATTTTCTCCGTGCGACGACTGAGTCTTTGCTGTCGTCTAATATGGCTGATACGAAGTATATCAGTGCCAAGTATAAGGATGTAATCATCATCGGTGGCGGTGACACGGGTAACGATTGTGTAGGTACATGTATGCGTCACGGATGTAAGTCCGTAACACAGCTTGAGATGATGCCTGCACCTCCTGTAGAGCGTGCTGCGAATAACCCCTGGCCGGAGTGGCCGAAGATCCTCAAGACCGATTACGGCCAAGAGGAAGCTGCTGCAGTATTCGGTCATGATCCCCGTGTTTACTGCACGACGGTTAAGAAGTTTATCAAGGATGAGAACGGTAAGTTGTCCGCTGTTGAGACAGTTGAGCTTAAGAGCGTTAAGGATGAGACGACAGGCCGCTTCAATATGATTCCCGTAGAAGGAACAGAGAAGACACTGCCATGTCAGCTGGTTCTCATTGCTGCAGGATTCTTAGGACCCCAGTCTTATGTGGTCGATGCATTCGGAGTTGATACCAATGCAAGATCCAACATCGAGACAGGTTCAGGTCATGCCACATCGGTTCCCGGCGTATTCGCCGCTGGTGACTGCAAGAGAGGTCAGTCGCTGGTCGTATGGGGACTTCGTGAGGGAAGAGATGCGGCAGCAGAAGTTGATCAGTATCTGATGAAATAAGAAATCCCCTGTTTCTATTCATCATTATTGAACCGCCCCTGCGAAGTGATTCGCGGGGGCGGTAGTTTATTGTTCGAATTATATTAGATAGAGAGATTAATCCAGGTCGTTCTGGAAGCGGGAGAGGTGCTCGAAAGGCATGATCTGCCTGCCTCGGAACAGGCCGCAGCCGTCGTTGATCAGTTGGTTGTTAAGAGCGGTGAACATATTGACGTCGACGGCACTTAAGTCTAATTCATGAAGTTTGATAAGCCTCTCATATGCCTCATCAAAGTACTTGCATTCTCCGGACGGGATGATATCCCTTTTCGTTCTGTGCTCGGTCTGGATCATCTCGTAGCTGAAGTGGTTCGCGTCGCCGATCTCGGCAAGGTCGTCCATGTCCTTGGTGCGGAGCTGGACCTCGGTGTAGCAGCGCGCCATGTCGTCGTAGAAGGTGATGTGAAGCGAGCGGTAGCCGGTTGGGCGGGGGCACTTAACATAATCCCTGTAGTCGGACTCGGGTGTGAAGCCGCGCTCCTTAAGAAAGTTCGGCATGATCTCGGCTATCTCATAGAGGTATCTGATCTCCTGCTCCTCGCGGCTCTCGTCGGGTGAGACGTGACAGCGTGGAAGGGAGACTACGATACGGTAAGCAATGAGGTCTCTGAACAGGTTAAGGCTGCTCTTGATCTCAGTCTCATTCGGGAACTTGCCGTGAGCCTGGTAGTAGTCGTGGATGTATTCGAGTATATAGCCGTTAAACTTCTCCTCGGCGCGGATCAACGACTTTATCCTTCCTTTGAAAGTGAACGCGAGAAAAGGGTATTCACGCGTCATATACTTATAGAATTCCTTGATCCTGTGAGCCTGCGAAGTCAAGAAGTCGTTATGCTCCAGAAGCTCGATGATCTGCACAAGGAAATTACTGTGGGCAAGATCGATCGGATTGTTCTCCGCGATGGCGGAAGCCTTGAGGTCGGAAGAGTACTGGAGGAGTATCTTCAATACCGTGTTGCCGTCATAAAGATAATCGTTCAATGAGATCATGGGATGATTCCTCCGTTAAGATTGATTATACAAAATGAGCTCCCCGGCGAATAGGGAGCCCACTCTGTTGAGTTTATGAATAACGGAAAGAGGTAACTTATCCGTGATCCTGTAATGCTGCGAAGCCTGTCTCTCCGGTTCTGATACGTACGACGTTCTCAACGTTGTAGACGAAGATCTTACCGTCGCCGATGTGACCTGTGTACAGAACTTTCTTAGCTGTGTCGATAACAGTGTCTACAGGTACCTTGGATACGATGATATCCACTTTGATCTTAGGCAGCAGTGATGCCTCGACAGGTACACCTCTGTAGTACTCCTGACGACCCTTCTGTGCGCCGCAACCGAGTACGTGTGAAACTGTCATACCGGTTACGCCGACGCCCATGAGGGCTTTCTTGAGGGAGTCGAGCTTACTCTCTTTGCAGATGATCTCGACCTTTGTATACTTCTTGCCGTCTGCTGTAGGAGGTACGATAGTGGTAACGTTCGTAACTTCGACTGCGGACTCGACGGGAACCTCACCGACAACTGCGGGAGCCTCTACGTCAGCCATCTCAACGATAGCCTGAGGTCTCATAGAGAAGCCGGCGTATGCTGCAGGGAGACCGTGCTCTGTAGGATCGAGACCTTCGATCTCTTCTTCACGGGATACACGGAGACCGTGAACCTTCTTGATAACTGCGAATGTTATCGTCATAAGAACTGTAGTCCATGCAACGATAGCCGATATGCCGAGGCACTGTACACCGAAGACCTTAAGACCTGCGTTGAAGTCGGATCCGTGGATCAAAGCGTAGATAGGACCGTCCACTCCGTAGGAGGATGTGCTTGTAGCGAAAAGACCGGCGCAGAGAGTACCTACGATACCATTAGCGAGGTGAACGCCGCAGGCACCGACAGGGTCGTCGATGTGAAGTTTGAGGTCGAGCCACTCAACTACGAGAACTACCAGGATACCGGAGATAAGACCTTCAGCGAAAGCACCTGCTGCATCGATACAGTGGCAGCCGGCTGTTACGTTTACGAGACCTGCGAGGGAAGCGTTGATACACATGGATACATCAGGCTTACCGTTCTTGAGCCAAGTGAAGATCATACATGTAACTGTAGCAACTGCAGGAGCGATTGTTGTTGTAAGGAAGATGGCAGCGAGCTGTGAACCGGAAGTAGCAGCAGCACCGTTGAATCCGTACCAGCCGAACCAGAGGATGAAGCATCCTAATGCACCGATCGGGATGTTGTGACCCTGAATAGCGTTAACCTTGATGACCTTACCGGAATCGTCTCTTATATACTTACCGATACGGGGACCGACCATGATCGCACCGATGAGAGCGGCAACACCGCCGACAGTATGGATACAAGCAGAACCTGCGAAATCGATGAAGCCCAAGTTAGCGAGCCATCCTGCGGGGTTCCATGTCCAGCCTGCCTCGATAGGATATACGATGAGGGAGAGGACTGCGGAATAGATGCAGTAAGAGCTGAACTTTGTTCTCTCTGCCATAGCACCTGAAACGATAGTGGCTGCCGTGGCACAGAATACGAGGTTGAATACGAAGCTTGAAGCGTTGTTCTCCATAAAGCCCGTAAAGTCTGTGAAGATAGAGAGGTTCGGGATTCCGATGAATCCTGCGATCATATCTTCACCCATCATGAGACCGAAGCCCAAGAATATAAAACATACTGTTCCAATACAGAAGTCCATGAGGTTCTTCATGAGGATGTTACCTGCGTTCTTGGCGCGGCAGAAACCAGCTTCGAGCATTGCGAATCCGGCCTGCATGAAGAATACCAGCGCAGCTCCGATAAGGAACCAGATTCCGAAGACCTCCTGTGTGATTAATTCGGTGACATTCATAGTGTGCACCCTCCTTCTCGAAAAATTTTTGTAGAAAAACAGCCCGTCCTCTTATCAAGGGAACGGGCTGCCATAGACCGTGAATTGTATGTGCGGTTTATCTTACTGCGAACAGAAGATCTCCGTATGTAGGGAAGGGCCAGTATTCTGCTGCTGTCTCTTCCTCGAGCTTATCGCATGATGCGCGAAGCTCTGTCATGTCCTTGATGATCTCATCCTTGAAGAAGTCAGCCTTCTCTACGAGGTCTTCGATCTCATCGGACTTCTTAACGGCTGCCTTCAAAGCCTTGTATGAACCGTATGCGCTTGTAAGATCTGCCGTGATCTCGTCGAGTGTTTCTTTAGCGAATACGTTCTCTGTGCTTGATGCAAGCTCTGAAGAATAGGCGTTGACTGCAGGGAGGATATCCTGCTTTGCCATCTCGAGCATTGTCTTTGCTTCGATGTCGATAAGCTTGGTGTACTTCTCGAGGAATACTTCGTGTCTGGACTGCATCTCGATCTCGGAGTAAACCTTGTGTGAAGTGAAGAGAGCAACGTTCTTCTCATCCATATAGTGCTTAACTGCATCAGGCAGTGTGCGCAGGTTGGAAAGACCTCTCTTCTCGGCTTCTTCGATCCATGCATCGTCGTAACCGTTACCGTTGAAGATGATTCTCTGGTGAGCTGTGATCTCTTCCTTGATAAGATCGTGAAGGGCAGTTGTGAAATCAGATGCGCCCTCGAGCTTATCTGCGAACTGCTTCAGGGACTCTGCTACAGCTGTGTTGAGGACTGTGTTGGGAAGAGCAACGGATGCTGCGGAACCTAACATTCTGAACTCGAACTTGTTGCCTGTGAAAGCGAACGGTGAAGTTCTGTTTCTGTCTGTAGTGTCCTTAGGGAATTTAGGAAGTACGTGTACGCCTACCTTGAGAAGTTCCTTCTCCTTAGCACCGTAAGGCTCATCCTTTACGATAGCCTCGAGGATCTCTGTGAGCTCGGATCCCAAGAAGATGGAGATTACAGCCGGAGGAGCTTCGTTAGCACCGAGTCTGTGGTCGTTACCTGCGGATGCTACTGAGATACGGAGCATATCCTGATAATCGTCTACAGCCTTGATAACTGCTGTGAGCATGAGGAGAAACTGAGCGTTCTCATAAGGTGTCTCACCGGGCTCAAGGAGGTTAGCGCCTGTATCTGTGCTCATGGACCAGTTGTTGTGCTTACCGGAACCGTTAACACCTGCGAAAGGCTTTTCGTGCAGGAGGCAGACGAGGCCGTGCTTCTGTGCTACCTTCTTCATGATCTCCATTGTTAACTGGTTGTGATCTGTAGCTATATTAGTTGTAGTAAAGATAGGTGCGAGCTCGTGCTGTGAAGGTGCAACTTCGTTATGCTCTGTTGTAGCCAGGATTCCGAGCTTCCACAACTCATCGTTAAGATCCTTCATGAAAGCCTGTACGCGGGGCTTGATGGCACCGAAGTAGTGATCTTCCATCTGCTGACCCTTCGGAGGAACCGCACCGAAAAGTGTTCTTCCTGTATAGATAAGGTCTCTTCTCGCCTTATATCCTGCTTCATCAATGAGGAAGTACTCCTGCTCGGGGCCTACTGTTGTCTTAACACTTGATACGTCCTCGTTGCCGAAGAGCTTCAGAACTCTCATTGCCTGCTTGTTCAAAGCTTCCATGGAACGGAGAAGAGGAATCTTCTTGTCGAGAGCCTCACCGCCGTAAGAGCAGAATGCTGTAGGGATGCACAGGACTCCTTCCTTGATGAAAGCGTAGGATGTAGGATCCCATGCTGTATAGCCTCTTGCTTCGAATGTTGCACGAAGACCGCCGGAAGGGAAGGAAGAAGCATCAGGCTCGCCCTGTGTAAGAGCCTTGCCGGAGAATCTCAGGATGATGTTGCCGTCATCTGTGGGATTAACAAAGCTGTCGTGCTTCTCTGATGTGTAACCTGTCATAGGCTGGAACCAGTGAGTATAGTGTGTAGCACCCTTCTCGATAGCCCACTGCTTCATCTCGTTGGCGACAACGGAAGCTGCTTCGTCTGAAAGTCTCTTGCCGTTATCGATGGCGGCCTTGACTTCCTTGAAAATCTCCTTAGGCAGGCGTGCCTTCATGACGCTCAAGCTGAATACATTCTCGCCGAAGATCTCAGATGTGTCTTTCATGTTCATAAACTCCTTGTCATTAGTTTTTGAATTAATCGAACGGCTAACTTGCATTTTTGACTTTGTGCAAAAGAAAAGGCACCGAGGGTATAAACCATCGGCGCCTTTGCCTGTATCAATCATTTTCGACTGTGATGATAACCCTCTGCTAACCGCTTGTCAAGAGAAAATTTGCAAGAAGTTGCGATTGACAATTCATAATGCAGAATGTTATCTTTTCTAAGAACAAAGGCGTTCATTCGGGTAAAAACCAATCTGCCCGAATGGGCGCGTTTACTTTTTTGAGGCGAAATCTATTAACGTCAACGGAGGCAAAAATGAATTGTTCTATTGATGAGTTCATGCAGTATATCGAAGAGGAGGACATCAAGTTCATAAGACTTCTGTTCTGTGATGTCTTTGGTAACCCCAAGAACATCTCCGCGATGCCGTCATATATCGAGAGAGCGTTTAATGAAGGCGTCGGTATCAACCCCATGGGTATCGACGGATTCAAGGAAGAATCAAGATCCGAAGTCTTCCTTCATCCGGAGCCTGATACGGCGGCTTTGCTCCCTTGGAGACCTGATTCCGGAAGGGTCGTAAGACTGTTCTGTGATCTTAAGTATCAGGACGGAACTCCTTTCGCGGCGGATACGAGAAATATCTTGAGAAATGCAGTGAAGAAGGCTGCAGAAGAAGGAATTAAATTCACGATCGGCACTCGTATAGAGTTCTATCTTTTCAAGACGGACGAAGACGGCGAGCCTACGAAGGTTCCTTTCGACAAGGCGGGTTATATGGATATCGCTCCTCTTGATAAGGGCGCGAACGTAAGAAGAGAGATCTGCCTTACGCTCGAACGCATGGGCATCCAGCCTTTCAATTCTCATCACGAAGCAGGTCCCGGACAGAACGAGATCGACTTCGTGTCGGCTGACCCCGTTAAGGCTGCCGACGATGTTGTTACTTATATCTCTGTTGTTAAGACCATCGCTGCGCGTAACGGTCTTTATGCAGATTTCTCACCCAAGCCCCTGTCGGGACTTCCGGGTAACGGATTCCATGTAAATATCAGTGCGAGCCGCGACGGCGATACATCGGTTATGCCTTCCGTTATCGAGGGCATTATGCAGAAGATCTACGACATGACGATCTTCCTTAACCGTTGTGAAGACTCGTATCAGAGAATCGGGAAGGGCGATGCGCCCAGATTTATATCGTGGTCCGGCGGCAACTTCGGACAGCTTGTCCGCGTACCCCAAAGCTCCGGTCACCACTATGCTCAGCTGCGTTCCCCTGACGCGTTCAGCAATCCGTATCTGACCTTCGCCCTTCTCATTTATGCAGGTCTGTACGGTATTAGGAACAACCTCGAGCTTCGTGCTCCGGTTGATCAGGATCTTACTTACATACCGTCGAATGTGGGAGACTTCAAGATGCTCCCGAGAACGATAGACGAGGCGAAAGAAGCGGCTAAGAGCAGCGACTTCCTTAAGGAGTATCTGCCCGAGTCAATCATAGAGGCGTACTGTGCGCAGGGATAATGCATATTCTGTATTATTAGTATCGAGCAATGAGAAGATGACCTCTTCTTTATCGGTATTTCTGTCCCGCGAAGACTACGGTCCCGTGGTTACTTCTGAGTCTGTCTCTGCGGCCAGAAGACTCGTGTCCCAGCGCGACTTCGATATCGTCATAATCAACACACCGCTGAAGGATGAGATCGGTATTAATTTCGCGATAGAGATCGCGGATTCATCGTCGTGCTCGGTCATGCTTCTTGTTAAGGCCGATATGTTCGACGAGGTCTCATATAAGATGCAGGACTGCGGAGTGTTCACGCTCGCGAAGCCTATCAATTCCACTGTGCTCGGCTACTCGATGAAGATGATGTGCTCTACTCGTGAGAGGCTTCTTCGCATGGAGCAGAAGCAGAAGACATTCGAGGAGAAACTCGAGGAGATCAAGATCGTTAACCGCGCGAAGATCATACTCGTGGAGAACCTGTCGATGTCTGAAGAAGAGGCACATAAGTTTATAGAGAAGAGCGCGATGAACGAGCGCAAGAGCAAGGTGTTCATCGCGAAGAAGATAATCAGCGAATATAACAAACCATAAGCCTTAGAGGCGATCGGAGGAACATATGACTAAATACATTTTCGTTACGGGAGGAGTCGTGTCGGGTCTCGGTAAAGGGATAACCGCCGCTTCTCTCGGAAGACTTCTTAAGATGCGCGGATTCAAGGTCGCGGCGCAGAAGCTCGACCCGTATATCAACGTGGATCCCGGTACGATGAGCCCTTATCAGCACGGCGAGGTTTACGTTACCGAGGACGGCTGCGAGACTGACCTGGATCTCGGTCACTACGAGAGATTCATCGATGAGGACTTAAACCGCTTCTCGAACATCACCACGGGTAAGGTGTACTCGAATGTCATCTCCAAGGAGCGAAAAGGCGAGTACCTGGGTAAGACGGTTCAGATCATTCCTCATATTACTGATGAGATTAAACAGTTTATTTATAACGTAGGTAAGACTTCCGATGCGGATATCGTAATTACCGAGGTCGGAGGCACGATCGGTGATATCGAGTCCCAGCCTTTCATCGAGGCGATCCGTCAGGTCGGTAATGAGGTGGGTCCGCAGGATTCTTTGTATGTGCATGTTACTTTGTTGCCTTACTTGAAGGCTTCCGGCGAGCACAAGTCCAAGCCTACACAGCACTCCGTTAAGGAACTGCAGGGAATGGGAATATCGCCTGATATTATTGTGCTTCGTACCGACGAGCCGATCGAGGATAAGTCGATCATCAGTAAGATCGCTAACTTCTGTAATGTTAAGGAAGACTGCGTCATCGAGAACCAGACTCTGCCGATCCTTTATGAGGCTCCGCTGATGCTCGAGAAGGCAGGTCTGTCGAATGCGGTTCTTCGTAAGCTCGGCATCTTCTGCGGTCATCCGGATCTGGGCGAGTGGAAGAAGGTTATCGAGAATATCCGTAACCGTGAAGGCCATGTGAAGATCGGATTGATAGGTAAATATACTCAGTTGCACGACGCATATCTGTCAGTTGCCGAGGCGCTCCGTCACGCAGGTTATGAGGAGCGTGTTTATGTCGATATCGACTGGATCGATTCCGAGACTATAACTGCTGATAATGTTGCTTCTATACTCGGTAAGCTCGACGGAGTCATTGTGCCCGGCGGATTCGGTAACCGCGGTATCGAGGGTATGGTACAGACTGCCAAGTACTGCCGTGAGAATAATGTTCCTTATCTTGGTATCTGTCTCGGTATGCAGATCACGGTTATCGAGGCTGCACGTTCGTTGCTTGGGTTAACTGATGCGAATTCCGGTGAGTTCGAAGCGAAGTGCGCACATAAGGTCATCGACTTTATGCCCGGCCAGAATGATGAGATCGAGAAGGGCGGTACACTCCGTCTCGGAAGTTACCCTTGTTCAGTAGTTGCAGGCACTAAGCTTGAAGAGCTCTACGGCGAGTCCGAGATCCGTGAGAGACACAGACACCGCTATGAGTACAACAACGACTACCGTGAAGACCTCGAGAAAGCAGGTCTTAAGATCTCCGGTCTGTCACCTGACGGAAGACTCGTAGAGACAGTCGAGTTCGAGAAGAATGACTTCTATGTAGGCGTTCAGTTCCACCCCGAGTTCAAGAGCCGTCCGAACAAGCCTCATCCGCTGTTCTTGGGACTTATCAGAGCTTCAATGAAAAAATAATTCTGTTTTATTCTTTGCAATGTAAAAGGGCTGTCGGTCGACAGTCCTTTTTACATTGGAATGGAGTAGTTTATGAAGATGATCAACAAGTGATCAGTCGTCAATACCGTAGAAGGCACAGAGGTTATTCCAAGCCTGGAGACCTGAGAATGTCTGAACGAGCTGTGCTCTTGTTGTGCCGTTGTTAAGTGCGTTAACCCAGTTGTTAAGTCCTGCTGTATCAGCGCTTCTGTCGAGGAATGCGTTGTACAGAACCTTTACGAACTGCTCATTAGTGAGGTTTCTGTTATTGAACTCGGAGCAGTTAAGAAGACTGTTGATAACATCGTTGGCTGTCATTGTGCCGTTGATGATGCCGTCTGTGTATGTCTTGGAGCTCTGTGCATCAGCGTGTCTTCCGAGAATATCCATATAAAGTCTGTCAACGAAGTTCTCGACAACCTTTGCTCTGATCATGTAACCGGGAAGATTACGGTTGGATGAGTAGATGGATGCTACTGTGTTTGCCGTATCTGCAGATACACCGTTAACTCCGCTCTGGTTAGCTGCTGCTGTGCCCATTACGTGATGAGGAGCTGCTGATGTGTCAGCCTGACGGCCTTCCATGTAAGCCTCTGCAACCTCGAGCTGTATTCTCAGGTTGGAGATCGCTGTTACGTGAGCGTCTGCCGAGTTAGTTCCGATTACGGGATAAGCCTGTGATCTGGATGTGTCGAGTGCTACGTAGATGTCGTTGGGAAGTTCATCACCGTAGGTTGCCAGGAATGCGCTTGCATCATCGTAGTATGCTGCGAGGTCTGCCTTTGTCTGGTCGTTGACTGCCTCGTCTGCTCTGGATGACATTGCCGTCATGGGAATGAGCAGTGCGATGAGTGCTGCTGTAAGTGCGATAGTTGTTGTAAATCTTGTTGTCTTTTTCATTTTGCCTTCCTCCTTGAGTCTTTGCTCGTTTGTTATGGCTCTATTAAACCGTGCTTTCGGGGGCAAACCAATGATTAATGCGGGGTCCGAATGTCGCTTATCCGACACTTTAGGCTGCGTGTGTTGCTTTTCGGGAAGGAAATTCAAGAAAGTGTTCCCGAAAAAGTCGTTTTCAAACGCGAAAATATGGAATTTTAGCCGGGTTTTATGATAATATCGCTGTGAGGTGATAGATTTGGGTAAGATTAATACTATTATTTTCAGGGTGTTCGGACTTTCTACATTTGTCGTAAGCACTTCCGATGTTCTTGTAGCAGTCGTGAACGAGCCGCGCGTAGAAGTGGTGGAGGTCTTTTATAAGGACTCGGAGCTTATTCACAGCAAGCGCCCGCACACCAACTATTATCTGCATTTCAGGAACGGAACCAGGTTTGAAGTAGATTATTCGACATATAACAATACCCCCGTGGGCACCGAGTATTATCAGGTGCTGTGCGGTGACACGGCGATCAGGACACTGTCGCCCGAAGAGTACACACTGCCGGCGTAAAAGATATAATTATAATAATGAACAATGTTACAAAACTAAGGAGGACGGGATATGGCAGAGAAGAACAATAATTTACTTACGGGATTGGCACTGCTTGTAGGAGTGGCTGCGCTGGGCGTTTCTTTCGTGGCACTGGCAAGTATTCCTGATGTTGACAAGGCAGAGGAGACGGTCGCAGTGGTCGAGTGTCCGGCAGAACCTGAGCAGGGACAGGATATTCAGTATGTACTGTTTTTGGGTACGAATGACAAGGACTCGAACGAGCCTGTATTCAGTGAAGATGATGCGCGTGAGCATCTCGAGGCGATCCTGACGGATCACTTCGGAGGATTCACGATCCAGGATGCAAGAGGCGGCTGGGTCAATGATGACGGTTCGATCGCGCATGAGTATACGCTCGTTGTTTATTTGTCAGATACGACTATCGAAGAGATTCATGCGGCGTGTGACGACATGATCGCCGAGTTCAACCAGAGTGCGATCCTTATCCAGCAGAATCAGACGACAACCGAGTTCTACGGCGGATAATAAATATTATATTTTGAAAGGGGATTAAATATGAAAAATAGAAGTATTATCGCTATGACACTTGCAGCGGCTATGGTGCTCGGAGCATGCGGAAAGGCTGAGGAGACTCAGGTAACAGAGCAGACGGCGGCAACGACGACTCAGGCGCAGACTATGATCATCACGTCTAACGGAGATGAGACTGAAGCGACAGGAGAAACAGAAGCGGCGGAGCCCGCAGGTTCCGTAGAACTCACACTTGATAACTACTTTGACACGGATCCCGCTAACACTGAGTGGGGACAGGGCGAAGGTGCGGATATCATCGATATGGTTGACCTTGATTATCTTGAGGCTTCTCAGAATGCTGAATTGTTCGAGGTCGATACGATCGAGCAGTTCGCATCCCTTAACTACTATGTAAATACATATCCGCTTGCCCGCGAATATGAGAGCCTGTCGGACGATCATTTCTTTATTAATGTAAATATCAATAGTGATTTTGATCTGTCAGACTACGACTGGCCGTCGATGGGATATGAAGCAAATAATCATGAGCATTCATTCGCAGGTATCTATATCGCGAACGGCCATACGATCACGGGTCTTGAGAACAGCCTCTTCGGCGATATTTACGGCTCTGCTGTCTGCGGTATTTACCTCGATGCGGGAGTTATCACGGATGACGCGCGCTGCCTCATCGCAGACAATATCGAAGACGTAAGATTCTTCGACTGCCACATCTCGGCTGTACTTGAAGAGGGTGAGCTCAATCCCGAGATCCTTTTCCAGATCTACAGCACAGACGAAGTTAACAGATTCCTTGACTGCACGATAGACGTCGTTTGGCCGGACGGGGAGACGCATTCAGAGCAGATCCAGCTTAATCCTTACAGCACGGGCTCCAACAATACGATCATGGAGTTCTTTGATCCCGACCGCGACGGCGTATATGAGTACGGCGGGAATTACTTCGAGTCATAAACTCAATTGAAAAGAAGATGTAACGCATCAGCCGGACCTTCCTGTTAAACTGTAATAAGGAAAATAGGAGGTTCGGCTAATGAAGAGATCAGTAATTGCCATTATTTTGACAGCATCGCTTCTGGTAAGCGTTTGTTCGTGTTCGCGCGATCCGGAACCTTCTGTAACTGAGACACTGCCGCGCGTTACAACGACGACGGCTCCGTCGGCATCTGACGTTCCCGAGACTTCCGTACCCACGGAGACGATATTCCCCTCACGCGACATGAGTACCATGTCTATCAATGAGGTAGAGCAGGTTCTTCTTAATGCGGCGGGCAGAGGAGAGGCTTTGTCCGATTATAACTATGCCATCGAGGAGAATGCCGGTATCGGACTCATCGACGGCAGAACTTATTCTTACAACATCATGGAAGAGAACCCCGATGTGTTCGGCGGATTCAATATACTGCAGTTCGACACTGAGTCGGAGGCTTTTCGCAATATGCAGGTAGGCGACTACATCGAGGTGTACTTTAAGTTCGGAGACGAGATCATGAGCGGGCAGCAGGCTGTCACCGCGATCAACGGTCCGTACGTGTTCTCTGCGTGGGAGACCCCGAGGGGCGGCGGTTACAACAGCACACCTCCGTTCACATGCGCCGAGATCCAGGCTGCATATCTTGCATTCTCTGCGTAAGTAATGTCCCGCGAACTCACACAGCAGGAGAGGCAGCTTCTTCTCGATAACCCGCAGCTTGTGATGTTCAACCCTTCCAAGGGCGTGACGGTGTTCCTGAAACACCCGATCCTGCTGGCGTTCCTGCCTTTTGCCATATTCGCGGTGGTGATCCCGGTACTTGTGTTCACGTTCGAAGATTTCTTTTTGGCTCACGACGTGCTGTTCAGCGTGGTGCTCTGTGTGGGAATGCTGTTCACGGTCATCATGATCCCGGTGGTCTTCTGTCTGCGCGACAAACGCGTGTGGGAAAAGGAACACAGCGACTGTTACAGGATCCCGCTTAAGCGTGTGCTGCCTGTGCGGCTTACGGGGTGCGTCGTGACCATTACGAAGGTGGACTTTATGAACCAGCAGGACATACAGTATGCGCTGCTTACGGCAGAGGAGGACGGCGTCGAAAAGAAATACAACTACTTCGGATTTGTTAACCGGTTCGAGTTGATTGAAGGGCAGGAGTTGCTGGTGGTGGCTGACGGGGAGTTCTTCGCATTCGTTCAGCAAGCGACGTTGACCGATGGGCTGTATAACAGTTGTAAGTGAATTTAAGAATAAACCAGACACTTTATGAGGCATCTGTTGCTTAAGCGACAGATGTCTTTGTTATTAATCATAGGTTTTTTCGTGCGGGTATGAAATAATGTGCTTGGCAAACGAAAAGCAAGCAAAGGAGAAACGGTTATGAAGAACTTTTTGGACAGAGAAAATATCGAATTCATGCTCAGGGGATCGGAAGATAAGGAGACGCTTCGTAAGAAGATCCTGTATATGATCGAGCGCAAGAATGCAGTATCGCTTCAGGACATGGTCGGACGCCCGTCCATCGCACTTTCATCCGGAGCGCTCGGACGTGTGGACTACCCCAGATTCTGAGATAACAGGGGAACATTTACAAAAAGAAATACAGGTGCGAAGGTCCCTTCGGGGACCTTCTTCTATGTGATGTTTTGCTGGAGTATAATACCAGTTGGAATAATTCTTATGGGGGCTGATATGAGAGTTACTAATCTTATCTTAAGCATTATCTCGTCTTTCGTTATGCTTGTGGCGGACTTCCTTGTTTTATCGATAACATTTGTCGGATCGCTGATAGGTGTCGCGGTTTATTCGTCTTCGAGGGCGGATACGGATATGATAAATGAGTTTTTCGGTATGTTCGCGGCGTCGCTTGCAGTCGGTATTATCGGGCTCGCGGTGCTGATCCTCGGTATAATAGCTTTTGCCAAGGGCGGCGGCGATCATCCTTCTGCTAAGGCGTACGGGGTCTTGAGCGGCACCGTGTGTGGCATTACGCTGATTGCTGTTGTTTGTGCCGCGCTTATCGCCGCATGGGTGAACACGATTGTCGCTGACACCGAGTTCTATTATGCATGGCCGGTCATTCAGGGCGTGCTGCTGATCGTGATGGTAATCATGACGATCCTGAATACGGTTAAGTTGAGCAAGCGGGGGAAGACCGAGTGAGTGTTCGTAAGTTGATTAAGACAGTCGCGGCGATGCTCGCGGGAGTGATGGTGTTTATGATGAGTTCCGGCTTTAAAAGTGAGGTTCGCGCTGACGGTAATCCCGACAGCGTAAGGCAGTTTGTTGAACGTCTCTACCGCGAGACACTCGGTCGAGAGGCGGATGAGGACGGCGCGGCTGACTGGACGAACCGCCTCTTAAGCAGCGGGAGCACGGGCGCGGATGTCGCATTCGGATTCATATTCAGTGACGAATGCCGCGCATTGACTGTTGAGAATTCTGATTATGTTCAGGTGCTGTACCGCGCGATGCTCGGCCGTGAGGCTGACGAGGCGGGACTTAATTCGTGGGTCTCTTTTCTTAATGCGGGACATCCGAGAAGTAATGTATTCGCGGGATTTGTTAATTCACCCGAGTTCACGGGGCTTTGTGCTGAGTACGGGATCGTGCGCGGCAACAGGCGTTATGTCAATCCGGATCTTCCGATGATCGCGCTGACGTTCGACGACGGACCTTCCGGAAGAACTTCGGAGCTCGTCGACTGCCTGCAGTCACGCGGTGCTGCGGCGACTTTCTTTGTTGTCGGAATGAATGCCGAGCGCTACACCGACACACTCGCGAGAATGAGACGCGCGGGGTGCGAGATCGGCAACCATACTTATGATCACACTTATCTTACGAGACTTTCCGTGACCGATATTCAGGGCGAGTTAGGCACTGTCAACGATATCGTTCGCGCGGCGACCGGTACCGGTACGACTGTGTTAAGACCGCCGGGAGGTTATCATAACGAGACTGTCGATGCTGTCGCAGGAATGCCGCTCATCATGTGGTCGATCGATACGCGCGACTGGCAGACGAGAAGCACGCAGGCGACTATCGATCACGTTCTCAGTAATGTGCATGACGGCGATATTATCCTGATGCACGATATCTATTCGACAACGATCGATGCGGCGCTGTATCTGATCCCCGAGCTTCAAAGACGCGGGTATCAGCTGGTTACTGTGTCGGAACTTGCTGAGTATCGCGGCGGCGCACAGGACGGGGTCGCTTATTACAGATTCAGACCGTGAGTCGCTATCGTGGGTGAGCCCCGCGCTCACTTAAATACAAAAGGTATCAATATATAGTTGACCAGAATATCGCCGAAGAAGATCACGGCGATGGGGATGAAGAACGCGAGAAGTTATTTCTTGGGTGCGGTGTCGGTTATCTTGAAGAGACCCGGAATCGCCCATTTCGCGAAGAGGATGCCGAGTATGCCGAAGATCGCGACAGACCTGAAGCAGACGTAACCGCCGATGTTGCCCCAGTTCCAGATCTCGACGTTGTAGTCCCACAGACGCATGCCGCCGAAGTAGTGGTAGAGGACGTAGCCTGTCGTGAATTCGATGATGAACGAGCCGATGCAGGTGATGACGAAGACGAGAAGCGGGCTGACCTTCCTTTTGAAGACCGCGAGTGTCAGGAAAAGCGCGCCGAAGCCGTAGATCGGCAGCCACGGACCGCCCTGACCGCGCCTTATGAAGTGCCCCTGATCGATGCGGTAGAACAACTCCTCATACACCCAGCCGATCATGGCGCCGAGAATGACAAGCAGGATCACCGCGATGATGTCGCGCTGCTTTTGGGTCAGGTCCTTTTGTGTCGTGGCTTGGCTCATAGTTCTCATATTATCGGAGTATGGCGGGCGATGCAAATACAATTTATAATATGTGTAAGTTTACTTTTGACCGATCATCAGGAGGTGTCCCATGGCTAAGAACGCAATGCACAATATCAGTTACGGCTTGTACATCGTCACGAGCAAGACCTTCAAGGACAACGGCTGCATCTCGAACACCGCGGTGCAGGTAACGAGTTCGCCAAACCGCGTGTCAGTCACCATTAACAAGGCGAACCTCACCCACGACATGATACTTGAGTCGGGCGTGCTCACGGTCTCCATCCTGAGCGAAAAGGCAACGTTCGGACTCTTCGAACGCTTCGGTCTCAAGTCCGGCCGCGACGTTGATAAGTTCGACGGCTTTACAGCGAGCAGGCGCGCGGCCAACGGGACATTGTATATTACCCGCGGCACAAATGCTTATATCTCCGGCCGCGTGTGCCAGACCATCGATCTCGGAACTCACACGATGTTTATCTTCGATGTCGAGGAGTCGGAGGTCTTCAACGACGACGCGAGCGTCACCTATGCTTATTATCAGGCGAATATCAAGCCCGCGCCCAAGGCTGTGGGAGTTGATCAGGCGACCGGCCAGACGATCTGGCGCTGCTCGGTCTGCGGATACGAGTACGTAGGGGAGGAGTTGCCCGACGACTTCGAGTGCCCCTGGTGCCACCACCCCGCGGCGGATTTTGTGAAGGTTGTGAAGTGATTTTGGGGGCTTGGGCTGATCATGTATCTTAATTGATGCAGATTTTACCGAATTCATGACAAGAATAAGATACATTGGGGTCAATGTATCTTATTTTTATGCAGTATTTATCGATATTGTACGTAGATAAGATACATTCTTCAGCCTGTTCCGGCTTTGTCGAAATTTGTCGTCATTTCGTAGGTGTTTTCGACAAAGAAACTGGCTAGTATGAATGTATGTTAAGTAAAAGACACCATGAATTGAAGATATCTTACCTAAAGCACCGGCTGAAGAATATGCCGCAGGGTTACTATGGTCATCATCGCGGATACAGAGCGATATATCTGACTTATGACCCAATGGATAGAAGAATCAATAATCAGCATAAGAGGATAATTCGTCTTGATTCAAAGCAGGGGCAGTTGATGCAGCCGATTATCGAAGAGGCTATGAAGCTGCAGAATGAGTTGGAGAACATGGAAGCGTTGTGGCGGCAGACGTATTGGGTAGAGCCGCGGAAGATAACATATCCGCTCAGGAGAGTGAGGCAGCCTGCTATAGATCTCGAATTCTTCAGGAATGCTCAGATAAATGCCAATGCTTATAAGCAAGAGGCGCTGAAGATCACGTATAAGGGACAGAAGTTCCGCACGAAGAATGAGATGTCTGCGGCGCAGGTGGTCGAGGCGATGGGGTATGAATTCAAGTCGGAGATACATGTGGCGGGTAAGCAGTATGATCATTACCCGGATGTAACCATGCTTATCCCGGAGCTGGAGATGGCACTGATGTCGGAGATCGACGGTGCGATGGAGAGAAGTAACTATAAGATCAAGTCGATACAGAGGCAATATGAGTATTTCGAAGAACAATTTCGTGAGTTCAAGGATATTGTCTTTCTGCGCATGGTCGATTCCCAGGTCTTCGATCCCGAAGAGTACCGCTCGCTGATCCGATTCGCGATCGAGACGAATATCGACGATATAATTCTGTAGTAATCCGACACATCGCCTGTGAAGTGTTGATTAAGCGACATTTGAGCGCAATATCAATCATTGGTTCCGCGCCACGGGGATGGTTAAATCTAATCATCAAAACAAACTTGGAGGGAACAAGAAATGAAGAAGCACGTCAACGCTAAGGAGAACTTTTACAACAGACACAAGAGAATCAGAGCAATGCTCTTCCGTCAGAGGATGCAGCTCATTAGAGTTCTTTACGGCGGTAATAACTACGCAGGTATCGCCTGATCAAAAGCTCCGATGGAGCTTTTTTGATTTAAGAAAGAATTAAGGATTAATTAAAGTTCATTTCAAGTATTCCGTCTCCGTACGCGTTAAGATGAGTACAACAAAAACGAAACGGAGGTCACGGACATGAAAGACTACGATATCAAGATAAGAAATAACAGCGAGATCAGAATCTACGGAACAAAGGACAACACGATCGTTTTTCCTGCGGACGTTAAGCTCGACGCGGACCACGATCAGGCAGACATCGACATTCTGCAGAATACCAATGCGGTCATTGGACTTCCCGGCAAAGCGGAGCATGTCGAGCTTAATATCGAAGACGCGAAGCTGAAGATCGAAGATGTTGTTTTCGAGAGGTGTGAGATAGATGCCAAGGGTGTGATCGAGGTGGATCTCACGAACGTAACGGGCAGCATCGACATCAATATGGTTGGCGGCAAGGCGACGCTGCTGGTGCCCGCGGATTATAAGTTCAGGACAAACTGCGAGGGCAAGGGCAACGCGATCGAGTGCGAGGCTGCTGAGTACGCGGAGGCGGCGAACGTCATCGAGCTTAACGGCAAGAACAGCACGCTCACGATCAAGGTCAAGTGATATAATCAAGGCGCAGCTTAACGAGAGGAGGCGCGCCTTATGGAACGCGAGTTCAAGCCCGGCGACATAGTACAACATTTTAAGCGCGAGTTCGATTCGGAGGGTAACAACTACCTGTACGAGATAGTCGGAATCGCGCATCACTCCGAGACGGACGAGAACCTCATGGTGTACCGCGCGCTCTACGGTGAGGGCAAAATGTGCGCGCGCCCCGTCGACATGTTCTACAGCGAAGTCGACCGCTCGAAATACCCGGACGTGAAGCAGAAGTACAGGTTCGAGAAGTACGAGGGATGATGCTGGGAGTTTTTGCACGCCCGTGTCTCTCCCCGAATGAAAACAATATGTGAAGGAATGCGGATTACCACCTTTTTGGTGGGAATGTGATCTCCCGCGCGTTGCTATACTACGCGTATAAGGAGGGATGATCATGAACAAGACTATTCGTAAAATAATCTCATTAATCCTCACCGTATCGGTGGGATGCGCCTTGGCAGGGTGCGGCAAAGATAATTCGGCGGAAGAATCGATGCAGGCGGAGTTGGAAAGCTTAAGGGCACAGCTTGCCGAACAGGAGACTGCTCAGACAACTGAAGAAGTGACTGAAGAGACAGAAGAAACAGAAGCTGTTGCGGAGACAGCCGAGGAAACTGAAGAGACAGTAGAAGAAGAGAGAGTATATCCGTTCCCGATAACCAAGGAAAGAACGAATCTGGCGATCGGTGAGATTGCAGAGTATGAGGACTTCTGCGTAGGTCTTGCAGGTGTGCGTATGTTTGATGAATATGAGTCTATGTTGACCGGATCATATTCTTATTATGCATCTTATATACCGGTAGTTCCGGACGGCCAGGTTGCAGTAACCCCGATCTTCCAAATATACAATGCATCGGATGATTTGCTTGAGTATGATGATGAACTCATATCCTTATATGTGGATAATGTTCAGGTTAGCCGTGTTGATGTTGAGTATACGAACTCATACTGGGTTGACGGCCTTGAAGAGCTGATCTATACAGACTTAGATGCCGGTGAAGGATCGACTATTGTTTCCGCTTTCAACGTAGATGAGAACTGGTCGACGCTGACTGTGTTTTACGGAGATATATCCTGGACTGTCAGCAGGGAAGAGGTTATGCAGGAACCATATGTTTATAGCTCTATGTTTAATCAGGGAGTAATAGAGGCTACTGAGCCCGGAACCACGGTATACAGAAATACAGAGTATGAGTTGGTGTACGATGGGTCTGTAGTATATTCAGAGGGGTTAAGAATTCCATATCTTTTGTTTGAATTTACTATAAATAACACTACTGATTCTGTATTATCCATTGATTTTCCAAGTCATATGAGGGCTTATTACGAACATCGTCTTCTGGAAAATTCGGGTTCGTTACTTGAAGAACCGATTAATGGTTATAACAATTTGCATACAGGATGGGGCACGAGTACACTCGAGATTCATCCGGGAATGTCTTCGAAGGTGTTCGTTTCATTTCCGATAGTTGAGACATCGGGTACTTTCGAGTGTTATTTCGAGACGGTGGATGAAGGTGTCGTTGCCGTGGTCTGTTCCGCGGTATAATTGACTCATGAGCCAGGATAATGCCGAACAATATGAATACTGTCCGCGTTGTGATGCGAATCTGACACTGCAGAAAGGGTACGTTAATTCCTTGCCTTACTGGATCTGTAAGGGCTGCGGGGAGATGCTGATCAACCCTGAGGTTGATGCTGAGGATGACATCGCGTGGATCTGCGATCAGTGCGGCGCGATGCTGAATGTGCAGGATGGTTTCGCGTACAATGAAGGCAAGTGGGCGTGCACCGAATGCGGGTTCGTCAATGAGATCGACGAGAAGAATCTCTACGACACCGAGGAAGCATACATAGCGGATCTGATGAATCCATATAAGGGACTCACCGACGATGAGGTCCTGCACTTAACTTCGTACAGGGAGCTCGGACGGTTCGGTGACAGCGGCGATGTGATTGTGGTCGAGGATGCAGATACCGGCACGCGTTATATTAAGAAGTACCTGACAATCTACGACAAGTCGATCTACGAATACCTGAGAGACAATCCCGTCGAACACATGCCGCGCATCATTTATCTGGCGGAGGGCAGCAACTGCCTCATCGTGCTCGAAGAGTTCATAGAGGGACGCACGCTGGCGGAACTGATTGCGGCGGAAGAACTTGATGAGAAGACGACTCTCGACATCGCGAGAAAAACATGCGCCATACTGAAGACGATACATAATCTGCCGCGTCAGATCGTGCACCGCGACATCAAGCCATCGAACATAATCGTGACGGACAGACGCGAGGTGTACCTTCTCGATATGAATGCGGCGAAATGGTACAAGCCGGATGCGAATGATGATACGAATTATCTGGGAACAAGGCTTTTCGCTGCGCCGGAGCAGGCTGGGTACGGACTCAAGGCGTCATCGACAAAGTCCGACGTATATGCGCTCGGGGTGCTCCTGAATGTGATGCTCACGGGCGATGTGCCCAAGCAGAAGCAGGCGCCGCAGCCGTGGTGGCAGGTGATAGAGAAGTGCATCAGTCTCGAGGCGGATGCGCGTTACAGTGCGGAGGAGTTGCTGGATGTATTGGAGAAGATCGGGGAGGAAGCACATGAATAACAGACCCACGGAGGAGCTCGATCAGATCCTCGCGCAGACGAATCCGGGCAAGATCGGCGAGTACATCAAGGACAACAGAGAGTATCTCGCGGATCCTCGAAAAGGCTTCTCCTATTACTACAAAGACGTTCTCGACAGCAAGCACATAAAGCTCAAGGACGTCTATGTGCAGGTCGGCGTCACTGAGTCTTACGGCAGCAAGATCCTTTCCGCCGAGAAGCATACCAAGAGCCGCGACCTCATAATCCGATTCTGCCTCGCGGGGCATTTCTCGCTCGAGGAGACCAACCGCGCATTGAAGTTGTACGGGCTGACCGAACTGTATTCGAAGAGTCCCCGCGACGCGTGTTTTATCGTGGCGCTGAATAATCATATATATGATGTTGATCGGATCAATGAACTACTTGTGGAGAACGGGCAGGCGGGGTTGACGGACTAATACCACCGAAAAGGTGTCAACTTTTACGTATTACATCTTGAATAGTACATATTAACGGACTATTATACTCGTCCGCGATGTTAGAATCACAGTAACAGGGCAGTGGTGCCCAAGGGATTGGAAACGGAATGAGAAAGGATGGATTAAGTATGAGCGGTATTTACAATGCACAGATTAGCCTTGAGACAGAAGAGAGGCTGAGGAACGTCATCGGAATGAGCGTGGCAGCCGCAATGAAACTCAAGGACTACGGCTACGAAGACGAAGCAATCTACGAGATCATCCAGGTGCTCTTCGGGGCGGAGGTCAAGGCGGACCAGGACAAGATCGACAGTATCAATACGATCATGGACGTCATTCACAAACAGAGCAACATCGAAAACGCCGACCAGCTCCTCGATAAACTAAGGTCGATCATCGGCGGGATCTGAAGGAAACCAGAGCCTCTTCTGTAAGGCTTCAAAGGGATATAGAAATGGAATAAGTAGGAGGTGTTAATTATGTTGACGCTAATCTTTTATATTGCATTGTTTTATGTAGCGATAAGAATGCTCATTTGGGGCATCAAGGCCGCGTGGGGTATAGCCAAGATCATAGCCTTTGTTGTGCTTCTGCCGGTTCTTATTATCGGATTGTCCTTGGCGGGTATGTTTATGCTGGCGTGTGGCTTGATTGTGTTAATAGCAATGATAGCGACAATTGGTGGATTGGTATTGGCTTAATATGACGACTTACTTTACAGATGAGGATATTCGTAAATTAAAAGAACTGACTGAGAAGAATAATCCGGAGTTTTACTCTTTAGGACTTCTTCTTGATATTAAGCAGTCAGGGGCACAACAAGGCAATAAAAACGATTCCGATAATAACTAATTCCCTGACGTTCTTAATGATGTGATACTAAGAGTGTGGATCATATCGATGGCTATTGCGATTTTATTTTCGTTAATCGCTTTGGCAAAGTATTTAATCAGAATGTTGTGAATGCAGCTATTCATATGATAACTCATGCTATTAATGAAGATGTCATAGAAAAGAACGGCGGTAATTTGGATGTTACCCTCATACCATACTTTACATCCCATGTCCTTCGTCACACCTTTGCTACCAGATTATGCGTGCGTGGTGTGAATATTAAGGTAATACAGTACTTTATGGGTCATTCTGAGATTGATACCACTATGGATATCTATGTAAATGTTACGAATGAAGTTAAGAAGCAAGAGCTTGATAAGTTTGAATCATTTATAAGTGATGATGTAAAAGTAGGCTAATCAACAGGAGGTGTATGAGTATGGGTGTCAGAAGAAAAAGAGAGGTCCCAATATGGGAAAGATCGCTGCTGACAATTGAAGAGGCAGCTGACTATTCTGGAATCGGAATCAACAGACTAAGGACCTTTACTCAAACACCGGAGAATGACATCGTTTTTTATGTCGGGGCAAAGAAGATGATTAAAAGGAAGAAACTGGATGATTATCTCGATAGGGCTTATTCCATGTAGAACAACAGGCACTGCACATGCGGTGCCTGTTTTATTGCACCAAAAAGGTGATGGTTTTCGCTGATTGCTTGTATAGGTGCGTATAATCGTACATTTTGCCCGTATTTAGATGGTATACTCGCAGTGATGGTCTTAATGTACATGATGAGGGATAAATGGAAGGGGAATGGTGAGAAAATGATAACTCTATTATCTGTGAATCGCGATAGTACAAACATATTAGATTTGCTATTTGCTCGAAATACTAAAAAGTATATTTGTTGGAGAAAACAATCACTAATATCCTTGATTGAAAGAATCGTAAAGAAAACTATGCCGGGTTTCTTGCCCAAGACGTCGCTATGGGGGCTCTATTGTAATGATGAGGTTATTGCTTATGTTGAGTACTATAGGGGGATTGGGTACCGATGCGAATTGGTTGAAGGATTCAATGACGTCTCTTCGCTAGCTAATAATGAAATCTATTGTAAGTGTTTCAAGCCAACTTCGATGCTATCACAACAACGTAGATTAACTTGATTGAATAATAAATCTACGACTCAATATTAACATTCTGTTAAAACCCCATACCCATATTCATAGTATATTCAATGTATAAATGAATGCTGTTTTTCTTGGAGCATGTTATGGGTCTTAATCCTAAAATAATCAGAATATTTAAAAAACCAAAGACATCAGCCAATGATCACATTTCGCAGGTCGCTCCTTCTCGTGAAGTTAAAGTGGATTCGAATTCTGAAAGCGTATATAAAAAGACGAATAGCATTTTAGATAATGAGGGCATTAGAAAGGCGATTAAACTAAAAGATGCGGTTATTGAATCTTCGCAGGAACTATACTGTCCTATTCGAAGAGGAAAGATTTATTGTCATTCAATACTGGTCGATAAGTTGGGAGACTTAACCAGATTTATACTTATATCTCTTAAGCAAGGTCATACTGTTGAAGAAATAGAAGAATTGACTCAAATGGGGTCTGTGACAATAAATGAAGAATTGGATTATCTGATTAAGGGTGGATTGATTGAAGAAGATCGAATAACCCTAACTGATTTAGGAAATCAATATGGGCAATTACTATTGAGGTTTAATGAATTGTCCGCTGGTATTGAAGTGATTCTAAATCTGTTTACGAATGAATTTGAAAGTATTGGGAATAGTACCATAGTTAAAGATCCCCCCTCATCATTGGTTTTAAATGGTTGTGCTGTTACAGCGTTAGCTAGAAACGATAACTACTCAAATTCTTTAGAAATAGCTTCGAAAGAGATTGGATCAGAAATCCCCTTTCGTGAAGAAATATTAAAAAGTCTATATGCAACTGTATCTTTAGAGAATAACACTGAAGAGTATAAGCGAGTGTTGATAAAGGACTATAGAAAAGGATCTTTATCAATCAATTCAGTCAAGGAGCCTCATATAACAATTGCAATTCCGTGGATAAAACTCAAATTGATTCCGCGTTATTTCCGGGTTGATTTGTATAGGGATGTTGAGTCAGAAGTAAAAAGAATAGGCGACATTCATAAAGATCTATTGGCTCCAAGAGGATTACAACTGATAGAGAAACTATGTGAGGAAGAGTCTGCAAATCCACTGGTTATTTATGTTAATACAATTAATGGGACCATCACTGACGATGGCTCGTTTTTGACAGATGTTATTGGGGATGAAGTTACTGTTGAATTGAAAAATCAACCTATCTCAATTAGTTTAGACGTGAATAAATGTAGTGATCTGTATTTGGAAGAGGTTGAAAGCAAAATGTTGTATGAAATCTGTTATTACCCATATGTAAGGTTGGAAAACTAACATGTCTAAAAATGCTGCATTTAGATTTATACCAGAATTGATAGGTGATTATGTGCATGTAATGGAGTTGGCCGAAAATCCACCGTTGATGTTCATTGAATCTGCATTAGAGACCATACATATGGCGTCAGAATTGTATGGAACTGTATCCGCGTTTAAGAATACGAAGAATCTAAAAGATTTAGAGAGCAGTTTGAGCAATGAATATAACAATCAGAAGGAGCAGAGGGCAGCTAATTATGAAACCGAGATGATAGATAAACTTAACAACGAATACCAAATGATAAGATTGGAGATTAAAAGGGGAAAATTTCAGAATGAAGCAGTTCAAGGATTTATGATGCGTTTGAAAGATAACTTACATAGAGTGTTAGAGGAATATGAGGCTCTATCATTGGATCAGAGCTTTTCTGAAAGAAGCAGAATTGAAGAGGTTACTAGAAGAGCCTTTCGAGATTATAACAACATAGTATCATTACATTTGGAGGAGGTTTATTAATGGCTAAGATTGATTCGGACAAGATTGACAGAGTCTTGAAGATAATAGGAAATGGATTAAGTGATGTTAATGTTTTAGCTGGAGTTTTTGGTTCAGTAAATGAAGTGATTGATGGAAAGAAAATGACGAATGCAGATATTGAGGTTAAACTCAAAGAGGCTGATACATTTTCGCAAAAAGAACAGAATCGCCATGATGAGGAGATGGCTAGGATTAAGGCGGAATTGCTAAAAATCCAAGGTGAATCCGATTCGGAAGAGCGCTTACAAGAGTACATCAAGAGTTCTATTGATGGGTTCAACAAGGAATATGATAGATACAACGCAATGGATAAGAACGATTTCTTGGGTGAGATTGTAACCGCTCGATTGGCAAGTTTACGTAAAGATATCATAGAGTTGATTAGGGAACTAAAGTAAAATCGCCGTCAAATGAATCCTGTTGTTATTGCTGCTGGGATATACGTATCTGCTAGAGTAATCAGTTTTATAGCTGGTGAGTTAACGGCGGCTGAATTACGAAAGCAACAAGAGATTAATGAAAGGATTAATCTAATCAGAGCGGAGTTTGAGCAAATGAGTCAAACACCGCTTTCGATTGAGATAAGCGACAGTCAGAGGGCTCAGGAAAAGATAGATGAAATGTGTGCTTTCCTTAGGAATGAGGCGGAGATACAGAAAGGAAACTATGAGTCCTTATGTGAGGAATTAAAAGAAACGAGAAAAAGGGCACGCCAAGCTATAGATGCTAAGGATGTTGTTAATACACCTTTACGTAAAAGTAGTCTTGAATTGCTGATTCGTAGACTTAGCGAATCAATAGAAAAGTGTTATAGCTACAAAATTTATTTAGAGCGATATTCCGATGGGTTGCTCAATATAAGTAATCCATTAAAAATATCAGTATTCTCAATGAACCTTCCGGATAGATATCCGTTTGTTGGCAAGGTATTATGGGTAAATCCTGATCAAATAAAGCTAGGTGTAGTAAAGCATAAAGTATCGGATGGAATCTGTGTGAATATAAGTATCACAGATATTTATCAGATTGAGATCAATGATCACGCTCGTGTTCCTATTATGATAACATCTATCAATAAGAGATTCTGTAATTCTTCTTTGGAAAAGGGTGCGTTTAAGGCGTGTGAATTGGTTAATACTCATCTTGGATTAACTGCGACAGTCAGTGAAATTCAAAGGGATTATGTAGTCTTAACCTACAAAAACCAATTGGAGATGCAGTTGCCGAAGAGCCGTTTGATAATTCCGGATCGATTTCCTCCAATACGTTCCCAAATCACAGTATACCCTGTTACATGGCGTTATGAACTTGATTCTATCAAGAAAAAGAAGAGAACATTAACGTATCCTGTCATTGTGAGTGAACGACAAGATGATGCTGGTTCGTCGCTTTCGTTTAATAGTTTCCCGATTTGTTTTTCAAATGTAGATGATTTTAATGAATTTAAGACCTTTTATGAAGATAATAATCTTCAAGGTTATAAAGAAGAGTTCCTTATAGGTCCGATTGACAACGAGAATGTCAAACTGATGAAAGGAACTACATTAAAACTACAGATAGGTGATATTCCTCTGTTTTATATCGAAGTTGATGAACACAGTGATAGATCCGATATCCTGAGATTCTTCTTTAGATATAAAGGTCTTTGTAAATCTGGGGAGAAGACTTTTTCCGCAGACGAATTGTTCCTCCCGTTTGATGTATGTTTTGCTCCATATTATGCTGGAACATCTGACGAAATGATAAAACAATATATGGATATAGAGGATTTAGACGATATCTCAGCTCTGATATGGGACATGTTTGAAGAGTTTAGAATACAAGATCAGCTAAAACGAGATCAGGATGGTATAGGTTACTATTTCAAATGGGAAAGTATAACGAATCAATTAATATCGGTTTTAGAGCAGGGAGATAGCATCAATCTAAATATAAAATGGTTAAATGATGGATGGGATAATGATATATTTGCTGAAATCATAAATGCATCAGAACTTCAATCATTCATTAGCGTGTTGGAAAAGACAATGCTAGGATTGAAACTGTCTTTTTTTGTCAAAGATGAGATTGGGAACAGATATCGTGCCTTTATAATTGAAAGTGGGTTCAAAATAAGAATTGTAGGAATGAATGTAGCCAATATCTTCATTCATGGACCTCAGAGTATTGAATTATTTGTTGAGAATTATCCCTATCCTGAATATCAACAAAGATCTGCATTGAGGCAGTTTCGTACCGGTCAGGTGGTCAATCCCCGTATACAAGCAGCATGCATTAATAGTTCGGAGATAGTTAGTTCTGTAGATAATCGAAATATTGTTTCTTTCCATAATGAGAGATTAGCCTGTAATATGACACAGAAACAGGCTGTTGAGTCAGCTTTCAAGGAAAATAATATATTCTTTATACAAGGTCCTCCAGGTACAGGAAAAACAACGGTAATTAGAGAGTTGGTTGAGCAGGTTCTTGAAGCTGATACTGATTCAAGAGTGCTTATAGTATCTCAAGCTAACGTAGCAGTTGATAACGCTCTATCTGGCTTGGTTACAAAGTACAGAAATCAGATAGTTCGTTGCGGAAATGGAAATAAGATATCTGAGGATTTTCAGCGTTTGCAGTTGAGAAGTTTATGCGATGATTATATTGATGATCTTATCGCTAGAAGAGAAGGTTTTGATAGCACTTTTTATAATGAGTGGTATCGTATCATATATTCAGGTGAAAACAGTAGATTCAGTCCATTACTATGTGAATTAATAATAAGGAGTCATAGACTTATTGGTTCTACTTGCGTTGGCTTGGCTAAACGCAATATAGGTTTGGAAAGAACGAGTTTTGATTTAGTTATAATTGATGAGGCTGGTAAAGCTCTACCTTCGGAGTTGCTTATCCCGCTTATAAGAGCGAAAAAAGCAGTGATAATAGGGGATCATCGCCAATTGCCCCCTGTTATTAATCCAATTTTGTATGATGCTGAAAGAATTGAATTAGATGAACGAGCTGTTTCTGAAAATGAATTGTTCTGTCACAGTATGTTTGAGCGACTTTATAATAATGCACCAGCAACCAACAAAATAATGTTAACCACTCAATATAGAATGCCATCGGTTATTGGATCTGCTATTAGCAGGTTGTTTTACAATGGCGAACTTCAAAATGGAGAAGGAACTGATAATAGAATCCCTGTTTTATTTGACTCGAATCTAACGTTCATTAACTTTGATGATGATAAAAAGTATTGGGAAATGAAGGATAAGAATAAACAAATAACGAATCTGACTGAAGCTCAGAAAGTAGTGTCTATAGTAATGAATATACGCAAAAAGGATTCGAATTGTTCAATAGCGGTTATAACCCCATATAAGGGACAAAAACGCTTGATTTCTAACACCCTTATACAGTCGGGGGTTAACTATAGACGAATATCAATAAGTGTGGATACTGTTGATTCTTTTCAAGGAAGTGAAGCTGATGTTGTTATCTTTTGTACAACAAGAGCTGTTCATACTACTCTATTCTTTAAAGACGAAAAGAGACTTAATGTTGCGTTATCTAGAGCTCGAAGAGAACTGATAATTCTTGGTTGTATGAGTTATTTGTACAAGTACAAAACGGAAGAGAGTTGCTTACCTAAGCTTGCTGATTATATAAAGGAAAACGGTAATGTTGTGAATGCCCGCAATTCTAATCTGTTGTTTAATAATACTAATACATATGACATTAAGAGTTTTCTTGTATCTATAGACGATATTTCATTACCGATATCTTATTATGCTGATGAGTATAGCAAGAATTCAGTTCAAGAATACATAGATGAGTATTACAGATATGGCGATTTTCTTAATCCGTTTATTGTTAAGAAGAATGGTAACGGATACGAATTGGTAGATGGATTTGAACAATTCAGGGCAGCACTCGAATTGGATTTTGTAGAGTGCGTATGTTGTTTATCACCTTCTTAATATCACAAAATCCTCAATGGGTTCCAACTTATTCTTCTTCCTGACATTCCCATTTGCAAATTCCGCTTAAGTGGTACGCCGATTCCGATATAGCGGTAAGCCATTCCGCACCAAACGGTACGATAAGATGCAAGATGGAGGCAACCCCACTTAGTTACCAAACACAAATCAGGACC
>Ga0129316_1000200_pt1 | contig 41429 bp, 38 predicted proteins | sample Cm1ome_2_FD_94429 | JGI IMG/M metagenome (GOLD analysis project Ga0129316, IMG submission 94429) | Eastern black-and-white colobus group fecal microbial communities from Wisconsin, USA - Cm1022B metagenome | ecosystem: Host-associated > Mammals > Digestive system > Large intestine > Fecal...
CGCCCTCAAGGGGACCATCGGCATTCTGCCGAACATCCTTTTCACCCTCTACACCATCTTTACCGCCCTGATCATCGTGCTGCCGCTCGGCATCGGCGCGGCAATCTATCTCAACGAATATGCGGTCAATCAGAAAATGGTGCGGATCATCGAGGGAGCGACCGAAACGCTGACCGCCATCCCCTCGATTATCTACGGGCTGGTGGGGATGCTTTTCTTCTGTCAGAAGCTGGGGCTTCAGTCGAGCGTCCTCGCCGGTTCCCTCACCCTTGTCGTCATGATTCTGCCCACCATCATGCGCACCACGCAGGAGGCGCTCAAGACGGTTCCGGCATCCTACCGGGAGGCTGCGGTGGGGCTGGGCGCGACCAAGTGGTACACCATCCGCACCATTGTTCTGCCCTGCACCCTGGACGGCGTTGTTGCGGGCGCAATTCTCGCCATCGGACGGATCGTCGGAGAGAGCGCCGCGCTGCTTTTCACTGCAGGAACCGGCTATGTGCTGGTGACCAACTATTTTGAGGCGCTGCAAACCAGCGGCGGGACTCTGAGCGTCATGCTCTATGTCTACGTCTCGGAGAATGGGAATTTCGATGTCGGCTTTGCCATTGCGGCGATCCTCATGATTCTGGTACTGGCTGTAAATTTTGCTACCAGGCTCGCCAAGAAAAAGCTCAAAAGGATAGGGTGAAGCGCATGAACAAGATTATTACGACAACCAATTTTGATTTATATTACGGAAGCTTCCAGGCACTCAAGTCGATCAACATCGAGATTCCGGAAAAGGAAATCACTGCTTTGATCGGACCTTCCGGCTGCGGCAAGAGCACCTTTCTCAAGACCCTCAACCGGATGAACGACCTTGTCCCCGGCGTCAAGATCTCGGGGGAGATCAAATTTCACGGGGAGGACATCTTCGCCAAGGAAATGAATGTCAATATTCTGCGCAAGCGGATCGGCATGGTGTTCCAGAAGCCGAATCCCTTCCCGATGAGCATCTACGACAACATCGCCTACGGGCCGAGGCTGCACGGCAGTCCCAAGAAAACCGAGCTGGACGAGATCGTCGAACGGTCCCTGCGGGGCGCGGCCCTCTGGGATGAGGTCAAGGACCGGCTGAAAAAATCGGCGCTCGGGCTTTCGGGTGGGCAGCAGCAGCGGCTCTGCATCGCGCGCGCCCTTTCGGTCGAGCCGGAAGTCCTGCTCATGGACGAACCGACCAGCGCCCTCGATCCCGGCAGCACAATCCGGATTGAAAATCTGATGGCCGAGCTGCGCAAGAACTATACGGTGGTCATCGTCACCCACAATATGCAGCAGGCGGTCCGCATCTCAGATAAGACGGCCTTTTTCCTGATCGGGGAGATGGTCGAGTTCGGGGAAACCGAGCAGGTTTTTGCCCGGCCGGTCGACCGCCGCACCGAAGATTACATTACGGGGAGGTTCGGATAATGAGAAACCGTTTTGACGAGCAGCTCGAGTCGCTCAACAACAGCCTGATCCGGATGGGGGCGCTGTGTGAGAGCGCGATTGCCAACGCGACCAAGGCGTTGCTCGAAGGGGACCGCACGCTGGCCGGACGCGCCATCGAGGCGGACAGCGAGATCGATCAGGCGGAACGGGAGGTGGAGTCGCTCTGCCTCAAGCTGCTGCTCCAGCAGCAGCCGGTGGCGCGCGACCTGCGGCAGATTTCCTCGGCCCTCAAAATGATCACCGACATGGAGCGGATCGGCGATCAGGCGTCGGATATCTCTGAGATGGTGATGAGCGTGGAGCTGGACCCGGCGGCCCATGCGATCCATATCGGGGATATGGCGCGCGCCACCATCGGCATGGTGACCGATTCGATCGACGCCTATGTCCGGCGCGATCTCGCCCTTGCGCGGCGGGTCATCAAGGCGGACGATGTGGTTGACAATCTGTTTCTGACGGTGAAAAGCGAGCTGCTCGCTGGGCTGAAGGTCAATCCGGCCGAGGGGGAGGCGCCGCTCGACCTTCTGATGATCGCCAAATACTACGAGCGGATCGGGGACCATGCGACCAATATCGCCGAGTGGGTGGAGTTTTCGATCACCGGCGTGCATAAGGGGGAGCTGCTCGGATGATCTACTGCGTTGAGGATGACAGCTCGATCCGCGAACTGGTTCTCTATGCGCTGCAAAACAGCGGCTTTGAGGCAAAGGGCTTTGCCGACGCCTCGGAACTTTATCCTGAGCTGCTGCACAATCCGCCGGAGCTGGTTCTGCTGGATATCATGCTGCCGGGGGAGGATGGCATTGCTATCCTCAAAAAGATGAAGCAGAATGCGCAGACCCGTAAGGTCCCTGTTATCATGCTGACCGCGAAGGGCAGCGAGTACGACCGGGTGCTGGGACTTGATCTGGGTGCAGACGATTACATCACCAAGCCGTTTGGGGTGATCGAAATGATCTCCCGGGTCAAGGCGGTGCTGCGCCGTTGCGCCCCGGAGGGAGCCGTTTCCCGCACGCTGACCCTCGGAGAAATCACCCTGGACCCCGAACGCCACCGCGTCGGAGCCGCGGGGCGGGAGGTCGCCCTCACCTTCAAGGAATTTTCCCTGCTGCAGTTCCTGATGGAGAACAGCGGACGGGTGCTGACCCGCGACCGGATCCTTGAAACGGTCTGGGGCTACGATTTTGAGGGAGAGACGCGGACTGTTGATATGCATATCAAGACGCTGCGGCAGAAGCTTGGAGAGGCCGGTGCGCTGATTGAAACGGTGCGCGGGGTCGGCTACCGGATGGAGGGGCCGGAGAAATGAGAAAAAGAATCTTTCATTCCATGCTGCTGCTCGCGATCGTCACGATTCTGACCGGAGCGCTTCTTTCCGGCGCGGTGGCCCACGCGGTGCTCACCGAGCGGGTCCATGCAGAGGTTCGCAGCGAGGCGCGGATTATCTCCCAGCTGCTGCCCGAGGGAGGCGCGCAGGAGCTTTTTGCTGAGGCGGGACGGGCCAACCCGGCCACCCGGTTGACCCTGATCGCCCCGGACGGCGCGGTCCTCTTCGACAGTGTGGCCGATCCGGCGACGATGGAGAACCACGCCGGCAGGCCGGAGGTTCAGCTTGCGATGCAGGTGGGCACAGGGGCGGAAACCCGCAATTCGGGGACTCTCGGCTCCAGAACCTACTACTATGCCATGAAGCTCGAGAACGGACAGATTCTGCGGATGGCGGCCGCCAGCGACAGCATCTGGAATATCTTTTTCAAGCAGGCGGGCTGGCTGCTTGCGGCAATGCTTCCGGTGCTGGCCTTTGCGGCATGGCTTGCCCAGAGACAGACCAGAGGAATCATTGCTCCTCTGCTGACCCTCGACCTTGAGCATCCGAAGGAAAACGACGTCTACGAGGAGCTTTCTCCGCTTCTGCTGCGGATGGACCGCCAGCGTGAAGAAATCGGCCGGCAGATCGAGACGCTCAATAAAAAGCAGCAGGAGTTCACCGCTATCACCGAAAATATGCGTGAGGGGCTCGCCGTCCTTGACGGAAATCTTCAGATTCTTTCGCTCAACCGCAGTGCCGCCGCCCTTTTTGGGGTATCCGCCGATGAAGTGCGGGGCCGCTACTTTCTCACTCTCAACCGCAGCGAGCCTCTGGCCCGGGCGCTCACCCGCGCCGCTGCGGAAGGGAAGGTCGGTTCGGCCGGACTGACGATGGCCGGACGCAGCTACCAGCTGGTGGCCACGCCGGTTCGCCCCGAGCGGGGGCGCGTGGAAGGGGTGGTGCTGCTTGCGCTCGACGTTACCGAACAGAAGCAGGCCGAGGCTCTGCGCCGGGAGTTTACCGCCAATGTCTCACATGAGCTGAAAACTCCGCTAACCTCCATTTCCGGTTATGCCGAGATGATCGAGAACGGCATTGCCAAGCAGGCGGACGTGGTTCCCTTTGCCGCACGGATTCACAGCGAGGCGACCCGGATGATTCATCTGGTCGAGGATTTGCTGGAGCTTTCCAAGCTGGATGAACGGGCGGAACTGCCCAACAGCCGCCCGGTCAGCCTGCTGGAAGTGGCCAACCGGGTGGCGGTCCGCCTCGGAGAGCTGGCCGGCCGGCGCGGCGTCACGATTGAAGTGACCGGAAGCGACAAAACAGTGCAGGGAGATCCCACCCTGCTGGAAGAATTGGCGGCCAACCTCTGCGAAAACGGAATCAAATACAACCACGAAGGCGGCCGGGTGACAATCACCCTTTCGGGAGATGACACAGCACCCTGTTTGCAGGTGTCGGATACCGGCGTGGGAATTCCGAAGGAACATCAGGCGCGGGTTTTTGAGCGGTTCTACCGGGTGGACAAAAGCCGCTCAAAAGAAACGGGCGGCACCGGTCTCGGCCTTTCGATCGCCAAGCATATCGCACAGCTTCACCGCGCCGCCCTGTCCCTCACCAGCGAGGTGGGACGCGGAACTACGATGACAGTACAGTTCCCGACAGAACAAAAACAGCGTCCGGGCGAAGATGGGGAGTCCTGAAATGCCGTTGTCCGTTCCAATTTTTCCTGCACGACCGCAATTTGATTTTGCACGTTTTTAAAATCATGCAGTACGCCGCGGGGCTTTCCGCGGCGTACTGCATTGCTTTGCACATAGGACACTCCGCCTGCTGTGCTGGCGGCAGCGGAAGCGCTGCCGCCAACAGGCTTGCGTGCGGCGAAGTGCCCGTGAAGCAGAAAAGGGACAGGATAGAATCGCTGTTTTGTCCGCATCCGCACTCACCTCCTGCGCACCGCAGGCTCGGTGTGCACGCTCGGAGAGGCAAAGCGGGGGCAAGGCCACCTTTTTTGGCTCGGGTGCCGCTCACCTGACAGATACGCGTGCAGAGAAAAAGCTGGAGCGAAAGACGGGGAGAGGCTGGCCGCATCCGCGCTCACCTCCCGTGCGCCGCAGGCTCGGTGTGCACGCTCAGGGCGGCAAGTGGATGGACGATGGTTCGCTGTGCGAACGGCTCGACACCGCCTGAAAGGCGAGCCGGAATCATAACGACTTAGGATCGGGACGTCCTGTGCGTTAGTGCGCGGTTTTGACTATACGGGTTTTGGCCTCACGACGGCGAAAAATTAGTAGAAGCTTATGCGGGGGAAGAAGCGGCGCTTGACAAGCCCGCATCTTTCCCGGTATCATAATTCCGTTACGTTTGAAAGCGGGGGAATTGGATGGTACAGGCAAAAAACTGGCTCCGGCAGCACAATGAAGCGGGATTTCTGCTCTATTGGGTCTTCTACCTCACCGCTTTTTCGGCGCTGGAGGTTCTGGTTCTGCCGCAGCATCCGTTGAACTGTGCGCTGGACGAGAGAATACCGTTCTGCGCATGGTTCGCTGTTCCCTATTTTTCGTGGTTTCCGGCGCTGGCCCTTTCGCAGGGTTATTATCTGATCCGGGACAGGGCAGGCTTTCAGAATCTCTGCTTTTTGATGTTTTCCGGTATGACTGTCGCGCTGGCGGTTTATGTCATCTATCCTATTTCGATCGATGTCAGGGTTCCTCTTGAGGGCGGCGGTGTGCTTTACCGGCTGGTGGGGCTGTTGCAGGGCTTTGACTCCCCGCGAAACGTCTGTCCTTCGATCCACGTCAGCTCCAGTCTTGCCATCGCCGCGGCGGTGCAGATGGACCCGCGCCTTGCGGGGCGGCGGGGAATCAAAGCGGCCGTCTGGCTCTGGATGCTGCTGATCTGCGCTTCGACGGTGTTCATCAAGCAGCACTCGATCGTGGATGTATTCTGGGGCGCGGTGGTGACGGCCGCGCTGACTTGGGTGACCTACCGCTGTGATTGGCGCAGCATACTGGAGAAAACCCCGGCACGGCGCTGGCTGTAGGCGGGACGAATCGGGATGGTTCCATCAAAAATAAACGGAGCGCTTCAAACGCTCCGTTTATTTTTCTCCGTTTCCGGAAGAAAGAGCAAAATATCCTCGCCCCGGCAGCCGAGAAGGATGCAGAGTTCATTGATGAGGGAGGTGGAAATTCCTTTGTTATGGCGCAGGCGGTGGATTGTATGGCTGCTGTAGCCGTGGCGGTTGATCAGTTGATAGGTTGTCAGGCCGCGTTCCTTCATGGTTTTCCAGAAAGGATCGTATACGATCATTTTTATCACCCGGTTTTCAGCATAGTATAAAGTCCCTATATTGAACATTATCCAAATATGGACTATAATATGCAGGGGATGCTACCGGATGTGCTGTGAAAATCGCTTTTGCATCTACTGGGAAGAGCACAAATGCCTGCTGGGAGAGGTGACGCTTGACCTTCAGGGCTGCTGCCGCGAATGCGTATACGTAGATATCAGCCTTGATGCTCTCGCAGAGGAACGAGCGCGGGCGCGAGAGGGCTTTTCAGGGAAAGAACAATGCAGAGGGGCGGGCGGATCTTAATCCGCCCGCCCCTCTTTTGGAACGCTGCATTTTTGAAATCACAATATTTTGACGAGCGCCCCGCCTTCGAAATAAAGCCGCTGGAGCCGTGGCCCCAGCCGCGAAAGCAGCTCGTGCATACAGCTTCCGGCCTGCGCGGCAACCTCGTCGGCGTTTTGAAACAGAGCGCCGTCGCCGCCGAGAATGACCGCCGTATCGCCGAGGCGGACATCCGGAATTCCGGTGACATCAACCATCATCTGATCCATGCAGACCCGGCCGATCTGGTCGGCCCACCGCCCATGCAGAATCACCCGCCCCTTGGATGAAAGGGCGCGGGGGTAGCCGTCGGCATATCCGATGGGCAGGACTGCCACCCGCATCCGCTTCGGCGCGCGGAAGGTCCGGCTGTAACTGACACAGGTGCCGGGTTCGATTTCCCGCAGGCAGGTGACGGTGGTTTTCAGAGAGGTGATCGGCTGGATATCCGGCCAGGCATCCACGTGGCAGGCGGTGGGATATCCCGAAAGAATCGCCCCGCAGCGCACCATGTCAAAATGGGCCTGTGGATATTTCTGAATGCCCCCTGAATTGCAGATATGCCGGACGCCGGTGGGAATTTTGCGTGCGGCAAGACCGTCAAGAGCGGCGGTAAAGCGTTCGATCTGCCGGAGACAGTATTCATCGGCGCCCTCAGAGCCGTCGTCCGACGAGGAAAAATGGCTGAAGGTTCCGGTAATCTTCAGGCCCGGCAGACGGCAGGCCGCCGCCACGCGGTCAAGCTCCTCCGGAGTGCCGCAGTCGAAGCCGGTGCGGGTCATGCCGGTATCCAGCTTGATATGCGCCTTGAGCCTTCCGCCCGCCGCCCGCGCCGCTTCATCCAGCGCGGCGGCATATTCGGGGGAACTGACCGACTGGATCAGGCCGCAGGCCAGCAGCTCGGAGGTCAGGGACGGGTCGGTGTAGGAGAGAACAAGGATTTCCCCCGTGATCTGTGCATCGCGCAGTTCTTTCCCTTCCAGAAGGGTGGCGACCGCAAAAAAATCGACCCCCTCGCGCGCAAGCCGCTTGGCCATCATCACAGCCCCCTGCCCATAACCGTCCGCCTTGACGACCCCGCACACCTTACAGCCGGGGGAAAGGCGGCGGCGTACTTCTGCAAGGTTCTGAGCCATCCGGTCGAGATCAATTTCCAACCAGGCGCGCCGGGTAATCAAAGGCTCCATTCAAGCATTCCTCCTTGGAAAGGATGGCCCGGCAGCGCCGCTGCCGGGCCATCTCCGCAATTCTATGCGTTTGTTCTGATGTTTGATGAACGATTCCGCCAAAAGTCTGTCAGAACGCGATCTTTTCCCGGATATAGGCGGAAACCTGCTCCATCGGAATGCGAACCTGCTCCATCGTGTCGCGGTCGCGGATGGTGACGGCGCCGTCATTTTCAGACTCAAAATCATAGGTGATGCAGAGCGGGGTGCCGATCTCATCCTGGCGGCGATAGCGCTTGCCGATGGAACCGGCGTCGTCGAAATCGATCATATACTCGCGTGCAAGGGAGGCATAAAGCTCCTGCGCCTTGGCCGAGAGCTTCTTCGAAAGGGGAAGGACGCAGGCTTTGAAGGGGGCCAGAGCGGGATGCAGCCGCAGCACCACGCGGGTGTCGTTTTTCTCCGCATCGACAACCTCCTCATCGTACGCCTCCACCAGAAAGGCGAGGGTGACGCGGTCGGCGCCGAGCGAGGGCTCGATGACATAGGGAATATAGTGTTCGTTCTGCTCCTGGTCAAAGTAGGTGAGGTCCTTGCCGGAATGGTCCTGATGCTGCTTGAGGTCGTAGTCGGTGCGGTCGGCAACGCCCCACAGCTCGCCCCAGCCGAACGGGAACATAAACTCGAAATCGGTGGTCGCCTTGGAATAGAAGGCAAGCTCCTCCGGCTCATGGTCCCGAAGCCGCAGGTTTTCGTCCCGGATGTTGAGGTTCAGCAGCCAGTCGTGGCAGAAGGTGCGCCAATACTGGAACCACTCGAGGTCGGTGCCGGGCTTACAGAAGAATTCCAGCTCCATCTGCTCGAATTCGCGGATACGGAAGATAAAGTTGCCGGGGGTGATTTCGTTGCGGAAGCTCTTGCCTACCTGGCAGACGCCGAACGGCACCTTTTTGCGGGTGGTGCGCTGGATGTTGTTGAAATTGACGAAGATGCCCTGTGCCGTCTCAGGACGCAGGTAAACCTCGGTGGAAGAATCCTCGGTGACCCCCTGATGGGTCTTGAACATCAGGTTGAACTTGCGGATATCCGTAAAGTCCGACTTCCCGCAGCCGGGGCAGGTGACGCCGTTGTCGCGGATAAAGGCAACCAGATCGTCGCTGGTCATCGCCTCGACGTTTACGTCGGTGCGTTTCTGCTCCTCGCACCAGCTTTCCACCAGCTTGTCGGCGCGGTGGCGCATTTTGCAGGCCTTGCAGTCGATCAGCGGGTCGTTGAAGGTGGTGACGTGGCCGGAAGCAACCCACACCTCGGGGTTCATCAGGATCGCGGCGTCAAGTCCCACGTTATAGGGATTTTCCTGCACGAATTTTTTCCACCAGGCGCGCTTGATGTTGTTCTTGAGCTCCACCCCGAGAGGGCCGTAGTCCCAGGAGTTGGCCAGGCCGCCGTAGATTTCCGAGCCGGGATAAACAAAGCCGCGCCCCTTGGCGAGGGCGACGATTTTTTCCATTGTTTTGTCGGTGTTCTTCATCACGTAACCTCCATACTTTGCATTACCATAGTAGTGTATCCTGTTTCGCGCCGAGCGTCAAGGGAACGGCACAAAAAATCCCGTCACAGAGCGGAATTACTGCTCTTCGGGACGCCATCCCCTGCAGAGATCCGCCCAGCCGCGCGCGCAGGAGAAACGCTCAAGCTCCCCGCAGGAAAGCTCGATGGCGCTGTTATCGCTCCCGGCGGCGGGGAAAACGGTGGGAAAGCGCCGCAGAGACTCGTCCAGCCAGACCTCAACCGTATGGGGGACCGCAAAGGGGCAGACCCCGCCGGGGGCATGTCCCACCAGAGCGGCAAGCTCCTCGGCAGTGAGCATCTTTGCTTTGGTATGGAACTGATCCTTGAATTTTCGATTGTCGATTTTGGCATCCCCCGCGGTGACAATCAGCACCGCATGTCCATCGACAAGGAAAGAAAGGGTTTTTGCAATCCGCGCTTCCTCACAGCCAACCGCCTGCGCCGCGAGGGCCACCGTCGCGCTTGATACGGAAAATTCCAAAACACGGTCCTCGAGGCCCAGTTCTTTGAAATAGCTTTTTACCGCCGTAATCGACATCATTCGCCGCTCCTTTTTACAGTTATCTCGATCATTATAGCATTAAACCCAAGGGATTTCATCCCTCTCCTGCCGGAAGAAGGAGTTTTTTCTTGAACAGAAGCAAAAAAAGGTTGACATTTTGTGCGTGAACTGATAAAATATCAAATTGTCAGCAAGACGCAGGTGCGTCCGGCGGACAGGCCTCATTTGCGCGTGTAGCTCAGTTGGATAGAGTGACTGGCTACGAACCAGTAGGCCAGGGGTTCGAGTCCCTTCACGCGCACCAAGAAAAGACACCCGATCGGGTGTCTTTTCTTTTTGTCAGAAGCCGCTTCGTGGCTTTCGCTGCGGCGGGTGATCGAACGCGCAGGATAACCCTGACAGTTTTCCTGCATACATTCTTTTCCTCTGAACTCTAAATGAATATCTATTTTAACTGCATCGGGCGAATAAAAGCATGGCTCTTTCCTTCGCGCTTCCCGTTTTACGCCCCATCTGCCTGACGCTGCATAGGGAGCTTCATCCCATCGGAGCTATTGCCCGCGAAAGGATGGAAGGCAGAAGGTCCCCGCGGCGATCAAAACCAGAGCCGCACCGCTGGCGGTCATGATCCACTGCAGGGGAATCATGTCGGCCATCGGACCGAAGACCGCCATGCCGATGGGTAGAAAGCCGGAATACATGGAGCCAAGCAGGCCAAATACGCGTCCCTGCATCTCTGCCTGTGCCTTTTCCTGAATCAGCGTGGTAACCGCTGTCTGCACCGCTGTCAGGGCGACGCCGTAAAGCAGCATCAGCGCGAGATACAGCGGAAAACTGCGGGAGAGTCCCATGCCGGCGGCGAGTATGCCGAATGCGGCGATGCCGGTCCGCAGGGTTGTGACGCGGCTTTGGAACCCTCCCCATGTTCCCATCAGAAGTCCGCCGGCCGTCATTCCGGCAAAACCTGCCAGTTCCACAGCGGTCATATACCAGTAGGCATTCCCATAAATACGGCTGACGAGCAGCTGCGCGAGGAAGCCCGCCGGTACGCACAGGAAGATGAAAAATCCGTAGAGAAGAAGCAGCATTCCGATCAACGGTTCGGACAGGGAATAGCGGATGCCGGTTTTCAGATCTGCAAAGGCGGAAGTATCCCCCCGCGCGGCCTTGCGCCCGGGAATCGGTACGCAGCACAGGAGGCCGATGCCGAGCGCGGCTGTCAGAACGTCCACCCCGAGAGTGGCGCGAAGCGTCCCGGCGGAAAGCAATATGCCGGCGGCAGCGGGGGCTGCGAACTGGACGACCGCCTGCATGGCGGCATTGATGCCGTTAAAGCGCATGAGGTGCTCCCGCGGCACCAGCTGTGGGAGCACCCCGCTGACCGCCGGGGTTTGTACGCCGGCGCCGAGGGAACGGATCACAGACATCACCAGCAGAGCGGAAAGCAGCACCGGTTCCGGCTGAAAATGGGGCAGGATCAGCATCATGGCGAGGGTAACGGCAGCAATGGATGCGTCGGCTCCGATAATCAGAAGCTTTTTGCTGCTGCGGTCCGCCCAGACGCCCCCCAGGAAGGAAACCAGAAACTGCGGAAGGTAGGAGCAGACGGTAAAGGCGGCTGCCCAGGCGCCGGAAGAGGTTCTTAAGGTGACATACCAGACAACAGCCATCTGAACAAGGGTAGAGCCGAACAGGGTGATGCACTGGCTGATAAGAAAGAGAAGCGTCCTTCGTTTCCAGTCCGGGATTTCAGTCCGGACTGTCTGGCGATGAATCATCGGGGTATCCTTCGCTTCACCGCACGCAGCTCAATATAACCGCGTTCTCCGCGTGGCTCGAGCTGAATCCGGGGATTTTCGTCATCCCACTCATAGCCGATGACAGTGGGATCATAGCGGCGCATGGCGTGCCGGACGGCGAGAATCGCCTCGCTGTAATCCTCCTCGCGGAAAGGCTCCCCCTGAAATGCCAGATATTCCGCAGCGGGCAGGCGGATTCGGTCAAAACTCTCCGGCACCGGGATCTGTCCGTCCGCCGCCGTCTCGACGCCCTGCACATAGACGGAGGTGTTTGGTTTCCGGTAGCGGTCAGGCAGCCACAGGCACACCGGCTCGCCGCAGAGAGATTCCATGCTGGTCAGAAGTCCCCAGACATCGCAGCCCACTTCCTCGCAGTATGGGAAATAGTCCTGTGCCTTGACGCCTCGTTTGAGAATAACCTGCCGTTCGGGTTTGTGGATTACCTGAACAAATATGCTTTGCACTTGTTCCATATTCATGGTGTCCTTTCTGAGTTCTTTGAATTTGACGCCGTAAGGAATGAAAAGAGTGATGGGAACGGGCTTTCGGAGATATTCGCCGGGATTGCAGCCGAACTCCCGGAAAAATGCTCTCTGATATCCATCCACACTGCCGAACCCGAGGTCAAAGGCGGCGTCGGTCACGCGGCAGCCTTCCTGCCGGAGCTTCAGAGCGGATTTGCTCAGCCGACGCCGCCGGATGTATTCGGTGGGGGTAAGGCCCGTGTACTGCCGAAACAGCCGGTAGGCGTACCATGGGGAAAACAGCGCTGCCCGCGCGAGATCGGACATCGTAATTTCCCGGCTCAGATTTGCTTCAATATAGTCCTGCATCCGTTGGACGGCCATCGTTTGGTCCTTCATCTTTTCACCTCCGACCCTGCTTATTTTATAGATTCGGGAAGAAAACCGCTCGACTTTTTTTGCCGTTTGTGAAGCCGTATGCGAAAAACCGAAGGCTCCCTCAACAGGATAGAACAAATCGCGGACCCTTTTTTCATGATTCTTGCGGAAACGGCGGACTGGATGCATTCGCAGAGTTTTCTTTTGCCCGGGAAAGGGAAAAAGCTGCCGCCGCCGAAAGGCGGTGACAGCTTTTTCCACGCGGGACGTTCCGGTTATCTGGCCGGCTGGCTGCCTCATGGCGCTGATGCCGGAATCTCCTTTGAGGCAAGATAATCCATATAATGCTGGCGGATTGCCTTGAGATTTCTCTGCCGGATCATGACGGTTTCTCCGTTGGAAAGCCGGAATTGCCGGTCCGCCTGCTCGATACAGTCCATATTAACCAGATAGCTTTGGTGGCAGCGGAGAAAGCGGGGGTCGCTGAGCTCCCGCTCGATTTCATTCAGACGCTTGTAGATCACGTAGGAATCCCCGCTTCTGCGGTGAAGAATGCATTTCGAGTTGCTGCTTTCCACATACAGAATTTCGTGGAAAGGAATTCGGATCATTTTTGACCGCTGCTTGACCCGATAAGTGTTAACCTCCACCTTTTGGATGATCCGATCCATTGTGCGGTGAAGCTTTTCGATGCTGTGCGGCTTGAGAATATAGCTGAGTGCCTCGACGTCGTAGCTGTCCACAGCGAATTCGGAGGAGGCGCTAAGAAAAACGATCTCCCCATCATAATGCAGGGTGCGGAGCCGACGCGCCACATCGATGCCGAGCTGGCCGTTCAGATAGATATCCAGAAAAATTACATCAAACCACCGAGATTCTTCAACGTCGTAGATCAGGTCCGTGCCGTTCTCATACTGGAAAATTTCATAGCTGATAGCCTTTTCGGAAAAATAGAAGGACAGAAGACTGGTAATAATTTTTCGATCTAAAGCACTGTCGTCGCAAACTGCAATTTGCATCGAAGGCACCCCTTTCCGTTACAAAAGATGCAGCCGCTGCGATCAAAATTGGTAAATTCAGCAAAATATCTGACATTTTCAATGGGATGAATCAAAAGACTGGCAATATGCTATAGTATGAAAGATGACTCCGAAGATTTTGAAAAATGCATCGCAAAAGTGGGAGGAAGCATATGGTTACATATCAGGTCATTGAGGAAACACTGGAGATTCTTGAAATGGGAAGCTATACTACGTTTGGGATCTGTGTGTATCAAAAAGCGGGGGACGATCCGAAACAGCTCTCCCATGTTCCGGATGTGTTCCTCCACCGGGAAGAGGCGGAACGGTTTACCGGGATGTGCAACAGACTGGAGCTGGATATCAGCCACCTGCTCGATGTGATTGCCGATATCCTGTAGTTCGGATTTAGGCGTCAGGCCCATTGCCTGTGATTTTTAAGCTACCAGAATATTATAGCACAAATTGCATAATTTTCTATATAAATGTGAAATTTTTTCATGAAAATATCATTCCCCACATTTCGGAATAAATCTGGGGCAGAATAAATTTGATCCGGAACTTGAATTTGTTGGAAATCCAACTGAAATTCCTCTAAAAAGTGCTATGCTGAAAAAGCAGGGGACGGATCGCTATTTCACAGAAAGAAGGAGCAAGTATGAAGGTCAGAATCATCGAAGGATGTATTGGATGCGGACTTTGTGCCGGTACCTGCCCGAGCGTGTTTTGCATCGGAAAGGATGGCCTGGCGGAGGTCTGCGCACCGCCCGTTGGCGCCGATGAAGAGGCGGCTGCCGCTCAGGCGGCTGCAAACTGCCCAGTTGGGGTGATCAAGACAGAGGATTGACAGACAGGAGAGATGCTTATGGGCGGCAAAATGAAAAACATTCCCAAATCACAAGTCCTTCGGCTCAAGGACGAGGTTGCATATCAGGAAGGGCAGGTGGTCAGTAAAACACTTGTACAGAACGAGTGGGTGAGCATGACTCTGTTTGCTTTTGAAAAGGACGAGGAGATCAGCACCCATGAATCGGGAGGCGACGCGATGGTAACAGTCCTGGATGGGGCAGGAAAGATCACCATCGACGGGCAGGAATATTTGCTTTCCTGCGGGGAGAGTATCGTAATGCCTGCCAAAACGCCCCACGCGGTCTATGGCAGGGAGCGGTTCAAAATGCTGCTGACCGTTGTGTTTTAAAGAAAAGGGGTCCGGCATAGACCGGGCCCTTTTTGCGTACAGGCGTCCGGCCGCGCTTCCGGCGCGGCGTTGTCTCTGCAGACCGGATAAAGCTCTTCCTGCGAGCGGGCGTTCGCCTCACTCTGTACGAGCATTGTGTCAAGCATTCCTCCCGGACCTTTCTTTTGGTGTGCGGGGGCATCGGCCGTTCGTATCGTCAGAAGCGCAGGGCTTTCATGGCGCTTCTCCTGCGCGTGGACATTCGGCCGCGCTTCCGGCGCGGCGTTGTTTCTGCAGACCGGACAAAGCTCTTCCTGCGAGCGGGCGTTCGCCTCACTCTGCACGAGCATTGTGTCAAGCATTCCTCTCGGACCTCTCTTTTGGTGTGCGGGGATATCCGGATGCCGCGGCTTTTGTTTTTCCTTGAATTCCGGGAGAAAACATGGCATAATAAACCGGAACAGCTGACTGCGGAAGGGGGAAAAGCGATGAGCCGGTATGGCAGGCTGATGGGGAACACAATGGTTTTTGCCATCGGCTCCTTCTCTTCAAAGCTGCTGGTTTTTTTCATGCTGCGCTACTATACCAGCATGCTGACACCTGCCGAGTTCGGCATCTCGGACCGTATTACCACAACCTGCAATCTGTTGATGCCGTTTGTGATGCTTTCGATCAACGAAGCAATTCTCCGGTTCGCAATGGACCGCTCGTTCAGCCGGGCGCAGGTTTTTACCATCGGAATCAAGACGGTCCTCGCCGGCTTTATCGTTTTCTGTGTTTTCAGCCCGATTTTTCTGGCGATTGATATGCTGTCGCCTTATACTCTCATCATCTATGCGTATGTCCTTTTCGGGATGCTCAAGAGTGTCTGCGCCCAGTTTGTCCGCTCGTTGGGGTATGTGCGGCTCTTTGCCTTCGACGGATTCTTTGCCACCTTCACTACTATCGGGCTCAATATCCTCTTTCTGTCCGGATTGGGTTGGGGGCTTTACGGTTATGTCGGGTCGATCATCGGGTCGAACATCCTCTCGATTCTTTTCCTGTTTGCGGTGGCGCGCCTGGGACGGTACCTTGATCTTGCCCATCCCAACCCCCGCCTGTTCCGGGAAATGCTGCGCTATTCGGTGCCCCTGATTCCCACCACCATGTTCTGGTGGATTGTCAGCGCCTCCGACCGGTATATGGTGACCTGGTTCTGCGGAGATACCGCTGCGGGGATGCTGGCAACCGCCCATAAAATTCCGTCGCTGCTGACCATCGTTTCGGCCATCTTCTATCAAGCGTGGCAGATTTCGGCAGTCAGTGAGTCGGGACAGGGCCGCAGTACCTCGAAATTCTATTCCGAAACCTATGACTACTATCTGACCCTGCTGTTTCTCGCCGGTTCGGGAATTATGATGCTGATCCAGCCGATTACGAGAATTCTGTATGCACCGTCCTACTATGAGTCGTGGCGGTTTGTCCCGTTTCTCGTCGTGGGGGAGGTGTTTTCCTCACTGGTGACCTTTCTCGGGTCATTTTATATGGTCAGCAAAAGGAACGCCACTGTCCCGGTGGCAATCTGCGCGGGTGCAGTGGTCAATATCGGGCTGAATCTGCTCCTGATTCCGCGCGCGGGGGTGCTGGGAGCCTCCTTCGCCACGCTGATCAGCTACCTTGTTTCGTTTGGAATCCGGGCTGTGGATATCCGCCGCCTGGTGGAGATCGACCTGCGCATCCTGCCTACGGCGGTATCCTTTCTGCTCATGATGGCGCAGGGAGCGCTGCTGATGCGCAGTTCCGAACATGTTTTCCTGATTCAGCTGGGAATGTTTCTGCTGATGCTGCTGGCCAATCTCCGGGCGGTCGTGCGTCTGGTCTTTGGGGTGCTCGGCCAGCTTCGCAGCCTCTATCAATCATAGGGAGGATTTTTCTTTGTATCAACTTCTGTTTTTGTTTTTGCTTTCGATGGTGCCGGTCATCGAGCTGCGCGGCGCGGTGCCGGTTGGAATTAGCTGGGGGTTCCCCTTCTGGCTGGTCTATCTGGTCTGTGTGGCGGGCAATCTTGTGCCGGTGCCGGTGCTGATTCCCTTTGCGGGCCGCGTGCTGCAATGGGGTGCGCGCCTGCCGCATGTCGGCGGGATGTTCCGCTGGATCCTCTCGATCGGAGAGAAGAAGGTGGCCAAAGCCAAAAACGCCAGCACGGCGATCCTTCTGGCGCTGTATCTCTTTGTGGCCATCCCTGCCCCGGGAACGGGCGCGTGGACCGGCGCGCTGATCGCGACGCTGCTCGGGCTTCCGGTGCGCAGGGCGTTCTGGCCGATTGCCGCGGGGGTTGCCACCGCAGGTCTGGTCATGGGGATCGCCTCCTATGGGGTGATCGGATTGCTGGCGCCTTAAAAAATCAATATCCGGGGGCTGTAAAACTTTGCGGCTCCCGCATTTCTTATCAACGGAATGGTTAAAATGCGGATATTTTTGCGATGGTCATCCTTTCAAGCATGAAAAGGCCCCGCTGAAACCAACGGGGCCCGTACTTTCTTATAAATATGGTGCAAAAAGCGTATTATAACATAACAGCGACAGCAGGAAGCAAATTATAAAAGTCCAAAATACGGCATCCTTTTTTAGAAATTTCCACTGGACAGGATACCCGAAATATCCCTCTCTCACCCTTTCAGATAAAGAGAGCAGTGAACCCATAGATGCTATCATCAAACAGGATGGACGGCGGAAGAGAATGACGCTTTCCCACTTGCAAAAAAAGCAAAAGAAGCGGGATTTAGTTATTATGGTCTACGTAATTCTGATGAATTTGTGGCCGAATCGATTGCGCAATATTTTTGCACCGATAATCCCGGTAAAATTGCAAAACAAGTCGTTGGAATTTTGAAAGGAAATTAAATATGCTTCTTACATTTAAGCAAATGGATTTCTTGTCAAAACAACCGTACAAGCTAAAAACGGCATGTTAAAAGCAAAAGATAATTTGACAGATAAAGAGAAAGAAGAATTACTCGCGATTGATAATGCAAATGTTATGACATATGGAGAACATTTAGTGGAAATAGAGACACTTTAATCGGTTTCCCAAAACAAAATAGCCCATTTACTCCCCTCTCCAGTCTCGCCACCGCCCGCCGGACCCCTTCGGCCCGGCTGACGCCCTCCCGCTTGCAAAAGCGGTCGAGAACCGCCAGCGTCTTTTCATCAAAACGAATCGCAATCTGCACCCGCTTGGGCGCGTCGGTTGGTCTGCCCATCCTTTTCAATGGATCACTTCCTTTGCATACCATAATTATACCCAGTCGGTATGCGAAAGTCAAGGCTTATTTCTCCCCTCCAATTCCTTCTGGCAAAACGCCGCCAACCGCCGCTCACCCGGCGGATTTCCGCAAGGCTTTCCGGCTTGATGCCCTTCTCTTGAAACAGGAAGCGCAGCTTACAGCGTCAGGCCTGCGCCGGGGCCGACCGGCAGGCCGGCGAGCATCCACAGGATCAGCATCAGCGACCATCCCGCGAGAAAGGCCATCGAGTAGGGGATCATGATGGAAATCAGCGTCCCGATTCCGGCCCGGGGATCATACCGTCGCGCAAATACAATGATCATGGCGAAGTAACTCATCAGCGGAGTAATCAGGTTGGTGCAGGAATCCCCGATGCGGTAGGCGATCTGGGTCAGCTCGGGGGTGTATCCGAGCAGCATGAACATCGGCACAAAGACCGGTGCGAGGATGGTCCACTTTGCCGACGCAGACCCCATGAACAGGTTGAGAAAGGCGGAGAAAAGGATGAACAGCAGCATCAGCGGAATCCCGCCGATTCCGGAGGCTTCCAGCGCCTCGGCGCCGCGCAGCGCCAGAATGGTGCCGAGCCGGGTATAGTTGAAATAATTGATCAGCTGTGAGGAAACGAAGGCTAGTGCGATATATCCGCCCATGGCGGACATCGCCTGCCCCATGGCGGCGCAGACCTCACGCTCCCCGGAGAAGCTGCCGGACCGCAGCCCGAACACCACCGCCGGGACAAAGAAGAACAGTGCGATTATTAGGATAATGCCGCCCATCAGCGGCGCGCCCGCGATCAGGTCTCCGGTTTCGGCATTGCGTAGAAAGGAATTTTTAGGCAAGGCGAGCAGCACGACGCCCGCGGCCATCAGCAGAAGGGTCCATCCGGCGGTGCGCAGCGCGGCGTTTTCCCGGGCGGTGAGGCTGTGGATATCCTCCTCTGCGGAGCTTTCTCCGTCAAAGGCTTCGAGCCGCGGCTCAACGACATAATCGGTGATGAGGGTGCCTAAAAGGATGATCAGCCCGACAGAAACCATCATAAAATAGAGGTTTCCGGTCGGCAGCACCGTATAATTCGGATCGACCAGCCGGACCGCTTCGTTCGTAATGCCGCAGAGCAGCGGTTCAAGGGTGCCGATGATGAGGTTGGCGGAAAATCCTCCGGAAACCCCTGCGAAGGCCGCGGCCAGTCCCGCGACAGGATGGCGCCCGTAGGCGCGGAACATCAGCGCCCCGATGGGAACCAGCACGACATAACCCGCATCAGAGGCGACGTTGGACATGACCCCCAGAAAAATTACCATGGGGCTAATCAGGGCGCGAGGGGTCACCTGCGCGGCCTTTTTGAGCAGCGCGGAGATAAAGCCGCTTCCCTCCGCCACCCCGACGCCCAGCATCGCCACAAGAACGGTGCCGAGCGGTGCATAGCTGGTGAAGTTGCTCACCGCGTTGGTCAATATATAGGCAAGACCGTCGCGGTCAAGCAGGCTGACCGCCCGGAAGGTTTGCAGCTCGACTTCTCCGGTTTTGCTGTTGACCATCTCGCCAGCAGCGGAAACACCGAGCGCGGCGCAAAGAGCGGAAAGCAGAATGATGACGAGAGAAAGCAGCGCAAACAAAGTGATGGGATGCGGCAGGCGGTTGCCCACCGCCTCCACACCGTTGAGGAAACGCCCAAAAAGAGTGGGCTTTTTGGAACGACCCGCTCCCTGCATGGAAAACCCCTCCTGACAGCAGATCAATTGGGCGTTTGCCCAGTCAGAAACAGTGTTCCCGCTTCACAGGCTCCTATCAGAAAATGGGCCGATGGGAAATTTTAATTTCTTAGACAAAGCATAACCGCCGGTTAAACTGTGGCTTGAGTTGCTCCTTTCAGGGCTTATCGGCGGCAGGTATCTCCAGACGCACTTGGATTTATTTCACTTGCTGCGCAGGCCGTAAACAAACCCTGCTGTTTCAGCAGCTTTCTATTGCGGGGGAATCTGCTGTCAGCAGTCCGCTGCGCTCAAAGCCTGAAACTCGAAGTGAAAAATTTTTACGGGATGCCTCCGCCGGCCCAGCCGGTGGTTTGCCTTCCCAATGAGAGGGACCGCCGCGAAGCAGTATGCCGCGGCGGTCCCTCTGAGGGTAAGTCTGTTTTGTGAAAAACGGCTTCAGAATGGACTGTGTTTCAAAGACGGATGCAGCCCCAGGCTATGCAGGCTCCCTGCCATATCCGGCATCCTTGAGCACCATATCTTTGACCTTCATCAAACGGGTGGTGTTGCCGCGCTCGTTTTCATCGAGCTTCATGACGATATAACGGATGGTTTCCTGATACTGGGGGATCATGACATATTCCAGTGCATTGACCCGCCGGCGGGTCTTTTCGATTTCCTGCGCCAGAAGCTTAACCGTCTTTTCCTTTTCGGCAAGGGTCAGCATCTTGGAAAGCAGCGCCGAGAGCCGCAGCACCGAGTCGTCCAATTCGGCGGGGGTGGTTGCGAAGGAATAGGGGAAGATGTCCGCGGCCTCGTCGGTTTTGGTTTTGATCCCGTAAACCGGAACCTGTACCGACATCACGTTCTGAAAGCTCATATCGATCTCGACGCTCTGCTTCGGATAGAGGAAGGTCTGCTCGATCATCTCAGGGGAAAGCAGCGCCGAAGCGGCGGAGAAGCCCTGATAAGCGATCACAAGCTCCTTCTCGACCTCCTGCCGCAGGAGCTGGCAGGATTTGACGATCTCCAGAAACTGGCGCATCAGCTCGTCGCGCTTATCCTTGAGCAGCTTGTGCCCGCGGATGGCGGTGGCGAGCTTGCGCTTGAGATTGCTCAGCTCCATCCGGGTGGGGTTGACGTTGAGTCTTGCCATCCAGCCTCACCCCTTCTGCTTTTGCCGGTGAGCGGGATGGTATTTCTCGATAAATTCCGGCTTGATGCGTTTGAGCTCGCCTTCCGGCAGAATTGCAAGCAGCTCCCAGCCGAGGTCGAGGGTTTCCTCGATGGTTCGGTTGGTGGTGTAGCCCTGCGAGACATAGCGGCGTTCAAACTCGTCGGCAAATTTGGCATAGAGTTTGTCGGTTTCGGTCAGGGCGGCCTCGCCGAGGATGGTCATCAGCTCCTTGGCGTCCTTGCCGCGGGCATAGGCCGAAAAGAGCTGGTTCATCGTGTTGGCATGGTCCTCACGGGTTTTTCCGACTCCGACCCCCTTGTCCTTCAGACGGGACAGTGACGGCAGCACGTCGATCGGCGGGGTAAGACCCTTGCGGTAGAGTTCGCGCGAGATGATGATCTGTCCCTCGGTGATATAGCCGGTCAGATCGGGGATCGGGTGGGTTTTGTCATCCTCGGGCATCGAGAGGATGGGGATCATCGTAATCGAACCCTCTTTGCCCAGCTGGCGGCCGGCGCGCTCGTACATCGTCGCGAGGTCGGTGTAGAGATAGCCGGGATACCCGCGGCGCCCCGGAACCTCCTTGCGGGCAGCCGAGACTTCACGCAGCGCCTCGCAGTAATTGGTAATATCGGTCAGGATGACCAGCACCTGCATCCCGAGGTCGAAGGCGAGGTATTCCGCGGCGGAAAGGGCCATGCGCGGGGTGGAAATGCGCTCGATGGCCGGATCGTTAGCGAGGTTCAGGAACAGCACCGAACGTTCGATCGCTCCGGTGCGGGTGAAGTCGGACATGAAAAAATCGGCTTCCTCAAAGGTGATGCCGATCGCCGCGAAAACGACGGCAAACTTGCTGTCCTCGGTCAGCACCCTGGCCTGGCGGGCGATCTGCGCCGCAAGCTGAGAGTGCGGCAGGCCGGAGCCGGAGAAGATCGGCAGCTTCTGGCCGCGCACCAGGGTGTTAAGGCCGTCGATGGCGGAAATGCCGGTCTGAATAAACTCGGACGGGTAATCGCGGGCGGCGGGGTTCATCGGGGTGCCGTTGATATCGACGTATTTGACCGGCAGGATGTCGGCGCCGCCGTCAATCGGTTTGCCGAGACCGTCAAAGACGCGGCCGAGCATGTCGGGAGCAACCCCCAGCTCAATTGAGTGCCCGAGAAAACGGACCTTCGAATTGGCGAGATTGATGCCGGCTGAGGACTCAAAGAGCTGCACCAGAGCGTTGGAGCCGTCAATTTCCAGTACGCGGCAGCGGCGCAGCTCGCCGTTGGGCAGCTCAATCTCTCCAAGTTCGTCATAAGCGACCCCAGAGACGTCGCGGACCAGCATCAGCGGTCCGGCAACCTCCTGGATCGTGCGGTATTCCTTCATCATTTCGCAGCACCTCCCACAGCGGCTTCGAGCTCCCCGGCCATCTCGCGGTCGATATCGGCAAAGACGGTCTGGTATTCCTCGGTCGGGACATCCTTGGCGCGGCCGATGCGGTCGCGGGCCGCGATCGAAAATACGGCGTTCATTTTGGCACCCTGCCCGAGCGCCTTTTCGGCCAGCTCATGGTAGTGCAGGATGATGGCGAGCAGGCGGTACTGTTTGTCGATCGGGCAGTAGGAGTCGGTATCGCTCATGGCGTTCTGCTGGAGAAAGTCCTCGCGGATCATCTGGGAGGTTTCCATTACGAGGCGGTCGGCGGGGGAGAGGGAATCGATGCCCACCAGCTTAACGATTTCCTTGAGCTCGCTTTCCTGCTGGAGCAGGCTCATCGCGCGGTGGCGGTTGCTGATGAAGTCGGCGCCCACATTGTCGTCATACCAGCTCTGCAGGCGGTCAAAATAGAGGGAGTAGGAATTCAGCCAGTTGATGGCCGGGAAATGGCGGCTGTATGCCAGCGCCGAATCGAGGCCCCAGAACACCTTGACGATCCGCAGGGTGGCCTGAGAAACCGGCTCGGAGATGTCGCCGCCGGGAGGGGAGACGGCGCCGATGGCGGCGAGTGCCGCCTCGCGGTGGTCGGAGCCCTTGCAGATGACGCGGCCGGCGCGCTCATAGAACTGGGCGAGACGGGAGCCGAGGTAGGCGGGGTAGCCTTCCTCACCGGGCATCTCCTCCAGACGGCCGGACATCTCGCGCAGCGCCTCGGCCCAGCGGGAGGTGGAATCGGCGATAACCGCGACGGCATAACCCATGTCGCGATAGTATTCGGCGATGGTGATGCCGGTGTAGACGCTCGCCTCACGTGCGGCGACCGGCATGTCGGAGGTGTTTGCGATCAGCACGGTACGCTGCATCAGGCTTTCGCCGGTGCGCGGGTCGATCAGCTCGGGAAACTCGCGCAGAACGTCGGTCATCTCGTTGCCGCGCTCGCCGCAGCCGATGTAGACAACGATATCCACATCCGACCATTTGGCCAGCTGGTGCTGCGTGACCGTCTTGCCTGAGCCGAACGGTCCGGGAATGGCGGCGGTGCCGCCCTTGGCGATCGGGAAAGAGGTGTCGATGGTGCGCTGCCCGGTGATCATCGGGATGTCGGGCGGCAGCTTCTTTTCATAGGGGCGTTCCACGCGGACCGGCCACCGCTGGAGCATCGAAAGCTCCTTCTCCGAGCCGTCCGGGAGCCTCACAACCGCAATCATATCATCGACGGTGTATTCTCCCTCGCGGATTTCGACGATTTCGCCTTCCACTCCGTTCGGAACCATGACCTTGTGCCTGACAACGATCGTTTCGTCAACGGTGCCGAGCACATCACCAGCCACCACCTTGTCGCCGATTTTGACGGTGGGGATAAAGCTCCACTTTTTATTGTGATCGACGGCCGGAACCTCGACACCCCGCTGCAGCGAATTTCCGCTGACCTTGCGGATTGCCTCGAGCGGCCGCTGGATTCCGTCATAGATGGTGGTAATCAGTCCGGGAGCCAGTTCGACTGAGAGGGGTGCGCCGGTTGTTTCCACCTCGTCGCCCGGGGTGATGCCGGCCGTCTCCTCATAGACCTGAATCGAGGCGCGGTCGCCGCGCATCTCAATGACCTCGCCGATCAGCCTTTGCTTGCCGACCCGGACGACGTCGAACATATTGGCGTCCTGCATGCCGCTCGCCACAACGAGCGGGCCGGCGATTTTGACAATCTGTCCATGTTTGCTCATAGGGTTCAAACCTTCCTTCCGTAGCGTTCTGCCGCCCAACCGTTCAATCCTCGCCGGGGGAACGCAGGATGTCCGCGCCGACGGCGCGTTCCACCGCGCTGTGCAGCTCCCTGTCCCCGATGCCGAGCACGCCGTCCTTCGACGGGATCGGGATCACCGCGACCTGCGGCAGATCGAGATATTGGGCGATCTCCTGCGGAATTTTACTTGCGAGCTGTTCTGTGATATAGATGACCGCATGGTTCGTCTGGGCAAGCCGGTGCAGCGCGCCGGCGGCCTGCTCGGGGGTTTCGGCGCATTCAACGGTTAATCCAAGCGCCCGAAAGCCCATCACGCTCTGTCGGTCCCCAATGACGGCTGCCTTATACATAACTGATCCTCAGCCTTTCTGTAATCTGTTCGGGGGTAAGACCCGCATGACGCCCGACCATCACGGTGCGAACCGAGACAAGCTCGGCTTCCTTTGCAAGAAGATATCCGATGACCTGCGCCTCTCCGAAGGGAACAAGGGCGGAGGTGCGCAGGTAGGAAATCAACGCGTTGTCGCAGGCGAGATCGAGGGCTGCGAGACTGCCGCCGGAAAGGGCGGAACAGGCTGCTTCCACCGGAGCGGAGAAGGATGCCGCCGCAAACTTTGCCCGCAGCAGCTCGGGGGTGACCTCCCCCGTCAGTCCGGCCACCGTTACCCCGCCGCCTGGAAATACGGCGCGTTTGAGATAGTCATAGCCCTTTTTGGCGCGCGCCGCCCGGGTCAGCACCCGCAAATTTTGCAGGTCGATCATCAGGCGGACATAGCCGAGCAGGAAGCTGCTTTCGGATTCCTGCGCCATTTCGAGCATCTGGGCGGTCATCGCCCGGTCGAGAAGCAGGTCGGAAAGCTGCGGGTCTCCCGTACGGGCGAGCAGGTCGGCGGCTTCCGCGGCGGCCTGCTTCATCGCACCGGGCAGCTTGGCCCAGTCGTGCTCCCGCGCTGCAAAAAGCAGCGCCGCCGGCGGGATGGTGCCCGCCGCGCTCAGCAGGGGAGAGGGGTCGCTTCCGAGCGCATCGGCCTTAATGACCGACTTCAGATTGTGGTAATCGTATTTCAGCCGAAAGAGGTCAATCATCCTCCGATCAGGGGCGTAGCGGTAGAGCAGCTCGAAGGATTCCTGCTGCTGCCGCGCGATTTCCGCCTCGCAGGCGGAAAGGTCGTCCGGAGCAAAGGCGGCCCAGCCGTTTTCGGTCAGAAGCTTAACCGCGTCCTCACCGGTCCGCGCCGCGATCAGGCGGTTGAGCTTCTCGCGGGAGAAAAGATTCTGGCTCCGCGCCTTGAGCCGGGTGCTGATATACAGGTAATCGGTGTCGCGGTGGTTCATTTCGATCACGCTCCTTCGGGAAAGAGCAGTGCGCTCACCTCAAAGGCCATCGACTCGGCCAGCATCCGCACCGACACGTCGAGAGCACAGTTGAGCTCGATTTTGCCCCGACGGACCACCACACCTCCCGGAATGGGGGCGCAGTCCTCCGCGAGGGTGACCAGCCTGCCCTGAGAAAGTCCTTCTGCGGCTGACTTCACCGATTGCTTGAGGGAATCGATGGTCGGAAGGCCGCCGCGGCGGACGGTTTCCACCACGCCCTGCACCGAGCCGGTCACCTGCGAAACCTTGCCGCTGACCAGTTTGGCGTTGATCGCCGAGACAACCGCGTCGCCGTGCGCCGCGCGGTCCCGCTCGTTGAAAAGCAGCTCTCCGCCCTCCCCGTCAGCAAGGGCCTGTTCGGCGAGGAGAATCAGCAGCCTGCGGTATTCCTCCGCCGGCAGATGAATCAGACGGTCGAGCGCCGTGGAAAAGACCTGCCCGATCAGTTCCTGACGGGTGGTGGCGAGCAGTCTGCGGTGCTCGAGTGAAGCGGCGAGCCGGGCCTTCTCGGCCAGATCGGCGCGGCGCGCTTCGATCGCGCGTCTGCCCTCCGCCAGCTCACGGGCCGCGTCGGCCTCGGACTTTTCCGCAATTTCCGCGGCTTGACGTTCGGCGCCGGCAAGAATCTCCTTCGCCTGATCTGCGGCTTCCGCGAGGATTTTGTTCGAGATGTTATCTAATCCATTCATAACAGGATTCCTTCATCAAACGATGTTCGGGACGTTGAAGAAGATCAGCACTGACATCAGCAGCGCGAGCACCGCATAGGTCTCAACGAGGCCGGCCGCAATGACGCCCTTCATCGACTCCTCGGGCTTGGAGGCCACGATCCCCATACCGGCGGCCGAGACGCGGCCCTGTGCAATGGCGGAGAAATAGCCGGCGATCGCGATGGGCAGGGACGCGCAGAAATAGCCGATGCCCTGAGCAAGGCTGACAGTGCCGGGGATTACTCCGTCAGCAAAGAGAATCAGGAAGGCGACCAGCAGCCCATAGATGCCCTGGGTTCCGGGCAGAGCCTGGAGAAGGAGGACGCGGCCGAAGCGGTCCGGGTTTTCCGAAAGGACGCCTGCGCCCGCCTCACCGGCGATTCCGACACCCTTGGCCGATCCGGTGCCCGCCAGTGCGATGGCAAGGGCAGCGCCGAGCAGCGCGAAGGTCTGGCCGGTAAAAATGGAGCTTAAAAATCCGGAAATGTTCATTGCTTAGTCCTCCTTGACGATTTCTACAAATTTTGTATTATTTTCCAGCGGTTTGAAGGGATGGCCACCATCCTCGAAAAACCGTCCAAAAAACTCGATATACTGGAGACGTGAGGTATGCACATAGGCGCCCAGCAGGCTGATCGCAAGATTGAAGATGTGTCCAAAAAGAAACACTGCCACAAAGAGGATCACGCCGGGGATACCGGTCGCCATCGTTGCGATTTTGTTGACCACCTGCCCCACCACCGCGCCGGAAAGGCCAAGGGCCATGACCCGGGAGTAGGAGAGAAGGTCCGAAAGAAAGCCGGTGATGTTGTAGACTTTACCCAACCCGCCGGTGATTTTTCCGAGGCCCTTGTTTTTGCGGCCGCCGGTCAGCAGCAGCATCAGCAGGCCGATCCCCATCAGCCATCCTCCAACCGGAAGACCCAGTGCAAAGAGACCGATGCCGAGAAACAGAACATACCAGGAGCCGACGTCGAACACCGCGTCGAGCAGCTGGCCCTGCCGGATGGAACGCCATGCCGAAAGCCCCATGCCGATGATGATCTGGAGGGCGCCGAGCGCCAGCGAAAAGGCCAGCATTTTCATCGGATCGGTCAGGGGTTCGAACCAAATCGCGGGAATGGTAAACGCTCCGCCCGAAACTGCTGAGGCAAGATCCCCGAACCAGCCGCCGGTCAGAGCACCCGCCGCAAAGGTAGAAATCCCGCAGTACATGAAGAGGGTAAGCATCCTCTTCATCGTACCGGCGGGGCGCTTCTTCTTTAAATAGAACCAGCAGCCGAAAAACATCAGGAGGCCGTACATCGCATCGGCCATAATGAAGCCGAAAAAGATAAAGTAGAAGAAGCTCATCAGCGGATTCGGATCGATGATGCTTCCGTAGGTCGGAGTTCCGTACATCTCGGTAACCGCCGCAAACGGCTCAACAAAGCGGTTGTCCCGGTATGCCGTCGGGGGGTCCTCCCCGTCAGTCGGATCCCGAAGCTCATAGGCGCAGCCTTCCTCCCGAAGGACCTGCTCCACCGTGCCGGCAGCGCCGGCGGGAACCCATCCGGTCAGATAGACGGTCCGTTCGGTGCGCCCAAAGCTGGAAAGAAGGCTGTCGCGCAGCGCCTCCTGCGTATAGGCGTCGATGGCCGCCGCAATTTTTTGGCGTTCGGGCGCAAAGGAAGCGATGCTCTGCGCCGCGGCTTCCCGGATGCGGCGGGCGGCGGCCTCCTCCGCCTCCAAGCTGGAGATTTCTTCTCCTGCGGTGCGGGAAACATCCCGGAAGGGGACTGCCGCGAAGCCGCTGGCGCGCAGCAGTGCCGAGGCGGCCGACGCTTCCCCTTTATGCACCAGCAGCGTCATGTAGTGCTGCTCCCGATCGGAGCCGACCAGATCAAGCTGTGACGCGGGCGCCTGCTCCGCAAGAGCGGAGCGGAGCGCTTCAAGATCACAGGAGACGGGTAGTACACCGATCCAAAATTCGGTGTGTTCGCTGCCTGTATAGTTGAGCGGCAGATCGAGAGAAATCCAGGGCCGCAGCGAGGCAATCCGCGCTTCTATACGGGCAATGGAGGCCGAAGCCTCCTCGGATTCGCGGACCAGCGCCTCGATTTGGATGGCGGCCCGGTTTGCGGCCTCGAGAGAGGCGGAATCGAAAAGCTGCCGTTCGGTCATGGTCATCCGCGCCCCGAAAAAGGACGTCTTCTGCGGCGCGGCAGCATCGAGCGCCGAATGGGCCGCTGTCAGACGCGCACGGATCTCCGCAGCGCCGGTATTTTCCTCCTGCGGCCGCAGCGCTCCGCCGGTATCGGCAAAAAGCTGGGGGGCCGCCCGTTCCAGCTCAGCGCAGCCGAGGCGCGCAAGCCGGCGCAGAACCGGACGGCGGCGTTCGGCGGGGGCTAGAACCGAGAGGCGTTTCATCGTTACAAGTGCCATCAGCCCATTACCCTTTCCATCACTCGGGCAACCGCTGCATCCATGTGGGCCGCCGCCCGTTCTCTGAGACGGTCGCAGTCCTGACCGGACAGAGCTGCCTGGTCGGCCGCGTAGGCCTCATTCCTTTTTCGTTCCTCGGCCAGTGCTTCGGCTGTTTCAGCGCCAAGCTGCTTTTTGACATCGGCGAGCTTTTGTTCAGCAGCGTTTTGGGCCGCGGCAATCCGCTCACGCGCTCGGTTCTGCGCTTCCAACAGATTGGCGCGGGCGATTTCTTCTGCCTTGCTCACCTGCAAAATAGCGTCATAAGACATTGCGGTTAACCTCCTGATCCTGAATTTGGGAAGCAAGAGACACTTTCATTTTTTCGTCAAACTTTTACCGAATCTGGAAAAAATGAGCGTGCAACTCTTGGTACTATTGAACATCATTCCTTGCAAAATGTCAAGATCAATTACTTGAATTCATAAAATGCACATAAAAAAGTCATAAACTTATTTTCTAAATGTGAAGGTAACGTAAAAAAATCTTGCAAAAATGGACAGACTCCTCCAAGGTGTTTCACAGGAACGGACAGATTGCATCGGAGCGTGGTATTTCCCGAACCGTACCAGAAACAGCGGAGAGACGGGTCCGAAGCTCGGACCCGTCTCTCCCAGCTCTCCGAAGGAGAGCCCTGCCGAAATTACTTCAGCGAGTTTTCGTAGGACTCAATCATTTTCTTGACCATCTGTCCACCGACCGAACCGGCCTGGCGGGAGGTCAGATCGCCGTTATATCCCTGCTTGAGGTTCACGCCAACCTCGTTGGCGGCTTCCATCTTAAACTTCTCCATCGCGGCCTTCGCCTCGGGGACAACGATCTTATTATTCGATCTAGCCATAGTGTGAAATCTCCTTATCCATTTATTTTGTTCTGAATCTTCTTTTCAGACCCTTTGCGTTTGCAGTAATAGTATCGTAATTCTGAAAAAAAATATAAGTGTCAAAAGCTTGAAAAAACAATGGCATCAAATCATCAGCGGAGGATTTCGGATGTCCGGCAGATGATAAAGGAATGCCTTCTTGTAAGGAGTCGTGCCACAGAGCGGGAATTGTCCGCTGCTTCAACGGATTTGTCATGATCATAAAAAACGGTAAACGCCGAATGGCGGGCCGCGGAAAACGGTCCGCCATTCGGCGTTTGAAAATTAGGAAGAGAAACCCATTGGTTGGATGCTGGCAGGTCAAGGCTTAGTCGGCGCTTCGGATGCCTCAGATGATGAGACGGCTGAAGCGGGAGCTTTACTTCCGACAGCGGAGGTGCTGCCGCCCGCATCAACGGATTCCGGATCGATATCCGCGGAAGTTCCGGTTTCCTCGCTGTCAAGCAGGGTAGCGACCGGAAGCTCCTCAATTTCCTCCTCGGTGCGCAGCACCGGAACGACGTAATCGCGGGGAATCCAGTCGTTGGCGACCGGCCGTCCGCCATGCAGGGTGAGGGTATAATCGCCCTGCTCGGTTGGGCCAAGGGGCAGGCGGGTGACCTCTTCCCCTTTATAGTAAATGATCAAATCACCGGAGACGGTGCGCGGAACACCGGGATCGGGAACCTCGGCAAAGGTGACCGCGACATAATAGCGCTTGGTACGGGTATCCGAGCTCTTAATCCAGTTGGTGCGGAAGGTGATGCCGGCTTCCTTAATGGCGGGAGCATTAGGGTCTTTTGACTCAAAGCCATAGGTGAAATGGCCGGATTCGAGCGCCATTTTGTCGGTGATCGTTTTGTCCTCGCCGTTTCGCAGCGCATAATAAATAGTGGAGCCATATTCAACATAGGCGCCCTTAAACTCACAGCCGTTGATGGTCGAAATGGTGCCGTCTTCATTTTCGGCCTGCGCCCACGGGGCCACCCGGGAAATATTGTACCGGTCGTAGTCAAGCTCGCGGTCTGAAAAAACGTAGCTTCCGATATTTTTGGTATAAAAATGATAGGCCTGCTCGTCGTCGTCGTATTTCAGGCCGTCGATCCGGGTCAGCATACTGCCGTTTCTTCTGTAAAGATAGGTGCCGGGCGAGGCAGCAAAGGTCATGATGCCATGGTGATTGAATTCTTTGGTGCCGCCGTTGAAGAAGAACAGCTCGGCGTCGGGATAAAGCGCTCCGATTTCTTCGTTGTACTCCACCGTATTGCCCAGAAGGATGTCATCCTGATCATTGGTGTTGACGGTGAAATAATTGTCGTCGCTCATACCGAAGAAGTAGAAAACATCCTCTCCGTCGGTTCCAAGGTCTCCGAAATTATACCGCCTGTATTCCTCGTCCAGCCGGAGCAGCTCGTCCCTGTCCTCCATATCCTCCACATCCACCCGGGAGCTGGTCTTTTCCGGTCCTACCGTGGTATCGATAAAGAGGGTGCATTCGTTGTTCTTGTTGGTGATGCCGTATTTTCCCTTCTTTGAGAGGGTGATGTCGCCGAAGATGGTATAGCGGCTGGTCCAGTTGTTCTTTTCGACAATATTGATCGCGAGGAAATAATAGAAACCATACTTCCCATATGCATAGGAACGTTTCTTGACAATTTCGATGCTTTCAACCTTGTCCGCATTTTGACTAAAATCGGTCTTGATACGGATGTTTTCAACCGCATCAGGATCAGTGATCGGATGCTCGCCACCGAACTTGTCTACGCCGACCAACATATAATAGGCGGTTTCACCATAGCCTACATTGGAAGAAGTGCCGAGGTCGCTGCTTGCACGCCCGACGTAGCCCTCATCGTTTTCAACCATTTTTGTGCTGTTGACATGATGAACCAAGGTAACGGTACGGATGCCCCTGTCATTTGTAGTGTCATCTTCTCCGCCAAAAATCAAGGGAACATTGGCGCCGAGATCAAGCGATGCCATCATCTTGTTGTCGCTGGCACGGAAAATCTCAATCACACCATCCGCAAGCATTAACCCCTGCGCATCATCGGTTGTCTGAAGCTTGAGAAACCACTTGCTGCCGGAAGAGGATGAGGTTTCAAATGGCTCATAGCTCAGGATCAGATAATCAAAGGGATCAAAATCGTTTTCTCCGGTTGGAGTGTAGGTCACAATATAGTCTTCAGGATCAAAAAGATCTATACCAGTTAAGCTGGTATTGCTGCCATTGGCGAGTGCATAATAGATTGCTTCTCCATATTCCACAGTGGGAGAATTCGAGCTGGCACCGGAAATCGATTTTACGACTCCCTCAGCGTTGCGCCGCTGGGCCCAGGTTGCGACTCTTGTAAAGGGACGGGGAGCACTGTCTGTCGTCAAAGTGATACCGCGTGCTGTTAGATCAAGCGTGGCTTTCCCCCCATCCTTATGCATGAGCTTGAGCGTTCCTGTCACAGCAGCATCTTCCTCGCCGCTTTCCTGAGCAGCCAGTACAAGCTTGACATACCAACGCTCTCCGCCTGAATATTTTCCGGCAACCAGCTCGCAGGAGGAAACCTGCGCGGAGTCGCATTCGACGGTGTAGTCTTCCGGTACGATGTAATCAGGGCTGATGATATCGCCGCTGCTGTCGCGCAGAATGAAATAGATCGTCTGCCCGAACGGGAAAGAGGAGGACGACGAGCTGGTTCCGTTCTGCGCGATCAGGGTATCGCCGTCTTTGATATACTGGGGGGCGGTGGAAGTTTTGGTAACGATTCGCTCGACTCCGGTCAGAGCGCCGGTGCGAAGCGCCAGAGGATAGTTCCCGTCCTTGGGGGACATGGAGACGCTGATTCCCAGTTCACTGCTCGTGATGCGGAAGCTGCCGTCGACCGGCAGGGATTCGGGTGCGCCGACCGGCTTGTCGATGAAGGTGACCTGAATCCACCAGCGCGAGGCGGATGCGCTGGTCGGCTTGTAAACCAGTTCGACCGACTTGACCGGATCAAACGCCTCGGTGCCTTTGGTGTAGGAACAGGTATATTTTTCCGGGGTAAGCTCGTCAAGGCCGGTAATGTTGGAGTTCCCTGCCGCGCGCACCGGATAGTAAATGACATCGCCATACTGGAGCGCAATGCAGTCGTTTTTGCCAAGGGTGGAGATATACCCGTCGCTGCCCATGCCCTGCGCCTGCGTACCGAGATTGTCCACCACCGTATCAGTTTTGACCGTTACCACCGCGAGCGGGTAGTTTCCATCCTTGGGAGCCATGGAAGCGTTGGTCGCCGGATCGGATGCGGTGATGGTGAAAACGCCGTTTAGATCCAGTTTTGCGGGTGCTCCGGCGGGTTTGTCGATCAAAACGGCTTTGATCCACCAGCGGGAGGTGGTTTCGGTGTTCCTGTCATAGACCAGCTCGACCGATTTGACGGCGTTAAAGGGTTCTCCGCTGCCAGGAGTATAACCGCAGGTATATTTTGACGAGGTCAGGTCATCCTCCGCGGTCAGGTAGGAACTGCCGGTGGTGCGAACCGCATAATAAAACACACCGCCGTATTCCAGCGCCTGACATTGGGTTTTGCTCATTGTGGAGATCACGCCGTTTGTCCCCTTGGACTGCGCTTGAGTGGCAAGACTTTCGATCGGAAGATCTGTCTTGACAAAAGTAACGGCAAGCGGGTAGTTTCCGTCCTTGGGAGCCATGGAAACGTTGGTCGCCGGATCGGATGCGGTGATGGTGAAGGCACCGTTCAGATCCAGTACGGCGGGAGCGGAAGCTGGTTTATCGATCAAGGTGATTTTAATCCACCAGCGGAAGGAGGTTGCAGTGTTTTTGTCATAGACCAGCTCGACCGATTTGACGGCGTTAAAGGATTCTCCGCTGCCAGGGGTATAACCGCAGGTGTATTTTGACGGAGTCAGGTCGTCCACTGCGGTCAGGTAGGAGCTGCCGGTGGTGCGAACCGCATAATAGAACACATCGCCGTATTGGAGAGTCTGGCACTGCGCCTTGGTCATGGTGGAAATCACACCGCTTTCCCCCATGGCCTGTGCCTGCGTGGCAAGGCTCACAATCGGCTGGTCGCCTGTGACGGCGGCCCGAAGGGTGATATTGCGGGCTGTGAGATTCAAGGTAAAGGAAGTTCCTCCCGCCTTCGGCGCGATGACAATGCTGCCCTGAACGGCGGTGTCTCCGGTCAGGCTTCCCTGCTCAATCAGCGGCACCTTGAGATACCAGAAGACACCTCCGACTGAACTTTCCTTCACCAGAGCAAGGCCGCCGGTATCGACACCCTGAGTGCCCGAGAAAGTGATATCAAACTTGGCCGGATCGACATAGTCGGGATCGGCGATATTTCCTGCGCTTCCGGATGCAGTGCGCAGCAGAAAGTAAACCGGCGTTCCGTAATCGAGAGATTTCGCGGTGCTGGCACCGCTTGTGTCGTTGGAAATCAGCGTTTCTCCGCTTTTCACATACTGCGGTACAGTGGAGATGGTAGTCGGAGTTTTTTCCACCCCTTCCGCTGCTGCCGATATCGGCATTAAGGCGGCAATCATCGCCAATGCCAGCAGGGTTGAAACCAGGCGCTTGCTTCGCTTCATTTTCATACCTCCCGAAGGTTCTGCCGTGCCGCACGTCCCGCAGATCGGGCAAAACGGCGGTGAAACGGCACTCTCTTTTCACATAAAATTATAGCATACCGATCCGAAACGCCGGTGTTTCTCCCTTATTTCTCTTATTTTCACCAGAGTATTTTGCAGGAAATTCGGCAGAAGAATGCAAAAGAAATGGGAATCTTCGTCGATGTTCACAAAAAAGGGCAGGCCGTCTGGCAAAGGCGGGACTTGCGGCAGCACGAAAAGCGCTTTGCACAAGCTGGCCGTTCAGGGGATGCTGAAATTTTTTCACCCGCGCCGCCCGTCCCACAGCCCGGGAAAAGGCCGCTGTTCCTATCGCGATGGTTTTCTGCCATCCAGAGATTCTTGTGAGCGGCTTGCCCTTGATCGATTCTTGAAGCGAAAATCTTTTATCCACACAGGCAGAGCCGGCAGTCATTTTTGTGCTAAAGCCAACAAAAGAGGGAGCCGCAGGATCATACATCCTGCGGCTCCCTCAGGACCTTTGGCATGCCGTCACGCTGGCGGCAAAGGCTTGGAATCGCTCATTTCCCCGAGCAGCTCCTTCATTTCCCGGACCGTCCCGCGTGTTAGACAGGGAAGCTTGTGCTCCGCGGCATATTGCGCGATGGTGCCGCTGCGGTCGCCGCTTTCGGTAGCAAGAATCAAGTCGGCATAGGGCAGCGTCAGCTGAATCAGGTCGGAGGTAAGGCTGTCCTGGTTGGCGGAATCCCCAAGCCGGATCATCACCACCGTACAGGAGTCGGGAACAGCGCAAAGAAGCTGCTCTGCGCGGTCATATTCTTCCGCGCTGTTCAGCCCGCTCGCATCCAGAGCCTTGGCACTGGCCCCTACCGCCAGAATGACGGTTGGATAATCCGGCAGGATTTCGGGCGAAGCCATCGGTTCATAGGTAAAGACGGCGCCGAGATCGGTGAGCATTTCCCTCACCAGAAGTCCATCGATGCTTTGCCCGAAGGAGGTTACGAGCATCGGTTCGGAAAGAGCGGGCGGTTCTGCCGGTGTGGGGATGGATGTCTGCGGCTGGTCGGGAGCCGGAGAATTCTCCGGCTCAGATTGGCTCACGCTGATGGAGGAGGCCGCCGCTGATTCCGGGGCTGCGGCGCATCCGGCGCAGAGCATCAGTGCAAGTGCTGCGGCAATCCATCGTTTCATATCGTTCTTCCTCCGGGAAAACAGGCATGCGGCGCCCGTCCGCATGGACGGACGCTGCCCCTGTTTGTATCGCTTCAGCGAACAGAATCATCAGCTCTGTTGGTGAAGATAAAAGGCTTTCGCTTCAAGAACTGATTAAGGCAAGCCGCTCACAAGAATCTCTGGATGACAGACAACCATCGCGATAGGAACAGCGGCCTTTTTCCGGCTGTAGGGCGCACGACGCGGGTTGATGAGCAGCCGATCTTCAGAATCGCAAAAAAGCGCGATAGAAGAAGTTTGCTGTTTGAGCAGCGGGCATAGGATGCGAAGGCAAGAGATTTCGGCGCATCTTGAGATGCCCGCCGGCATCAGAGCATGACCGGATCTATCGGCTTCTCCGGCACGACCGAAGGGTTTGACTTGAATTTTGCGTTACTATCGCTCAGGTTTAGTTTACCACAAAGTTTTTCGCAGAACAATAGACGCCATCAGTATCCGAGTGCTTTGCCGTCGCGGCGGGGATCGGCGGCGCCGTGCAGCTCGCCGGTTTCAGGGTCGATCTTGACCCCCTGCACACCGCCGAAGAAATAGTCGAGCTTTCCACGTTCGATGACCTGATGCCCCTTGAGCTTCATCGTATAAGTCGTCTCGGGGTCCATATGGCCCTCGATATAAAGGCCGTCGTTATAGTTCTGGTAAATACGGGGCGCATCGATGGCGTCCTGCATGTCCATTCCGAAATCGACAATATTGCTGACGATCTGGGTCACCGTCCCGGGAATTCGGGAACCTCCCGGGGTCCCGAAGGTAGCGAGCGGAGAGCCGTTGGGACTGAAAATGAGGGTGGGGGAGATGGAACTGCGGACCTTCTGGCCGGGCCGGGGCTGGTTTGCTTTATAAACGCTGGAAAAATTGAAGGAGCCGTTGTTCATAAAGAAACCGCAGCCTTTGACGGTGATGCCGCATCCGAAGAAATCACTGACGGTATTGGTCATTGCGACCATGTTGCCCCACTGGTCGATAATGGAAACGTGGGTGGTATGTGCTCCTTCAACCTCCTCGACCTTGCCATATTTGGGCTTGCCGAGGACCCGTTCCATATTGACCAGCTTGACCCGGTCTGCCGCATAGGATTTGGTGGTGATGCCGTACATTCCGGAGGGATCGGTGTAGTCGGGATCGCCGATATAATGATAGCGGTCAACCGCCGAAAGCTTGAGAATCTCGGCCCACATGTGCAGTGTCTCGGGGGTATTGTGCCCCATCGAGTGAACGTCGAAATGCTCGGCCATGTTCAGGGCCTCGATGACCGCGGCGCCGCCTGCTCCAGGAGGAGCTGAGACCACCCGGTAGCCGCGGTAGGTGGTCGAAACAGGTTCCCGCACCTCAACGCGGAAGTTGGCGAGATCCTGAAGGGTCATTACGCCGTCGTGTTCCGCCAGCGAATCGACGATGGATTGTGCAATTTCCCCTGTATAGAAGGCGTCTTTACCCTCGGCGGCAATCCGCTTCAGGACGTTGGCATAGTTCTGGTTGGTAAAAAGCTCACCCTCATTATAGGGAAATCCGTCGTTGAGGAAGGTTGCTTCGGTTTCGGGATATTTCATCAGGGTTTTGTAGTAATCGACATAGACATGCGCCATGAAGGGGGTAACAGGGACGCCCTTTTCGGCATAATCGATGGTCGGCTGAAGCAGCTCGGCCATGCTCATGGTTCCAAACAGCTCATTGGCCTTCTCCATGCCGGCGACAAAGCCCGGCACTACCGCAGAATAGCCGGTCTGTTTGTAGCCCTTTACGCCGCGATGCTCATTGAGGAACTCAAGGGTAAAGGCAGCGGGTGCTTCTCCCTTGTAATCGAGAAAGGTGCTCTTCCCGCTGTTTGCATCATAAACGAGCATATAGCCGTCACCGCCTACGCCCGAGGCATTGGATTCCACCATGCCGAGCGCGTAAGCCACAGCCACCGCTGCATCGACCGCGTTTCCGCCCCGCTCAAGGATCGTGACTCCGACCTTGGATGCGATGGGGCTGGCCGATGCGACCATGCCGTTCATCCCTTCGGCGTGGCGCACCGAGAGATCGAGTTCCTCTTCGGTGGCGCGGATCACGCCGTCGTCGGCAGACTCCTCGGCGGGACCGGAATCGACGGGGGAGGCTGCCTCGCTGGACGCGGGAGCTTCCTGTACGGAGGACGGCGAAGAGGTGATTTCGGCGGGCGCGGAGGGAGCGGAAGAGGCGCCGCATCCGGCCAGAGAGAAAATCAGCGCGAGGGCAAGCAGAACCGGGATCAAACGGGTTTTCATCAGATTCATGGAAGAATACCTCCGTTTTTATGATCGTAAAAGAGGTGGACGGCAGAAATCAATAGGCGCAGACGCCTCCGTCCCGCCGGGGGTCAGCCGCGCCGGTCAGGGTGCCGTCGGCATTGCGTACGACGGCATGGACGCCGCCGAAGAAATAGTCAAGCTCCTCCCGGCGCTGGAGGGTGTGGCCGAGCGCCTCAAGCCCGCTCAGGGTGGACTCCGCGTGTCCTCCCTCCACGACCAGCGGCCCGGTGCAGTTCTGGTAGATGCGCGGCAGGTTGATCGCTTCGTCCACCGGCATCCCAAAATCGACCAGATCACAGATGATTTGGGCCACAGTGGAGACGATCGCTTCCCCGCCGGGGCTGCCGAGCGCCGCGACCGGCTTACCGTCGCGCAGCAGGACGGTCGGGGTCATCGAGCTGCGGGGACGCTTGCCCGGCTCGGGAGCGTTGGCCTCCCACTCTTCGATGGAGAAATCATGGAGCTGATTGTCAAGGAGGAAGCCCCAGCCGTCCACCGCTACTGCGCAGCCGAAATAGGTGCCCAGCGTGTTGGTCATCGAGACGGCGTTGCCTTCCGCGTCGATGATGGACAGGTGTGTGGTGCTGGTGGACTGGTTGTCCGGCAGCACCTCGAGATCACTGAGCACCCGCTCGTCCGAGAGCAGGGCGGCGCGTTCATCAGCGTATTCCTTGGAGATCAGCATTTCGGTGGGGATGTCGGTGAAAGCCGGGTCTCCCACATAGCTGTACCGGTCGGCATTGGCGATTTTGAAGGCCTCACCCATCCGGTGCAGGGTCAGGGGAGTATTGACCCCCGAAGCCGGAAGATCGCAGCGTTCCAGCAGGTTGAGCGATTCGATCAGGGCGATTCCTCCGCTGGAGCTGGGGGCGGAGGTCAGGATGGTAAAGCCGCGGTAATTTCCTTCGAGGGGCTTTCCGACGCGCACTTCATAGGAAGCAAGGTCTTCGAGGGTCATTGTGCCGCCCCGCGCGCTGCTTGCGGAAACGATTGCCTCGGCGATTTCTCCTTGATAGAAGCCATCCCGTCCCTCGGCGGCGATTTTGCGCAGTGTTTTGGCGTATCCCGGATTTTTCATGACCTCCCCCTCCATATAGGGGAAATCATCGTTCAGAAGCAGGGCCGCGCAGCTTTCATCCTTCAATAAAAGGTTGTAGTTGTCAGTGAAAAGGGAGGCGAGAAAGGGCAGCACTTCAAAGCCGTTTTCTGAAAGATCGATGGCCGGTTCAAGCAGTTCATCAAGCGGCAGCCTTCCATACTGCTCGTGCAGGGACAGCCATCCGGCAACCGCGCCGGGAACTCCCGCGGCCGCAACGGAATGCTTCTGTTCCTCTGCCGGCAGCGCCGTAAAAGCGCCGGGGTCAAAAGCGGCGGGTGCGGCCGAGCGGTAATCATAGAAGGCAGGCTCCCCGACGGCTGGGACATAGACGGCGTAGCCGCATCCCCCGACTCCCGAGGCGTTCGGCTCGAGCAGCCCAAGAGCGAAGCTCACCGCTACCGCCGCATCGACCGCATTTCCGCCGCGCTGAAGAATCTGCGCGCCGATTGCGCTTGCCGCGGGGTTGGCGCTGCTGACCGCCGCATTTTTTCCGGTGGCGGCACTGCCCGACGACAGGGTCTGGACCTCCGCAGGTGAAGGCGTTTCGGCAGGTCCGGACGCTGCGGGTACGGACTGCTGTGGCGGTGCGGGAGCCGCACACCCCGAAATCAGCAGTGCCGCCGCCGCCCATGCGAGTAATCGTTTCATCCCCAATCCTCCTTGCTTGATTGCAGCATTTTGGAATTTCCACCTCCAGTATAACGGGATTTGCGCGGTAAAACGTATTACTCCCATTTTTTCTTTATTTTTCTTTGCTCACTTTGAGGAAACCGGGTGAAAATGTGTTAGAATTTCAAAAGAACCATGCGGAAGGGGAGACGGTCGTATTGGAAATGCCCACAGCTCAGCGCAGCAGCACTCCCATGGGAGCGTTTCTGCTCCTTCTGGGAATGATCCTTCCGCTTTTTGTCAATGTGCGCAGCTTTCGGATCTACGGCCTTCTCAATGAAGCGGCCGCGGCGCGGGACGTTGGCCTGCTGATGGTCTGCGCGTTTCTGCTGGTGATCCTCAACAGCCTGCGCGCCCTGCCGATCTATTTGGGAAGCTACCTGTTTTGTTCCGCTATCTTTCAAAAAAACCGCTGGATTTTTCGCGGAATGGTGATTCTGATCATTATTGTTTCCTACCGCCTGACCTCGCTGATCTATGCGATCCGCTATGACTTTGGAATCCCCTCGCTTCTGGTGATTCTGATGATCTATATGCTTGACGGTTTTAATCTGGAAACGGTCAGGACTTATAAACGCAGCGCGGTTTTGATCTGCGCGCTGATCGGGGTGCAGTTCCTGGATCTGATCCCTCCGTTTTCCGCCTACGGGTTCGGGCGTGGGGCTGTTTCCACAGATATCAAACTGCTTGCGGAGTATTTCGACCGGCACAACGTGCTGACGATTTTCTGCGTTTCCCAGATGCTGATTTTTCTGTCGATGGCGGTGATACTCTCCCGGTTGCTGACCGATCAACACCGGCTGCTGCGCTCAGCGCAGGAGCTTTCAGCAGCCCGCATTCAGGCGCTCGAAGCCCGGAAGGATTTTGAAATCCGTCATCTTGTGCACGATCTGAAAACTCCGCTGACGACCATCGAGGCGCTTGCCGGCGTGACACAGATGCTCAGCGAGGATGAAAAAATCCGCGAATACCAGCAGCGGATTACCGATTCGGCCGAATCGATGGGAGAAATGATTTCCCAGATTCTTGAGACCGACCGGCTGCGTCCGATGACGACAGAGGCGCTTTTTGACTACAGTCTTTTTCAGGTTACTTCGCAGCGCAGCAAGGACCGGATCACTCTGGAAAACCGTGCGCAGGGGCGTCTGCTCTGTGTCAACAAAATTACCTTTTCAAGGGCATTGGTCAACCTGATTAACAATGCGGTGAATGCTGTCGATTCGGAAAAGGGGAAAATCCATATTGGAATCGACGCGCTGGACGGCGATATCGTCATCACCGTCTCGGACAATGGCTGCGGCATTGCCGAAAAAGACCTTGCCCATGTCTGGGAGGCCGGTTTCAGCTCTCACGGTTCCACCGGGCTTGGAATGGGTTACGTGCGCGAGATTGTTGAGGAATGCGGCGGAAGCATCGCGCTTTGCAGTTCTCCCGGCAGGGGCACAAAGGTCACGATTCATGTCAAGGAGGTAGTCCCCGATGAACCAACCGAATATCACCGTCCTGGCAGTCGATGATTCACAGGATATCCTGTTTGCACTTTCGGCAATCTGCGAGCTCGAAGGCTGGCGGACTCTGACCACGACCGAAGGGTCCGAAGCAATCGAACTGGTCAAGCAGTCACGCCCCGACATTGTGCTGGTGGATTATCATATGCCCAGAATGGACGGGATTGAAGTGGTGCGCAATATTCGTGCGGCCGATCCTGCGATTCCGATCGTGGTGCTGACCATCGAAGGCTCTCGGGCGGTGGCCGATTCTTTTCTCGCCGCGGGCGCTGATGATTTCGCGCTCAAGCCGATTAAGCCGATCGATCTCATTTCACGCATCCGGGTTCATCTGCGTGCGGCAGGGCGGGCAGCGGCTCCCGCGGCTTCGGCCGAAAAGGGAGATCAGTCCGCCAAGGGAAGCGCGCCGGCGGTACCCGACGAATATGTCAAGGGGATCAGCCCGCTCACCCTGTCGATCATCTGCAATTTTCTGCGGTTCCAAAAGGAATTTCTGACCATCAATGAAATTTCCACCGGCTGCGGCGTTGCTTATCAGACTGCCTACCGTTATCTGACCTATCTGGTAGGAGAGGGAAGTGTGTCGGTACATTCGGAGTATGGGCGCCAGGGACGCCCGAAGCAGAAGTACCGCTGGAGGGAAAACGAGTGAGCCGCCGCGGAATGGATCGTGGGGACGGACAAGCGCCCGCATGGAAGAAAGCGTATAAAAAGGAAGCCGCCCTGACGGGCGGCTTCCTTTTGTTGTAGCTTCAGCGAAAATAAACCACCAGCTATGCTGGTGGAATAAAAAATCTTTAGATACAAGAAAACCTCCTTTTGCTAAACTAAGTGCAGGTTTGCCAACCGCATTCAGAGCAAAAGGAG
>Ga0129316_1000201_pt1 | contig 41297 bp, 40 predicted proteins | sample Cm1ome_2_FD_94429 | JGI IMG/M metagenome (GOLD analysis project Ga0129316, IMG submission 94429) | Eastern black-and-white colobus group fecal microbial communities from Wisconsin, USA - Cm1022B metagenome | ecosystem: Host-associated > Mammals > Digestive system > Large intestine > Fecal...
AACCTTGACAAGTTACAGTATCTGTTGTATACTGTAAAAAATCGGAGCGGCTGATTTTCAAGCCGCCCTAATACATCGTTTTTATCACAGTTTTTGATTTTACAGAGATTTTTTCACAGAGCCGACTGCTTTCTCAATCGGTCTCATCATACACTTTTCTATTGCACTATTTTGCGTTTACACAGAATTTGGGATTGACTCTCTATTCCCTACCATTGATACATATAGAATAAATATCTGCAAAAGGGATAGTAGTCTTATTGACTTTCAACTTATGATACGGCAAGTTCACCTCTGTGATGGTGCCTTCAATAGTAATATAGGAATCAATATCATAATATCTGATTTTTACGTTCATACCCATCTTTAGTATATTAAGAGTATTTGAGATCAGTTCTGAATCGTCGTCGCTAAGTTCTTTCTTAGGTTGAGTTATACGCTCCTGATTTCTTATTGATTCATAGTAGCCTTTAAGAGCTGCAAAAGGAGCAAACTGCATAGCTCTGTCTGGACTGCTTCGATTTGAATTGCTAACCATTATGACCACCTACCATCATATTTCGCTTAATACCGGTTGCCTTATCTAGGAAATTGAAGCCTTTGAGCAGTGAATTCTTCCCGAATCTGTTACGAATATCTATCATAGCTACCTCAATATTCTTTTCTTTTTCATCATCCTCAGGATCATCAAAGAAACTGAGCTGCATATCAGGTTCATAAGTCAAATCAGTAAGGGATATTCCTATCTGTCTGATTCCATAGCCTATCTTTATTTTATCAATAAAGAGCTTTTCAAATTCAGCTTGAATTTTCTTTATCGAGCAGGTTGTCTGAGACAGCTTTACTCTGCCGCCAGTTGCAGGGATGCAATTCTTAGAGTATCCTATAAATAGAGAGATGCCCTTGGCATAAAGGTCGTTTTCAACCAGTTCTAAGACAAGATTTTCAACCATTTCCTTCATAACTATATGAGCTCCGTCAACATCATAGTCTTCAAAAAGTATCTGGCTATTGGAAAGGGATTTACTCTTACCACGATAATTATGGATCTGCTCCATGGTACATGGCTCTCGCCCCCATGCATGGTCTATAAGAAATTCGGCTTTAACACCAAATTCCTTGTACAGTAGATCCTCGGGAAGTTCTGTTATGCCCTTCATATCAAAAACACCATATTTAGCAAGTCGAGCAGCCGTTCCACGTCCTACGTTCCAAAAGTCAGTAAGAGGTTGATGTTTCCAGAGATACTTCTGATACAGCTCTTCTGTAAGAATACCGATATGCTCCGGGACATGCTTTGCGACAATATCCATCGCTATCTTAGCGAGGTATAGGTTAGTACCGATACCTGCGGTGGCACAGATTCCAGTTTTATCCATAACTGCCTTCATTAAGAGCTTTGCAAAGTCCTTCGCCTTACAGTTATATGTCCGCAGATATGGCGTTGCATCAATAAATACCTCGTCGATAGAGTAGACGTGAATATCGTCAGGCGAAAGATATTGTAAGTATATGCCGTAGATCTGAGCAGATACCTCTATGTACTTTTTCATTCTCGGCATAGCGATCTCATACTGGATCTGCTTGGGAATCTCATGTATTCTGCATCGATTCTTGACACCGAGTTCCTTGAGTGCGGGAGAGATAGCCAGAGTAATAGCCCCATCACCACGAGTTGGATCTGCCACTACCAAAGGGACCTTGAAAGGATCATAGCCACGAGCGACGCATTCAACACTTGCATAAAACGACTTCAAATCTATACACATATAGACATTTCCCATAGCTATTCCTCCATTCTGTGTTAACTAGAATAATCGTATATTGCCACTGTAATTGGTATATTTATAGCCCCTGCGGACCATATCGCTGATCTTTATATTGAGTAATTCTTCAGGGAAACACAGTATCTGAGCTGCCTCGGAAACACTTCTGCCTTCCCGGAAGAGTTCATCCAGCTCATCATCCTCGACGTTCAGGTTTGCCATAAACCTGTTAGCTTCAGCCTCTGTCTTATCACGCATATTGAAAAAAGTGAACTCTCGAAGAGCACCCTGCTTGGCTATATCTGAGTGAAGAACATGATGTCCAAGCTCGTGAGCACAGACCAGGAGCTGAGGGATACGCTTTATAGCAGAAGAAATAAGAATGACCGGTACGTCATCAATGAACGTGTATAGTCCTTTAAGAGAACCGAGATAGGTCACAGCGACCTTGACACCAAGATAGTCACACAACTCAAATGGATCAGAAGAACGATATTTCGTTTTAAGCTCTTCAACTATTTCATAAATAGTCATAAGAACACCCCCAAAAAACTATTCGGACTTCTTTGCCTTCTCTACCTTTATCTCCCAATATACCTTTTGTAGTGCGTTGAAAACTGCGTCTTTGTCTTCATCAGATAAAGCTCCTCCGGCAAACAGACCTGCAGCATCATCGAGCAGCTTTTGTGCCTGCATTTTAGCGTCAGCGCCATAAGCAATAGCAGCAGTCTGCTGAAAGTCATCAGGATTGTCATTTTTCCAGAAATCAATGGATGTCTTGAAAAATTCGGATAACTTCTCATAGACTTTGTTATACCTGGGAACTGTTTCCCCCATTTCATATCTGGCTATTGTTTTTCGTTCGAGACCGGTTATATCTGCCAACTGTTCCTGTGACATATGGCTGGCAATGCGGATTTGCTTGAGTTTCTCACCAAACTCCATAAAATCGCCCCTTTCTTGAAATGATATGCACACTAATATCTCATTTGTATGTGACTTTAATATATCACAGAACATTCGTTTTGTCAATAGGAATTTGTTGATTTCTTCAAAAATCATCAATCATAACAATTGAATGTCGCATTTTCCGACAACATCACCAAAGATGAAATATCCCCTTGACAATGTGATGTTTGAATGATAAAATATAGCCAAGAAAAAAGTGTAACTTCCAATGTGTGGAATAAAGAAGAGACAAGTAATAATGGTAAACTAGGGGGATATTAGTGTGAATTACATTAATAATCGTGGACCAATTATTACTGTTCAGGATCCGCTTCGTCCGGGAAGATATGTACGGTATAGGGATCTTAACTGGCAGGGTATGCCGGAAATAATATCCTTTACCGACTATCTCCGCTGGAATTATACCATTGATTACGGATCATTTATACGAAAGCTACACGAAAGAAATGAACTACCTCTCTCTTATAACATCTCTGCTAAATCAAAAGTAACAAACGTAACAATTGTAGACGGCAAATATGACCGTATAGACAGCTTCTCGTTTATAATGTACGTTATCTGTGATGTCGGTTTCTCCTGTGCAGGATATGAGTGCCACCAGCAATACTGTGTAAATGGATATTTCAGGACTTATGGAAGCTCGGACTTCCTGAACGATGTGAAGCTGTATAACGGTGAGCGGATCAGATGCCGCAATCCTCTTGATCAGTTTCTTGTGCCGATTATGTCAAAGCATGCATTCGATGTAGTAGCTGATGAAATACTCGATCAGTACTACAACAGAGAACGAGACAATATACACAAGATCAATGGAATAGCCTTAGCCAAGGCAATGGGATATGATATCCAGTATTTAAGGCTGTCTCTCAGTGGAAAAATCAAGTCGAAGCTCATATTCGACAAGAAGGATGTAGCCGTTTATGATAAAGACGGTCACAAGGTTATTATGCATATACCTGCTAATACCATTCTTGTGGATAAGTCACTTATAGACAGTCCTGAGCTTGACTATGTGGTCATTCATGAGTGTGTCCATGTCCGCCTGCACTACCTGTTTTACTATATACAGAGCCTTTATCGCAGATGGAACGGAAAGGAAATGCCTGAATTCCTTGACTATTTCTACTCTGAAACTCAGAAGGACTGTATCAGGTGGATGGAAACACAGGCGAACAGCATAGCAAGGCGTATCCAAATGCCTAAAGGAGATACTACTGATGTCATACTTGAGTTTCTGGATCATCATGACGAAATGTCTTTTGATGACTGCCGTGAGCTTATAGACCATGTCAAGAATAAGTTTGGGGTATCAAGATACGCAGCCAAGAAACGAATTATTGAGCTTGGCTGGACAGAAGTTCGAGGTGTATACGTTTACTGCACTACAGGCTATGTGGAGGATCATGAGATTGAAGATTATTTCCCTATGGACTATACATATACCCTCCCCTTAAAGTGTATTGCAGAAATTTATGGCAGTTCATCTGATTTTGCAGCTCTTGTGAGCTCACGGAAATACATATATATCGACGGACATCTGTGCTACAACGATGAGAAATACGTCATCAATGAGTACGGAGTTGCCTTCTCTTTGACTGAATATGCTAAGCACCATATGGCGGAGTGCTGTCTCGGTTTTAAGCGTATTTATGGGAAACAAGAGTATTCGTACACTTACGGGGAACTTAATAAAGAGGACCTTCAACTCATAGTCGAGCACACTTTGGATAACGAGCAAAAGAAGAAGCTCAGGAAAGCTCTGAAGGAACACAGCAAGGAAGATATAAAACTGCAAAGCAATTCGGGAAGTAACCCCTTTGCCGAAGCTGTCAAATTTCATATGAAGAGATGCAAGGTTACCGTGGAGACACTTGCAGAACGCTCCGGACTTGGACTGACAACCATAGGAAGAATGAGAAAAGGTGGAAAATTCAAGATTGAGACAATTCTTGCATTCAGTGTAGCTCTGGAGCTTGAAATGCCTTTTATCGTCGATCTTATGCAAAAAGCAGGTGTACAGTTCGATCCGCACAATCCTGTTCACAATATGTATCTTACTATCCTTGACCTTCTGCCTGACGCCAATGTATTCCAGATAAATGCATTCTTGAAGGAAGAAGGATTCACCCCTTGGACACAAGAACGTGAGCAGAAACAATATGAAGAAGTTATATAAAATATAATCGGAGGTGTAAAATGAAACCGTTAAAATCGGAAAGGCTCCCAATGCTGGAAGATATAATGTATACAGAGCCAAAAGACTGGCAAAAAAAGATACGAACAACAATCCAGCATGTTCGACAAGCACACTCAAAAGCTATGAAGCAAAAAAAATATTTGAATAATGGCTCTCTTGATTTTGAACGAGCAATGGAGAAACGTCGCACTTCAGCTCTTATAACCTCACTAGATAAATTAAGTAAACATCAAAAGATGCATGCTGGAGATTGGATAACATTCAATATTTTCAGTGAAAGCTATGCACCTCTACAGAATGAAGGTCATATCTTAACGGCAGCATCTATATGGATACTTGACAGACTCTCAGAGTTGGATATAGATGAAGATGAACTTTTCAATTTACTTCCGAGAGATTCTGGACTTATTGACACATTTTTTGATATTGATGTATGGGATTGCCAATATGAAGAAGATCTTGTTGCAAGCGTAGAATATGTTCTGCATTATAGGAACAAAGATATCGCTCCGCTTGAAAGAGATGGCGGTGAAGGAGAACGTGTCATTACAAGTAACCTTGCCGCCGAAGGTCGGGATCATGCGGACGTCCCAAGCAGACAAGCCTTTGATTCACTTCTCGGACTATTACCACAACGAATGAAAGAGGAAGCGGTCCAACGTTTTGAAGAGTGCTATAAAGCCTGGACGGAACGTTTTTTTGTCGGAATAGATTACTTACAGGAACAGTATCTTGAAAAGTGTAAGGCCCTCAATAATATTCGCAAAGAGATCAACCAAATCCGTGATAAACTTGACGAAAAATCCAATCAGCTCATAGCAAAACGTGAACGAAAGAAAAAAATTGAAAAAGGCACTTCTGTCAAACCAACAATAAATGCGTTGCTCTTGAATCCGATGCAAGCGAAAACGGAGTTGCCTAAGTCTATGCCAACAAATCCAATTTATTCGGGTACTCCAATCTCCTCCCTTATGAATGAAGATAATGGGTATGATTCGGAAATCACCTCTTTGCTGAAACGTCTCGAGAACCTTGACGACAAGCATGAGAAAATCGCAAAAGAAATAGACGAAAACATAAACATACGAGGCAAATTCTTGTGTATGATAGGGCATCGAGGATATTTGACATCTGATTATGTAAAAGAGACATTCCCTAAAGATATTCACGAAACACTTTTGAAACCACTTCAAATCCTTGATCCATATGAAATGTGCTTTGCATTATTGTACTCAGTAGAAACAGGCAGCGATATACCTTGGCTCTATGGTTCTTGCATTGCAATGATGTCCGAAGTAGTCGATATTCTCCCTTGGGGACTGTCGGACTACAGCGAATTGGAAGATCCTTATTTGACTGATGAACCACCTACAATCTATAAAGTGCCTGAGTTTCCCGACTGGTATAAAAGAGAATACGGCTGGAAGGGCGATGACGAGTACGAGCTGCGAAGCCTTGCACAAATCGTTTATGAGACAACAGGGTGTCTTATGCCAAGAGATCTGCATCAATATGATGCCGAACTGAAAAAACTTGGGAAATATGGTATTAAGCAAAATAAAGCAATAGCGGTTTTATACTGTATGCTTGCCTTAAGCAATTCAAGACGAAGAATCCCGGCAAATAATCTTGACAAAGACTATATGAAGTGGGTAGAACAGGAAGAAGTTGAAAAAGATAAGAAAGATTTACCTCCTGTGGACTGGAAGGCTCAGAAAGATGAATATGAAAAACAGATAAAAAAGTTGCGTTCGGCTTTGCATAGTGCTGAAAAAAGCGCCAAAGAAGCTAAAAAGAAGCTAGAACAGCAAAAATCTGCTTCAGAAGCGGAACACAGAGAGCTTGCAGACCTGCGTGAAGTAGTCTTCAATAAAGAAGAGTTTGAACGCTACGATGGCGGTGCTGAGGAGATTCCCGACGAAAGCGTATATCCATACACTGTACAAAAAAGCACCGTTGTATTCGGAGGCCATGAAACCTGGATCAAAGTGCTTAAGCCTATGCTTAAAGGCGATATCAAGTTCATAGTTAAGGAAATGAAAATAGATGTATCCCTTGTCAGATATGCTGAAGTAATATGGATTCAGTGCAATGCTATTCCTCACAGGTCATATTATAGTATAGTCAACACTGCACGTAAACTTGGTAAGCCTATCCGTTACTTCACAAATGCGAGTGCTGTAAAATGTGCAGATCAGATCGTTGAAAACGATAAACGCTCTTAATTGTTTTTAACACAATATGAAGTTATGCCTGCGGAAGAACGCTTCTATATAAAGAACGGAGTCCTCCGCAGGCAATTGTACATAGTCGCACACGGTTGTTATCATATATACTTATAAAACAAATATACTACTTATCCTCGTTAAATCTTGTGTAGGCTAAAGAATAATATATAAAAATATATGTCCGTATATTGACAAACGATAATAAGTGTGGTATATTATGATTTCACCAAAGAGGAGGATGAGAATTATGGAAAATAAATTGAATATACAGATTGATATGTGTGGCAAGCACGGTGGAGCAAAAGTCACACTTGAAGAGTTCACTGTATGGCAGTTCTCTGTGATGCAATACGTCTATGACAATAATAACGAGAAAACAAGGATAGACATTTATAAGTACATGAACGAACAATACTCATCAGCCACAAGGAGAAAATCGACACTGACACGCCTACGGGCAAATTCATGTTGACCGTATTCGCAGCCCTCTCACAGTTAGAGCGTGAACAGCTCAAACAGCGACAGCGTGAGGGCATCGAGATCGCTAAGGCTCAGGGCAAGTACACGGGACGGAAACCTATCCCCACCGACTGGACGAGATTCGGGCAGCTCTATGGGGAATGGAGAGCAAAGAACATCACGGGCAGGGATTTTATGCGGAGAATGGATATGTCGGCAAATACATTCTACCGCCGTGTGCGTGAGTATGAAATCCGTCACGGTATCACCGAGCAGACCTCAGCATGACCGTCTGGCGAACGGAAAAGTCCCACAGCACCGTCCGAGCCTGCGGAGCGGAAAACTTAACCGCTGAAAAGAAAAAGCTCTCAGAAACGCTTACAGAGCGTTTCTGAGAGCTTGCGGTTATTCAGTTCCAATAGGGTTTGTGCCTGTTGTGGTATGCTCCACAATTCTGATTATGACTTATGCGGAATGGAAATCAGGTGCGCCAGTAGGCTAAGGTTATTATGCGATAACTATAACGTATTCACATAAGCATATCCTCAAAATCACATGATGGTACAATGCTTAAACAGAATGTTCTTAAAAACGACATCATTCTGCTGATATTTTTGATATACTCATCGAATGACACGCCCTCTAAGCATTCCATATCCAAATAATATTTCCAGTAAACGAAGTCATCACTATTTTTCAAATACAAGTTTTTATTGTAATAACTATTACGTTTTAAACTTATACTGCACCAGGAAGTTATAATTGTGCTAACCCCTTTAGGAGTACCAGCTAAATAATTAGAGATTAAGCCAAATATTTCATCATATTCAGCATCGCAGTCCATAAAAATTTTGCAATATGTATCCATTTAGTAATGCTCACCTCTATTCAAAAGGAATAAAAGGAGGGTTATCAAATGGACCACCTATTTCTATAATAGATATGTCTACATCCATTCCGAAAACTTCTTCCAATTCTAATCGAAGGCCTCTTAATCCCGCTTCACCCGCTTGTATTTTTCCTGTTTCAATTGCGTGAAGCATTGTCCTTTCTTTAGCAGAACCTGGATTAGGAGTCTTAAACCTTTGGCTTATAAGTTCACTAAATTGGTCAGAATCAACTCTTATTGCAATATCTATATCCGATGTCGCCTTTGCTGTTCCACTTGCTCGACTGCCTTGAACAACTATATCCCCACCTATTTCACTTGTTTCCGCGCGAATTATATTAGATGCTTCACTAAACTGTTCTTGTGTAATTCCTTGTGGAAGTTTACAACTTTCTCCAAGTATCTCTTCACGATATACAGTTGCATATTCTTCTTGAGTGATTGTAATTGTACTCTGTTCTGCTGCTGCAAGTTCTGCTTGATATGAGGCTACTGCTGATATATAAATAATATATGCCTGTGTTGCAATATTGATTGCTTTTAAATAATTATTATACAATCTGCATTCAACTGCATAATTATGTGCCCAACATGCATAGTATGCATTTGAGTATTCTTCATAATACTTCGGAACGAGTTGATCAGTTTCTTGCTTTGAAAAATGTGCTGCCGCTTCTTCGTTTGTAGTCTCTTGATTGCTTGATACCTTATTTTGATAGGAATTTTCTAACATGAATAAATCATTTTTTATACTTTCAGTTAGTATGAACCCCTCTTTTTCACTTGTACCATTTTCAAATAAATAGCATATACAATCGTTCGAGTGTTTGGACTCAATAATAGATATTGTTTGATTTTTCGTGTTGTTCCTTCCAATAATGTATCGTCCTATCCAATCGATGATACTTTTTGGTGATTCATCAATTTCAATATATATACATTTTATAGAACTAATGTTAGAAGGTGCAAACGGGTCTGGATCAACCCACAATGGATAATCATCAAATCTATCTACTATGTCGTCGCCATCTGAATCTTTCATGCTTGGGTCAGAAAGTACGGGAAGATAGTACCTCGGAGTCATGTCATTAAGCAAAAATGAATAATCATTTCCGTTAAATCGTTTAATATTATAAATTAAATCCGCCATACAAAATGATGGGATATTAAAATGCTCATCATCTGTCCAGTCAAGTCGATCAATGTCTATTTCTTCCCAGTCAGTTAGTAAATCATTATCAGAATCAACATAGTTATCTGGTGAAATAACATCGTTTAACATAACTTTCTTCCATTTATTAGGCAAAAGAATCTCGTAAACAGGTCGTGGAGAAGATTTCTTTCTGTCAAAATGCTCTTTAAGATCATCAAGAGTTTCATCATTATATGATATGAATAGATCTCCGTTATTATTAATATCATTCGATATCCTTATCTGATCTGAAATATAATCATATCGCCATCCAGGTGAACCAATTTCAGAATATGCAGTTATTATTTCTGCTTTAACTTTATTAATTATTTGACTGTTATCACTGCCAGTATGTGAAATGTTTGCACCATTCATTAACTGATACACATAAGAATCAGCATTTTCACGCAGATTTATTGTGTTGAGAAGTAAACTGAAAGCTTGTCCACGATCACAGTAATCTGAAACACCAGGCGTATATGAAACCTTATTTAATGCTGTGGTTAGTTCAGAAAGTGACTTGAACGGATAATTTCCTAAAGAATTGTTCAGAATACATCCATTTGATTTGGTATATGTTATTACATAAACATTAACATCAGAATTGTTATTTAATACATACTGCGAAAATTTCTTTATTAGATTTTTTTCTTTTTCAAAGTAATAGTTGGAAGTTCCTGCTGCCTGAAGAATAAATACTAAATCAACAGGGGCATTAGTGTAAGTCGGTTCCCATGATGAACTTGATTTTGAAGGTGTTTTTTTAGGAGCAAATTTAGGCGAGGGAGTTGGAGAAGTAGTATTATTCTCAGTTTCAGGTATCGGAACCGTTACTCCGAGATTATTAAACCAAATCTCCATGTCCATGATACAGTATGTTCCTAATTCATCTACTTCTGCATATAAAGTATTGTTTTCTTCATCGAACAATGTATCAATTGGCAGGAGCATTCTTGTCTCTTCATCAAACTTGAATATATTGAGTCTCTTTAGTCCGCTTAACTCTTCAAATTCTGAATACAGATTTAATGTGTTAGCACGATAACCTTCTTTTATATTGTATCTAATAACAATATCTTCTGGGTTACATTCATCTGAAATAGAAATATCGAGACTCGCTCCAATCATTGCATCATTTTGAATAGAAACCGAATAGCCGCTTTGAACAATTGAAAGTTTCTTTTCTGCATCAAGGTTTGTTTTTAAATCAATTGATAATTCGTATGGACTTTCTTCTGAATTAACTGAGGAAAGTATAAGACTATCGGTTGAAATTGACTGTGAAACCTTATATTCACTATCGGGAATGCCAAATGTTTCTGGATTATTTGGATCAAGTCCAATCTTGATCTCTGATCCATCTTCAACATTGTCATTATCGCTATCTGGCATTGTGGGATTTGTATTATGAATATTTATTTCATCATAATCAGATAACCCATCATCATCAGTATCAGCTTTCTGGGGATTAGTTCCTATAGTGATTTCTACAGAGTTGGACAAACCATCTTCGTCACTGTCAGCATCTGCATCGGAAAATCCAGCAACGACAGAATCGTAAATAGTAGGGTCAGTTCCTGTCGTATAGATTTCCTGATAGTCTGTGAGAGTGTCACCGTCTGTATCGGGCAGATTTACATCTGTTCCGATCATTATTTCATAAATGTCCGGGAGTCCATCCTCATCACTATCAAGCAAGTCAACCTTGTAGCCGTCAACACTTTTAGTTGCTACGAACGGAATTGATTCAATTACTTCGCCATAGTTGGTAACGAGCGAAATTTTTAAATATCTCTTCTGAAAATCCTCAGTAATCAAATACTGATATGTTGTAGCATCTGTTACTGTGGCAACAGAAGTATAATTCTCGTTATCGTCCGAATAAAGAACTTCGTATTTGCTGTTTGTGTAGTTGGTAAGCCATTCAATGTCGATAGCATTCACATCAGCATTATAGCTGCCCATCGCATAAAGTTCAACATCAATATCAGATTCGTTTCCAATAAGCTCTGCCATACTGCTGCTGTAATTCGCATTGACATTGGGGCAGTCTATCGTAATGGTCTGTCCGATGATAACAACATTATTAAGATTAAGGTTATCAGAATCAATCACAATATCACCATACGGAGCATAGATCAATCCGTTGAAGTTGACATTGCTCGTCTCAATGTTAATATCTCCTGTTTCAGAGCAAATAACAGCGTTGTTGGAATTCTTGACTTCACCGTTGAGAATAACATCATCGACAGCCTTAATACCTGAATTCAGATTGATATTTCCTATAAGTTCAATCGTTCCATCAACATCTATTGGATTATTGATGTTGATATTCAAGTCCTCCAGCACATAATCTTCTGTGTAGGTTTCAACATTCTCACCACTGAAATAGGAATAGTTCAGCTTTTTCAGGACATATAGCATACTTTCATCAGCGTGTTCTGTCCTTGTGCCGTTGATATTCATATTACCGCTTGAAACGATAGTGCCGTTGGTTGAAACATTACCGTTCACACAGAAGTTTCCTGCATTTACAGTAATCGCACCATCGTCGCTCGAAGCAGCGAACAGAGTATAAGGATATGGTTGTGTGCTTTCTTCGGCATGAGCTGAAACGATAGGTATGGCACTGAGCATCATTGCCATACTTGTCACGCCTGAAAGCACTCGTTTGAAAATTTGGTTCATAGAAGACCTCCTAAAACAATATTACGCTTGAACTCATACAGAAAGATGTATGTGAGTCAAGCGTACAAGTTTATTATACCAGATATTTGAAAGTTTGTCAATTTTGAATTCTATAATTTTATTATCAAATTATAAGGTCAGTAAAATTTAGCTTGCTGTACCTGCCTTACAGTGTTTGTCTGAAAACTTCTTTATGCCTACTGTAGTAAATTACAGGGCTGAAAAATATATGCTGGATATAAATGAGCTTATAGCGAAGCATATCGAGGACTGCAAGGCTTTATTCCCCGACTGGTGCGAATGGTCATATATCCGAGAATTATTCGTTATCCCTCATTATACTAATCCAACAGCCTTGAAACGTGAATTCGAGAAATATATGAAATGTAAGGATTTTTATCCTTTTCAACGTTACATATACTGGACTCCGTATGACTGTGGTTCCATGCTAATGTCTGACAGGAAATTTCTACAGATCATCTACGGCCTTCATCATGACTCTTTTGAGGATTCAAGTAAATATAAGGATGCCAACTCGGAAACCAAGAATAACATTTATGAGTTCCTTCGGTGTAGCATGAGAGCTGTCATTGCTGTAGACTGTGAGAATTCTGATGTGTATAAGCTGTATGCGACACTAAAGAATCTTAATCAGGATGAGCTTGACAAAATAGAGAAGATATATCTGTACGATGATCATCATACAACAGTTGGCTGGCGCTGGCTTTCAAATTTCACCGAGATACCGGTTGAGCATATCGTTATTGACCGTGTGACCGAGAGAAAGTCCCTTGTAGATATTGTAATGACAGCAGGAGTATGCCAGAGCCACTTTGCTGAGGGTATCGACAGCTTCATACTTGTTTCAAGCGACTCTGACTTCTGGGGACTTATAACCTCGCTCCCGAACGCTAAGTTTCTTGTTATGTACGAATACGAGAACTGTGGACAAGCAATAAAGAATGCCCTCGAGGAACACGATATCTATTACTGCGCCATTGACGATTTTTGCTCAGGAAACGTAGACGGTTTAAAAAAGCGATATTACTGGAACTATCGAAGAAGTACCTGCCTGACATTCTATATCTGAACGGCAAAGAACTGGTAGAGCATCTGTATGAAGAAGCATAGATCAATGGTACGGATAGTGAGAAAAAGGCGTTCTATGAAAGGTACATCAAAACTTTAAGTCTACGAGTTGACAAAGAAGGAAAATTTACAGTCGAAATCAAGAAATAACGATGTAAAATAGTTTTAAGATTGATTAAAACACATTAGTATGCTATAATAGAATCACATTATTGAATTGGAGTGATATTGCATGGATATAAATAAACTGGCAAATCAAAAAACTCAAAAAGCCCAGAAGTATAATATACATATAGAGGATATCTTAAAGACTGAGGAAACAGGTGTTTATGGCTACTTTTATATCGATACAAGAGGAAATGAGCACTGTTTCTACATTGGAAAAGCATCATCATTCTTTAATAGAACTTTCAGTTCCAACGGACATATTCATCAGTTTCTAAGGTTTAAGGAAACAAATGGAAAAATGTATTCAAATAAATTAGTCGTAGAAATAATCAACAATATCGTTAAGAGTGGAAGTAAAATAGAGGTACGTTGCCTTGAAATAGTTGATTATAGTGACTCTTCTTTTAGTAGAGCCGCACATAGGCTGGCTTTTGCTGAGTTAAAATGGATAACCAAGTATCAAAAAAATGATGACTGCCTGAATCAATTACCTGATGGAGTCGGACAAAATGAAGAAGACTACTGGATTAAAAAGTATTACTGATAATTTTGTCACAAAATGAATTAATGGTTGGTGATAATATGCTCATTTTAAGTTCAAGCGGATTCAGTACTACGTCTATAAGGCTTAAAATTGGAGAAATGATAAAAGATAAGTCTGGGAATACGCTCATAATCCCCATAGCCAGTTTACTTGGCATGGAAACAGCCGAGAGAGAACGTAACTGTGCTGCAATGCTTGGATTCAAAAAGGAAAACATCTATATCTATGACGAGTTCAAACCCACCGAACTGCTGGATATAGAATTCAGCTATATAGTAGTGCTTGGTGGACATACGCTTAGACTGCTCAGCAAAGTCAGAGAGCTTCACTTAGATACATTCATCAAGGATCAAGTGGCAAATGGTGCTATATACCTTGGATTCTCCGCAGGAGCCTATCTTGCTTGTGACGATATAGAGTATGTAAAGAATTACGACAAGAATGATAGCTTTATTACTGATGGTAACTTTCATGCTCTTGGTTTTACGGATAAATACGTTCTTTGTCACTTCGATTACAGAGATGAAAAAGATATTCAGCTCTGTAGATTGTATATTGGTGACGATGTCGAACTCATAACACTGAATAATGATCAACTAATTAAGCTCTGAAGGGTATTGGAGATAAGCTTGTAGTTATTCAAAAAATGCCGTAAAAAAAGCTCGTATTCAGTTCCAAATGCCGAAAAGGACTATAAGTTGACAGATGTTTGCTAAAGCTGTATAATATAAAATAGCTTGATAACTCAACAAGTACGCTTCAATAAAACTTCAACGAACATATTTCAGCGATGATTGTATATTCAACTATAATAAAAAGAAAGGAATCTCGGAATATGCAGCACACCCAATACGACATAAATATTACCTTTCTTCAACAGAAAGGTTTTGATACTTCTTCCTTTGCTGGCCTAAAAAAAGCTCTGACATGGCTTAAGAACACTGATGCAGATTGCTTAATGCATGGTGAAGGCAGCGGTGATCCTTTTGATATCATGGTTGGCGAAATGCGACGACCAATGCTAATAGCAAGCGTTGAAGCGGCTATGGCAAAACTGCAATCTAAAGACATCACAGAACCAAATTAATCAGAACAGAGTAACCTTAGAAGATATACTCCAATCAGATTTAGAACGAATTCTGATTAAAATAATATTAGTAAGCCGACACAGTTTTGTCTTAGTCGATATTTATCGTCGGACATCTCTTACTCGGTAATCGTTTAATTGGTTGACAGACACATATTAAAGCTGTATAATATAAATATCTTATAAAAATGGAGGTATCTGTAATGCCCAGAAAGAAGAAAATAGAGGTTGCACCTGCTGTAAATGAAGTCAAGGCAGAGGTTGTGACCGAAGCTGTCAAGGAGACTGTCGCAGAAGCTCCAGCTGAAAAAACTGCAAAGAAGCCTGCCGTAAAGAAAGCTCCTGCTAAGAAAGCAGCTACCAAAGCAAAAACTTCTGCGAAAGCTGCTGAGAAGAAAACTACGACTAAGGCCACTACAAAGGCCACAGCTAAGACCACAAGAGCGACCACACCTGTTGAGACGGTCAAGGTCCAGTTCGGCGGAGATGAATACGATTTCGCTGAGATCAGGAAGGCGGTTGAAGTCGATTATAAGAAAAAATTCAAGGGTAAGGTCAAGACTATCGAGTTTTATATCAAGCCGGAAGATAAGGCAGTTTACTACGTTATCAACGGTGATTTCTCCGATAAGATCGAGCTTTGATTTGACGGTGTTGTAAACGGGTGCGACTCGCTCAGGGTTGCACCCGTTTTTTCATATACTGGATTGAAAATCAGGGCTGATTATGGTATAATTGGTAAAGTAAGCAATGTGCGAGGTTGCTCGCGCAAAACAGAATTTATATAGGTGTGGAGGCTAAGTTAATATGAGAAAACGTTTTATTGATAATTTAAGGTGGATGGACGTTTTCCTGCTTATTCCATATCATGCAGCTCAATCCTTTAACACCTGGGGAGAGCTTAATTATATTTATTTAAAACAAAATAAGGCAATAAGCAGTATAATTGTATTTTTCAGTCCGTTCTTTATGCCGCTGCTTTTTCTTTTGGCGGGCATGAGCGCGAGATACGCATTAAATAAACGTTCATACGGGCAATATATCATCGAAAGAATAAAAAGACTTATGGTTCCGTTCGTATTCGGAGTACTCGCTTTTTGTCCGCTGCTTGCGTATATTGGTGATCTGACAAATTGTGCATACAAAGGCAGTTTTGGAGAGCATTATAAGGTTTTCTTTACAAAGTGGACTGATCTTACAGGCTTTGACGGTGGCTTTCATGTAGGGCAGTTCTGGTTCTTATTATATTTGTTTTTAATATCTCTGGTTTCTGTCGGGATAATTGCATCAATCAAAAAGATCAGTCCAAATCAGTATAATGCTAAAAATATGCCATTTGGAGTGATATGTCTTATGGTAATACCGCTACCGTTTTTATATGATCTGCTTTCTGTGGGCGGAAAAAGCTTTGCGGAGTATCTGTATATCTTTCTGATCGGTCACTATGTCATCTCTGATGACGAAGTGATAGAAAAAGTACAAAAATATAGACTTCTAACCCTGATGATCGGTCTTATTGCCGGAATTGCCGATGTATATATGTTTATTTGGTCCGGAAAGGACTTCGGAACAATAAATGTTATTGCAAAGGCATTGGCTGAATGGTTCATGATACTGGCTCTGATAGGTATCGCAAAGAACAGGCTTGACTATAAGAATAAAGTATCTGCCTATATGACGGAAATGTCTTTTCCGTATTTCAGCCTGCATTTTTTGTGGATCGTACTTTTTCAGTATTGGTTTGCTGATGTTTTGAGCAGTAATACACTTCTGCTGTTTATTATCCCAATCCTCTGTGCATATGTTGCGACAATTATATGCTCAGAGATTTGCTGGAAAGTTCCGGTATTACGCTTCCTTATGGGGATAAAGAATAAAGTCTGATTAATTGCAGAAAAAAGGAGAGAACTCCAAGTGTACTTGGTTCTATGCTGAAAAATCTACGCAGTCACCGATCATCACAAAGGCACAGCAGCTACCACTTGCGGATACGATCAGGAACACTATGTCACGTTCGGCAGAAATGTCGGGCAATATCCGTCCGACCGATATGGCAGCGGTGTTTGCCACATATATCAAGTAATGAGCAGATCAAGAAAGAGAGTATATGGATATGTTGTTTTTCAAGAAAAAGAAAAAAGATGTGTTTCTGCCTAAAACAGAAGAATATATCTTCAAATTTCCACTCTATGTCGAACTATACAAAAGAGGTTTTGAAGATGTATTAGATTACGAGCCGATAAAACTATGTGGAAAAGAAGCCTATAGCAGGATATTGCAAGATATAAATGGAAAGAACTACATATCTGAATGTTGCGAGGCATTCAATATGGCTGAAATTCAGCAATACTATCCAAAAGCAGGAATAATTTTTGACTCAGAACTCAAAATTACTGATGAAGGTGTTGCCTTGATTACTGTCAAGTTGAAAAAAGGCTTATCAGAGAGCGAAAAAAACGATATATATGATTTCTTTAACGGACAAATGTCCGATGGGTGGGGTGAGGATTCGATTCCAGAATTTGAAGCTGATGAAGATGATCCTGATATTGAGTGTTTTCAAATCTCTTTTTGGAATTACAACTCTGAATAAAATTCGTGCAGATACTACCGAATTATCTTGGTCTCTAAAGGACGGTGAGTCATGAACAAGGTATATGTAGCAATAGATCTCAAATCCTTCTATGCATCATGCGAGTGCGTAGAGCTTGGGCTTGATCCGCTGAATACAAATCTTGTGGTAGCAGATAAGAGCCGCACCGAAAAAACAATATGCCTTGCCGTTTCGCCGTCACTCAAAAGCTACGGCATATCGGGCAGAGCAAGGCTGTTTGAGGTGGTTCAGCGTGTGAAAGAGGTCAACGAAGAACGGCAGCGAAAAGCTCCCCACAGACAACTCACGGACAAGAGCTTCATTTATTCGGAGCTTGTGCAGAATCCGTCCCTTGCTGTGGACTATGTGGTAGCAACTCCGCAGATGGCGCACTATATGAAAGTGAGCGCTCAGATCTACGGCATTTATCTGAAATATGTTGCTCCCGAAGATATTTTTGCATACTCGGTGGACGAGGTTTTCATTGATGCCACAGGCTATCTCAGCACCTATCACACGGACGTTCACGGTTTTGCCCGTATGCTGATACAAGATGTGCTTGACACAACAGGTATCACGGCAACGGCAGGAGTCGGCACGAATATGTTTCTGTGCAAGGTCGCTATGGATATTGTGGCGAAGCATATTCCGGCGGACAAGGACGGTGTGCGTATCGCAGAGCTTGATGAGCAGACCTTCAAGGATAAATGGTGGTCGCATACGCCAATCACGGACTTCTGGAGAGTGGGCGCAGGCACGGCAAAACGCCTTGAAACGCTCCATATCTACACTATGGGCGATATTGCGAGATATTCCCTTGACCGCTATCATATCGGCAAGCTGTATAAGCTCCTCGGCAAGAATGCGGAGCTGCTGATAGATCATGCGTGGGGCATTGAACCGACTACCATAGCCGATGTGAAAGCCTATAAGCCGTCAAACAACAGCATAACATCGGGGCAGGTGCTTCAAGAGCCTTGTGACTATGAGCGTACACGACTGATCGTGTGGGAAATGGCGGATATGCTGTCGCTTGACTTGGTGGATAAAGGGCTTGTGACAAATCAGATCGTGCTTACTGTCGGCTATGACCGAGAGAGCCTTGCGGACGGTCACTACCGGGGCGAAGTGGTTTCCGACCGCTACGGCAGACAAGTTCCGAAACACGCCCACGGTACACAGAACCTCGATAAGCACACATCGTCCACAAGAAAAATGATCGAAGCGACAATGACACTTTTTGACCGTATCTTCGATAAAACTCTGCTTGCAAGGCGGATAAACCTCGTTGCCTGCAATGTCATCAGGGAAAGCGATGTGCCTGAGAGCGAGAGTTACGAACAGCTTTCCCTGTTCGATACGGATGAAACCATACAAGACCGTGCGGACGATGAAAAGGCACTTGAAAAAGAAAGAGCATTGCAGGAAGCGATGCTCACGATCAAACACAAATTCGGAAAGAATGCCGTTCTGAAAGGCACGAACTTCACGGAGGGCGCTACGGCGAAGGAACGTAACCGGCAGATAGGCGGGCATAAGGCTTGAGACAGGAGGATAAGATGAAAAAACTATTCAAAGCGATCAGGAACGGCGATTTTAATGAGGTCAAAGAGATAATAACAAAAAAGCCGGAATTGGTAAATTGCGTGGCAAAACAACCTCCCAAAAAAGACGATGGACAGTCGCCCTTACAGGTTGCATTAAAAACGGGAAATTTTGAGATTGCCAAATATCTTATTGAAATGGGTGCTGATCTGAATTTCATGGAAGATGAGTCATGCTGTAATGAATGGAGAACACCTGTTATTCATGACGCTATCACAGCGGCTGTCATGTGCAGCAGATGGAATACCAATAGTAAATATATGGGTTTTAAGCTCTTCTCGACCAAAGAAAGAGCTGACGATGCTTTCAATACACTCAGTCTTATGATCAAAAACGGTGCTGATGTTAATGGCATCGATTCTCATGGCAATTCGGGAATATGGAGATTCTGTCTGCAATCAAATCAGGTATTACCAAGTTTTAATTATGTTGACCATGTAGAAAGTGATGATCGCTTATTCACCGATGAACTACATGAAGACTTGCGAAGAATACTTACAGCACTGAAAGAAGCCGGAGCTAATCAGCTTTATGCTGCGCCTAATTTTGGCAAATGCCCACTTGAATTTTTTACAGAAGGCTCTCTTTCAATAATACTAAAAGAGGTATTTGGATAATATATGGACAATTCTGATTATTTAGCAAAGAGGTGAACACGCTATGCCGGATAACTACGATGATATAAAACGCCTCACCCGTCCGCAGTATGACGATCTGCACCCGATGTCCATGCTCGACAGGGCGGCACAGTTTTCACCTTTTGCGGCACTTGTGGGTTATGACGATGCCGTAGCCGAGACTGCAAGGCTTACCGACAGCAGAGCTGTGCTGACCGAGGACGAAATGTTTGAACTGAACGCAAATCTGAACCGATTGCTTGACAGCTTGGACGAACGACCGCAGGTCAGCGTAACATACTTTGTACCCGATGAGAAGAAGTCGGGCGGCAAGTATGTGGAAAAGCAAGGTGTTGTGCGGATATATGATAGCTATTCTCAGGAGCTTGTCTTTACGGACAAGTTCAGGATCAATATTCAGGATATAATAAGTATAAAGATACAGTAGTAAAAGATATGGCATATTTTGAAAATATAAACATGAGGATTTCCTTACCAAGATATATAATCACGAAGAAATATGATTATATAACGCACATTATCTAATAATTATAGCTTTAACGGAGGCTTTCGAGCCTCCGTTTTTGTTTTCTAAGAAAATTTTTCAGAACCCCTCCTAAAAAAGGATGGAAAAATTTGCGATTTTCACTTAATTATCACCTTATCATCATATTGAATGTCGCATTCGTATACAAAGTCAATAACAGGAGTCTAATGAATATCCCATTTCTCAAATATTTACACAAAAACGAACCCTCCTTTTTTTGAGCTGTTTTCACATAGTGTTCTATGATATTATATAGACACAGTCAAGGGAGCGAAACCCAAGGCTGAATAAAATATTCAAAGCCTGATATGCATTAAAGGCCGCGGATACAAATATGGTTTTTCTTTAAGAAAAGCATATGTTTTGTACCCTTACCTAGTCATGCCATAATCAGGTGAGCTCGGAGTCTGCGTACAGATATATGCAGGCTCCATTTTTGTGTCCGCAGAAAGGACACTAAAATGGGAAAAATCTATTGTAAGATCGACATGGAGAAGGTCGAGAAGATCATCAGCCAGAAGGGATTCTACTTCATTTGCACTAAAGTGCTGTACCCTGATTTCGTCGGACCAAAGTACATTATAGTATCTGACGATCTTGATATCACAGTAAAGCATCCGAAAACAAAAGGCATGATAATTGTATCGACGGATAAATTCAAGTCAATGGCCGAGGAATACAACAGATACTTTGGCAATGAGGACAGAGAGAAGCATAGATATTCTAAATATCATAATGTGGATGGATACTTTGGAGACACTACTGAAGGCGATGACGTAGATAACACGACTGATATTATGGATGTTGACCTAATCCCAATAGAAGACATTGTTGAGGAACACATAGGCTATGAAGAAGTAATAAAAGCTTTTGATTGCTTAACTGATACACAAAAAGAAAGAATAAAGAAATACTATTTCCAGCAGATGACATATGATGAAATTGCTGCTTCGGAGAAGATAGGAAAAATGACGGCATATAGGTCAATAAGAGCTGGCATAAACAAAATTAGAAAAAAAGTATCAGAAAATTTTTGAAAAATGGGCTACAAAGTACCTCTCCCATTCCTTTATAAGTAGAGGGGCAAATAAAAAAGCCTTTCAGAAACTTGAAAATTGAATAGCAGCACACAAGTGTGCAGCAAGATCGGTGCAGGGAAAAGAACCTGCAAGCCGCGGGCATCCATACGCCACGACCTCGGAAACGAGCGAGCGATAAATATGAGCATGGCGGTAGGAGTATAGCCACTCCTATTATGGCAATGACAGCCGACTTGCGCGCCCGTCCGTACCAACGGCTCTGATCCCGTAAGGACAGAGAGACAAAGATCTGCGTGAACAGCGAGGACTCTGTTCGGCTTGTGTGTTCCCCACCTGGGAGGGTGCCAGAAATGGTAAGAGAATATCCGAGGCCTTTGATTAAGGAAAATGCCGTCGCGCATAGTGACGGTAAAGTACCCCGAGCAGGGGTGCGTCAGTATATGAAACGATATATGCTGACAACGATAAATCGGAGCTGCTTCCCAGCGGCTCCGTATACATATAAAGGAGAGTTATATGACCTTATTACCTAAACGTGGGGATATCTACGTTGCAGATCTGGGACAAGGTGTGGGCTCTGAGCAGGCAAATGAACGACCTGTTGTGATAGTACAGAACAATAAGGGCAATGCCTACGCAGATACAACTATCATTGTACCCATTACATCCAGAATGAAAAATGATATCCCCAATCATGTCATCATACATTACGGTATCCTGAAGAAGTATATAGGCTGTGTGCTGACTGAGCAGGTCAGGACGATCTCTATATACAGACTAAAGAAGTATTTAGGTACGCTCAATGAAAAGGACATCAGAAAAATAGATAAGGCTTTGAAGATAAGCCTTGAAGTTCATAAACATGAGGTGAAATAATGAAAATAAAAGAATTAACGCTGAATTCAGCGGTGGATAGTTTCTTTAAGAACGACGAGAAGAACGGGCTCCAGAGGCGCCCGGGGCAGATAGCCATGTCGCAGGAGATAGCTCAGGCAATAGTCGATAATAAGTCGCTTGCTGTCGAGGCAGAGGTGGGAATCGGAAAGTCAATAGCTTATCTTGTACCGCTTGTCCTCCAGTATTTCCGTGAGCGCAAGCAGATGATAATAGCAACCTCGACTATTGCTCTTCAGGACCAGCTTGAGAGCGATATACTCAATGTGCTTGAACTCTTAGGAGTCCGTGCTGATGTGGAGATCGCAAAAGGAATGAAGAATTACGTCTGCCTCGAGCGTTTCCACAGATTCACAAGAGAGCATAAGGACTACACACGGCAGTTTGACCGAGCCAAATATGGCTTACAGCTCAGACAGGATGTATATGTGCCGGATGAAGTGTGGGACAAGATATGCATAAACTCTTTCGGCGACAAATGCTCCGAGTGCTCATTCCGTCATAAATGCGCATATTCTCTTATGCGTGAAAGGATCAGAAATAATGATGAGATAGTGATCTGCAATCAGAATATGCTGGTATCACATTTCATAAAAGAAGAATCAGGCGAAGGCATATTCAAGCCGGATTTCAGCACGCTGGTTGTCGATGAGGCACATAACCTCGAAAACAACTTCCGTGATGCATTCACAACAGCATATAGCCAGAAGGAGATAAGCAATGAGGTCCTGAAGGTAACCGAAAACAGAAAAAACATACTTTCAAGCAGGATAGTCGAGATCATTCAGATGGTGGATGACTTCTTCAAGTATCTGAAATATGATATTCATCAGCAGCAGAGCAAATCTATCGACGATATGAGAACGTACTATTACAGACCTATCAGAGAGGTCAGAAAGCTCGTACTCAGGATACGCTCCGCTATGCTTGAGATAGAAATGCGGACCAATCGAAGACTTAACTGTCTGCAGATGTTCAGAAACCTTGAGAACAAAGACTGCCTTGTGTGGCTGACCACCGAGAAAGGCGTTAGAGTTAATATCTGCAAAAAGGATATCCGCAGGGAAATAGGCAGACTTCTGTTCACAGAATCCAGAAGAACGATACTTACGTCAGCAACGATAACCTCGCAGAACTCCGGAACACTCAGTGAGAAGTACAGGTATTTCCTGAACAATCTCGGCTGTCCGAATAACGTATGCGTTTCGGAGCCTAAGAAGTCTCCGTATAACTATGATAAGCACTCAATAATGTATGTATCAGACAAACTGCCTATTCCGAATAAACGTAATAGGACCGCATATCGTAACGCAGCTATTAAAGAGATAGTGAAGCTTCTGAACATTACAGAGGGAAAGGCACTTATTCTCTTTACAGCAAAGGATGATATGCAGTACGTCTTTAAAAAGCTGTCAAATATGGGCCTTCCGTATAAGATAATGGTGCAGGACGAAAGCACTACTCAGGAGCGCAGGCTCGAAAAGTTTCAGAATAACGTGAACTCAGTTCTGCTTGGCACAGGAACCTATTGGGAAGGAATAAATATAAAGGGTGAAAGCTTATCACAGGTTATCATCTTCAAGCTGCCTTTCCCTGTACCAGATCCGATAGTGGAGTATAAAATGCGTAAAACAGAGTGTCCTCTCATGGATGTTGCCGTCCCTGAGATGATAATAAAACTTAAACAAGGAGTGGGAAGGCTCATAAGGAGCTCCGAAGACAAAGGAATCGTATCGATTCTCGATCCAAGAGTAAGCAAAAGCCAGAATACAGCGTATAGGGAGGATACGCTTGCATCATTACCCGAGAAGAATATAACCGAAGACATAACAGAGCTCGAAGGGTTCTGGAACACGATCAAGGAGGACGGTAAACATGAATAATACTAAACCGGGAATGGCTGACTACATGCTTGCAGTAATGAACCAGATACTTGGCACTGCTGCCGTAGAGAAGGAGGTATCAGAGACTGAGAAGGTAAGAATTCGTGAGATCAACGAGGTGACGGTCACAGAAAGGTATATGACGATAAGAGAATGGGAGGTCAACGCATGATGCACTTCATCGCAGGGGCGATGCTTGGCGGAACTCTTGGGGTTCTGGCAATGTGCCTTTGCATAGCAGCCGGCAGAGCTGACGAGGAATAAACGTATGCGGCGGTTTGCACAAATGTGAACCGCCACATTTGTTTCCTTTGATGATACCAATTCCGAGCAAAGTGTGGTATCCTTGTGTGTTGAAAGGAGGCTCAGTATGGCTAATGTTACATATATTGCTCCGGTCAAAGCCGAGAGTACGATACATAAAATACGATGTGCAGCATACTGCCGAGTATCTTCAAGCAGCGAGGACCAGCTTCACTCCTATGCAGCACAGGTCAAGTTCTATAGTGAGAAGTTCATAGGCTCTGAAACCGAGGAGCTTGTGGATATATACGCAGATGAGGGTATCTCCGGAACAGGCACAGCAAAGCGAACAGAATTCCAAAGACTGATCCGTGACTGCAAGCGTGGAAAGATAGACCGGATATATGCAAAGTCACTCAGTCGATTCGCCAGAAACACCAAGGACTGCCTTAATACAGTGAGACTCCTGAGAGAGCTTGGAATATCCATATACTTTGAAAAGGAAAACATTGATACTGCCAAAACTAACGATGAACTTATAATAACAGTAATGGGCAGTCTGGCTCAGGAAGAATCTACTTCCATAGCACAGAATATGCGCTGGGGCATAAGAAAACAAATGGAGAAAGGTGCATTCAAACCCAGGACAGCACCATTCGGATATAAATCAGAAAATGGGAAACTGATCATTGACGAACAGGAAAGCGAGATCGTCAAGGAAATCTTCAGGTGGTATCTTTCAGGCATCGGCACAACTCAGATAGCCAATAAACTAAATGAACAATATGGACGTAAAGGCGAAAAGCAGATCAAATGGTGTCACACCATTGTAAGATATATCCTCTCAAATGAGCGATATATAGGAGATTTGCTGCTGGAGAAGTCGTATAGAACCGATACCCTTCCAAGTGTCAAAAAGATAAATAAAGGTGAAAGAGATCAGTTCTATGTTACCGACTCCCATGATGCTATAATAAGCCGAGATGAATTTGAAAAAGTACAGCAGCTTATGTCGAAAATGGCCGTGAGATATAAACCTGAAAAGAAGAATAAATACATTATTGGAAGTGTATTGGAATGCGGTGAATGCGGATCGGGATATAGACGGACATGTAATAATGGCATATATTACTGGACTTGTACCAACCATGACAAAAATGCTGACAATTGTTCTGCAAAGCTGATCCCTGAAGATATAATAAAGCAAGCATTTATATCAATGTGCAATAAGCTGATACAGCACTATCGAGAGATACTTCTCCCCTTACGTCGAAGCTTACAGGAACTTAATATGCGTCGTTTCAGTGGCAACACTAAAATATTAGATATACATAAGAATATCGCTGACATTAAGGAACAGCGCCATGTACTATCCAGACTTAGGAAAAAAGGCTTCATAGATGAGAAGAAGTACAACGAAAAGCTCGCTGAACTGGAAAGTCAGCTCGCAAGGCAAGAACGAGAGCTTAAAAAGACGGCTAAAGCCGACAACGAGGACGATACCCTCGAGCAGCTCGATATCCTTATAGACAGCATAGAAAAACAAGATAATATCACTACGGAGTTCGATGAAGAACTATTCGGGATCATAGTTGAGCGGATAATAGTCAGAGACAAAAGCCTTGAATTCATACTTATATCAGGCTTGTCACTCAAAGAGGATATATAAAGATACGGTGCTTTGTGAACAAAAACAAAGCGCTCTTTTTGTTGGTATTGGTGATAGATAAGAAGACGGATTTGTGGTATCCTTGTGAGGAAAGGAGGTGCAGAAATGGCTAAGAATCGAAGGATACCGTTCGGTTATCAGATGATTAACGGAGAGATAACGACTCATCCGAGAGAAGTATACGCAGTTTCAAAGATATTTGCTGAATATCTCAAAGGAAGAAGTATGCTTGACATATCCAAAGATCTGCAAGCAGAAGGTATACCATATCATCCTTGTGAGGACAGCACATGGAACAAGAATATGATAAAGCGTATTCTGGAAAACGAGAAGTATCTTGGTACTGAGGTATTCCCTCAAATCATATCCCCTGATATCTTTCACAGAGCTAATAATAAAAAGCTGAAGAAAGCAACCAACATATGCATAGTCCCCGATGAACTGAAAGAAATACGGAACATGACAATATGTGCCGAATGCAGAAAAAGGCTGTTCAGGAATCAGAACGGTACATGGACCTGCAAGTCATATCATTGCGGAGCATTTGAATTCAAAGCAACAGATCAGATGATATTATCGGCAGTACTTAATATGCTTAACTCAGCGATAGCAAATCCAAGTCTTCTTGACGTCGAATCCGAGATGAGTGTATATACACCTGACGGAGAAATACTAAAGCAGAATAATGAGATATCACGCCTCATGGAGAGTCCTGATATTGAATATGATCGAGTGAAAAGTGCGATATTACAGCTGGCACAGATGAAATATAACTGCTGTACATATAACGACATTCCGCAGAAAACAGAGTTGCTGAAAAAGCAGCTTTCAGATAAAAAACAGCAAAACACCATTGACATCGAGATCTTGAAGAAATGTGCTGAATACATAACTGTCAGTCATAATGCTACAATAGGACTCGAACTTATAAACGGCGTAAAACTGAATAATATAACGGAGAGGAGCAAAGAAATTGGAAGTTACGATGATACCTGCGACTAAGAAAATAAGTGCTGATATCACAGATAAGTACCACCAGCTCAGAGTCGCAGCCTACTGCCGAGTTAGCACCGAGCAAGAGGAACAGCAGAACAGTTATCAAGTTCAGATTGATTACTACACTGACCTTATCAATAAGAATAAGGAATGGGAGCTTGCAGGCATATTCGCTGACGAAGGCATATCGGGAACTCAGACCAAGAAGCGTACTGAGTTCAATAAGATGATAAGGCTCTGTAAGAAGCGAAAAATCGACTTGGTCCTCTGCAAGTCTATAAGCCGATTTGCACGAAATACTGTCGATACACTGGAATATGTACGACAGCTCAAGGACCTCGGCATCGGCGTTATATTTGAGAAAGAAAACATAAACACCCTGACGATGACCTCAGAGTTCATGATAGCCCTGTACGGAAGTTTCGCACAAGCGGAGTCGGAATCAATAAGCAAAAACGTATCTTGGGGCGTAGAGAAAGCCTTCCGTGACGGAAAGGTCAGATATAGCTATAACAACCTATATGGTTACCGCAAAGGTGCAGACGGAAAACCGGAAATAATTCCTGAAGAAGCTGAAGTGGTAAGGCTGATATATAAGCTGTATCTTGACGGATTGACACTTAGACAAATTGCTCAGCACCTGAAAAACTTGAACATACCTAAGCGTGAATATGCTGAATGGACTATAAATGGCATTCATTCAATATTATCAAACGAAAAGTACGTCGGAGATGCCTTACTTCAAAAAACATATACTGTTGACTGCATAACCCATAAATCCGTAAAGAATAATGGAGAGCGCGCAAAGTACCTCGTAACTGACGCGCACGATGCTATAATTGATCGAGATACATATAACCTTGTACAACAGGAGCTCACTCGAAGAGCGTCAATGCGAAAAAAGAGTGAGAAAACAGTATCACAGCAAGGCAGATATTCAGGTAAATACGCACTGTCGGAAATCATGGTATGTGGTGAATGCGGCTCAGCATATAGGCGGCAGACATGGAACATACACGGAAGAAAATGTCCTGTATGGCGATGTGTAAGTAGGTTCGACAACGGTAACCGTTACTGCAAGCAATCACCTTCAATTCATGAAGATAAGTTGCACAGAGCAATACTGTCAGCCATTAATGAGTACTATGACTGCAAGGATAATATAAAGGAACTGCTTAAAAGCAATGTGGAACAAGCACTGGCAGGGGTAAGCTTGAAAGAAACAAAGGAGATCCAGAAAAGGCTTCGGGAGATCGATGATGCCCGAAATGATTACATCTCCCTTATAGCAGCCGGAACTATGGATGAAGAAGCTCTGGACGAACAGTTCCAAAAGCTCTATACTGAGGAACAGGAACTCAATGCAAGGCTGAAAGAGCTTGAGGAAAGCAATAAGATTGATAATAACAAAAGGGATCGGATAACTCAGGCACTGAAGAATATAGACAAAAGCTCCTGTGAGTTGACAGAATACAATGATATGCTTGTAAGAAAACTTATAGAATGCATAAAAGTCAACAGTAAGACTGAAATAACGATAATCTTCAAAGGTGGGATGGAAGTTATAGTCCCTGTTGAGAAGTGAATGATGATAATAGTAATGCCGAGGTAAGCTCATTAATGCTGATAGGCTTTGGTATGATTGCAATGTATGCTTCTGGTATCATAAGACGCAAGAAGAATGAAGAGCAATAAGAAAAGGCCGACCTACACCAAGAAACAATGGGCCCTGTTTATAACAGGGCTCATTGCCCTATTTGTCGTTGTGAGTATCATAGGTTTTTATGGTGTGAGAAAAATCTATAGAGAAATACAAAAGCAAAAACTACTTCGAGATAATCCTGTAGTAGAGATAACTGAACTTAATATCAAGGCTCCTATTCTTGAGGGAACAGAACAATCAGTTCTGTCAAAAGCAGCAGGTCACTTTACAGGAACAGGCGATTTCGGAAAAGGCAATTATTGCATAGCAGGTCACAGCAGCACTATTTATAAGGAATATTTCAACAGCTTAAAAATGCCAAGTCTGGTATGAAAGTAAATCTGTATGATAAGAATAAAAAGTGCTATTCATACATCGTTAAAGAGGTTAAGATAGTTGAGCCTGATGAAACATGGATACTGGATGACTTCGGAGATGACCGTTTAACGATAGTGACGTGTACAAATGACGGCTCACAGCGGTTAGTAGTTGTAGCTATAGCTATTCTCCGACACTGATTCATCATCAGCAACGGACGTAGCCGCCTGCTCGTGTTCTCTTGCGATCATATCAGCAAGAGCCTGCCCCTCACAGCTATACTGCTTGCACAGCGACTGATAGATCAGCAGAGCCTTCTGCTCACTCAGCTTTTCACATTCAGCCGTATCTGATTTGATACGCTCTTTCAGCTTGCCGATCTTCTCATCGAGTTTCGTGATTTTCTTTGCGATGTCAGCCATATCATCACCACCGTTCGTTTCAGATTTCGGGAAGATACCCGATGATAATATTATAGCGCGCAACGCCTTACTTTGTCTATTGGCAGTGCGCATGAACTTTGGTGTGCCAGATGACTTTTACGTTCGACAAATTGTTATGGGGAATTTATTTTGACATCAAAATCACACCGTAGAGATACAGCTTTCAAGCATCGAAAACAGGATTATTCAATACAAGTCGCATAGCTCCAAAAGCTCAGAGGAGCGCCTGAGCGACCATGAAAGTTCGCTCAGAAATATTTTCACGCAAACGATGAAAATAAACCAATCCGACCTCAGCGGTCGGAAGAATATCAAGATCAAACCCAGCAAACCCAGCAAGCACGGTATTCATGGGGTACATTTTGAAAAATGACCACCCTGAATACAATAGCTTGTCAGAGGGTTTTGCACCCCTAAAACCCCGCTTGAAAAATGAAAGAAAAAGTGATATAATATACAATGAAAATGGGCGAATACTAAGATTTTGGAGGTTTGTCTATGAACGTAAAATCAGACGAGGAACGGAAGACAAAGGTGCTGAAAATACGCTTGAATGACAGGGAGTACGCCAAGCTGAAACAGTACACGGAGGAAAGCGGTCTGCGCTCAATGTCGGAGTACATTTTTAACTCTATTATCGCCACTCCCATAATTGAGTTGACGGACGAAGAACTTGCACCCGAAAAGGCAAGATTAAAAAAGATTTCCGACCGCATAAATTCTATCGCCATTCAGGTCAATCAGACGGGGAATATTTATCCCGAAGATATGCAGGAAATACGTCAGGGAGTTGAGGAAATCTCGGCAAGACTTGCAGAGTATCAGGCAAAGTTGGAACGCTTTGCTGTGACACCTCAGACGTTCAGGGCGATAGTCGATAAGGCTCACGAGGACGTAAAGAAATAAGAGAAAAATGCACCGAGGAAAATGCTTATACTGCTACGCACTGCACAAGAATTATTACAATTATTGTGCAGGGCTGGACTCCGAAAATGGAATAGGCTATAATATAGCTACTATGAAATTGGAGGTGCAGTATATGTTAGCAATATCCGAATTGGCAATGCCGAAATCAAACACGGTCACCACCGTCTGTAATAGTAAGCGTGAGGTCTGGACGGATTACGAAGAAGCAAAGGCGTATTTCCTTGAACTCATGATGTCTACGGACGGCGAGGAGCGTGAGCGAGCAGAGTGCGTTTATATTCAGCTTATGCACGGACTTGATGAGTGCAGTGACGAGGACTAGTAATCAAAAAAGGCTTTGCAGAAATGTGATGGAGTTATCTCCGCCTATGTGTGCAGGTGGAGATAATTCTCTCTATCTTCCGCTTCTCATCTTCCGATACTCCGACGGTGAAACACCAACGTGCTTATGAAACAGCCTGCTGAAATAAAGAGCGTTATCATATCCGACAGCCTCGGCAATTTCAGAAATATTGTATTCGGTGGTTTCCAGCAGACTTTGTGCGTTTGCCATTCGTAGGGAGAGGATATACTGCATCGGAGTAACCTTCAGAATTTGCTTGAAGCTTCGTATAAACCAACAGGTGCTCATATGACGTGACTCGGCGTATTCATCAATGTTCAGAGGCTTGTTGTAATTTTCATTGAAATAATGGGTAGCACGATCAATCTCGTTCTGAATGTCGCTTCCCGATTTTTTTCCTTCTTTGATATAACGGTTAATCATAATGAAGATATGGCGCAACGTAATCGCAATCAATTCCTCGTAATTCTGACGACACAGTTGCAGCTCCTGAATAATCTGACGATACAGCCACGCATAATCGGGAGAATTTCCTGTATAGAACACGTTTTTATTATTCGGTATTTCGTAGTTATCCAGAATACCCTCTACCATTCGCCCCGTGAAATGCACCCAGTAAACCTCGGTTTTTTCGGGAGCATAATAATAGTAAAATTGTATCTCACCCGGTCGGAAAAGTACCATATTTCCCTCAGTTATGATTGTTTCTTTTCCCTGCAGACCATCAAAATAGAAATGTCCCTTGCCTTTGGCTATGTATAAAAGCTGATAGTCACGTCTGCCTGTGGGACGCTCCGTTGAAACAACAGGGCGGCTGTGCACACGATAATATCCGCAGCTTGTAACAACAAGTGATTTGCTTGTATCAACCATATCATTCAGAGAATTGTGTAAATACGCAACGTTAGTAAACATAACCATAACTCCTTTCGTTTTTATCAGTATAGCATATTATAAGCTGAATTTCAATGGTTTTGTATCATTTTGTGCATATTTTAGTCTATTGTGTTTATAGTTTACGCTTTAAAACCGTGTTAGAATATAATCAGGAAAAACAAAGGCGCCTTTAAACGGAAACAGTATTCACCCGTTATGTGAGTGCTGCTTCGGTGCAAAACTCGAGACTTGCACCGAAACTGAACAACAACAGTTTTTTCTGTTAAAGGAGAGTTTTCTATGGATAACAAGAAGTATCTTAAATGGTACAACAAAATCGGCTATGGTTCAGGAGACGTTGCCGGTAACATTGTATACGCATTCTTATCATCATTCGTAATGATTTACCTTACCGATACAGCGGGACTTAACGCAGGTATCGTCGGAACTCTTATGATGGTATCAAAAATCTTTGACGGTGTATCAGACATATTTTTCGGTGCAATGATTGACAAGACCAAAACAAAAATGGGTAAAGCAAGACCCTGGATGCTCTGGCCTTATATCGGATGCAGCGTTGCACTGGCAGCAATCTTCGCAATTCCAGCGGAAATGGGTGATGTAGCAAAATATGCATATTTCTTTATTGCCTACACACTTCTTAATGCAGTATTCTTTACAGCAAACAATATCGCTTACGCAGCCCTTACAGCACTTGTTACAAAGAACGGCAACGAGCGTGTACAGCTTGGCTCAATCCGCTTTGTTTTCGCATTCGGCACAAGCCTTCTCATTCAAAGCATTACAGTAGGTGCAGTTGAGTACTTCGGCGGCGGTGCAGACGGCTGGAGAACAGTTGCAATCATTTATGCGATTGTCGGTCTCATTGTAAATACAATCTCTGTATTCTCCGTTAAGGAGCTTCCCGAAGATAAGCTTACAGACGAAAACCCTGTGGAGAAAGAAGCAGCAAAATTCTCAAGCGACTCCTATCCTGACTTTGATCTTGCAGAAAACGCATGTCCAAAGGAAAAGAAGGAAGAAAAGTACTGCTTTGTTAAGGCAATGAAAATGCTGTTCACAAACAAGTTCTACATTATGATATGTATAATCTATATCTGCTGTCATCTCTATTCCTCAATGATTAGTATGGGCGTATTCTATATGACTTATGTTCTCGGCGACGCAGATATGCTCGGTACATTCTCCGCTTTCATCAACATTCCTATGATGTGTGGCTTACTTGCAACACCGTTCCTTGTAAAGAAGCTGGGCGGTATGTATAAGCTGAATTTCACAGGCTATCTTATTGCAACAATCGCAAGAGCATTAGTAATCGTTGGCGGATATATCGGAAATCTTCCTATGATGCTGATATTTACAGCGATTGCCGCAATCGGTATGAGTCCTATGCAGGGCGACCTTAACGCACTTATCGCTGCTTGCTCCGATTATACCTACCGTACAACAGGCAAGCGTATCGACGGTACAATGTATTCCTGCTCATCTCTCGGCGTTAAAATCGGCGGTGGTATCGGTACAGCGCTTACAGGCTGGCTCCTTGCTGCAGGTAATTATGTTGCAAACGCACCTGTTCAGCCCGATTCCTGTATCAATATGCTGAACCTGATGTATCTCTGGTTACCTATGATTTTCAATTTCATTATAACAATAGTTCTGTCAAGACTGACAGTTGAAAAGGCAAACGAAGACTGGGACAAGGCTCACAGCAACTAAGGAGGAAATATCATGAAACCTACACTTGAATGGCTCGCAAATCCTGAAATTTATGAAGTTAACCGTGAAAAGGCACACTCAGACCATACATATACAACAAAGGACGGAAATCTCCGTCAGAGCCTGAACGGTACTTGGAAATTCAACTACACCGAACATCCCGACAGCAGACCTGCTGACTTCTACAAGACAGATTTTGATGTAACAAGCTTTGATGACATCATCGTCCCCGGACACATTCAGTTACAGGGCTACGATAAGCCACAGTATGTAAACACACAGTACCCTTGGGAGGGTCACGAACAGCTTGTACCTCCGCAGATACCAAAGAAACGCAATCCTGTGGGAAGTTATGTTAAGTTCTTTGACGTTGACAAGGAACTTCTCGGCAAGGAAACCTTTATCAGCTTTCAAGGCGTGGAAACTGCAATCTATGTATGGCTCAACGGCGAGTTTGTAGGTTACTCCGAGGACAGCTTTACACCTTCCGAATTCAATATTACTCCTTATCTCAAGGAAAAGAACAACAAGCTTGCGGTTGAGGTTTACCGTTACAGCACAGCAAGCTGGCTTGAAGACCAGGATTTCTGGAGGTTTTCGGGCATCTTCCGTGACGTGTATCTTTACGCTGTTCCTGAAATTCACGTTCGTGATATGAAGGTTATCGCAGACTATGATTACGAAAACGGCAACGGTATTCTTGCAACTGAGCTTGATATTATCGGCGACAGCGATTATGAAATAAAGCTTACTCTCACTGACAAGAACGGTATCAAGGTGTATGAGGGCAATACTGCAAATGTATCAGCTTCGATACCTGATATTATGCCTTGGAGTGCAGAACAGCCCAACCTCTATACAATAACTGCTGAGATTTCATCAGATAGTGAAATTATTGAAACCGCTGAAACAAAGATCGGCTTCCGTACCTTTGAGTTGAAAGACGGCATTATGTGTCTGAACGGCAAGAGAATTGTTTTCAAGGGCATCAACCGTCACGAGTGGAACGCAGAGGGCGGCAGAGTTGTTACCGAGGATGATATGCTTTGGGATATCCGCTTCATGAAGCAGAACAATATCAACGCAGTCCGCACCTGCCACTATCCGAACAACTCTCTTTGGTATCAGCTTTGCGATGAGTATGGCATTTACCTTATTGCCGAAACAAATCTCGAAAGCCACGGCACTTGGCAGAAGATGGGTGCTTGTGAGCCGTCAATAAATGTTCCTGCTTCACTTCCCGAATGGAAGGAAGCCTGCCTCGACAGAGCAAGGTCAATGTATGAGCGTGACAAAAACCACGCAAGCGTGCTGATATGGAGCTGCGGAAACGAAAGCTACTGCGGTGATGATATTGCGGCAATGGCTGACTACTTCCACGAGGTTGACAGCACAAGACTTGTTCACTACGAAGGCGTTGTGTGGAACAGAAAATACGACCACATCACCGATATGGAAAGCAGAATGTATGCAAAGCCTGACGAGGTTGAGGAATACCTGAAACAGAACACAGGAAAGCCCTACATCAGCTGTGAATACATGCACGCTATGGGCAACTCTCTCGGCGGTATGAAACTTTACACCGACCTTGAAGATAAATATGAAGCATATCAGGGCGGCTTTATCTGGGACTACATCGACCAGGCACTTTACAAGAACGGAGTGCTTGTTTACGGCGGCGATTTTGATGACAGAGCAAGCGATTACGGCTTCTGCACAAACGGTATTGTTTACGCTGACCGCACATATTCTCCAAAGGTAAGCGAAGCGAAGCGGCTCTACTCCAACATCAGAATGAGTCTTGAGAACGGTGTGCTGACCGTAGAAAACAGAAACCTTTTCACTGATACAAGCAGATATATCTTCAAGGTAACTCTTGAAAAGGAGGGCGACATCCTCAGTGCAGAGGAGCACCGCCTGAACATCTCCGCAGGGGAAGCAGGCAGCGTGAAGCTTGGTCTGAATATTCCCGAAAACGGCGGCGAATATGTTCTGACAGCCAACGCAGTTCTTGCAGAGGACACGATCTGGGCAGAAAAGGGACACGAGATATCCTTTGCACAGCAGATCGTAAAAACTCCCGAGATCACAGCCCCGATGACTGCTCATAAGGCAGAGATAGTGTACGGCGATTTCTGTATCGGAGTAAACGGCGAGGGCTTCTCGATGCAGTTCGACAAGCGTGAGGGCGGCGTAAGCTCGCTGGTCTACAACGGAGTTGAGTACATCACAAGAGCGCCTAAGGTAAGCTTTTTCAGAGCGCACACCGATAACGATACAGGCGCGGGCTACCCTTGCGAGAATGCACAGTGGCAGATCGCAGGAAAATGTGCAAAGCTTCTCGGTTTTGAAACAAAAGAAAACGCTGACAGCCTTGAAGTAACATTCAAGTTCCTTGCACCCACTGTTCCGTCATTTGAATACAAGGTTACATATATCGCATATTTCGACGGCAGACTTGGCGTAAAGGCTGAGTATGACGGAGTAAAGGGACTTTCCGATATGCCAGTATTCGCAATGGATTTCAAAATGAAGAAGCAGTATGACAAGTTCACATTCTACGGAATGGGTCCTGATGAAAACTACATCGACAGAAACAACGGTGCAAGACTTGGTGTATACACATTAACTGCACTGGAAAACTTCACAAAGTATCTTAACCCACAGGAATGCGGCAACAGAACAGGCGTGAGATATGTAAATGTATATGAAGAAAACGGAGCAGGTCTTAATTTCACAGCAACAGAAAATCCCTTTGAAATGAGTGTTCTTCCATATAATGCATACGAGCTTGACAACGCTATTCACCGTGACGAGCTACCTGACCCAACTTACACTTGGGTACGCATTGCCGCAAAGCAGATGGGCGTTGGCGGCGATGACAGCTGGGGAGCGCCCGTACACAAGGAATTCAAGATAAACAGCGAAGAAGCAATGTCTCTTGAATTTATCGTATCTTCACTTTGATATCATAGGAGATGATTTTATGAATATTACCGATACTTTACAGAGTATTGAAAACAATGAATTTACAAAAGTCTTTTCAGAGCTTTATGGTACAGGCGATGACACTATGACATATCAGAAACAGCGCTATCTTGACGCAGTAAGCAGCTTTGCAAAGTTGTATCCCGACAGAAAGGATATCCGTATCTTCTCCGCATCCGGCAGAACTGAAATCGGAGGCAACCACACCGACCACCAGCACGGCTGCGTGCTGGCGGCGGCTGTAAATCTTGATGCCATCGGCGTTGTAGCCTTTCACAATGACGGAGTTATCCGCATTAAATCCGAGGGATATAATCCTTTTACTGTAAATCTGAGCGATATTTCCGTTCAATCGGGTAATACAGGCACAGCCGCAATCGTAAGCGGTATAGCGACAAGATTTATGGATATGGGTGTTAAAATCGGCGGTTTTGATTTATATTGTACCTCTGACGTAATCTGCGGAAGCGGAATTTCTTCATCAGCCGCTTTTGAAACGCTGATTGGTACAATAATAGATACCTATTATAACGATAATAAGGCAGGAGCAGTTGAAATCGCAAAAATCGGACAGTTTGCCGAAAATGTTTATTTCGGCAAGAACAGCGGTCTTATGGATCAGATGGTTTCTTCTGTGGGAGGCTTGGTGTTCATCGACTTTTCAGATACGGAGCAGCCAAAGGTTGAATGCTTCAGCTGTGATTTTGAGGAATACGGCTACTGCCTTTGCATTACCGATACAAAGAGCAGTCACGCTGACCTTACTGATGATTATACCGCAATCAGAAATGAGATGGAGAATATTGCAAAGCATTTCGGCAAGACCCATCTGAGATTTGTGAATGAGCTTTTATTTTACAATGAAATTCCGAAGCTCCGTGAAACCTGTTCTGATAGAGCAATAATCCGAGCAACGCATTTCTTTGAGGAAAACAATCGTGCAAAATTTGAAGCTTCTGCTTTGAAAGATGGAAACTTTGAATACTTCCTTGAGCTTGTAAGGCAGTCGGGACGTTCTTCAGAAGCGTATCTTCAGAATCATTATTCCTGCTCCGACCCTGAAAATCAGGCAATAACCCTTGCTGTTATGCTCAGCAGAAGATTTCTTGGCAATAGCGGAGCAGTAAGAGTACACGGCGGCGGTTTTGCAGGAACAATTCAGGCATTCGTTCCCGTTGGTCTTGTTGATGACTATATCAATGAAATGAACAGGATTTTCGGAGAAAAATCTTGTACAAAAATGAAAATCCGTCCCGTAGGCGGTGTAGAGATTACTAAGGAGTGATTTTATGGCTATTCTGGTACTTGGCGGAGCAGGCTATATCGGCTCACATACCGCACTTGAACTTGTAAAAGCAGGAAACGAAGTTGTTATAGCAGATAATCTTGTTACGGGATATCGTAAGGCGATTCCCGAAGGGGCAAAATTCTATGAAGGCGACCTCCGTGATTTTGACTTCCTAAACAAGCTTTTTCAGCAGGAGAAAATCGACGCTGTAATTCACTTTGCGGCTTACTCCCTCGTTGGCGAGAGCGTTACAAATCCGCTGAAATATTACGACAACAATCTTTATGGCACTAAAGTGCTTCTCGAAGCAATGGTGAAGAACAATGTGGGCAAAATCGTGTTCTCATCAACAGCCGCTACATACGGCGAGCCTGAGAATATTCCTATTCTTGAAACCGACAGAACCTGTCCGACAAACCCATATGGCGAAACAAAACTTGCTATGGAAAAAATGTTTAAGTGGACAGCAGAGGCTCATGGTCTGAGATATGTTTCACTCCGTTACTTCAACGCTTGCGGTGCTGATGAAAGCAGCATAATCGGCGAGGCACACAACCCTGAAAGCCACCTCATTCCGCTTATTCTTCAAGTGCCAAACGGCAAGCGTGAAACAATCTCCATTTATGGAACAGACTACGATACACCTGACGGAACTTGTATCCGTGACTATATCCACGTTACCGACCTTGCACAGGCCCATATTCTTGCTGTGCAGTATCTCAATAACGGCGGCAAGAGCGACATTTTCAACCTCGGCAACGGCGTAGGCTACTCCGTTCGTGAGGTAATAGAAACCGCAAGAAAGGTTACGGGACACCCGATTCCTGCAACTGAAACTTCAAGGCGTGCAGGCGACCCTGCAAGACTTGTCGCATCCAGCGAAAAAGCAAAATCCGTTCTCGGCTGGAAGCCTGTTCACGACAGCCTTGAAGAAATCATTGCAAGTGCTTGGAACTGGCACAAGAATCATCCGAATGGTTATGACGAATAATAGGGGGCGAAAGTATGATTTGCAATGATGTACAAAAGCTTATTGACTATGCAATAAAAAAGGAGCTTATAACAAACGACGATATCTATGTTGTCCGCAATCAGCTTATGGAAGCATTGAAGCTTACCGATTGGGAGGAGAATTTGTCGGAATGTTCAGATGAAACTATTGATGAAATTCTTGCTCCGCTGGTGAAGTACGCTTGCGAAAAAGAAATAATCAGCGACACGTCGAACTCCCATGACTTATTTGATACAAAGCTTATGGGTATTCTTACTCCAATGCCCAGAGAGGTCGTTGCAGAATTCAACAAGCGTTACACAGCAAATCCAAAGGAAGCTACCGACTGGTATTTTGATTTCAGCAAGAAGCTGAACTATGTACGTGCAGGACGAATTGAGAAAGACCTGAAATGGACTTATGACTGCGAGTACGGCAGGATTGACATTACAATAAATTGCTCCAAGCCCGAAAAAGACCCCCGTGACATTGCTGCGGCAAAAACACAGAAAGTGTCAGCTTATCCTGAATGTCAGCTCTGTCCTGAAAATGCAGGCTTCGCTGGTCACGCAACACACCCTGCAAGACAAAATCTTCGTCCCATTCCTTTAACCGTGAACAATGAAAAATGGCAGTTGCAGTATTCGCCTTACGGTTATTACAACGAACATTGTATTGTGTTTAACGAAAAACATATCCCGATGAAAATTGATGATGAGGTGTTTGAAAAGCTGTTTGATATTGTGGATTATCTTCCGCACTATTTTGTAGGCTCGAATGCGGATTTGCCGATTGTCGGCGGCTCGATTTTAAGTCACGAACATTTTCAAGGCGGAAATTACACCTTTGCAATGGCAAAAGCACCCATTGAAACCGAGTTTGAAATAAAGGCTTACCCAGCTGTAAAAGCAGGGGTTGTGAAATGGCCTATGTCGGTTATCCGTGTTGCGTCCGAGGACAGAAAGCAGCTGTCGGAATGCTGTGCTGATATTCTTGCCAAATGGAGAGGGTACTCCGATGAAGGCGTGTTCATCTTTGCTGAAACAGATGGAGAACCGCACAACACAATTACTCCTATTGCAAGAAAAAACGGCAATGTTTACGAGTGCGACCTCGTACTCAGAAACAATATCACGACAGAGGAACGTCCTCTTGGCGTATATCATCCAAATCCGTCGCTTCATCATATCAAGAAAGAAAACATCGGTCTGATTGAGGTTATGGGACTTGCTGTGCTTCCTGCAAGACTTGCAAAGGAAATAAATATGCTTGAAACAGCAATGCTTAATAAGGAGAACCTTTATAACTACCCTGAACTGACACAGCACGCTGAATGGGCAGAGAATATTTTAAAGCGTTATCCCGATTTCAGCAAAGAAAATGCGAGAGCAATTCTGGAACAGGAAATTGGTAAAGTCTTTCTGGAAGTTCTTGAGGATGCTGGTGTGTTCAAAAGGAATGAGAACGGACAAAAAGCATTTAAGGAATTTATTACAAGCATCAATGAATAAAACAAGAGCAGTACCGCAATTAAGCGATACTGCTCTGTCTGTTTATACATTAGCCACCGTTTAGTCAATAACCATTAGTATTTTGGAATACTTCTGTATGGTCATCGCCATAATGTAGAGCCTTTTGCTATGTCCTCAGACGAACGGAAATGCCCTCAGCACCTTCCAAGCCTGCGGAGCGGAAAACTATAACCACCTGAAAAGAAAAGACCTGAGAAATGCTTGTATGAGCAAATCTCAGGTCTTTGTCTGCTATTCAGGCAGTTATTTCGTTGCACGCCATAATGCCGATCTGAACCTCAGAGTAACGGAAAGCGAGTGTGTCATTAGATTACAGCACAGAAGAATGGCTGGATACTATCGAAGACAAAATCAATTATGAAGCATGGTATCTCGGACACTGGCATACGGATAAGCGGATAGATAAGCTGCACTTCCTGTTCCATGGTATTGAGACATTATAAGACAGAACAAGCTCCCTGTTAACCTAAGCCCAGGGAGCAGAAATACATATTTGTTAACTGAAAAATATTTCGAAAAATTATGTTTTTCTCTTGACAAATACAATGGAATATGCTATACTATGTATAGAAAAGAATAGCGCATAGGCGCTTTAAAAAAACGGTGATATAAAAAACCGCTTAAAATTGCGGAAAAATGAATGTCATCAATTTAGTCATGCCCAGACATATGATATGACTAAACCTTTCTGAACCCGCACGTTCAGAAAGGTTTTTCATTTGTAAGCTGTTATTGCCGATATATCGGCAATTACGGCTTTTCTTTTTATCTGAAATAATTGGTTATGAT
>Ga0129316_1000202_pt1 | contig 41216 bp, 39 predicted proteins | sample Cm1ome_2_FD_94429 | JGI IMG/M metagenome (GOLD analysis project Ga0129316, IMG submission 94429) | Eastern black-and-white colobus group fecal microbial communities from Wisconsin, USA - Cm1022B metagenome | ecosystem: Host-associated > Mammals > Digestive system > Large intestine > Fecal...
GTGAAAAACGCTCTGTGAACGCCGCGCCAATAGGCCAGGCTGCGGTCGCCCTCGCCCTCTTTCCAGGCGTGCTCCGGGCTGACCTGGTCGAAAGGAACAAGCGATACCTTCGTATCCCGGATAATGCAAGCCGCACGTTCATCATCAAAGAGGACTACACTATAGCAGCCAGCCTCCGGAATGGGCTCCTTTTCAATCTCATAAGCGATCATCGCACCGGCCGTAGCGGTCTTTTTTCCCTCCAGCACCAGCTCCGCAAGCTCGTCCGCCGCAGGGCCGCCGCCGCAGAATTTCCAGATATCACAGGGTATACTGGGATCCAGTTTTTCCTTTTCGCAATAGGAATGCCACATTTCTTCTCCGGTCATAGCAATTACCTGCCCTTCTTTTGTATCTGTTTCTGCATACATTTGTCCCGCAGCGCCAGGATTCCCAGCATCTCGTCCGCCACCTCTTCCATGGTTTTCGGCTGGGCATCGCGCAGGTAGCCCAGCATCATGCGGGCGGTGAAATCCGTGTTCATCTGGGTGCCCACCAGATAGGCAAACTCCGTCGGAAATCCCATTTCCGCCAGACGGGTCGAGACCTCATAGCTCAACGCGGTGCGTGCCATGGCGCAAGCGCCTCCTTTGTGACGATTATAGCACTGTGGATGTACAGATGCAATCTCAACCGTGGAAAACGACGGCAATTGCATGCGTTACAAATTTGTGGACACCATGTGGAAACAATATTGTAGGGAACGGCCTGTGTGCCGTTCCGAAGCCCCATATTTACGAAAATATGGACCAAACGCGAAATACCAAACCGACGGAACGGCACGCAGGCCGTTCCCTACGTTTGTATGTACTTTATCGCTTACAAAATAATTACTCATGCAATTGTTGTGGCGGAAAACTGGTTTATTGCCTGTTTTCATGTGCACACGGCTCCCAATCCTCCCGGCATTGCAGGAAGCTCAAATACTCCAAAACTTTCTCTCTGTCCGCGGTATAGCCATCGTAAATGATTTTCCCTGTAACATTTTCGCGCGTACCTTTCGCCGTTTCAAATCGCAGATAGGCGCTGGAAAGCGGATGCCTGGTTCTGCAATAAGTCATCGGGGCCAGCTTGCATCTGTAGTTTGCTTTTCTGGGATAGATCAGCAGCCCAGGGCCCCGCTTATCGCTGCCATAGAATGAAAAATTGCGCGCATTGCATAACCGGACTGTTAACGCACTCCAGGCATATTGCTTCCGAAATTTTCCTATGGAAAAAGTACACCCTTCCATATCAAGATCAATCGTTCGCAGAAAATACAGCAGATCACGAATCGTAAACACGCCCACAAATGCATTCAGCAGCGCGATTCCCGCGGTGAAAAAAGCGTTCCTTTCTCCAAGCAGAAGGAAAATGACTTCGGCTATGATGATCACGGGCCAGATCCCGATCACAGAAATGATGTCGTCCGTACACGGTTTTATCTTCATGGCATTTTCCTTTCTGATCCGCTAAAGAACATAAACGTGTGATATTATCGCGGACAACATTTCCGAAACGCCCGCAGTATGACTTACTATTGGTTCTCCAAGCGCAGCAACGGATTATAAATTCTGGTTACAGTCGCGTATCCAACAATCCGGCCGCCTTCTTGCATCCTGATCTTTTTCCCGATCCACAAACAATGGGGATACGATTCAGGAGACAAGAATGTAATGGTCCCCTTTGCTGTTTCATTTGGAGCAACAAACTTAACACCGTAGTAATGGTGAATCCCTGTCGTCAAGTAAGTATCCGTTACCAAATGTGCCGGTCTGTAGCCATCATTTGCGGGGTTTTTCCTTGTGCCATTGAATTCAAATATCACTTCAACATCCGGTGATCGCTCCATAACGTTCTCCTCCACACTGTTAGAACTATTCTTGCCGGATGATTCGTTTCTTTGATTGAATTCGTTTTGATAATTTACAATATTGATGTCAAGACAATTAGAATCATTTCTCCCCACTATTCTATCCTCACAATTTCACATCGCGCCAGACAATATACTGGTCAATAACATAATGCTCAAATTTACTGTTGTACTTACCCGATTCCCATCCTACCGGGTAGTAACCAGTCCAGTGGTCATGGCCTTGAAACGGGAGCATATCCTCCCCTGGCGAATTTCCCAAATAAGTCAGGTTCTCTTTTGGGATCGCCTTTTCGGATTCGGATATCAGAATAACTTTGTATTCCATCTTCATATCCGGATGGTTTTGGAATGCCGCAGGCTTGTAGAAAGCCGGGAGCAGGTCAAAACCAGATAGCTCCTCTATGGAAGGGACTTCCGCACCTATCCATTTGTAAATCTGAACAACGGGTACGATATGGCCGGGCCACCACGTGGCCTCCGTGACTTTGCGGAAAACGACATATTCTCCCGCAAAGCCCATTTCTTTGCTGTAATCACCGGTAAACCGGTACGCAAAAACATCGCCCAATTTCCATTTGCACTGATAAAGGCGGTATTTGGAAACTTTTTTGATTGGCGGCTGGGGTGACTTCAGTTTTCTCTTGAGTGTTTCCAGCGTTCTTTTCCAGGCGGACAGTTTCTTCTGCCCGGCCTCTTCCCAGCATGCCCATTCCTGATCCTGTGAAAGATAAGACATGGCTTTTTCTTTTACGTCCGGAAGCAGCCTTCCGTAGTTCCACTGCGTATCCGCCAAGGCAAGCCAGAATAAGGGTTCCTCATCCGCACCAATATCCTTTGTATACCCATCAATAAGTTCCCGCGTGATTTCTTCGTTTGTCTTTCCTCTTTTCAGTCCATCCACATAGTCCCCGCGGATATCACTCGTCAAATCGTTCGCGTACAGCGACGTTCCCCATGTCCCCACCTGATCACCTTCCCTTGCAACTGTCAAAAAAGGACTGCACATCTTTCCTATTATAATTTTACACCAATACGCCAGAATGCGCAACACCTGTTTCTGCGGCATAGCTGTTTTTCATCGTATTATACTGTCCTTTTGCCAATCATCGGATTTTTCCTGATAAGGAAATCACCCATTCGGGTACAGGGCGTCTGCATCATAGGGAAGCATGCTTTTCCTGTGCCCCTCCTTGCATTTTCCGCGCGGATACGGCATAATGAGAAAAAAGTTTTTCTCTTCCGGGAAATATGTGTGAGATTTCCCCCTCGAAATCCGTTTAACAGGGTGAGGAAACAAATACACAAGCGAGGTGAACCCTACATGGAAGACAGCAAAATCATCGAATTGTTCTTTGCCAGGAATGAAGACGCCATCCGGCAGACAGACAGCACCTACGGGCGGCGGCTTTTCCATCTGGCCGACAGCATTGTCCGCAACGATCAGGACGCGGAAGAAAGTGTCAGCGATACCTACATGAAGGCGTGGGTCACGATTCCTCCCCATAAGCCCCAATATTTCTTTGCTTATATCGCAAGGATATGCAGGCACTTTGCCCTGGACAAGCTGGACTGGAACAATGCCGCCAAGCGAAAGGCCGAGGTTGTCAGTCTGACTCAGGAAATGGAGCTGTGCGTCCCGGATCCTCAACGGGAACGGGAGATGTCCGGGCGGGAACTGGGCATGGTCCTGGATTCGTTTCTGCGGACCTTAACCCCGGAAAATCGTGTAGTATTCATGCGCCGGTACTGGTATGCGGATAGTATTGGGGAAATCGCCGCCCGGTACGGCATCGGTGAAAGTGCCGTACAGATGCGGCTGAATCGAACCAGAGCAAAGCTCTGCACTTATCTGGAAAAGGAGGGTATCCGTGTATGAACGGAAAGGATATTTTTCTCGGACTGCAATTCGTTGGGGACGATCTGGTAGAGGAAGCGGAGGTTTTCCATTTCTCCGCCCGGGCAAAAAACCATGCCGCTGCCCATGAAAAAAAACGTGGCGCGTTTGAAGAGAAGACCTACGCAAAATCCCGGCGCACCCTGCTGGTCGCCATTGTCTGCCTGCTGGTGCTGCTGCTGGCCGGATGCGGCGTGGCCTACATGCTCAGTCTGCGGCAGCTGACCCTTGGCACCGAAACGGTCCCTATTCCCGAAAGCAGCCCCATTTCTGAAAGCAGTCCCGAAGACAGTGCTTCCGAAACGCAGCTGACCGTATTCTCCCTCCAAGGCATAGAGGGGACGCCCAACTATCAGGCAAGTCAGGAGTGGCTGGCGTTCACCCAGAGCTATACCCCCTCCGCCGGGGACTACTGGGACAGCGACCCGGCTTACTGGGCCTACAGCGTTCAGGATCAGACAATGGTGGACAAACTGGACGAGATCTGCGCCAAGTACGGCCTGAGCGTTATCGGGAAGTCCTGGCACGAACAGGTTGACTGCAACAAGTTCCTCCCCCTGCTCGGCATTGACAGCCTGTTGAAGCCCGATACCGATGCAGCGCTCTCCATCCCCGCAGGACGCTATTTCCCGGGCGGCTCCTTTACCATTTACGGCACGCTGAACCTGGGGAACGCAGCGGAGATGTTTACCTACCAATGCGTCAAGAAGGACGTTTTCTACGATGTGTTCGGTTACACGAATCCGGATACCGTTACAGAAAGAAACTATACCACATCGGACGGTGTCCCCCTCCTGTTTCTGGAATCGGAGCAGAGCGGCATGATTCTGGCAGACCGGGAGGACTGCTTCCTGAGCCTGAGCTTCACGCTGGACGGAAATGTCCGTCTCGATGAAATCGCCGAATGCTTTGACTTCACGATTCAACCCCAAACGCCGGACCCCGCCGCGGCGGACGCCCGGGAGCAGGCTTCCAATACGGAAATCAGCAGCACACAGGACGATCCGAGCAGGTTCCGGCGTGCCACATATGCCGAGTATATTGCAGACTTGATTCAGGGCGATGAGCGGCTCCGTGCTGATATGCCGGAGTATACGCCCCCTGTCAAAACCTATGCGTTTTATGACGCGGACGGTAACGGGACGGACGAGCTGCTCATTTTCTACGGCGACTACATTGGCAGCATCGTAGGCATGAAGGACGGCATCACAGACGAAGGCAAAAGCTACCATCTGCTGCCATATGAAGATCATGTTTTCATCCACTGGCCAGGGGATGAACCAAATGTCCCTGGAGAGTATTGGTACCACATCTTCCGCTTTGCCAACAATGACGACCCGGTTTTCTCCAACCCGAAGGAGCGAAGCATTGTCCGGCTGAAGAAAGACGCGGACGGAAACTGGTGGCGCACCTCCTCCACAGACCATTACGCGGAATTCGACACGCAGATCACAGAGGATGAGGCGCAGGCCATTCTGAATTCCTACAAGCCCATTACCCTGGAAACCCACCCGCTTTCGGAGTTCCGGGAGCCGTGAAGCCGCAGTAAAACTATTTCAGGAACTTCATAAACTTGCGTATTGTCGAAATTTTCCTGGATTGCAAACCTGCGTATTGTACTTTTAACGCAAAGGGGTTGTTGCAAAATAGGATTTTCTGTAGGGGCGGCAACCTGCCGCCCGCTATCTCACGGAATTACGCGCTTTATTCTAGCGTTCTGTTTCGAAAGACAGCGGGCGGCTGGTAGCCGCCCCTACAAGTTTTCTATTTTGCAACAGTCCCTTTACGGCCAAAAGCAAGGCAAAAAAGAAAATCACCGAACAAAATCTGTTCGGTGATCTTGGCAGGGGCACAAGGACTTGAACTGACTTATCTTTATGTAATTGCCTGTTAAACTGTGTATTTACCTGATATTTCGTGCGTTTTCAGAACTTTTATATACCGTATTTTACCCCTAGTTACCACCATATTTTACTCCCGTAAGGGAAAAATAAGGGAAAATTTGAACATCGAAGCGCCGCACAGCAGGTACAGTAGGCTAAACTCAGGGCGCTCAGCTTTTTTACGATTCACGACACACAATAATGTTTCTGCATTCTTTCTGTAAATCGGAAAAGATACCCCACATTGGTTTACAGTATTCCTGTAATTCATTTGGCATCGACTGGAACCCCCTTATCTGAATTGTCCTGCTCTCATTCTCATCAAAGTATCCATCGATGCAATCCCAAACTGCATCCCAGTTTTTTCCGCAGCACGCTGGAAATCCGAAACTTTTTCGGATGCGTTCATGTAGATCATCCAGATATTTGCATCCAGAAAAGTCAACAACAATGGGATTATCCGTTACCGGCGCGTGTGCATAATCATCCATATTTTCACACCTCTTTACACGGTTTCAGGAAAAGGAAAACCACCGAACAAATCTTGTTCGGTGGTTTTGGCAGGGGCACAAGGACTTGAACCCTGAGCCTACGGTTTTGGAGACCGCCGCTCTACCAATTGAGCTATACCCCTATGTCTTATATTCAAAAAAGGAAAAACCTTGGCTTAATGGTGGGCCTTCAGGGACTCGAACCCGGGACTATCCGGTTATGAGCCGGAGGCTCTGACCAACTGAGCTAAAGGCCCGTTCAATCAAGTGACGCTCGTCACTACGGGTGATATAATAGCACAGATTCCGCCATCTGTCAAGAATTTTCTTTCCGGAATTCACCATTTTACATTTCAGCGGCGGATTGCTCCGCCGCTGAAAGAAATTCAGAAATTACTGGTCTTCCTCGTCGTCGAAGGAGAACTCCAGAGTCTCGCCGCACTTGGGGCAGACGATGCTGCCGGACTCCAGGACTTCCTCGTCAAAGTCGATGACGTTGCCGCAGGCGCACTCTACCTCATAGATGGTGGTGTCCTCATCGCCGAAGTCGAAGCCTTCCTCGGGCTCATCCTCGTCGTCCTCGTCGTCCTCTTCCTCGTCCTCTTCGGGGTCGTAGTAATCGTCGTCGTCCTCGTAATCCTCGTCCCAGTCGTCATCGTAGTCGTCTTCATCCATGATGAAGTCCTCGATGGCGTCCAGGTCCTCTTCGATCTCGTCCAGCTCGTCGGAGATGGCAATGGTGGTATCCTCAATGTCCACCACACGCTTGGACATATCGCCGAGCAAATCAACGATGGCAGCGATCATCTTTCCTTCATTGGTCTCGGTGTCCAGCTTCAGGCCGTCCATGAGCCCCTTCAGGTAGGCGGATTTTTCAGAAATCGTCATATTCGTTCTCCTTTCAGCCAAGACGGCTGTCCTTAGACCTTGGAACGGCCCAGGTACTCGCCGGTGCGGGTGTCGATCTGGATCTTGTCGCCCTCGTTGATGAACAGAGGCACCTTGATCTCAGCGCCGGTCTCAACGGTGGCGGGCTTGGTAACGTTGGTAGCGGTGTTGCCGGCGAAGCCAGGCTCGGTCTTGGTGACCACCAGGTCCGCAAAGTTGGGAGCTTCCACGCCAAAGACGTTGCCCTTGTAGCTCATGATGGTGCAGGTGTCGTTCTCCTTGACGAACTTGAAGGAGTCATCCAGAACGCTGGCATCAATGGGGGTCAGCTCGTAGGTCTCGCCGTCCATGAAGTAGTACAGGTTGCCGTCATTGTAGGAGTACTCCATCTTCTTGCGCTCAATATAAGCGGTGGGGTACTTGGCAGAGGGGTTGAAGCTGGTTTCGGTCACGCCGCCGGTAATCACGTTCTTCATCTTTACACGGACGAAGGCAGCGCCCTTGCCGGGCTTGACGTGCTGGAACTCGATGACCTGCATGACCTTGCCATCCATTTCAAAGGTCACGCCGTTTCTAAAATCACTTGCAGAAATCATTGGTTTATCCTCCTAATTTATGTTCCCTTGGGGGGATACAAGAATCTATATCCTTAACTACGCTAGTTTACCCTATAATACGTTATTTTGCAAGGGGGTTTTATAAATTTTTTAGATAATCAGCAAATCTTTGGGGAGATTGGTGATATCTTCGCAGCCATCGGCGGTGACAATTGTCACATCCTCAATACGAACACCGAACTTTCCGGGCAGATAAATGCCAGGCTCCGCGGAAGTTACCGCACCGGCGGGGATCTCCTTGAGGTAGCGGAAGCTCATATTAGGGCCCTCGTGGATCTCCAGACCCACACCATGGCCGTAGCTGTGGCCAAAGTATTCGCCGTAACCGGCATCGGTAATAACCTTCCGGGCGGCGCCGTCCACCTGAGCGCCGGTGACACCGGCCTTTGTAATGGCGATACCGGCCTTCTGGGCTTCCAGAACGGTATCGTAGACCTTCTTCATTTCCTCGGTGGCGTAGCCCACGGCGAAAGTCCGGGTGGTATCGGAGCAGTAGCCCTGATAGAGCACGCCAAAGTCCATGGTCACAAAGTCCCCCTCCCGGATCACCCGGTCACCGGCCACACCGTGGGGCATACTGGTATTGGGGCCGGAAACCACAATGGGGTCAAAGGACAGACCCTGGGCGCCGTTTTTATACATGGCGTAAATCAGCTCCGCCTGGGCTTCCAGCTCGGTCATGCCGGCATGGATCCTGGGCAGGGCCTCCTCAAAGGCCTTGTCGGCGATTTTCTGGGCTTTCCGCAGCAAATCCAGCTCCCAAGGCTCCTTTACATCCCGGAAACCGTTGATGCAGTCGTTCATGGGAACCAGCTTGGCGTTCAGATTCTTTTCCAGGTTCATAAACTCCGCCACGGTGAGATACTTTTCTTCATACCCCAGAGTGGTGACCCCAAAGTCCGCAATGGCATCGTTGAGGCACTTGGCGTAGTTCCGGTCGGCGTTCACATCCAGCACCTCAAAGCCCTGGATGCCCGCCTGGGCGGACTCAATATAGCGGCTGTCAGTAAAATAGCGGCAGCCCTTTTTGGTGACGATGGCCATGCCCTCGGCAATGTCGAACTCCGCGCCGTAGTGACGGCTGTAGCGGGAGGTCAGCAGCAAGCCATCTGCCTCGCCATCCAGAATGGACAGGAATTTTTCAATGTTTTTCATAGCTTGATTCTCCTTTTTCCGGCCGCAAAGATAAAGGGCAGTTCTAAAACATGCCTTGCTTTCAGCCAAATCGTATGATTATCAATGGCCTTTACCAGAATGGGTGTGACCCCAGCCAGGTTGCCGGCCAGTGTATCCGTAAATATCTGGTCCCCCACAATGGCAGAGTGTTCCGGGGTAAACCCGAAGCGCTGCATGCATTCCAGCAGGCCCTTGGGTCTGGGCTTGTGGGCCCGCATAATGTAATCCAGGCGGTACGCCTGGCAGAAGCGGATCAGGCGGTCATTTTTGCTGTTGGAGACGATGGCGATCTTCACCGGGGAGGCATTCATAGCTTCCAGCCAGGCACGCATCCTCTCCGTGGGGATATCCGTGGTATAGGGCACAATGGTATTGTCAAAATCCATCATCAAAAGCCTGATCCCGTGAGCCATCAAAAACTCAGGGGTCAGATCTGTCAGCTCCGGCGTTGTCATTCCGGGAAGGAAAGAAAGGGACATATGCTTTTCTCCTTATTCTTATACTTGCGGAGAAAGGCCCTGACACGGCTGCCGCTCCACGATGCACTGGAATTATACCACGGAACAGAGGATTTGTCCATGGGCAGACCGCAATATCTGGCCACGACGGAATCAAAATTCACGGCAGTCTCCCCGGAAACGCAAAAAACCGCCCCGGAAACTTCCGGGGCGGCTAGCGCACAACTCAAGAGGGATTAATAGAACTTTCTCTTGTTCTTACGGGCAGCTTCAGACTTCTGCTTACGCTTCAGGCTGGGGCTGACGTAATGCTCGCGCTTCTTAACTTCGGCGATAACGCCCTCCTTGGCACAGCTGCGCTTAAACCGACGCAGAGCGCTCTCCAGAGACTCGTTTTCCTTTACGCGAATTTCAGACATTGTTTTCCCTCCCTCCGATGCATCCGGCTCTATCCAGGATGCGTTCAGGGCCATACGGCTTAATTATTATATGGTCTCTTTTTCAAAAAGTCAAGAAATAATTCCGGTTTTTTCAAAAAAATTCAAAATTATTTCACGATCAGATTGGCCAGCTTGTTCTTGACCACAATGGTCTTCACAATGCTGCCGCCCAGCTTCTCCAGGAAGCGGGCAATCTTCTCATCGGCCAGTACGTTCTTCACCACGGTATCGTTGTCCAGGTCCGCTTCCATCAGGACAGTGCCCCGCATTTTGCCGTTGATCTGGACGGCAATGGTGACTTCGCTGTCCTTGCACTTGGCCTCGTCATAGGTGGGCCAGGGTTCAAAGGCAATGGTCTTATCGTGGCCCAGGATCTGCCACAGTTCCTCGCCCACATGGGGGACGATGCAGGAGATCATCTTGATGAAGCCCTCGGCATACTCTCTGGGGCAGGTGCCGTTCTTGTAGACCTCGTTGACAAAGACCATCATCTGGGCAATGGCGGTATTGAAGGCCAGAGCCTCAAAGTCGGAGGAGACCTTCTTGACCGTCTGGTGGTAGATCTTCGTCAGCTTGCCGTCATCCGTCTCGGTGACGTTGGCAGGCTCGGAGAAGAAATTCCACACACGGTTGATGAACTTCTTTGCGCCCGCCACGCCGGTAGAACTCCAGGGCTTGGAGACCTCCAGAGGGCCCATGAACATCTCATACAGCCGCAGGGTATCCGCGCCGTAGTCCCGAACGATGTCGCTGGGATTCACAACGTACTTGGGGAACCGCTTGCCCATTTTGATGCCGTTCTCGCCCAGGATCATGCCCTGATGTACCAGCTTCTGGAAGGGCTCCTTTACGGGAGACAGGCCCTTGTCGTACAGGAAACGGTTCCAGATACGGGAGTACATCAGGTGGCCGACGGCGTGCTCCGGGCCGCCTACATACAGGTCCACAGGCATCCAGTGCTTCAGCAGCTCCTGATTGCAGAACTCCTTATCGTTTCTGGGGTCGATATAGCGCATGTAGTACCAGGAGGAACCGGCGGAACCGGGCATGGTAGAGGTCTCCCGGGTGCCATGGATGCCGTGGGCATCGTACTTCTTCCACTCGGTGGCATTTTCCAGAGGCGCCTGGCCGTTCTTGCCCTTGTAGTCCTCCAGCTCGGGCAGGACAACGGGCAGCTCCTCATCGGGCACAAAATAGGTTTTGCCGTCCTGGGTATATACGCAGGGCACAGGCTCACCCCAGTAGCGCTGACGGGCGAAGATCCACTCCCGGAAATGGTAGTTTACCTTTCTTCTGGCAACACCCATCTTTTCCAGCTTTTGGGTAATGGCCTCCTTGGCCTCTTCCACCGTCAGGCCGGTGAACTCCTCGGAATTGATGAGCTTGCAGCCCTTGCCCAGGTAATCCTGCTTTTCAAAGGCGCACTCAGACACATCCCGGCCCTCAATGACCTGGATCATGGGAATGTTGTGGGCCACGGCGTACTCGAAGTCACGCTGGTCGTGGCTGGGCACAGCCATGACCGCGCCGGTGCCGTAGTTTGCCAGCACGAAGTCACCGATGAACACAGGGACCTGCTTTCCATTGACGGGGTTGATGGCGTATACGCCCTTCAAGGGGCAGCCGGTCTTGCCTTTGTTCAGCTCGGTGCGGTCCATATCGCTCTTCTTGACGGTCTCGTCAATGTAGGCCTGAACCTCTTCTTTATTCTCAATGCGGTCCATCAGGTCCTGTACGATCTTGCCGTCGGGAGCCAGGACCATGAAGGTGATGCCGTAAATGGTTTCGATACAGGTGGTGTAGATGGAGAAATCTCCACCGCCCACCAGCTTGAAGTCCACTTCCACGCCGGTGGACTTGCCGATCCAGTTGCGCTGGATCTCCTTGGTGGACTCCGGCCAGTCGATCTCGTTCAGGCCCTCCAGCAGCTTTTCGGCAAAGGCCGGCTGATCGATGACCCACTGCATCATGTTCTTTTTGACCACAGGATAGCCGCCCCGCTCGGACTTTCCGTCAATGACCTCGTCATTGGAAAGCACCGTGCCCAGTTCCTCGCACCAGTTCACGGGCATCTCGATCCGTTTGGCATAGCCAGCCTCATAGAGCTGCTTGAAAATCCACTGGGTCCACTTGTAAAAGCTGGGGTCGGAGGTGGCGATCATCTTGGACCAATCGTAGTCAAAGCCCAGCTCCTTCAGCTGCTTGGAGAAGGTCTCGATGTTCTTCTGGGTAAAGCCTTCGGGATGATTGCCGGTGCTGATGGCGTACTGTTCAGCAGGCAGGCCGAAGGAATCATAGCCCATGGGGTGCAGCACATTGTAGCCCTGCATCCGCTTCATACGGGACATGATGTCCGTGGCGGTATAGCCCTCGGGATGGCCCGCATGCAGACCCACACCGGAGGGATACGGGAACATATCCAGCACATAATACTTTGGCTTGGAGAAATCCCACACATCGGTGTGGAAGGTGTTGTGTTCCTCCCAGTACTTGTGCCATTTGGCCTCAATGGCGGCAAAATCGTAATTCATCAGATCTCCATCTCCTGTTAATTCGCGGGTTCTTCCACGATAATATCTCTCAGGTCCACACGCTCCGCATCCGCCCACAGGCGCTCCAGAGCGTAAAACTGCCGGGCCTCTTCCGTAAACACATGGACGACCAGGGTTCCAAAGTCCAGCAGCTCCCAGCTGTTGCCCCGGTGGCCCTCCCGGCCCAGCATGGGCTCACCCAGCTGCTCCATGGTGTACTCGGCATAGTCGCAGAGGGTCTTGACATGGGTATTGGAGGTGCCGGTACAAATCAGGAAGTAGTCCGCCAGAGAGCTGACCCGGTCAATCTTCAGCAGCTGGATATCCATACCTTTCTTGGAATCCAGCGCCTTGGTAACTTCATAAGCGATTTCTTTCGGTGTTAGCATGCATTCGTTCCTTTCTGGGAATAACGTTTCAAATTGAATTTGCGTTCAGATACGCCAGTGCCTCCCGGGAGGCGGGGGAAACCTCGCCGCCCTGCTCCTTCAGGTGGTCCAGGGTCATTTCCAGCCCCAGCTTCAGCGCCGCCCGGAGATCGGTAAAGGCCAGGGCACGCAGCTTTTCCACCCCCGGGAAATCCCGGTTGGGCTCCATGTAATCCGCCACATAAATAATGGTTTCCAATAAATTCATATTGGCCTTGCCCGTGGTATGGGATTCAATGGCGGAGACCACAGCTTTATTTTCTCCAAAGATCCGCTCCGCAACCAGACTTCCTGTGAGAGCGTGGAGGGTTTTGGGATATTTTCTGGAAAAATCGTCTAGTATTCTACCATAGGCCCGGCACAATGTCAATTGCAGGGGGCCGTCCAGAGCCTTGGTAATGTCGTGCAGGATCCCCGCCCGGGCAGCGTCCACCTCGTCCGCTCCCCATTTTTTCGCCAGGGCCACCGCCGTATCCCGGCAGCCCAGCACATGGTTCACACGATTGGGATTCAGCAGGCGGACTACAACCGGCTCCAGCTGCGCCATAGGAAGATTCATAAACCCCGCTCCCGTGTCGTAGAGCTTTTCCTGCCGGATAAAATCATAAACCCCGGGATTCAGAAAGTCACCCCCGGCCTGAAAGGCCAGAAGTCTGCGGACTTGGGTCGAGGAAATAGGCAGCACGGGATTGTCCAGAAGGAGCACCTTTCCGCCCCGCTCTGTAAGGATTTTCGCTTCGCCTTCCAGCGCGGACGCTTCCTTCTTGTCCCCCCGGCGCAGAGCTGCCAAGGTCACAGTCCTCAGAAGCTCCGGGGCATGGCGCCATTGCCGGAATTTCAGAAACATATCCGTCCCCAGCAGCAGATAAATTTCCGCGCCGGGATACCGGGCCTGAACTGTGCGTACCGTATCACAGGTGTAGCACTCCTGCCCCTGCCGCAGCTCCAAATCAGAAACCGTAAGTTTCTCCTGTCCCCGGACTGCCAGTCTCAGCATGGCAAGCCGCTGTTCCGGTGAGGCATCGGGCATATTCTTGCCCGGGGTCTGCCAGGTGGGCATCAGCAGGAGCCTGTCAAGCCCCAGCTGTTCCGCCGCGTAGACTGCGCTCTGGATATGCCCCACATGGGGCGGATTGAAAGAACCTCCGAAAATGCCGATTTTTTTCATTTCTCTCTCCCCCTCTTATAGCTCTCGTGAAAGGAGAATGTAATTTGTCATTGCCGCGGCAGTCTGATGGCTGCCGCGCAGCAACAGTTACCGCTCCTTCTGCCGCAGCTGCTTTTCCCGATCCCGCTCAATGGCTCTTTCCACAGCCTTTTCCTTGAAGAAGGCGTTGCGCTGCTCCCGTACCAGTTTGGCGGCATGACGGCGGGCGCGGATGCCCTTGCGCACGGGGTCAGACTTGCTGACAGGAGTCTCCTTCCGCTTTGCCCGGCCGGTCATATTCCGCTCGGCCTGCTTCTTCTCGCTGAAGCGGTAGATCACGAACTTGGAGCCAACACAGGCCACGCCGTCTGCACCGGTAGCCTCACAGATGGCGTCACTGACCTCCCGGGGCGTCATGAGCGCCCCCTCCAGCACTTTTCCCTTTACCAGTTCTCTCGCGGTCAGCTGATTTTCCGCCTCCGCGATGACGGCCTCCGTAACGCCGCCCTTGCCCACCATAAGGGTGGTATCCAGCTCATTGGACTGAGCCCGCAGCTCTGCCCGCTGTTTACTGTTCAGCATAGCCTGCCTCCTTTAGTTTCTCGTAAAAAATCTTCAAAGCCTCCGCCCGGTGGGACACCTGGTTCTTCTCCTCCTGAGGGACCTCTGCCAGGGTCTTGCCGAAGGGCGGGTAATAAAAAATGGGGTCATAGCCGAAGCCGCCGTCCCCCGCCGGAGCGTGGGTCACAAAACCGTGAGCCTCGCCTCTGGCCTGGATGGTTTTTCCGTCCGGCGTCACCAGGGTGATCACGCAGACAAACTTCGCCTGCCGCTTGTCGTCCGGCACATTTTCCATATTTTTCAGCAGCAGCCGCACCCGGCCCGCATCGTCCAGGCTCTCGTCAAAGCCGTAGCGGGCGGAGTAAATACCCGGCTCGCCGTTGAGGGCATCCACCGCGATCCCGGAGTCGTCCGCCAGTGCGGGCAGACCCGTGGCCTGCATAACGGCGTTGGCCTTCAAGAAGGAATTCTCCTCAAAGGTCGTGCCGGTCTCCTCCACGTCGATATCCACGCCCAGCTCCGACTCCAGAACCAGCTGCATATCGAATTTCTCCGTGATCTGGCTGATTTCCACCAGTTTGTGCTTGTTTTTGCTTGCCAGAACTACCTTCATCTCTCTGCCTCTTTCTCCTTAAAACAACGCGTCCACAAAATCCGCCGCCACGAAGGGCATCAGGTCTTCCGCCTTTTCGCCCACGCCGATAAACTTCACGGGAATCTGTAAGCTGTCCGCCACGGCGATGACAATGCCGCCTTTGGCGGTCCCGTCCAGCTTGGTGACGGCCAGCGCCGTGACCCCGGCGATCTCTTTGAACTGTTTGGCCTGAATCAGGCCGTTCTGGCCCGTAGTGCCGTCCAGCACCAGCAGAACCTCTCGGGAAGCGCTCGGCAGCTCCCGCTCCACAATGCGGCTGATCTTGTTCAGCTCATTCATCAGATTGGTCTTATTGTGCAGCCGTCCGGCGGTGTCGATGATGATGACGTCTGCATCCCTGGTCTTTGCGGACTGGATACCGTCATAGACCACGGAAGCGGGGTCCGCGCCCTCATGCTGGCGGACGATATCCGCCCCGCTGCGCTGCGCCCAGATCTCCAGCTGATCCGCCGCGGCGGCCCGGAAGGTATCTCCCGCCACCAGCAGAACCTTCTTACCCTGGTCGCAGAGCTGCTTGGCGATCTTACCGATGGTGGTGGTTTTCCCCACACCGTTGACGCCGATGACCAGAATCACGCTGGGATGGGTAGAGAGGTTCAGCTCCGGCTCCCCCACACTGACCATACCGGTCAGGATCTCTTTCAGTGCGTCTCTGGCCTGGTTTGCCTGGGTCAGGCGTTTTTCCCGGACGGTTTTGCGCAGAGCCGCCGTGGCCCTGGTTGCCGTTTCCACGCCCAGATCCGCCAGAATCAGGCTCTCTTCCAGTTCGTCATAGAAGTCGTCATCGATCTCGGAACCGCCGGAAAACAGGTCGTTCCAGCTATCGCTGAGGGCATCCCGGGTTTTGGCCAGCCCGGCTTTGATTTTGTCAAAAAATCCCATAATTATCTCCTTTGTGGTATTCCAAAACAGCGATTCCATTGCGGCGCCGGTATGGTGACCGGCACGCAATGACCGTGCTGTTCTTCCTTATTCACCGATGCCCAGATATTCCTCCATCTGGTTCAGATCCAGCCGCAGCAGCTTGGAAACGCCCTGCTCCTGCATGGTAACGCCGTAGAGCACGTCCGCGGCTTCCATGGTGCCGCGCCGGTGGGTGATGACAATGAACTGCGTCTTTTTCAGGTTGTGCAGATAGCCGGCGAATCGGTCAACGTTCCGGTCGTCCAGAGCGGCATCAATCTCGTCCAGCAGACAGAAGGGCGTAGGCCGTACCTTCAGAATGGCAAAGTACAGCGCCGTTGCCACAAAAGCCTTTTCGCCGCCGGACAGCAGCGTAATTGTCTTGACCTGCTTTCCGGGGGGCTGCACCCGGATCTCAATGCCGCAGGTCAGCGGATTCTCCGGATCCTCCAAAATCAGCTGGCCCTTGCCGCCGCCGAACATCTCCTCAAACACCTGGCCGAAATAGTGGTTGATCTTTCCGAATTCTTCCACGAAGATGGAGGTCATTTCCTTTGTGATATCCCGGATGATGCTCTCCAGTTCCCGCTTGGATGTCAGCACATCGTCCCGCTGTTCGGCGAGGTAGCTGTACCGCTCATTGACCCGGGCATATTCATCGATGGCGCCCAGATTGGGGGTGCCCAGAGCGGCGATTTTCCGTTTCAACTCTCCAATGCGTTTGTTACCCGCGGGCACGGAATCGATCTCACCCCGGGCCTCTCCGGCGGTGCCGGGGGTCAGGCCATAGGAATCCCACAGCTTATCCACGATCTGCCGTTCCTCCATGGAGGATGTGACCTTCTTCTGCTCCAGCAGGGCGCAGGCCCGCTCCATATTGAGGATATCCTTATTCTTCTCCTGGGCATCGTGCTCGGCCCTGGTCTTGGCCGCTTCCGTATCCGCCCGGTCCATGAGCATTTTCTGCAAGGTATCATTCATTGCCCCGGCTTCGGCGTCATTGTCCTTCTGCCGCTGCTCCAGAGCCTGAATCTCTCCCGCGATGCGGTCATTTTCCTGCCGCATGGCGTCCATCAGCGCCTGCTTTTTCTCCCGGTCGCCCTCCATGGCGGACATCAGGCCCCGGAGATCTTCCATGTGGGAAAGGGCGGTGGTACGCTCGGCGTCCAGCGCCGCTTCTTTTGCCCGCAACTCGGTCATGCGGCCCGTGATGGTATCCATGGCCTGCGCCGCCTCGGACTGGCTGCCCTCCAGGCTTGCCGTCTGCTGCTTTGTCTGGCGCAGATTCTTCTCATAGACCTGGATCTTCGCCTTCTGCGCCGCCATACGTTCCGCGTCGCCCCGGTCCCGGGTCAGCAGTCCTTCCCGTTCCTTCCCGGCAGAGCCCGCCGCCTCGCAAATGGCATTGTAGAGCACCTCATACTGCTTTTCCTGCCCCTGCAGGCGAAGAACCTGATCCTCCGCCTCCCGGAGCTGATCCCGGGCAGTGCTCAGCTGGAACTCCACCTGATCAAACAGTCTCTGGGCCTCCTGCAGCGACGCCTCTTCCTGCTGCCGTTGGGCCGTCAGCTGATTTTCCTGGGCCGTCAGCTTTTCCAGCTCATTGGCCCGGGATAGAATGCCCGCGTCCTTGTTCACGGAGCCACCGGTCATGGAGCCGCCGGCGTTCATGACCTGGCCGTCCAGCGTCACGATTCGGAAACGGTTCTTAAACTGCTTTGCCATGGCGATGGCAGCGTCCAGATCCTCAGCGATTACCGTCCGGCCCAGCAGATTCTGTACAATGTTTTTATACTTGGGATCGTATTTCACCAAATCCGCCGCGATGCCCACGAAGCCCCGGCTGCGCTCCACCCCTGGCTCCTGCAAGCTCTTTCCCCAGATAGAGGATAGCGGCAGGAAGGTAGCCCGGCCGCCGCCGGTGCGCTTCAGGTAGCCGATGGCCGCTTTGCCGTCGGCCTCGCTGTCCACAACAATCTGCTGCATGGCCGCGCCCAGCGCGATCTCGATGGCCACGGCATATGCATTGTCCGTGCGGATCAGCCGGGATACGGGCCCGTGGATATTCCGCAGGCCGCCCCGCTGGGCTTCCCGCATGATCATCCGGACGGACTTCTGGTAGCTCTCATAGTCCCGCTCCATGGCCTGGAACACCCTGACCTTAGCGGAAACACCCTCCAGCTGGGCAGTGAGCTGCCGCAGCCGCTCGGCGGAAACGTCTCTGTTTTTGCGGCGGCTGTCCTGCCGCAGAGCAAAGCCGGAGATGACGTTGTTGGAAGCGGTGACCTGCTCCTGGGCATCCTTCAGCACCCTGCGGCTATCCTCCAGATTTTTCTTTGCTTCTTCCCGCCGGGCTTCGCCGGAGGAAAGGTCCTCTTCCAGCTGGGAAAGGCGCTGCCGGGTGCTCTCCCGGTTTTCTTCCAGTGCCCGCACGTCTGCCTCACAGCCGGCGATCTCCGCCTGCAGATCCGTCTCTTTGGTACGCAGCTCCAGAAACTGTTTGCTCAGGCCCTGGGCGGAAGCGGTCATTTCGGAGAGCTTCCGCTGGGAAGCGGCAATGGACTCCCGGACGTCGGCCAGATCCCTGTCGATCTGGGCCACCCGCCGCTCCGTCTGGGCGATCTGACTTTCCAGGCCTCCGGAACGGTCCTGCTGGCCCTGGATTTCCTCTTGAATGCGGCTCAAATTGGCATTGTTGTTTTCCACATTGCCCCGGAGCACCGCCATTTGCCCTTCCAGTTGCTGGTGGGTGCTCTGGAACATGGTGGTCTTTACCCGGACAGATTCCAGCGAAGCGTCCTTCTCCCGCAGAGCCGCGCCCAGCTCCTCCGCCTGACGGTAAAGTCCGTCCAGATCATCGTGCGCCTGCTGCAGCACAAAGGATGCGGACTTATAGTCCTCCTCCGCCTTTTTCGCCGCGGCGGAGAGCTTATCCAGCGTATCCAGCCATACGGCTACCTCTACGCCTTTCAGCTCTTCCTTCATTTCCAGATATTTCCGGGCCTTTTCGGACTGAACCTTCAGCGGCTCCAGCTGCAGCTCCAATTCCGAGACCTTATCGCCAATGCGAAGCAGATTGTCTTCTGTACGTTCCAGCTGGCGCTCGGTCTCCTCTTTTCTGTGGCGGTATTTGGAAATACCGGCGGCTTCCTCGAAGATTTCCCGGCGGTCGCCGCTTTTCAGAGAGAGAATTTCGTCAATACGGCCCTGACCGATGTTGGAGTAGCCCTCCCGGCCCAGGCCCGTGTCCATCAGCAGTTCATTGATGTCCTTCAGGCGGGCAGACTGGCGATTGATATAGTATTCGCCGTCGCCGGAGCGGTAATACCGCCGGGTGACCACCACCTCATCGGCATCATATGCCAATGCCCTGTCGGAGTTATCCAGCGTAAGGGTTGCCTCGGCAAAGCCCAGCTGGGGACGCTTGGCGGTACCGCCGAAGATCACGTCCTCCATCTTGGCGCCCCGGAGGGTCTTGGTGCTCTGCTCACCCATGACCCACAGGATGGCGTCGGAAATATTGGATTTTCCGGAGCCGTTGGGGCCTACAATGGCGGTGATATCATCGCCGAAGCGGATCACCGTCTTATCCGGAAAGGACTTAAAGCCCTGCAATTCCAGTGATTTTAAGTACACAGCATAACCTCATAAAAGAATGAATCAGTTTATTATACCCGCTTTCCCGGGCAAATGCAATGGCTTTTCGGCTTTTCTCCGTTTCTTTTTGCCTCGCTCTCCCCGCAATACGCTTCCTTGGCAATTGTGCCCAGTTTTTCCCGGGCGGATGGAGAAACGCGTTGGGCTTTCGTTGTGATTTCCTCCAAAGATTTTGTCCCTGATTGACATTTCTCCCGCTCTGCGATAGAATAGGACGGTTGCCGGAGTACGGAGATGCCCCGGCAGCTGATTTATCGTTTTGGGTAAACATTTCCCTTTCCGATTTTCTATTTGGCGAGAAAGGATGTATATATCTTGGATCTAACTGAAAAACTGGAGCAGGTCAGCCGGCTCTTCCGCATTGAGGACACTTACTTAGGCTACGAAACCATTCAGATGGGCAACGTCAACCACACCTACAAAGTCAATTTCCGTCTGGCGGATGGAAGCCCCAAGTCCTTCCTGATTCAGAACGTCAACACCTATGCCTTCCGGGATCCCGTGGGCCTGATGGACAACATCGACAAGGTGACGGAGCACATCCGGGCCAAGTCCCCCGGAAAAACCTGCCTGCACTTCCACCATACCGCGGACCGAAAAACCTATGTTGCCGACGGCAGCAACTTCTGGCGGATGACCAACTACATTCCCTCTGTTACTTACAACTCCGTTCGCGATCCTCAGGTTCTGCGCAACGCTGGCAAGGCTTTCGGAGAATTCCAGCGGCAGCTTTCGGATTTCGACATTCACTCTCTGAAGGAGACCATTCCGGGCTTCCACAATACCCGGCAGCGGTATGCCCACTTCCGGCAGGCCATTGCCGAGGATAAAGCCGGGCGCGTCCGGGAGGTCGGAGAAGAGATCCGGTTCCTGCTGGATCATGAAGAACTTGCCTGCACTCTGACGGATCTGAACGCCGCTGGGAAGCTGCCCCTGCGGGTCACCCACAACGACACCAAGATCAACAATGTTCTCTTCAGCGATAAGGATCACAGCGCCCTTGTGGTCATCGACCTGGACACCGTTATGCCCGGCCTCATGGGCCACGACTTCGGCGATGCCATTCGGTTCGCCGCCAACCGCTGCGAGGAGGACTGCAAGGATCCCGCAAAAGCCGGGGTGGACATGGACGTGTTCCGGGCCTTCACCGAAGGCTTCCTGGAATGCACCGGCAACACCATGACGAAGGAAGAGGCCGATACCCTGGCTGTCAGCTGCTTCTGTCTGACTGCCGAGCTGGCCACCCGCTTTCTGGGGGACTACCTGGAGGGCGACCCCTATTTCAACATTCGCTATCCCCAGCACAACTTGGCGCGCACCCGCTGCCAGATTGCTCTGGCAAAGGATATGCTGGCCCGCCGGGACGAGATGGAACAAATCGTCCGGGAATGCCTGGCAGCGCAAAAGTAAATCTTTCCATTCCGCCTGCGGCAGTCGCCGTGGGCGGAAAACTTTTTGTTGCTGATTGGTGCCGCTTGTGGTATACTAAAGAGAATCAATGTGTAATGTGTGTTTTTCTGCCTTATTAGGGAACCTCTGATTAAATCGACAAGAGCTGAGAGCGAGAGATTTTTTGGCCGGTCGAAGCATCAAAAGCAGAGGAATACTGGATGTACCCGCAAGGGGTATGCCGCATCCGTAAGCCAGCTTTCGCTGGCAACGGCTGCGCAATATTTCCTGCTTTTGATGCTGAAGAGCGGGTGAAAAAGATCCGCTCTTCAGCCGCAGACGATTTATTCAGAGGTTCCTTAGGAAAGCACCTCCAGAAAGAGGGAATCGGTTTTGTATCGAAAATTTGGAAAACGGGCGCTGGACATTCTTCTTTCCGGCTGCGGGATTGTGATTCTGTCCCCGCTGTATCTGATTTTATCCATTGCCATCAAGGCGGACGATCCCGGCCCCATTTTCTTCCGGCAGAAGCGGGTGGGCATCCACAAGACCCATTTCCAGATTCTGAAATTCCGCACCATGAAAATGTGCACGCCCCACGATGTACCAACCCATCAGCTCCAGAATCCGGAACAGTATATCACCCGGATAGGAAAGCTGCTGCGCAAGACCTCTCTGGACGAGCTGCCCCAGATTTTACAGATTTTCACCGGAAAAATGTCCATTATCGGCCCCCGGCCCGCCCTGTGGAATCAGTTTGACCTGATTGCCGAGCGGGACAAGTACGGTGCCAACGATATCCGCCCGGGCCTTACCGGCTGGGCCCAGATCAACGGCCGGGACGAACTGCCCATTGACGTCAAAGCCCGGCTGGACGGCGAATATGCCCGGAAGCTCAGCTTTGCTTTCGACTGCCGCTGCTTCTTCGGCACCATTCTGGCCGTACTGAAGCATGACGGCGTGGTGGAGGGCGGCACTGGCGCTCTTGCGGAAAAGGAGCGCAAATCATGAGGCGGGTGCTGATCACCGGCGTCCACAGCTATCTGGGGCAGAGCCTTCGGGCTTTCCTTGCCCAATGGCCGGAGGAATTTCAGGTGGAGTCCCTCAGCGTCCGGGATGGCAGCTGGAAAGAAGCCGATTTTCACGGCTTCGACGCCATCTATCACACTGCCGCCCTGGTGCATATGGAGCAGAACAAGCACGATCCTGACCAGGCGGCTCTCTATGACGAAGTGAATGGGCGTTTGCCCGTGCTTCTGGCGGAAAAGGCCAAGACGGAGGGCGTTTCCCAATTCATCTTTCTCTCCACCATGGCGGTCTATGGCCTGACCGCCCCGTATGGCAAAACCGTGTCCATTACCGCCGATACGCCCTTGCGGCCCGCGGATAACTACGGCCGCAGCAAGCTGGCGGCGGAGCAGGGACTGCAGGCCCTGGCCGGGAACGGTTTTTCCGTTGCCATCCTGCGGCCGCCCATGATCTATGGCAAGGGCTGCAAAGGCAACTTCCGTACTTTGGAGGCCATGGCCGCAAAGCTCCCCTGCTTTCCTGCTGTTCAGAATCAGCGCTCCATGCTCTATGTGGGCAACCTGAACGCGCTGGTAAAGTGTCTGCTTGAAAGCCGCGAAGGCGGTGTTTTCTGCCCGCAAAACGCTTCTTATGTCAATACAAGCGAGCTTGTCCGGGAAATCGCCCGGGCAAAGGGCAAAGAGCTTCCCCTGATTCCCGGCTTCGGCTGGGTCCTTCCCCTGCTACGGCACATGACTCCCGCGGTAGACAAGGCGTTTGGAAGCCTGTGCTATGATCCTGCCCTGAGCCAATACAAAACCGATTACTGTCTGTGGGATTTCCCCGCATCCGTGAAAGAATCCGAGGCATAAATCCGAGAGGAGCTGCATCTTTTGTGAAACCCAAAAAGGACGTGCTTTTCCTGTGTCAATTTTTCCATCCGGAATACATTTCCTCCGCGCAGCTTCCCTTTGACACCGCCAAAGCGCTGCAAAAAAGCGGGCTGACCGTAGATGTCCTCTGCGGTTATCCCCGGGAATACTATTCCGGTCCTCCCGTCCCGGATGAAGAGGTCATCGAGGGCATTTCCGTTCAGCGGCTGCACTATCTGCAGCCCAGCCGCAGCCATACTTTGGGGCGGCTGATCAACTATTTTTCCTTTACGCTGTCAGTCTTTCTCCACATGGGAAAGCTGAAGCAGTACCGCGCCGTGCTGTTCTATTCCAATCCGCCGGTGCTCCCCTGGGTGGCCTCCTGGGCCAAGAAGCGCTTCGGCTGTAAGCTGGTGTTCGTCTCTTACGATCTGTACCCGGAGCTGGCGCTGCGGACGGGGGCTTTGAAGCCCGGCAGCAGCGTTTCCCGGCTCATGAAGCACATCAACGAGGCGGTTTACCCAAAGCTGGACGCTGTTGTGGCCCTCTCCTCGGAGATGAAGGCCTTTCTGGCGGGAAACCGGACCATTGATCCGAAGAAGATCACCGTGATTCCCAACTGGTACGCCGACAACGGCGAGCCCTGCCGGGATCTGACCGGAAACCGGTTTGCCCGGGAGCTTGGGAATAAGTTTGTGGTCTCCTATTTTGGCAACATGGGTACCGTCCAGGATGTGGACACCATTCTTGACGCCATCCGGCTTCTGCGGGATGACGGGAGTATTTTCTTTCTGTTTGCCGGTCACGGCAATAAGATGGAGGCTCTGAAAAAGGCCATCTCGGAGGAGAATCTCCGCAATGCCAGGGTCCTGGATTTTCTGCACGGAAAGGACTATCGGGACGCCTTGCAAATCAGCAGCGCCGCTCTGATCTCCCTGGAAGCAGGCACCACAGGCCTTTGCGTTCCCAGCAAAACCTACAGCTACATGATGGAGGGCATTCCGCTGATTGCCATTATGGACGACAGCGATATTGTGTCCGATATCCGCAGCGGCGCGGGTGTAAGCCTGAAGAACGGGGAATCTCAGCGTCTGGCCGCGTTGATCCGCGGCATGGCGGCGGACCCCCAAGGCCGGGAGGCCATGTCCCGAAAGTGCCGGGAGCTGTATCTCGGCCATTACACACCGGAGATTTGCACAGGGCAATATGTAAGCCTCTTCCGGCAGCTGCTGGGCAGGGAGGAAACATGAAATATCTCTTCATCAACTCCGTGGCAGGCTACGGCAGTACGGGAAAAATCGTTCTCTCCGCCTGCCGTGGGCTGGAACAGCAGGGGCATACCTGCCGCATCGCCTACGGGCGGCGCTGCACGGACAATTCCGTCCCCACCATGGCCATCGGAAATGTCTGGGATTACCGTCTCCACGCCCTGCGGCATCGCGTCTTTGGCACCGGAGGCTTCGGTTCCAAAACCGCCACCATCCAGTTTCTCCGCCGGGTACGAGACTACGACCCGGACGTGATCTGGCTGCACAACCTTCATGGCTACTACATCCATGTAGGGCTGCTGTTCGACTATCTGCGCACCTGCGGGAAAAAAATTATCTGGACCCTCCACGACTGCTGGGCTTTTACGGGCAACTGTCCCTATTTTACCATAGCAGGCTGCGACAAGTGGAAGCGCTGCTGCAGCGGCTGCCCCCAGAAGGGCAGCTATCCCAAGGCCCTTCTGGACGCTACGGAAAAAAATTACCTCCGCAAAAAAGAGCTTTTCACCGGGATTCCCGATCTGACCCTGGAGGTACCCTCCCAATGGCTGGCCGATCTTGTCCGGGAAAGTTTTCTGAAGGATTATCCCATCCGGGTGGTCCCCAATCAGGTGGATTCCTCGGTCTTTAAGCCCACTTCCGGCGACTTTCGGAAACTCTGGAATCTGGAGGATGCCTTTCTTGTGCTGGGCGTTGCCAACGTATGGGAACCCCGAAAGGGTCTGGCAGATTTTATTCAATTGGCGACCCTTCTGCCTGCCCCCTGCCGCATTGTGCTGATCGGACTTTCCTCGGCGCAGATGCAGGGGCTGCCTGCCAATATTCTGGGGCTTCCCCGCACCGGCAGTGCCCGGGAGTTGGCCGAAATATATACGACCGCCGATGTGTACGTCTGCCCCAGTCTGGAGGAGACTTTCGGCATGACCGTTCTGGAGGCCGCCAGCTGCGGCACCACACCTGTCGTCTACGAAAATACCGCCTGTCAGGAGGTAGCCGCCGCCCATGGCGGCATCAGCGTCCCCCCGGGTGCGGAACACCTGGCCAAAGCCATTCTTGAAATTCTGGAACGCAAACAGGAGGAAGCATGATCGATCGTTACCCATTCCCCGAAAAGACGGTTTACAAAGTCCTGCTTGCCGCCTATCTGTTTCTGATTTTGTATTTCACCCGGGTCAGTCAGGTCTCCCATTATCTGATCGGGTTTTACAGGGCACAGTTCGTCTCTCTGCTGCTGACCGCCGGGGCGGCGCTGTTCTTCCTGATTTACAGGCGAAAAGACTTCAAGCGCATCGTCCTCAACTACCGGGTGGCACTGGCGCTTCTGTTCGCCGCCGCCATTCTGATTCCCATGGTTTGCAAGCGGGATTGGCAGATGATGTATTTCAGCATTCTGTTCAGCATCCTCATTGGGGTATTCCTCTCTTATTTTGTCACCTGCTGCCAGGCGGCGAAATCTTACACACTGATCCTTACCGCACTGGCTGCCTATTCTCTGCTGACCTTTTTCCTGCTGCGTCCCCTGGCGGACCGGGGGATCCTTCCGCTTCCCGTTTTTGTCAACGACTACGGCGGAGAATTCTACAATTTTCTCTTTGCCTTTGTCCCTAAAACTCTGGTGCGGGAACGGAATTTCGGCATTTTTCGGGAGCCGGGCGTATATCAGTTCTTCCTGGTTCTGGCCCTGTATCTGAGCTTTTATCATGTCGATTGGGAGAAGCATTGGCATATGTGGCTCTGCACCGGGATCCTTTGTGTGACGATTCTCAGCACCTTCTCCACCGGCGCCGTTCTGGCCATGGGACTGCTGCTGATCACTGTGTATTTTGAGCGAAAGCTCTACCGGGAAAAGCCGGGCAGGATTTTTACCATCGCCGCCCTCGTCCTGATCGCGGCAGCGCTGGGCTATCTCGTCATTTGCAAACCGCCGCTGTACACAACACTTGTGTATATGTTCCGGAAGGTCACCCCGGGCAACCCTTCCTTTGACGACCGGTTTGAGAGCATTCGGGTAAATCTGCACTTGCTGTCCTTTAATCCCAAGGTAGGCCGGAACGTCTCCTATATTCTGGAGATCATTCAGGACAACACCAGTTCCACCACCATTCTCTTTGCCATTCTGGGCGTTATCAGCGGCTGGCTCCATGTTATCGCCTGGGCCTGTCTGGTCTTCCGGGGCAAAGGACATGTTGTTTCCAAGCTGGTCTGCCTGCTGGCTTTGGCCATCACCTTCAATACGCAGAATCTGATCTCCGAACCCTACCTGTGGGTTTTCCCCATCATGGCGCTGGTCGAATGCGTTGGGGAGCTTCCCGCCCGGATCGCATTCAAAAAGAAAACCGCTTGAAGAAAGCCGGAGGGCGTTATGCACGTTATCTATGCCGTAACCACCTGTTCTGAACGGGCTTATCGGGCACTGTTTGCGGATACCCCGCAGAAGCCCGCCTTTCAGTCTCAAAAATACCACCGGCTGCTGATTGAGGGTCTGGCCGCCCACACAAAAGTGGACGTCGTAGCCTCGCTGCCCCTGAACCGCAGCCTGATGACGGAAAATAAGGTCTCTCTCCCCTCCGAGCAGGAGGGCGGCGCTGCCTATCACTATGTCACCGCCTACCGGAACCCCCTTCGAAAAATTCTCTCCGGCGCATGGCAGGTCTATACCATGGTCTCTGCCCTGGCGCAGCCGGACAGCGTAGTCTTTGTGGACTGCCTGAACTGCACCACCGCCTTTTTGGCCCAGCTGGCGGCCCGGAAAAAGGGCTGCCGCTGCGTGGGCATCATTACGGACCTTCCGGATATGCTGGACTACAACCGGCTCTACCGGCATCTGACAAACAAGGTCATTGCCCGGTGCACGGACTATGTTCTGCTGACCGAGCAGATGAACAGCCGGGTCAATCCCGACGGCAAACCCCATGTGATTCTGGAGGGCCACGCGGATATTGCCATGGCCAAAGAACACCCCTCCCTTTCCCGGAAACGCAGCCCCCGCGCCTGCCTGTACGCCGGAAGCGTCCAGAAAATCTACGGGCTGGAAACGTTGGTGCAGGGCTTCCGGCTGGCAGATCTGCCGGACACCCAGCTGCTGATCTATGGACCGGGGGACTATGTAGAAGAGCTGAAGCGCATTGATGACCCACGGATCGTCTACGGCGGTATGCTGCTCAGCAGCGAAATCGTGGGGAAGGAAATGGAGGCCGCTCTTCTGGTGAACCCCCGGCCAACAGACGCGGAATACGTCAAATATTCCTTTCCTTCCAAAACCATGGAATATATGGCTTCCGGCACCCCCGTGCTGACGACCAATCTGCCCGGTATGCCCCGGGAATATCTTCCCTATGTGAACCTCATTGAAGAGGAAACCCCTCAGGGCATCGCCAACGCTCTGAAAAAAGTGCTGGCGCAGTCCGATGAAGCTCTGATGGAGCAGGGGCTCAGGGCAAGACGCTTCGTTCTGGAACAGCGAAACAACCTGGTTCAGGCGAAGAAAATACTCACCATGCTGGAATCCACCGAAAGGATCTGAGACCATGCGGCTTTTGTGGCTTTGCAATTTGATACCCGGCACCATCCAGCAGGCCATTACCGGCACCGCTGGAAACGGCCTGTGGATTGACCACACGCTGGAAGACCTGCACGGTATGCCGGAAACGAATCTGCGCGTCCTGTGCCGGGGGCAGAAGGCTGCCGAGGGCACTGCCGATGACCGGCTGAGCTACCGTGTCTTTGAGGAACCGGTAATGTACCGGTATGAGCTTTCTCTGGAGCCGCTGTTCCGGCAGGAGCTTCGGCAGTTTAAGCCGGATATAATCCACATCTGGGGCACGGAATACAGCCACACCCTGGCAATGCTGCGGGCCTGTCGGGAGGAAGGACTGCTGGACCGGACCATTGTGGGCATTCAGGGTCTGTGCGGCATCTGCGGAAAGCACTACGGCGAGGGTCTGCCGAAGGCAGCCCTCCGTGGCTCCAGCCTGCGGGATCTGCTGCGGCTGGACAATGTGCCCATGCAGCGCAGGCACTACCTGCAGCGGGGGCAAATGGAGGCAGCCGCCCTCGCCATGACAAAGCATGTTTTGGGCCGCACCCACTGGGATGAGGCCGCCTGCAAAATGCTGGCCCCCCAGGCAAAGTACCACTTCTGCGGCGAAACTCTGCGGCAGAGCTTCTATTCCGGCACCTGGGAATACAATGCCTGCCGGAAGCACAGCATCTTCGCCTCCGGTCCGGACACCCCCATCAAGGGCTTCCACCATCTTCTGGAAGCTCTTGTCCTGGTTCTGAAGCAGTACCCGGACGCCTGCGTCACCGTTCCCGGGCCGGATATCTTCCGGTCTTCCGGCAGAGCGCGGCTTCTGGAACAGACCTATCATCAGTACCTGCGCCGCTATGCCGCCCGGTACGGCCTGACAGATCATGTCCGCTTTCTGAACCGTCTGGACGCGGAGCAGATGAAGCAGGCCTTTTTAAGCGCCAACGTCTTCGTGCTGCCCTCCGTCATGGAGAACTCCCCCAATATTCTGGGCGAGGCCATGCTTCTGGGGCTTCCCTGCATCGCCGCGGACGTAGGCGGCGTGTCCTCCATGCTGCACGCCCCTGAGGAGGGCCTGCTCTACCAGTCCTCCGCCCCTTATGTGCTGGCGCAGGATATCTGCCGGGTCTTTGCCATGGAAGCGGACGCCTCCAATATGGGCGCCGCCGCCCGGCGCAGAGCGCTGCTCACCCACGATCCGAAGCAAAACCTGGACACCCTTCTGGACATCTACCGCAGCCTTTCCCAGGCTGACGAACCCTAACAGGATCTCATTTCATGAAAAAACGAACCCGTGTCGGCTTTTTGAATATTTTGAGCACCTGCCTGCTCTACGGCATTTCCATCATCACAGCCCCCCTGTTCTCCCGGCTTTTGGGCACAGGCGGCTACGGAAACGTGTCCAATTACAATGTCTGGGTCAGCATTCTCTCCATCGCTGCCACTCTGCAGACCCAGGCCACATTGGCAAACGCCATGATGGAGTACCCGGAAAGCCTGCAGGACAAATACCAATCCAGCGTGCTGAGCCTGTCCTTTCTGGCCTTTGCCGTTGTCTCCGCTCTGATTCTGCTGTTTCTGAATCCTATCAGCCACGCCCTGAATCTTTCCAAATTCTTTATTCTTCTGGTGCTTTTCCAGTCCATCGGAACCTACGGCGTGAACTTCATGAACCGGAAGCTTACCTACGAGATGAAGGCCGGCCGGAATATGCTTCTGTCCCTGGGCACAACCCTGGCAACCCTGGGGCTTTCCCTGCTGTTTGTACTGATGCTTCCCCAGGAGCTGCGGTATTACGGGCGGATTGTAGCCATCGCGGCGGTCTATGGTCTTCTTGGCCTGGGACTGTGCGTCTTCATCTGGGCCAAGGGCAGAACCTTTTACAACCGGGAATTCTGGCGCTTCTGCATTCCGCTGGCCATTCCCTATGTGTTCTATAACCTTGCGGATCTGCTGCTGGGCCACTGCGATGTGATCATGCTCCGGCAGATGATTGGAGACAGTGTCAGCGGCATCTATTCCATGGCTTTCCAGCTGGGGACTGTGCTCTACACCATTTTCACCGCTCTGAATAACACATGGGTACCCTTCTTCTATGAGGACACCAAACAGGGAAACGGAGATGCCGTCCGGAGCAGCGCCAAAAATTATCTGGAGCTGTTCACCGTCCTCTCCGCCGGATTCATCCTGCTGGGCACAGAGGTCTACCATCTCTTCGCCGACCGGAGTTTCTGGGGCTCCACCAATTTGGTCCCTTTGTTCGCTCTGAGCCACTATCTGAATTTTCTGTGCACCTTTCCCATTACCTATGAGCAATACCATAAGCAGGTGAAAATGGTAGCCGCGGCCACCATCGTCTCCTCTTCCATCAATATTCTGCTGAATTACCTGCTGATCCCGCCCTTGGGAATGCTGGGCGCGGCTCTGGCGACGGTTCTGTCCCACGGACTGCAATTCGCCGCCCACTACATCGCCACCCGGTTCTTCCTGGGGAAAGGGGACTACCCCTTCGGCATCACATTATGCGGGAAGTACGCCCTGTACTTTGGGGTGGTGCTTCTGCTCGTATACCTGCTGCCCAACGCCTGGCTGATCCGCTGGGGGCTGGGTGCGGTCATCGGCATCTGGGAGCTGCTGCGCATCCGCAAGCGCAAGGCTTTGATATAGGGAGGAATTCTTTTGACCGGAAAAAAAGTGCTTTTTGTTGCCACGGTGGTCAAGACCCACATTGTACAATTTCATATTCCCTATCTCAAAATGCTGCACGATGCCGGCTGGGAGACTGCCGTCGCCGCCAAAAACGACTACGATGATCCCAAGGACTGCGTTATCTCCTATTGCGACCACTATTTTCCTGTCTCCTTCGGCCGCTCTCCCTTCACCCGGGACAACCTCCGGGCCTATCGGGAGTTGAAGCGCATTATCAATACCGGGGGCTTTGACATGATCCACTGCCATACCCCAGTCGCCGCTTTTCTCACCCGTCTTGCCGCCCGGGGCGCCCGGAAAAAGGGCTGCAAAGTGCTCTACACCGCCCACGGCTACCACTTCTACAAGGGTGCGCCCCTTCTGAACTGGCTGCTGTTCTTCCCGGCGGAGTGGTTCGCCTCCTTCTTCACAGATGTGCTCATCACCATCAACCGGGAAGACTACGAATTCTCCAAGAAGCACTTCCACGCCAGGCGCCTGGAATACGTCCGGGGCGTTGGCGTCCGGCTGGAGCGCTTCCAGAACCATTCCGGAGAACGGGACGCCGTGCGTACCTCCCTGGGGCTTCAGGAGGATGACTTTGTCCTGCTGTCCGTTGCGGAAATGACAAAAAACAAGAATCACCGCATGATGCTGGAGGCCCTTGCCCGGATCCCGGACCAAAAGGTACATCTGCTCTGCGCCGGACGGGGACAGGAGCTGGAGAACAACAATGCCCTCTGTCAGAAACTGAGCCTTGAAGACCGGGTGCACTTTCTGGGCTACCGGTCCGATGTTCCCATGCTGTACGCCGCAGCGGATGCCTTTCTCTTTATCTCCTTCCGGGAGGGCCTGAGCCTGTCTCTGATGGAAGCCATGTCCAGTGGCCTGCCCAGCATCGTCAGCCCCATCCGTGGAAACGTGGACCTGATTTCTGATGGAAAGGAGGGCATCTATGCCCGGCTGGATCCCCAGTCCGTGGCTGATGCCATTGCTGCCCTGAGATCAAATCCGACTCTCCGCGCCCAATTGGGTGCCGCCGCCAAAGAAAAAGTCCAGGCCTTCAGCCTGGACACCATCGAAAAGCGGATGGAAGAGATTTATCGGTCTGTTTCTGAATAGCAGCATATGTGACCAACACATTAATACTACTGTCACTCCCTCGGTCCCTTGGCTGCCTGATTCGTTGAGGTAGTCTCGGACTGCGGCACGTATGAATTTTGAGGAATACTGCCGATTCTTTGTGTGCTGAAATCCTTCCGGCTCAAATGTTTCAAAACAGATAATGCAAGGAAAGATTTCCTATGGCGGACAGATGGAAGTGTGGTGTCCGTGTGTGGAAATCGGACTGCGAAAATTTACTGGAATGCGGTGCTTAACGAATAAAGGACAAGCCCGGCAAGGTTTTGATGCTTGCCGGGCTGTGTCTTTGTGCGAGGGACATGGAGAGAAAGCGGCATCGACCCAGAGTACAAGGAAATTTTCAAAAAGGGTATTGACACTGACGTTGCGTAATGGTTTATACTAACCATACCACGAAAGGAGATGCGGTCAGTGTGGACAGTGAATAAGGTAAGCAAACGCACGGGGGTCAGCATTCGCACCCTGCAATATTATGACAAGATCGGACTGCTGCACCCGGTGGAGTATACGCAGGCAGGATACCGGCTGTATGACGAAAAGGGACTGGAACGCCTGCAGCAGATCCTGCTCTTCCGAGAGCTGGCGTTTTCGCTCAAGAAAATCGAGGCGATCCTGCAAAGTCCGGACTTTGACAGGGAAAAAGCACTGGACCAGCAGATAGAAATGCTTACCATGAAGAAAGAGCATCTGGAAAACCTGATCACCTTTGCCCGTGGATTAAAACAGGTTGGAGGAAATACCATGGATTTTTCAGTATTTGACACCCAGAAAATGGAGCGGTATGCTGCAGAGGCAAAGAAGCAGTGGCAGAACACCAGCGCCTATCAGGCGTTTGCGGAAAAGAGCAAGGGCCGCAACAAAGAAGCGGAGGAAGCTCTTGGTAGAGGCTTGATGATGTTATTCGAGGATTTCGGCAGATGCAAGGATGTGGACCCGGCATCGTCCGATGCCCAGGCACTTGTGAAGCGGCTGCAGGGGTACATTACGGAAAACTATTATCCCTGCACGAAAGAAATCCTGAATTCCCTTGGGAAAATGTATGCCGCTGGAGGAGAGTTTACCGAAAACATTGACAAGGCAGGCGGCGAAGGCACGACGGCGTTTGCCCAGCGGGCGATTGCCATTTATTGCAGGTGAGCGCGGGGAGCGGCTTGTGAAGAAAGTTACGAAGAAAAGTGGGGCTGTTAAATAACCCCAAAAGGAAATCGCAGACTCTTTCCCGAAATGGAAAGGGTCTGCTTTTTCTTACCCATCAAGGCTGTGGATAACTTTTCTGCAAAAAATGAGTACACCAACCACAGCCGGAGAAAAATGGCGTTTCTTCGGCAGTTTTTGGGGGCTATTCATCCAGCAGCCTTGGCCGGATTGGCCTTTGCTAATTTGCTCAAATGGTACTTGTGCAGGTTAAAACCGCAGCTTATCAGGGCAATCTCCAAAATTGCCTTGTTTATGCCCCTTCTTCGGAACCGCTCGTATCCTCGGTTTGCCTTTATTTCGCCATAAGTCCCTTCGGATTGTATGGAACGGTTCATACGGAGCAACGCGCCATGAATACTGTTCAGATTGTCCAGAACCTCCTTGTGAATGGACGTCAGTTCATAGTTCAGCCGAATGATCCGGTCAAATCTGCTTTTGTGACATTTAGATCGATGTGGGCAGCCGCTGCAATCCTCGCACTGGTGAAGCTCTACGGTTCTTCCATATTGGTTGCCCTTTACCGGTTCTGTCCGTAGGAAAAGAAATTCTTTGCCGTTTGGACAAACCAGTCGTCCGGCTTCATTTACTCGGAAATTCACAGCACGATATGGATCGTCACGATATTTCTTGTCCTTGGTTTCCTCGTACATAGGGAACTTCATGTTTTTTTCCGTTCCATGCTCTTGGCAGTACAAAGTATTTTTCAGATCAATATGGGACACCACTTCATTGAAAGTATATACCGAATCATTTATTTCAATAATTCTTTCCATATCCACTTGTGATTTCAGTTGGATTGGTGTATAATTCACTTCTGTAGTTTCCATTTTGGGTGATACTTTAATGATACTACAAAACGGCTGCAACCTCAACTGGCTGCAGCCGTTTCTTAATACTTTTTGTAGCCAGCGCCAGGTGGCACTGGCTACTGTGCTGATAGGGAGAGTTTTCTAACAGCCCCTGAAATCATTATTTTCCCAGGTGCCAGATGTCCCGGTCGTATTCCGCTATGGTGCGGTCGGAGGAGAACAGGCCAGCCTTGGCGATGTTTACCAGGCACCGTCTGCTCCAATCCAGAGGGTTGGCGGCATAGTCTGCCAGCGCCTGCCCCTTGCGTACCACATAGGCACTGAAATCCGGCAGAGTCTGGAACCAGTCCTTGTTCTTCAGTTCCGTCTGCAGGCGGCTCAGCAGCTCAGAAGAGCCGGCGGCGGTCATTTCGGGGCCGGTGAGGAAGTCGATGGCCCGGCGCAGGTTGGGGTCGCCCTCGTACCATTCGGAGGCCTTGTAGTCCCCGGCGGCGTAGCGGCGGATCACCTGATTGGAGGTCTGACCGAAGATATAGATATTTTCGTTTCCGACCTGCTGGCTGATCTCCACATTGGCGCCGTCCATAGTACCTAAGGTAAGCGCGCCATTGAGCATGAATTTCATGTTGCCGGTGCCGGAGGCCTCCTTGGAAGCAAGGCTGATCTGCTCGGACAGGTCACAGGCGGGAATCATCTTCTCGGCAGCGGTGACGTTGTAGTTTTCCACGAACACGATCTGGAGCCACGGGGATACCACAGGATCTGCGGCAATGACCTTGGACAGGGTCAGCAGTGCGTGGATGATGTCCTTGGCGATGATGTAGGCAGGGGCTGCCTTGGCACCGAAGATGGATACCAGGGGCACCGGGGGCAGGTGTCCGGCCTTGATCTCGAAGTACTGGTGGATGAGGTACAGCAGGTTCAGCTGCTGCCGCTTGTACTCATGCAGCCGCTTGGACTGGATGTCGAACATGGCGTCCGGGTTCACGGTGATGCCCTGCTCCTGCTTCAGCCACCGGCACAGCTCCCGCTTGTTCTCCTTTTTGATGGCGGCCAGCTGTTCCAGCACGGAGGTATTATTCTCATAGGCCAAAAGCTTTGTAAGCTGGGTGGCGTCCTTATGGAAGCCGGTGCCGATGAGGGTCTCGATCTGGCCGGTCAGCAGGGGATTGCACTTCATAAGCCACCGGCGGAAGGTAATGCCGTTGGTCTTGTTGTTGAACTTCTCAGGATACAGCTTGTAGAAACCATTCAGCTCGGAATCCTTCAAAATCTGGGTGTGCAAGGCGGCGACACCGTTGGTGGAGTGGGTGAAGTGAATGTCCATGTGGGCCATGTGCACCTTGCCGTCCTTGTCGATGATGGCAAGACTCTTGTCCTTGGTGCGCTTTGCAACCACTGCGTCCAGCTTTTCGATAATGGGCATCAGCTGGGGCACGACGACTTCCAGATAGGCCCGGGGCCACGTTTCCAGGGCCTCCGCCAGAATGGTGTGATTGGTATAGGCGCAGGTTTTGGTGACGATTTCCACGGCTTCCTCAAAGGCGATGCCTTTTTCGCCCAGCAGGCGGATCAATTCGGGAATCACCATGCTGGGGTGGGTGTCGTTGATCTGGATGGCAGCGTAGTCCGCCAGGTTGTGATAGTCGCAGCCCCGGGCGGCGCACTCCGCCAGAATCAGCTGGGCACCGGCGGAGACCATCAGGTACTGCTGATAAATCCGCAGCTGACGGCCTGCCTCGTCGGAGTCATCGGGGTACAGGAACAGGGTCAGGTTTTTGTCGATGGCAGTCTTGTCGAAGGAAATGCCCTCCCGGACGATGCTTTCATCCACGGTGTCGATATCGAACAGGTTCAGGGTGTTGGTGCGGCCCTCATAGCCCGTCACCGCCAGCTTGTAAAGCCTTGCGGTGAATTTCTTCCCGCCCAGCTTGACAGGGTAGGTGATGTCTGTCTTTTCCGCCCAACTGTTTTCTGTCAGCCAGGGGTCGGGCAGCTCCTTTTGCACGCCGCTGGACAGAGACTGGTGGAACAGGCCGAAATGATACCGCAGGCCAATACCGTCACCCGGCAGATTCAGGGTAGCCAGGGAATCCAGGAAGCAGGCCGCCAGACGGCCCAGACCGCCGTTGCCAAGAGAAGGCTCCGGTTCCACCTCTTCAATGTCGGAAAGCTTCTTTCCGGCGGACTGCAAGGCAGAGCGTACTTCGTCATACAGCCCAAGATTGATCAGGTTATTAGACAGCAGCTTACCGATGAGAAATTCCGCGCTGATATAATACAGCTTCCGGCCCTGTACCGGGCGGATCTGCTGGGCGGACTTCTCGTTTACCAGCTTCAGAAGGGAAAGATACAGCTCGCCGTTGGTGCATTCACCAAGGGGTTTTCCTGTCAATGCGGTGAGCGTGTCTGTCATAGTCATGAAAAGGTTCCTCCTTTTTTATCTGTATACCCATACTATACCACGAATATTCTATAATATCTTGTACTTAACAATCAATTTATGATACAATACTAGCATAGGAGCGTGATTCTATGTCAGATACAGCGTCATTGCAGGAGAATAAGCGCCACGGCGAAAAGTGGTTCCCCTTTGACATTTATCCCTGCACCATCCCAAAGGATTTCCCGCAGGTGGCTTTGCATTGGCAAAACAGTGTGGAACTGGTTTTTGTCAAGAAGGGAATGGGTACCGTTCAGGTAGGATTGGAGTCGATGACGGCCATGGCGGGGGATATCTTTGTGTTTGCCCCCGGTGTTCTTCATGGACTGGGGCAGATTCCCGGAGAGACTATGGAATATGAAAACATTATTTATGAGGTGGATCTGCTGGGCGGTTCCGGCGATTTGTGCTATCGGAGGTATTTGCTGCCTCTGCAAAGCGGACGGCTTTCTCTGCCGCACCGGCTGACCCGGGGCCACCCCTGCTATTGTACGGTTTTGGAATGCCTGTGCCGGCTGGAAACGGTGAACCGGGACCGGGTACTGGGGTATGAGCTGCAAATCAAGGGATTGCTGCTGTGCCTGCTGTCGGTGCTGGTTGCTCAAAGCGATGGCCTGCCCCCCAGCGAAAATGCGGATACCCGACGTCTAAAAACGGTGCTGCAATATGTGACCGCCCATTTTGCAGACAATTTGCCCGTGGCGGAAGTTGCCGCTGTCTGCCAGTGCAGTCCCAGTCATTTTATGCGCTGGTTTAAGCAGATGACCGGGCAGCGCTTCACGGAGTACCTGAACATTTACCGTTTGAACGCTGCGGCAGAAGCACTGCGAACTACCGATGATACCGTGCTGACTGTGGCGGAACGGTGCGGATTTAAGAATCTGTCCTATTTCAACCGGGCGTTCAAGGCCAGCTTTGGGCTGACACCAAGAGAGTATCGGCTCAGGTAGAGATGATACACCACAATATGTTCATTCCTGGAGATTCCAGAGTACTCAAGCAAATTAGATGGGGTCGGTTGGAACATCTGGCAACAACAGAGGATGAAACAAAGATATCATAAGGCAGAATTATCATAATCGCATTACAAGTCTATACAGAAAAGTCCTTTTGCTTCCCGTTTGAAGTCAAGAAGGGCTTTTCTTGAAAATACCGGGGCGCACAAAGTTTTCATTAATAGCTATTTTCAATTATCTACTGTTTTATTTTCAAACTGACTGTTATCCGATCATTATTGATAACTCTGCATCCCCCGCATTGATCTCTCAAATAAAGTGTCTATGAATGACTTATCGTGCAATGTGCGGCTCTAAGGTGCTTTTCCTTATAAAGAAGCCCGCTGGTATTGAAGAACTTTTTTAGTGGAAGGCCGCTTTTTTGATGCCACTGCCGGAGTTCCGCTTCGGTTGGGTTTTGCTCCTTGATGTGGCGGGGTGCGTATGGAATTCCTTTGGCGTCAAGCCATTTCTGGGCCTTTTGGCAGGTGGTGCATTTGGGGTAGCAAAGAAAGATCATGGTGGGAGTCCTCCTGTAGTTGGGTATTTGCGTGTTTCGCCGTTGGAAGTCTTATACGCCATTGCTGCATGGAAAACAATGGGGTTCGCAGCGATACTGCGTTTATCTACATTTCTGCCGCAGCAAAACCGTTTCGCAGACCCGGTTGGCAATCAGTTCCCGGTCACGGGCGGGGTAGTATTCCAACAGCGGCTCCACCATTTGCGCAAGCTGTTCCCGGGTAAAAGATGGAATTTCCAGCTGTTTTCCGTACAGATTTTCCATAGTGTGGACCTGTCGGTTAAAGGTGGTTTGAAAGGGTCGTGCTTTTGCCTGAGGAATCAGGGATTTTGGGACGATTTCAAAGGGACTGTACATCACATTGGAAAGCAGCCCTGCGCCCTGGTCAAAGATGGGGCAGTAGTCAAAGGCGCCATCCCTGGCGAGAACCGCAATATTGTTCAGGTGGCGGTCGTCATTGAGGACAAGGCCATCGATTTCAAACAGCAGCGTCAGGTACTGGGGGAACAGGGAAAGTCCTGTGATGCTTGCCGTTTCCTCTGCCAGATAGGCCATTCGCTTTTTGTCACTGGTCAGCCGGTTCAGCGTTTCGGAGAGGGGCTTTCCTGTGTATTGCAGGAATAGATGGGCCAGCGTTATGATCGACTCACCATCTCGCAGAAAATTCCGGCTGCTGCAGCCGGTTCGCTCCCGACCATGCACTCGTATACGCTCCATTCGGTAGCGTACAAAGGTGAAGGGAAAGGCCGCTTCCATGTTGCTGTACTCCAATAATTGAGAGGTAAAGACCTCCGCCAGTGCCTCGTAGCCAAATTGGTCCAGCTTGTACCAGATGTTGCCGTCCTGCCATTTTTCCTGATTGCCTTTGGAGGAGGTTTCTGCGATTTTTTGATCGGATACCAAGTGTACGGTCATTTTATTTCCTCCACGGTAAGCCAAAGATCATCCCCTGCCATGCGCCCCTGGGTTTTGCAAATGATTTCCAACGGCTCATAGCTGTCCACTCCAATTGCTTCCAGATACTCCTGTAGCCCGGCTCTGGTTTTCGGAATGCAGCGATCTTCCAGAAAGCGCCGGCAATCCGCCCAACTGGGATTTGGATTGTTTCCAAAGGGAAGTTTCAGGTAATCCGTGGCGAGATTTTCAACGCATACCGTTTTCTCGGTTTCGTCAGCGGCAATCCGGGCGCAGAGGGCATCCCCGGAATAGCAGGAGAGCAGTAACGTTTTGTGCTCAGCGTGGCGGCTGGCTTCCAGAAATTCCGCAAGGGACAGCTTTCTGGTAATGACGATGGAAGCACCGTCGAAGCGCAGCTCCACCTGCCGCTGTTTCGGAGTCAGCCCCATTTCCTTGATCCAGGTGGAGGGTAAGGCAATCTTATAGTTTGTCGCATTGCCCCCGGCTGTGCCGCCGGAGGTGCCGATGATCAGATTTGCGGTACGTGTTTCCATGGGACATCACCTCAAGAATAGTATATACTATTCGTTACGAATAATCAATATGCTTCTTTAGAATAAGGGAATTGTATTCGAGATGTCAGGGGAACAGCAGCCTCAAATAGGCCAAAACGACGAATACGATCCGGACTCTATGATTATGATTATTTGTCTGATATAATAGCGCTAAGCAAAAATATGAAAACTTGGTTATAGGATAAAGGAGCTGAGATGCAGATGGAGTGGTCAGACGGAAAGAAACGCTGCTGTTGGGCAAACCCCAAAAATGAACGGTACATCCGTTACCATGATGAAGAATGGGGCGTTCCTGTTTACGATGATGGGAAGCTGTTTGAAATGCTGGTGCTGGAATGCTTTCAGGCCGGGCTGTCCTGGGAGTGTGTTCTGAACAAGCGGGAGGCGTTTCGGGCAGCCTTCGATGGATTTGATTTGGAGGCGGTCTGCGCATACGGGAAGGACAAGCTGGAAGCTCTGGTCCGTGACCCCGGAATCATCCGGAATCGGCTGAAAATACAGGCGGCCGTCACCAATGCTCGGATGTTTCGTGAAATACAGGGGGAATATGGCAGTTTTTCCGGGTACCTCTGGCACTGGACTGCCGGAAAAGTGGTCTACGAAAGTGGGCTGACACATTCGGAGCTTTCGGACCGCATCTCAAAGGATCTAAAGAAACGGGGCATGAAGTTCGTTGGGACGACGGTGATCTACGCATATTTGCAGGCAGTCGGCGTGATCTATTCTCACGATGGGGGCTGCTTTTTGGAACACAAGACGGTGGTATAGAGAGGTGCATGGAAATAAATGGGCGGCTGCATTCAGCATGTAGAAATACGCACCGCGCCTTGCCGTCGACGTCCGATTTCGGGCAACGGAATACCCCATGCGGATGATACGCCAGAGCCTTGGATAGATTGGAAATCTTGACATCTGCCGGAGATGGTCTGTCATCAAAACTGGCGGGCCCATCAATGCAAGAAGACGAGCTTTTGAAACTGGCAGGGCGTTTTGGATCTGCTCATTTTGAGATGGCATAATTTGGCGAAGAATGAGAAGCAATTCGGAACTTGAGGAGGAAGCAAGAATGCTCAACAACAAAGAGTTCGACCTTTGGGCGGACGGTTATAACAAAACTGTCGGCATTTCTGATGAGGAAAACACATACCCTTTTGCCGGGTATAAAAAGACACTTGGGTTTGTTTTTCAGACCATCATGGAAGCCCCCAATGCCGTTGTGCTGGATATTGGATTCGGAACGGGCACATTAACAACAAAACTATACGAGCGAGGCTGCACCGTTTATGGGCAGGATTTTTCATCAAGAATGATTGCGTTGGCATCTGAGAAAATGCCAGATGCGCATTTATATCAGGGAGACTTTTCAAAAGAGCTTGTCGAACCGTTGCGGAACGTTCGCTATGATTATATTGTTGCGACGTATTCTCTGCATCATTTGACGGATGCGCAAAAGAGCGGCTTCCTGTCAGACTTGCGTAACTGCTTAAAGGAAAACGGGAAAATTATTATTGGTGATGTAGCCTTTGAAACACGAAAGGATTTAGAACAGTGTAAATTGAAAACAGGGGACACATGGGATGAGGATGAAATCTACTTTGTCGTGGAGGAACTGAGGAAAGATTTTCCGGGTCTTTCCTTTGCGCAAATGTCCGATTGCGCGGGTGTCCTGATTTTGGACTGATAACTTCTAAATGAATCAAATAAATCAAGGTTTGTTAATTTACATATATGCCTTTTACATAAAAAAGTGTTATTTTAGTTCCGCAACCGTTCGCAACCAAAGAAATATCGTGATAGTTGGTGGTAGCAACCATGAAATTTCGCTATCATGAAGTCACGAAAAGAGGTGATTATAAGTGAAATACGATTTTTTAGGAGTTGTTGTTTTTGGTATTGTACTGCTAATCGGGGTGGCGGTGATAGCGGCATTTATCACTGTGGGAATTTTCCTCATAAGAGCATTGAGTAGATATATCAAATCAGGCAATGTCAGAAAAGAAAAGTCCAGCATCAAGAAATCTCTCGGTGAGGTTTTGAAACAGCATCGTGAAGAGTGCAAGATGACGCAGGAGTTTGTTGCAGAATCTATCGGCGTAAGCAGGCAGGCTGTCTCTAAATGGGAGACTGGCGCATCTGACCCAAGCACTTCCAATCTGCTTACACTTGCAAAATTGTTCAACACTACGGCAGAAGAACTATTACGTGAAGTACAATAAGCGTGGAAAACGGATGTAAGACAACTGATTCATTATAAAGGAAA
>Ga0129316_1000203_pt1 | contig 40939 bp, 46 predicted proteins | sample Cm1ome_2_FD_94429 | JGI IMG/M metagenome (GOLD analysis project Ga0129316, IMG submission 94429) | Eastern black-and-white colobus group fecal microbial communities from Wisconsin, USA - Cm1022B metagenome | ecosystem: Host-associated > Mammals > Digestive system > Large intestine > Fecal...
AGGATCTTTCAGGGGTCCGCGCCGCGATCAGCTGGAACAAGGGGGAGGAGCTGGCCGCCCGTCCGCGGATTGAATACCGCCAGATGTACGACGAGGCGGGCGGGGCGCTCGGGTACCGCTATGTGGTGGTTCTGGCTCCGGCGGACACGTCGGCCTCCGGCACGATGCAGGGCGAGGTGCGGGTCGCGCGGCGGCAGAGCGGAGAAGTGCCCTCGGTGCCGTTCACCGTCTCGCTGCAGAGCAAGGAGCAGGAGGGGGTTGACAACCTGTTCCGCTGCAATTCCAGAAACATATGGATTGATTTTTCCGGTTCCGCCGAATGGGCGACCTTGGATTTTTATGGCGAAGTCCGGTTCGTCGTCTCGACAGCAGGACAGCCTCCGCTCAACGTCGGCTGCTCGGTTGAGCCGCTCACCGATTTTGTCGAGCGCTATCCGGACGCGCGCCTGCGCTTTTTCTGCTGGCCCGCCGCGCCGATCTTCAATCACACCGGCACCCTCACCCTTTTTGCCGGGGAGGAGGAGCACCTCTACCGGATTATTCCGGGCGGCCTGATCGACTGCACCGGAAGCTATTCGGCCGAGAGGGGCGGATTTGTGCTTCAGACCAGAACCCTCGGGGAATTTGTCATTTCATCGATCCCCCTTGATCCGCAGGCCCCGCATCCGGCGCCCGACAATCCGCCGGTGGGCGTCCGGCCCTGAGGCGATTTGGCGCGGTGATGAAATTTCCAAAAATTCAGAAAAGTCCCGCAATAAAAATTGCTCTTTTCACCACCTTATGTTATGATGGGAGCAACATCATGGAAGTGACAAAACCAAATATTCGGCGTATTCGAATGACTATTACACAACAGGAGGAGAATGGAAATGAAAAAGTGGTTCACCATTGCAGCGGCCGCCGCTCTGATTGCGGCGATGGCAGCGACCTCGATGGCTGTCAGCGTCGGAGACATCGTCTACGAGGACGATGATGACGATTATGAAGAGGTTACGAGCCTCACCCCCGGTGAGAAATATTATGTGATTCTCGTCGATGAAGATGATTACGACAAGGATGAGAAGCCCAAAACCATCAAGTGGGACTCCATTGAGGTCGACGACCCCAACGAGGACGAGACCCTCGAGGGCAGCAAGGCCAAGAAGTATGCTTCGCTCAGCAGTGGCGCGACCCGGCTCAAGACCGGCAGCGGCAGCAAGAAGTATTCCTGGGGCGCCAAGCTCGATGTAAAAAACATCAAGGCCGCCGACTACGACGACTCGATTGATGTGAGCGGCACCATCACCTGGAAGCTCGACGGCAGCACCAAAGAGCATGACGTCTCCTTCTCGATCGAATACGAGGAGGGCGGCAACGAATTTGAAGAGGATGTGATGTCCTATGAGTTCGACCGAAACGACGACGTCGAGATCGATTTCCCCGACGGCGACGGCCGGCTGACCGGCACCGCCAATAAGGATTTTACCCTGATTGCTTCGATGAATACCGACTACAACAGCACCATCGGCAACAAATATCCGAACGCAAACCTCGACTTCTACAACGGCAACGGCGTCAGTCTGACCTATATTAAGAATGCCCGCCTGCATTTTGAGGCGGATGACGACAAGTACCTCTATGAGATTACCGACGGCAACAAGCTCGTCGATCTGAGCAGCACCTATGACAAGGGCAAGGGTGAGTTCATCGTTTCCGCCCGTTCTCTCGGCAAGTATGTCGTCTCCGACCGCAAGCTCAGCGCGTCAAGTTCCGCTTCGAGCAGCAGCACTGTCGGGAAGGATTCCTCTTCCTCGAGCAGCAGCTCCAGTTCTTCCAGCTCGAACAAGGGCAACAGCAGCCTTGCGAACCTGCAGGGACTGATCGCCCGCAACTTCTCGAACAAGTTTGTCCTGCTCAGCTACGGCACCGAGTACGAGGTCATGAATAAGGCGCAGACCTTCAGCGTTTCGGTCAAGCTCAACGGCATGGACACCTCGAACCTCGTTCTTTACACCTACGACGGCGCAAACAACCGCCTGATCGGTTCGGCTAACAAGCCGAAGGTCGGCAATGACGGCAAGCTCTATTTCACCACCAACACCAAGGGCTATTATGTGGTGAGCAGCGGTTCTCTCAAGAAATAAATCCGGATCCGGCCGGGCGCCGCAGAATGCAGACTTGCGTTTTGCGGCGCCCTTTTAATGCGGTAAGGGCGGATTTCGGTACATTTTGGAAACGGCCCGCGGAACAAGCCGCGGGCCGGAAGCGGCAGGGTTTATTATCGCCAACCCGAAGGGCCGTCATGCGGTGACCGGCGGGACATCTCCCTTCCGAGCGGGAGAGAGAGGTCCTCGCACCGCCTCGGATTTTCCGCGGCGGTCTTTTTTGATTCAGCGGTTGTGATACGCCGGATTTTTTGGTAAACTAGTAAAGTTATCAGAACAAAGGACCGACCGGAGGAATCAGAAACGTGATGAAGATCGCAGGGGTAACAATCGAGGGATTTGCCGCTCTTGCGCCGATGGCCGGGGTGGCCGACCGCGCGGTGCGCGAGGTTTCCCGCGCACATGGGGCGTGTTATACGGTGGGGGAGATGACCAGCGCCAAGGGAATCTGCCAGCACAGCAAGAAAAGCGCGGTTCTGCTGGAACCGGATGAGGCGCGCCCCTATGCGGTGCAGCTGTTCGGCAGCGAGCCGGAGTCCATCCGGGAGGCGGCGCGTGCCGCGGCCCTGCTTTCCCCTGATATCATCGACCTCAATATGGGATGTCCCGCGCCGAAGATCACCGGAGGCGGAGCGGGCAGCGCGCTGCTGCGCAACCTTCCGCTCGCCGGGGAGATCGCCCGCGCGGCGGTTGAGGGCGCGGGCGGCATTCCGGTGACAGCCAAGATCCGCCGGGGCTATGACGCTGGAGAGGATGTGGCGGTCGAGGCGGCGCGGCGGCTCGAGGCCGCGGGCGTCGCTGCTGTAACGGTGCACGGCCGCACCCGTGCCCAGATGTATGCGCCGCCGGTTGATCTCGGCTGCATCGCCCGTGTCAAGGCGGCGGTATCGGTGCCGGTGATCGGCAACGGGGATATTTTTACCGCGCAGGATGCCGTCCGCATGTTTGAAGAGACCGGCTGCGATCTGGTGATGGTCGGGCGGGGAGCGCTCGGCAATCCGTGGCTCTTTGCCGAGATCAACGCCCGGATGCGCGGAGAGCCGCTGCCGCCGCGTCCCGCCCTCGGAGAGCGCCTGAAGGTGATGCGGGAGGAAATTTCGCTGCTGCTCGCCGACAAAGGGGAACGGGTGGGCTTTCGCGAGGCGAGAAAGCACGTCTCGTGGTATATGACCGGCCTGCGGGGCGCCGCTTCCCTGCGGCGGCTCTGCGGGGAGATCTCCTCCTGGGAGGGGATCGACGCGGTCTGCCGAGAGGCCGAGGCGCAGAATCCCCCGGAGGGGTAATCCCTCCCCGTTCCGGCACAACGCCCGCCCGGTATCCGGTGAAATGATTCTGACAAAGGCAGGAGGAAGAAAGCTTGCAGCAGCTTACCATTGCGATTGTACCGACTCTGGCCGCGCCTCCCGAGGGAGCGCAGCTTGTAATCTTCTGCGATCCGCGCGGCTATGTCGCCGAGATCGACTCCTCGATGATGCTTGCCGCCGCCGCGCGGTATGCGATCCGGCATAAGGTTTATCTGGTGCCGGAACGCTTTATCGCGGCCAACTATCTCTGCCTGTGCCTGCTCTCGCCGCAGGGCGTGGTGATCGGGGCGCAGCGGGCGGTACATCTCAATCTATCGCTGCGCGAGCACAATTACTACCGCGACGACGCAATCCGTCCCTTCGATACGCCGCTGGGGAGGGTCGCCCTGCTGGTTGACGTCGATGTGAATATGCCGCAGGTGGCCCGCGCCGCGGTTGAGGCGGGGGCGACGCTGCTGCTTTCCAGCCAGTTCATCCAGCTCTACGACCTCTATGAGGACCGGGTGCGCTACGGCGCGATCAACGCGGCCGTCTCGAACGGGGTCAACGTCGCCGCCGCCGCCGGAATGGGAGGGATCATTGTGCGCTGCGACGGCAGGGAGCTGGCGGGCTTCTCGGAAGAGCTGCCGGTCGTGGCGGCGCTCGACCCCTCACGCTGCCATGCCGACCGGGATGCGATCGCGGCCGGCCGCAGGCTTCTGACCCGGCACCGGCCGCTGCTGGCCGACCGCCCCGCGGTGGAAGGGGGGCGGCTCGATGTATAAGTTCCGGCTCAAGGCCTCGGCCTTTGCAATGAGCTACCTTTCAAACGAGGAACGGGTGCGGGAGCTGGCCCGTCAGATCGCGCCCTACCGGGGAGACAAGCCCGCTCCGTTTATCAGCGCGGGCGGACTCAAGGTCGCCGCGGCCCGCACGACGGTGCGCCGTTACCGCGGCCTGCGCGACTATGTCGAGGATCAGAACGAGCCGGTTGCCCGCGCCGCGGCGGCCGGGTGCCAGCTTGTAGCCTTTCCCGAGTTGGGGGCGATGTCCGCCATTTCGCTGTTGCCCGGATTTTCGGCGCTTTACGCCGACCTCACCAAGCTGTGGGCCTCGGGCAGCCAGTCCGACCGGGCCGAGGCGTTTGCCGAGCTGTGCGCGACGGTACAGGGCTTTGTGGGAGAGGTTTTCCTCAACACCTTCTCGCAGCTTGCCCGCAGCCACCGGATCATCATCGCAGCGGGCGGCCTGTATCAGATTGAAAATGGAAGGCTCACCAACCGGCAGTATCTCTTTTCGGATACCGGAGAGGTGGCCGCGGTGCAGGATAAGCTTTATCCCGAGCGGTGGGAGCGCTCAATGGGGGTGAGCGCCGGGGAAGAGCTGACCCCCGGTGATACCCGCATCGGGCGGGTCGCGCTGCTGACCGCTTCCTGCCTGCCGAACTACGAGCCGTTTTTTATCGCATCCGCGGCGGGCTGTTCGGTGGCGGTGGCGGGCGCTTCGCCCTTCGGCCCTTCCTCCGACCTCGCGCGGTACCGCGCGCAGGAATCGGGACTCTGCCTCCTTTCGCCGGGGCTGCGATCCCGCGGAGATTTCGGATTCGAGTATCACTATCCGGCGCGGATTGCCGCCCCGCGCGCCGCTACCCGCAGCCGGGACGGCAGCGCCGCGTCGCCGGAGGACCGCCCCCTGCTCACCGCCCGCGTCGATCTCGAACGGGCGGCGTCCCAGTTCGACCTCTACTCGGCCGACCGCAATCCTGCTTTTTTCCGCGCCCTGATCGCGGGCGGCGAAGGACCGGCTCCCAAAGAGGGCGGCGCCGAATAAACGCCGATCCCCCGGGCGGTTTTGGGCGGACGGATCTCGAACGGGCGGCGTCCCAGTTCGACCTCTACTCGGCCGACCGCAATCCTGCTTTTTTCCGCGCCCTGATTGCAGACGGCGAAGGACCGGCTCCCAAAGAGGGCGGCGCCGGATAAACGCCGGCCTCTGCGGGCGGTTTTGGGCGGACGGGACCGACACATTTGTTCTTTCTTCGATTGACATCGCCCTTTCTGTTGATGTAAGATAGGTAAGATAAGAGGGGCGAAAAGCACGCCTCTGCGCATATCCGGGCCGCTGCGGGGACATGATGAAAGCATCACCCAATCAGGAGGAACGGATATGCCGGATCAAAGAAAAAAGAAGAAAAACGCACCCCAGGGATATATCCCGGCACCCGGCGACCAGCCCCGCACCGGCGAACAGGGCCAGATGAACGACCAGCAGCAGGAGATGCACGACCAGATTGAGCAGAGCGGCTCGGTAACCCCGATGGAGGGGCGCCATGCCATCCACTGCCTGACCATCATCGGCCAGATCGAGGGGCATTACGATGCCCCGCCCCAGACCAAGACCACCAAATATGAGCATGTCATTCCGCAGCTGGTTGCGGTCGAGCAGGACCCCCGCATCGAGGGACTGCTGATGATCCTCAACACCGTCGGCGGGGATGTTGAAGCGGGGCTGGCTCTCGCCGAGCTTGTCTCGGGAATGAACAAGCCGACCGTCTCGCTGGTTCTCGGCGGCGGACATTCGATCGGGGTGCCGCTGGCCTGCAGCGCGCGGCGCTCCTTTATTGTGCCGAGCGCGACGATGACCATTCATCCGGTGAGGATGAACGGGATGGTGCTCGGGGTTCCGCAGACGCTGCACTATTTCCAGCGGATGCAGGACCGGATCATCGATTTCGTCACCGCCAACTCCCGCATGCCGGAGAAACGGTTCCGCGAATTCCTTATGAACACCGGCGAGCTGGTGATGGATGTCGGCACCACCCTCGACGGCGACAAGGCGGTTGCCGAGGGGCTGATCGACCGGCTCGGCGGCCTTTCCGACGCGATTGAGAGCCTGTACGAGCTGATCGAAGCCGGACAGGAGGAGGCCGGTCCAAAGCCGAAGCAGAAGCGCGGCCGCCAAAAGAAGGCGCGCTGACCATCAACATGAAACATCGGAGGCGCAGTCATGAGCATGACAGAAGCGATTATTCAGGGGATCATCCAGGGGCTGACCGAGTTTTTGCCCGTCTCAAGCTCGGGACATCTCGCCCTCTATCAGTATTTTACCGGCAACAATTCCGAGAGCGGGGCGCTTTTTTCGCTGGTTCTGCATCTGGGAACCCTCGTGGCGGTCTTTATCGCCTTCTGGGGGAGCATCCGGCCGCTGATTCAGGAGCTTTTCTGTATGCTCGGGGATTTGTTCAAGGGCCGTTTTTCCCTCCGGACCCAGCGTCCCCAACGCCGGATGCTTTTTCTGCTCTTTGTCTCGCTTCTGCCGCTTGCTCTGACCTTCCTGCTCAAGGATCTTATGCAGGGGGTGGCTGCCGACGGAAATATTATTGTCGAGGGGGTCTGCTTCCTCGTGACCTCCGCACTGCTGCTGCTTGCCAACGGCTGCCCTCCCGGGCGGATTAAGGCCGGCCACATGAGCTACCGTGCAGCGGCGGCGATCGGCCTTGCGCAGGCCGTCGCGCCGCTGCCGGGGATTTCCCGATCCGGCTCGACCCTTTCGACCGGACTGATTCTCGGGCTGGACCGGAAGTTTGCCCTCGATTTTTCCTTTATTATGGGAATCCCCGCGGTGATCGGCGCACTGCTGCTCGACGCGAAAGAGATTCTCGGTGGAGGGCTCGAGCTGCCCCTCGGGGTGGTGCTCGCGGGCCTCGTTACATCGCTGGTCTTCGGCCTGCTTGCCATCGGGATGGTGCGCTGGCTTGTGGCCTCGCAGAAGCTGCAGTGGTTCGGCTTTTACACCCTTCTGCTCGGCGTGCTGGCGCTGGGCATCGGAATCTATGACGCTGCCGCCGGGCATCCTGTGCAGGCGGCGGTCATTGCCCTTTTCGCAAAATAATACCCCGCGGGGCCGGCAGATCCGCTGCCGCGTCTGCAAACAGGAGGTTTTACGGTTGGCTGCAAAACGCACACGAAAAAAATCCAAAAGGAGGACCAAGGCTCAGATCGCCGCGCAGAACCAGATTCTCGCCGTTCTGCTGTGCACCATCGGGCTGCTCTTTTTCTTCCTTGCCTTCGTCAAGGGGAGCGAGGGGTGGCTTTCGGCGCACAACGTCCTGCTGGGCATCTTTGGATGGTCCGCGTTCTTCATCGGGCCGATCCTGATCTACATATCGGTGATGGCCTCCTTTGACCGGATCAGCGACGACCTGCCGATCCGCGCGTCGCTGACGGCGGTGATGCTGCTGCTGATTTCGGCGGCATTCCAGATCTTCCTCGCCGGCAGGCCGGAGCCGGGCACCGTCGCGGACCTTTTCCGCACCCTCTACGCCAATGGGCAGGCGCTGCACGGCGGCGGGGTGGCGGCGCTGATTTTCGGGATGCCGCTGATGATGCTCGGCGCTCCCGGGGACCGGATCACCGTCGTGCTGCTCCTCTTCCTGCTCGGAATGATTCTGACCAAATCCACCATCGCCGGGGTGCTGCGTTCGGCCAAACGCCCGATGGAAAAGATTTCGAACGGATACCACGAACTGCTCGATTCGATGCCTGCTCCGAAGGAGCCGCAGGTGCGCCCGCGCGCCAACCGGATGGTTGATATTCCGCTCGACGACACGCCGGCCGAGCGTCCCGCGCCGCGCAGCAAAAAGCAGAAGCTTCTCAATGCCCTCGACAGCCGCCCCGCCGCCGGACCCATCCCGGAGGAGGAGGTCCCGGCAGCCGTTCCGGCCGCGCCCGAGCCGCAGCCGGAACCGCCGTCCGAGCCGATCGTTCCGGACGGCGAGGGGGAACAGCTCTACATCGACGACATCATCAAGCGGGTCGCGCAGGTGCAGGAGAAGCGCCGGCCGCCGGCGGGGGAGCCGCCCGCCGAAGCGGCCGCCGCTGCGGCGCAGGAGCAGGCCGCGCCCGAGGCTCCGCCCCCGAAACCGGAGCCGCCGGTCTATGTCATGCCGCCGGTTACCCTGCTGCGTGAGCCGAAGGCTCCAGCCGGGGAAGCCGCGACCGCCGAGGAGCTTCGTCAGAACGCCCAGCGGCTGGTTGATACGCTGCAATCCTTCGGGGTGCAGACCCGAATCATTGACATTGCCCGCGGTCCGGCGGTGACCCGCTATGAGCTGCAGCCCTCGGCGGGGGTCAAAATTTCGAAGATCACCAACCTCGCGGATGATATCGCCCTCAACCTCGCCTCGGCGGGAGTCCGCATCGAGGCGCCGATCCCCAACAAGGCCGCGGTAGGAATCGAGGTGCCCAACCGCAGCATCACCCCCGTGACGCTGCGCGAGGTCATCGAGTCGCAGCAGTTCCAGGACGCCAAAAGCAAAGTTTCGGTGGCGCTCGGCAGGGATATCGCGGGCAACATGACGGTGGCCAACATCGCCAAGATGCCGCACCTGCTGATTGCGGGCGCGACCGGCTCAGGCAAATCGGTCTGCATCAACTCCATCATCATGAGCATTCTCTTCAAGGCGCGGCCGGATGAGGTCAAGCTTTTGATGATCGACCCCAAGGTCGTTGAGCTGGGGGTTTACAACGGCCTGCCGCACCTCGTTATCCCGGTTGTCACCGACCCGAAAAAGGCAGCGGGTGCGCTGGGCTGGGCGGTAACCGAGATGCTCAACCGCTACAAGCTTTTCGCCGCCCACGGCGCGCGGGAGATTGAATCGTTCAATAAGATGGTCCGCGCCCAGCGCGAGGCTGCGCCCGAGGGTGCGCCGATGGCCCCGGGCGGCGAGCCGCTTTCCGAGCTGCCGCACTATGTCATCATCGTGGACGAGCTGGCGGACCTGATGATGGCGGCTCCCACCGAGGTCGAGGATTCGATCTGCCGCCTCGCCCAGATGGCCCGCGCGGCGGGGATGCATCTGATCATCGCCACCCAGCGGCCGTCGGTGGATGTCATCACCGGCGTGATCAAGGCGAACATCCCCTCGCGGATCGCCTTCGCTGTCTCTTCGCAGATCGACTCGCGCACCATCCTCGACATGGGCGGCGCCGAAAAGCTGCTCGGCATGGGCGATATGCTCTTCTACCCTGTGGGGTCCGCCAAGCCGGCCCGCGTGCAGGGGTGCTTTGTCTCGGACGATGAGATCGAGCGGGTGGTCAGTTTCATCAAGAGCGCCGTTTCGGCCGAATACGACCAGACGGTTCTCGAGGAAATCGACCGCCAGACGCCGACCGGCAAGGGCGGCGGCGCCCAAAGCGGCGGAAGCGACGAATCGGACGGGGACGAAATGCTGCCTGCCGCCATCGAATGCGTCGTCGAGGCGGGAATTGCCTCCACCTCGCTTTTACAGCGGAAGCTGAAGCTCGGCTACGCCCGGGCCGCGCGGATTGTCGATGAGCTGGAAGCCCGCGGCATCGTCGGCCCGTTTGAAGGCTCGAAGCCCCGGACGGTGCTGATCTCGAAGGAACGCTGGATTGAAATGAAGCTCAACCAGGCCGCGCAGGCCGAACAAACCAACCAGTAAGGGGGCGGGCCGGAGGCGCCGCTCCAGGAAAGGAAACCTCTGTCAAATGGCAAGAAGAACCCGCAGGGCGGCAAAGAAAAGGCTGCTCAAGAAAATTCTGGCGCCGCTGCTGACGCTGCTGGCCGCGGCGCTGACCGGCTACAGCGTCTGGGATTACACCGGCGGCGCGAGCCTGCCCGCCGCGGCGATGCCCGAGGGGGCGCTCGTCTCGGTGCAGGTCATCGACGTGGGACAGGGCAGCAGCCTGCTGCTGCACACCGCGGAGCATTCGGTTCTCATCGACGCGGGGGAGCGGGAGGCCAGTGAAGCGGTCGCCGCGCAGCTCGACGCGTGGGGGATCACCTCCCTTGACCTGATGGTGCTGACCCACCTGCACACCGATCATTACGGCGGGGCGGTCGGCCTGCTGGGGGAGTACGGGGTCGATACCCTTTGGATGCCCGCCGTCAGCGAGGATCTGCTGCCGACCAACCGGAGCTATGAGCAGCTTCTGGATGCGATCGAGCAGAACGGCTGCGCGGTGGAGCTTTTGGCGGAGCCGCGCGCCCTTCCTCTGGGGGAGGGGATTACCCTCTCGCTGCTCGACGGCTTTGTCCCGGAGCCGGACAACCTCAACGACACCTCCCTCTGCCTGCGGATTGATGCGGGGGAGGCATCCTTCCTCATCACCGGCGACGGGGAAACGCCGGTCGAGGACCGCCTGCGGGAAGGCGGCGAGCCGATCGACGCCGACATTCTGGTGGCGGGCCATCATGGAAGCTCGACCTCCTCCCGGCAGAAGTTTCTCAACGCTGTTTCCCCCAAAGCGTCGGTCATCTCCTGCGGGGCGGGCAACGACTACGGACATCCGCATGAAAAGACGCTGGAGCGGCTGGCCCCCTTTGGGCCGATCTACCGGACCGACCTTTCGGGAACCATCACCTTCACCACCGACGGAAAGACGATTGCCGTCACCGCCGGCCAGATCAATGACACCATCGACGCAAAGGGGTGAGAAGATTGCTGAGCATTGAACGGATCGCGGGGGAAACCGCCCTCTGCGAGGATGACGAGGGGAAGAGGGTCAGGCTGCCGAGGGCTTCGCTGCCCGACGGCGCGGGAGAGGGGGATCTTCTGCGCCCCGTTCCGGGCGGCTGGGAGATCGACCGTGAAGAGACGGCCCGGCGGCGCGGAGCCGCGGCGGAACGTCTTTCCCGGATGAGCGCCCGCACCCGCCGCACCAATCTGGAAAAGGCTCTGCAGCTTGCGAGCGAGCCGGTCAGCGCCTCGACGCTGGCGGAACGCTTTCATGTCAGCCGGCAGATTATCGTGGGGGATATCGCCCTGCTGCGGGCCGGGGGCGCTCCGGTCGTCGCCACCCCCCGCGGCTATCTGCTCGAGGGGCGGGGGGAGGCCCCCGAACGGCTCTACACCATCGCCTGCCGCCACACCACGCCGGAATCGCTGCTGCAGGAGCTTTACCTTGCGGTCGATCAGGGAGCGGCGGTGGTGGATGTGACGGTGGAACATCCGGTTTACGGGCAGCTCACCGGGCAGCTTGAGGTGCGCTCCCGCTATGACGCCGACCGTTTTGTCCAGACGCTGGCGGAATCGGACGCTGCGCCCCTCTCGATGCTGACGGGGGGCATTCACCTGCATACCCTGCGCTGTCCCGACAGAGACTGCTTCGAACGGGTCTGCGCCGCGCTGCGCAAGGCGGAGATTCTGGTTGAGGAGCTTTGACAGAAAAACAGGCACAAAAAGGGAGCGCGCCTGCGGGCGCGCTCCCTTTTTTGCAGGGGACTTTACCGGCGGCAGGGATCTGTGTTACACTGAAAAAAAGCAAACGGCTCATTGGAAAGGAGGAAGATTCATGGCAGATGTCAAACGGATTGAGAAGGATATCGAGGCGTTGTATCGGATCTCCGCCCCCTGTGAGGAAGGCTGCACCCGCCTGAGCTATACCCCTGCTTACCGTGAGGGGGTGGAATACCTGAAATCGCGGATGGCTGAATTTGGAATGCAGGTGCGGGAGGACCGAATCGGGACCCTTTACGGGGTGGTGAAGGGCTGCAACCCCGCCGCGCCGAAGATTGTGTCCGGCTCCCACCTCGATACGGTGCGCTGCGCCGGGGCCTTTGACGGGCCGGCGGGAATCGTCTGCTCTCTTGAGGCTGCGCGGATGCTGGTGGAGAGCGGCGTTCCGATGGAAAGCGACTTCGAGGTGGTTGCTACCATTATGGAGGACGGCGGGCGCTATCCCGGCACCACCGGCAGCCGGTTCATGGTGGGAATCTACGGCGAGCCGGATCTGCACCGTCTGACCGATGACGACGGGATTCTGCTGATCGACGCGATGCGGGAATACGGTTTGCCGGGCGGTATTGAAGGGGTCTGCCGCCGCCCGGAGGAAGCCAAAGCCTTTCTCGAACTGCATATGGAGCAGGCAACCCGGCTCCAGTCCTCTCACACCGATATCGGGGTGGTGCGCACCATCTGCGGAAACGCATGGTTCCGGCTGACCGCACGCGGCAGGGCGAGCCATCCGGCGATTCCGCACGCCGAACGCAGCGACGCCGGGCTGGCGTCGATCCGCCTGCTCTCTCGCCTTGAGGATAAGATTGCAGCCGATTACAGCGGCAGAATCACCGTAAACTGCGGCCAGATGGAGTTGAAGCCCGGTGCAATCAACGCGGTGCCCTCCCGCGCGGTCTTTACGGTGGATTTCCGCTCCTTTGAGCAGAACTGCCTTGACGCCATGACCGCCTTTCTGCGGGAGGAGGCCTCCCGCATCGAGCGGGAGTACCGCGTCTCCTTTGAGGTGCAGTTCCTCAAAGGGAGCGCCCCCGTCGAGAACAGCCCCAATATTATCGATGCCTTTGAACGGGCGGCGGCCCGCCTCGGATACACCTGCATGCCGCTCAATTCGGGGGCGGGGCATGATACGATGTTTCTGCGGCGCATCTGGGATGCCGGGCTGATTTTCGTCCCGAGCTACAACGGCGGGGTCACCCACTGTCCGCAGGAGTTCACCGACTATGCAAATCTGGCCAAGGGAGCCGATGTACTGCTTGAAACAGCGCGGATCATCGATCGGGAGAAAAAATGAATATGCAGAAAAGACCGCCCGTGGGCGGTCTTTTTTGCGTGGGGCTTATTGGATGAATCGCAGCGTGACGCTTTCCATTTTGTAAAGGCCTGCTCCAAGCAAAAAAGGAATCATAGTGGACCTGAAAGATGATCTTTAAGGCGATCAGCCCGCTGACGCGGACGCTGTAAAGGCTGCACTCCATTTTGGAACAGGTCATTCCGGAAAGACTATACTCCCATCAGCTGCATCTGGCCGACGGCCTGCGCCTGACTGAGAGAGATGGCGCTCCTTGCGCAGGGCGCGGATGTTCTGCCCGGTTCCCAAATCCGGGTTTAGTTTTGCATAGCGGGCCTTCGAATGAACCAAATACGGTTAATGGCCTTGATCTCATCAGGAAAAAATAATTGTAACCGCATTTGGGTCATAATGATATTTAAATTTCCGGAGGAATTCGGATGGCTCGAAAACGAAAATACGAGCAGGTCGAGGGGCGGTCTGCGGCGGCTGCGCCCATTACCGGCAGCACTGTGTGCAGTGAGGCGGTCCGGGGCGCTTCCCGGCCCTCGGCAGCGGTCACTGCTGCTTTCCGCGCGTCAAAGCGCGCCCGACGGGGGAAAGCTGCCGGTATTTCAAGCGGCGCGGCGGCTCCGGCAATGACTCCTGACAGAAAAATGCCTCCGGCTATGCCGGAGGCATTTTTGAAGGGTTTGACAGGAAATTACTTTTCGGCGCGCTTGGCAAGGGCTTCGTACTTGGAAGCCGCATTTTCCTTGGCCTTCTCGAAGAGGACCTTGGCGCGATCCGGGAAGGAACGCTCGAGCGAGGAGTAACGGACCTCGTTCTTGATGAACGCCTCGTAATCGGCGGTCGGCGCCTTCGAGTCAAGCTGGAAGGGATTCTTGCCCTCAGCGGCGAGGCGGGGATCATACCGGAAGTTGTTCCAGTAGCCGGCCTCGACAGCGCGCTTGATCTCGGTCTGGGCGATGCTCATGCCGCCGCGGATGCCGTGGTTGATGCAGGGTGCGTAGCAGATGACCAGCGAGGGGCCGTGATACGCCTCGGCCTCGGCAATCGCCTTGACGGTCTGGGCATAGTCGGCGCCCATGGCAACCTGTGCGACGTAGATATAGCCGTAGCTCATTGCGATGCCTGCGAGGTCCTTCTTCTTGACAGTCTTGCCGGCCGCAGCAAACTGGGCGACAGCGCCGGTAGGAGTGGACTTCGAGGACTGGCCGCCGGTATTGGAGTAGACCTCTGTATCGAAGACAACGATGTTGACGTCCTCACCGGAAGCAAGGACATGATCCAGACCGCCGTAGCCGATATCGTAGGACCAGCCGTCGCCGCCGAAGATATAGACGGCCTTCTTGGCGAGGTAATCCTTTTCGCTGAGGATCTCGGCGGATTTCTCACAGCCAGCCTTGGCAGCCTTCTCAAGCTCAGCCACCAGAGCCTCAGTGCAGGCGGTGTTGGCCTTGGTGTCATCCTTGGTGGCCATGAAAGCGTCGATCGCGTCGTTGAGCGAGGCGGTAGTCGAAACTTCCTTGAGGGCGTCCAGCTTGCCGATCAGCTTCTCGCGGATCGCCTTCTGGCCGAGGAAGATGCCGTAGCCGAACTCGGCGTTATCCTCAAAGAGGGAGTTGCCCCAGGCAGGACCCTTGCCTGCCTTGTTGGTGCAGTAGGGGGTGGAAGGAGCCGAGCCGCCCCAGATCGAGGAACAGCCGGTCGCGTTGGCGATATACATCCGGTCGCCGAAGAGCTGGGTGACCAGCTTGGCATAGGGGGTCTCGCCGCAGCCCGCGCAGGCGCCCGAGAACTCGAGCATCGGCTGGCGGAACTGGCTGCCCTTGACCGTCTCAACCTTGAACTTGTCGAGAACGGCCTGGTCCATCTCGATCTCGGTGCCGTAGGCGAAGCCCTTCTGGGAGCTGAGCTGGCTCTCAAGCGGCTTGAGGACCAGAGCCTTCTCGCCCTTCTTGCCGGGGCAGACGTTGGCGCAGGAGCCGCAGCCGGTGCAGTCGAGGGCGGAAATGGTGATGCCGAACTTGTAGCCGGGCATGCCGGTCATATCGACGAGCTTCTGCTCGGCGGGAGCCGCAGCGGCCTGCTCGGCGTTGAGCGCGACCGGACGGATGACGGCGTGCGGGCAGACATAGGAGCAGAATCCGCACTGGATGCAGTTCTCAGGCATCCAGCAGGGGACGTCAACCGCAACGCCGCGCTTCTCGTAAGCGGCGGAGCCCTGCGGCAGGGTGCCGTCGGCATAGGGGGCCAGAGCCGAGACAGGCAGCTTGTCGCCCTTCTGCGCGTTGGCGGGCACCATGATGTTGTTGACAAAGTCAACGAGCTTCTGGTTGGAGCCGACCGCAACTGTGTGGGTGATCTCGCCCTCGGCAGTCTTCCAGGAGGCGGGAACCTCGACCTTGTGCATGCCGATCACGCCGGCGTCGATCGCATCGTGGTTCTGTTTGACGACGTCGTCGCCCTTCTTGCCATAGCTCTTGGTGGCGGCATCCTTCATGAAGCGGACGGCGTCCTCGATCGGGATGATATTCGCCAGCTTGAAGAAGGCCGACTGCAGGATGGTGTTCAGGCGGTTGCCGAGGCCGATCTTCTTGGCGATCGAAACGGCGTCGATGGTGTAGAAGTTGATGTTGTTTTCGGCGATATAGCGCTTGACCGAGCCGGGCAGGTGCTTCTCAAGGGCTTCCATATCCCAGCCGCAGGAGAGCAGGAAGGTGCCGCCGGGCTTGAGGGCCGAGAGCATGTCATACTTGTTGATATAAGCCGAGTTGTGGCAGGCCACGAAGTCGGCCTTCTCGATCAGGTAGGTCGAGCGGATCGGGGTGTGGCCGAAGCGCAGGTGGGAAACGGTGACGCCGCCCGACTTCTTCGAGTCATAGGAGAAATACGCCTGCGCGTACATGTCGGTGTGGTCGCCGATGATCTTGATCGAGTTCTTGTTGGCGCCGACGGTGCCGTCCGAACCGAGGCCCCAGAACATGCAGGAGGTGGTGCCCTTCGGAGCGGTGTCGGGGTTCTCGGTGATCGGCAGGGAGAGGTTGGTCACATCGTCCTCGATGCCGATGGTGAAGCGCTTCTTGGCCTGCTTCTCGGCATTGCGGTAGACGGCGATGATCTGCGCGGGGGTGGTATCCTTCGAGCCGAGGCCGTAGCGGCCGGAGAACATCGGCAGCCGGCCGAACTTCGACTCACGCAGGCCGAGCACAACGTCGAGGAAGAGCGGCTCGCCGATCGAGCCGGGCTCCTTGGTGCGGTCGAGGACGCTGATGGTCTTGACCGAATCCGGAATGACCTCAACCAGCTTCTCAGGAACGAAGGGGCGGTAGAGGCGGACGGTCACGAGGCCGTACTTGCCGCCGGCGGCGTTGAGGTAGTCAATCGTCTCGCGAATGGTCTCGCAGACCGAGCCCATGGCGATGATGATATGCTCGGCGTCCGCCGCGCCGTAGTAGTTGAAGAGCTTGTAGTCGGTGCCGATTTTGACATTGACCTTGTCCATATACTCCTCAACGATGGCGGGCAGCGCGTCGTAGTAGGGGTTGGCGGCCTCCTTGGCCTGGAAGAAGATGTCGGGGTTCTGGGCGGAGCCATGCAGCACCGGATGCTCAGGGTTCAGGGCGCGGGCGCGGAACGCCTTGACAGCATCCCAGTCAAGCATCTCGCCGAGGTCCTTGTAGTCCCAGACCTCGATCTTCTGGATCTCATGAGAGGTCCGGAAGCCGTCGAAGAAATGGACGAACGGAACGCGGCCCTTGATGGTCGAGAGGTGTGCGACGGCGCCGAGGTCCATCGCTTCCTGCACGCTCGAAGAGCAGAGGAACGCGAACCCGGTCTGCCGACATGCGTAGATGTCCGAGTGGTCGCCGAAGATCGAGAGCGCATGGGTGGCCAGGGCTCTTGCCGACACGTTGATGACGCAGGGGAGCAGCTCGCCCGCGATCTTATACATGTTCGGGATCATCAGCAGCAGGCCCTGGGAAGCGGTGTAGGTGGTGGTCAGGGCACCGGCCGCCAGAGAGCCGTGCACAGCGCCGGCGGCACCGCCCTCCGACTGCATCTCACTGATCCGGACAGGCTCGCCGAACAGGTTCTTCCGGCCGTTCGCACTCCACACATCGGTAACCTCGGCCATGACCGAAGAAGGGGTGATCGGGTAGATCGCCGCAACCTCGGTAAAGGCATAGGATACATGCGCGGCAGCGTTGTTGCCGTCCATGGTCTTCATTTGTCTTGCCATAGTTTTTTCCTCCTTTAAATTCCGGAAAACGGGGCGGTTTTCTGATGAAAACCGTTTCCGTATTGACCTCCGTTGATCATCCTATCACGATTTTTTGGCTTTGTAAAGAGAAATTCTTGAATTTGCAGGACCTCTTTCAAATTTGTTTTTCAGTGACGGAAACCCAGAAAAACCTTTGAAGCGTTTTCAATTTTGGGGGATTTTTTTTGCATTTGTTGATTTGATATTTCACATTCTGAGATCGCGCCTCTGGAAGATCATCCCAAATCAGTATCCCCCAAAACGCCCTCCGCAAACGGCCGCCGCAAAGGGAATGTCAGGAAAATTCAGGAAACCGCATTCCTTTCCGGACATGGAAAAACCCGGGCGGCTTTGCTGGGTCCCTCGCCCGGGCTTTTCCGAAAGAAAAGAGAAAATGAGAAGAATGAGCGGATTATGCGGCCTTTCTGACCGACTCGGGCACCTTTTCCTGAAGGGTGACCGATACGGTCTGCTCGCCGCCGTCGCGCAGGATGGTCAGTTTGATCGTTTCGCCCGCCTTGTGCTGGGCGATCTGGGAGGAAAGCGCCGCGGCGCTCGACACCTCGGTGCCGTCAACCGCGAGGATTCCGTCCCCGATCTTCAACCCCGCCCGTTCAGCGGCGGAACCGCTGTTGACACCGGCGAGGTAGACGCCGTTCTGCGGCACCCGGTAGTAAAAGGCGGTGCGGGAATCGTTGATGTCGATGACCGATACGCCAAGCTCGCCGCGTCCGGTCACATAGCCGTTGGCAATGAGGTCGTCGGCGACCGCCTTGGCGGTATCGATCGGGATGGCGAAGCCAAGACCCTCGACCCCCACGCCGGAGGATTTCGCAACGACAATGCCGATCAGCTCGCCGCGGTCGTTAAACAGGCCGCCGCCCGAGTTGCCGGGATTAATGGCCGCGTTGGTCTGCAAAAGGTTCATTGAGCGGTCGTCGATGGTGACCTCACGGTTGAGGGCGCTGACGATGCCGTTGGTGACGGTGCCGCCCAGTTCACCGAGCGGGTTGCCGATGGCGATCGTCTCATCCCCCACCTGCAACGCGGAGGAACTGCCAATGGCAGCAGCCTGCAGCCCGCTGGCGTCGATCTTGATGACCGCAAGATCGGTTTCAGGATCGGTGCCCACCAGCGCGGCGTCGTAGCTCTCGCCGTTTTTCAGGGTGACGCTGACCTTGGTGGCGTTTTCAATCACATGATTGTTGGTCAGGAGATAGCCGTCCTGCGAGATGATCACTCCGCTGCCGGCGGCCTGCCCTGTGACCTGCTGCATAAAGAAGTTGGTTGTCTGCAACTCTGTATTGATGGCTGCCACCGAATCGGAGACGGCGTTGACCACCTGCGAAACGGTCATAGCGCCGGCGGAGCTTTGAGCAGGGGCGCTCACCGCCGGTACGGCGGCGGGCGCTTCCGCTTGTGCGGCCGGAGCCTCAGCACCGCCCCAGAGGGAAAGGGCGAGAAATCCGCCGCCCAGCCCCGCCGCGCCGGAAACCATCAGGCAGGCACAGAGCAGGGCAGCGGTTTTCAGGACGCGGCGGGATCTCTTCGGACGGTGTGCGGCGGGCTGTTCCCAGACCGGAACGGCCTCGGAGACTGTGGGCGTTTCTTCGCGGATTTTATCTTCATCTTGATATGGATACATCATTCATTCCTCCTCAAGTTTTTATTGTGACTTCAGGATACCCGAAAAAATCGAAGATCGTTTGACCCACTTGAAAAGAATCTTGCGATATTTTGGGAAAATGGGATGAAAACAAAATGAAAGAATTGTTAATCGCCTCTTCGGGCGGTGTGCGGCGGACGAAAGAGCAGCAGCCCCTTGAACCGGCCGTATTGTCAATCGATGACTCGGGCGGCGTGCGTTGGTTCCGACCAGAAAGTCGGGTTATCCGAACGGAAAGTTTCCGAATTAACAAAGAGAGCGCGTCGGGAACGGGAGGCTTTGATGCTCTTTTTTGTTGCTTTCAGGGGGACAATTTTGGAGGGAATGCAAAAGGGAGAAAAGTTTCCCTCTCCCCGCACTCACCCCTGAAACGGCTCAATTGAAGGGACTTGCGAAAGCTTTTCCAGCCTCCTCCGTTCATTTTTATCTCCAAAGGACATCAGGCTCATCCGCTTTTGAACCGAAATTTCTCCCTCTTCTCCTCTGTGTTTTCGCTGCCAAAATTCCGGCGGTGGGACATTTTGGTTTAGACAGCGCTGCCCTTTTCGATTGGACGCAGACAGCAGGCTGTTCCCAGACTGAAAGGCCCTCGGAGACTGTGGGCGTTCCTTCCATCCGGCTGCATGGGCCGCGAAAGAGCAAATGAAGCCGCACCGGAGAATGCAAACGAAGCCGCACCCGAGAAAGCAAGCAGGACCGCACCGTTACGGTGCGGTCCTGTAAGGAAAGCAGATTCAGGTTTTGGAAGACGGGCCGTCATCCGACGAATGCGAAAGGCGCTCATGCATATCGAGCAGGGTCTGAGTGGCGCGGTCGAGATCCCGCACCTCCTCGTAGTTGTCGACCAGATCGCTCTGAACGAGATCGCTGTAGTCGGAAGCTGTTTTGGTCTTGGGGTAGACCTTCCGCAGCAGAATCGGGGTGACGATAGCGGTGCAGACCACCATCAGGATGATCGGTACCAAAAAGGTATCATGCATCAATCCGCTGGCAATGCCTTTGTTGGCGACGATCAGCGCGACCTCGCCGCGGGTGATCATGCCGACGCCGATCCGGATCGACTCATCCTTGGTATAGCCGCAGATCTTGGCGCCGAGGCCGCAGCCGACGACTTTGGTGAAGATTGAGACAGCGATCAGCAGCACCGAAAGCCAGATAACCGAGAGATCCATGCGGGTGAGGTTCACCTTGAGGCCGATGCTGGCAAAGAATACCGGCGACAGGAACATATAGGAAAGAGTTTCGCACCGGGCAGAAACGTAAGTGGCACGGGTCGTGTTGGAAATAATAAGGCCGGCAATGAAAGCGCCGGTGATATCCGCGACGCCGAAAACCGCCTCCGCCAGATAGGCGTAAAAGAAACAGAAGGCAAGAGAAATCACCGCAAAGCGCTTGCGGTTCCAGGTGGCCGACTCCATCCAACGCTGGATCAGGCGGTGCAGGAATCCGCCCATCAGCAGGCTCACGGCAAAGAAAGCGGCGACCTTGATAATCACCAGCCAAAGGCTGACCGATTTGTCGGACATTCCGGTGATGAGGGTCAGAAGAATCAGGCCGAGGATATCGTCAATCAGCGCCGCGCCGAGGATGGCATTACCCGAGTTAGTCGAAAGTTTTCCCATCTCCTTGAGAGCTTCAACGGTGATCGAAACCGAGGTGGCGGTCAGGACAGTGCCCACAAACATGTCCTGCAGAAAATTTCCGTCCCCGGTATGGAAGGCGAAGGCCAGCGCGGTTCCGCCGGCAAAGGGGACGATGACGCCGCAGAGGGCGATGAAAAAGGACGCCTTGCCGGAGCGTTTCAGCTCCTTGATATCGGTCTGCAGGCCCGCGCCGAACATCAGAACAATGACGCCCAGCTCCGCGACCTCGCCGAGAAAGTCGCTGGGAGTGACAAGGCCCAAAACGCTCGGCCCCAGAATCAGACCGCCGATCAGCGCGCCGACCACCTGCGGAAGATCGACCTTTTTGGTCAGCATGGAAAAGGATTTGGTAATCAGAAGAATGATCGCCACGTCGAAAATAAACTGATAGGATTCCATAGGAAAGCTGCCCCCTGTCAAAGAATGAGTATGCCGGCAGCACGCCCCACAACGGGAATTGTCGTTCGTCGGCGGAAAAAGTTTCGTTTCCTGTTTAGCTTCGCCAGTATAGCACCGGCGTCAGGAAAAATCAACACTCGTCAGTATATTTAACCAAATTTTAATACGACATTTTATGCAAATCGAAAATAGTTATGAAAATCGATTTATTATTTCAAAAAAACAAGAGAGAAATGTTAAAACCATAAAAAATAAATCAATGGATTTCCTCGTTGGAAAGCCAAAAAACAAATCGGAATTCCAAAATAAACGCAAGAGTACGCCGCAAAACGCAAAAATCTGCATTTTGCGGCGTGCCCACGGAAGACGCTGACTCTCATCTCGGACTCCTGCGCGTACGGGGAAGGGCACCTTGCGGTATGCCTGCGGGAAACGCCGACGGCGGGGCGGTTCAGCTCAGCGGGCCTCGAGGTCGAGCAGCACCGCCCGCCAGTGAGGGGAAAGCTGCTCCAGAATGGCCTCGCGCCGCTCAAGCGCGGACGCCATCTGAGCGGCGGGGAGCTGAATCCGTGCAGCGTCATCGAGCACACGCACCCTGAAATCGGTAAAGCCCAGCGCAAAGAGGGCGTTTTCGCTCTCTTCAACCTTCCGCAGCAGCGCAGCGGTCAGCGGGGTGCCGGCGGGAACGCGGGTAGCCAGGCAGGCGTAGGCGGGCTTGTCCCATGTAAAAAGTCCCGCTTCACGGGAAAGTGACCGCACCTCCGGCTTTCCGATGCCGCAGAGCGCGAGGGGCGAGAGCACCGAAAGCTCCCTCAGCGCCCGCATCCCCGGCCGGTCGCCCGGGTCGTCGGAGGCGTTGGTGCCGTCGATCAGCACCGAAAAGCCGTCGGCGGCCGCTGCGGCGGTCAGCGACGAAAACAGGACGCGCTTGCAGTGATAGCAGCGTTCGGCGGGATTGGCGGATACCTCCGGGCTTTTCAGAATATCCTGCTCGAGGACCACGAGGTCGGCTGCAAGCTCGGCGGCAAGGCGCTTGGCGTCGCGCAGCTCAAAGGCGGGCTGAAAGGCGCTGTGCAGATAATAGGCGCGCACCCGGCATCCGCAGGCGCGGGCGGCATAGAGCAGGTAGGCCGAGTCGGTTCCGCCCGAAAAGGCGAGTGCGACGGCCGGGTGATCGTAAAAGAAAGCGGCAAGAGCCGCCGGGACACAGGGCTTTCGGGAACAGGACATGGAACAGACCTCTCTTTCATCTGTGGAATCTTCGTTGAACCGGCGGGAAAGATACCTTATAATAATAAAAGTAACGATCCCGGAAGGGGGATGCCCATGAAAAAGGAAACGGCGGCCCGTACCGCGAGCTTGATGCTATGTCTGGCAGTCTGGGCCTTTATATTCTCCAATTCCATGCAGGGCGGCGAGGCGTCGTCTCAACGCAGCGATGCGGTGATGGCGATGGTCAATCGCGTTCTGGCCGGCGCGGGAGGAGGTCCGGTAGAGTCATGGGCACTGCGCAAGGCCGCCCACTTCGCCGAGTTCGCGGCGCTGGGGGCAAGCCTGATTCTTGCACTGCGCTGCTGGCTTCCCGGTCTGCCTATTCGCAGGCAGTTTCCCCTTGCGTTCACTACCGGCGTTGTTTCCGCGGTGTTCGATGAGACAATCCAGCTTTTTTCACAGGGACGGTCGGCCCAGTTTTCCGACGTGCTGCTCGATTCCGCAGGGGTGCTTGCCGGGATGCTGGCGGCGGTGCTGTTCCGGCAGCTTCTGCGCCGGAGCTCCCCGCGCGCCTGACGGCCGGCGGGCGGATTTCAGTCCCTGCCCGCGCGCTGGCGGCGGCGGAATTCCAGCGCTGCCTGCTCGGTTTTGTTTTCCCCGAACCGGTAGTAGCGGGCTTCCCTGAGCGGGTCGGGCAGATACTGCTGTGCAACCCAGCCGCCGAAATCGTGCGGATATCGGTAGCCGGAGGCGTGGCCCAGCTTCTGCGCGCCGCCGTAATGGCCGTCCCGCAGATGGTCGGGAATCTCGCCGCCCCGGCCTTCCCGGACATCCTCCAGGGCGGCATCGATCGCGCAGATGCCGGTGTTCGACTTGGGGGCGGTGGCCACCAGAATGACCGCGTCGGCGAGCGGAATCCGCGCCTCGGGCAGCCCGAGCTGCAATGCCGAATCGACCGCGGCCTTGACGACCGGCAGGATCTGCGGCCAGGCAAGTCCCACGTCCTCGGCGGCGCAGACCAGCAGCCTGCGGCAGGCCGAGAGAAGGTCGCCCGCCTCGAGCAGGCGGGCGAGGTAGTGCAGGGCGGCGTTTTCATCCGAGCCGCGCATCGATTTCTGGAAGGCCGACAGGATGTCGTAATGGGCGTCTCCGTCCCTGTCATAGCGCATGGCGGAGCGCTGGCTGACCTGCCGGGCGGCGTCGAGGGTCACCTTCTGCTCACCGGAGGCGGCACAGAGAGCCTCGACGGCGTTGAGCGCCTTGCGCACATCCCCCCCGCAGGCGGACGCAATGTATTCCGCAACCCCATCCTCGAGGGAATAGCGGCTGTCAAAAAGCTCCTCCGCCTTGCTAAAGGCGCGCACCACCGCCCGCGTCACCTCGGCCGGCTCGACCGCCCGGAACTCAAAGACGGTGCAGCGCGAAAGAATCGCGCCATAGACATAAAAATAGGGATTTTCCGTCGTCGAGGCGATTAGGGTGACGCTGCCGTCCTCGATCGATTCGAGCAGCGTCTGCTGCTGCTTTTTATTGAGATACTGGATCTCGTCGAGGTAGAGCAGGATGCCGCTGCGTCCATCGAGGGTATCCCGCTGGTCAAAGACCTCCTTGAGGTCGGCGGTGCCGCAGGTGGTGCCGTTGAGGCGGCGCAACAGCTTGCCGGTCGAGGCGGCGATGATCCGTGCAACGGTTGTTTTTCCCACGCCGGAGGGACCGTAGAAGATCAGGTTGGGGATATGCCCGCTTTCGATCAGGCGCCGGAGCACCATTCCCTCTCCAAGCAGATGGCGCTGTCCCACCACCTCGTCGAGGCTTTTGGGCCGCAGCGCGTCGGCCAAAGGGGTATTCATCAGATACACCTCCCTTTTGTGCTTTCATTATAACCCGAAACAGAAAGTTTGTCTATTTTGCGAAGCAAGGGAAGGCAGAGAATTTCTCACCTTTTAAAGGAAAGGATGAAACAAGACCGACTGAAAGGGGGATTCCCATGAAACGAATTCTGAGCTGCTGCCTGATCCTGATTCTGCTGGCCGGATGCGCCCGCCCGCCCGTCTCTCCGCGCCCACCGCAGCCTGCGCCTCCTCAGGAGCAGGCTGCTGCGGATTCCCACCAGGTCGCCGCTTTCCTCATTGAGCCGCTCGGTCTTGAGGGAGATCTCCGGCCGCAGGAAGATGCCGAAGCGGGAGAAGCATTCCTCGCCTCGGTGCGGGTGGCCGGCCCCCGGGGAGAGCCGGTCGAGGGGCTGGTCTGTGAAAGCGGAGGGGTGCGGACCGTCACCGACGCCGAGGGCCGCTGCCTGCTGCCGATGTGCAGCGGAGTTCCGCAGGCGCTTTCCCTCGCCAGCGAGGCCCCCGCGAAGGAGACGCAGTATCTTGTCACCGCCCGGGAGGGAGCCTGGGAGGAAGAGCTGTTCCTGCTCTGGGCGGCGGTATGAGCAGAGCGGGGTTTGCCGCCCTGCTCGCGGTTCTGATGATCGGCTGCACCGCACAGCGGGCTTCGCCGGCGCCGGCCGCAGGAGAGCGGGCGGTTCTGCCCCGCCGGAACTCAAACAGCGAAACCTTTTTTATTGCGGATTTTATGATTCGGAACTTGGCCTGCCCGACACCCCGCCTTGCCCACAGCTTAAAGTGAGAGCCGCTTGCCTTCATCGGCAGAGCGAATGTCTTTTTCCGCTGAAGCGGTACAAAAGGGGCCGCCGCGAACGAAACTGTTCGCGGCGGCCCGGCGCCCCCAGGGGGAGGCTTTATTCGTAGAGCGGGAATTTTGCGCAGAACTCAGTGACCTCGCGGCGGATTTCATCCATGCTCGCCTCAAAATCGGTGGCGGTGCGGTAGATCCAGCCGGCAATCTGCGCCATCTCCGGTTCCTTCATGCCGCGGGTGGTGACGGCAGGGGTGCCGATCCGCACGCCGCTGGTAACAAAGGGGCTTTGCGGGTCGTTGGGCACCGCGTTCTTGTTGAGGGTGATATACACCTCGTCGAGCCGGTGCTCGAGCTCCTTGCCGGTGATGCCGAGATTCTGCAGGTCGATCAGCATCAGGTGGTTGTCGGTGCCGCCGGAAACCATATTGACGCCGAGCGCCGAAAACTGGGCGGCCATCGCCTTGGCGTTTTTGACGATCTGCTTTCCATACTCCCGGAAGGACGGCTGCATCGCTTCCCCGAGGCAGACCGCCTTGGCGGCAATGATGTGCTCAAGCGGGCCGCCCTGCGTTCCGGGGAAGATCGCCTTGTCAATCTTCTGGGCAAGCTCCTTTTTGCAGAGGATCATGCCGCCGCGCGGGCCGCGCAGCGTCTTGTGGGTGGTGGTGGTCACCACGTCGGCGTAGGGCACCGGACTGGGATGGACCCCGGCGGCGACCAGACCCGCAATGTGGGCCATATCGACGAAAAGGTAAGCGCCCGTCTCACGGGCGATGTCGGCAAAGACGTCGAACCTGATCTCGCGCGGGTAGGCCGAGGCTCCGGCGATGATCATCTTCGGCCGGTGCTCCTTCGCGAGCGCGCGGACCTGGTCGTAGTCGATATAGCCGTTTGCATCAAGCCCATAGGAAATCATGTTGTAATGCTTGCCCGAAAAATTGACGGGTGAGCCGTGGGTCAGGTGTCCGCCGTTGGCCAGGCTCATGCCCAGCACGGTGTCTCCGGTTTCGCAGAGGGCGAAATAGACCGCCTCGTTGGCCTGCGCACCCGAGTGGGGCTGAACATTGGCATGCTCGGCGCCGAACAGCTCGCAGGCGCGGCGGCGGGCGATCTCCTCGACGACGTCAACACACTGGCATCCGCCGTAGTAACGTTTGCCGGGATAGCCCTCGGCATATTTGTTGGTGAGCACCGAGCCCATCGCGGCAAGCACCGCCGGGGAGACGATATTTTCGCTCGCAATCAGTTCGATGTTCCGGCGCTGGCGGGCCAGCTCCCCTTCCATCGCCGCGCCCACCTCCGGGTCGCGGCCGGTGACAAATCCGATCGTGTCAAGCATGTTCTCGTACATAAAACGCTTTCCCCTTTCGTACATTCATGGTATACTTCCTACGGGATCTCGAGGGACCGCCGGACATGCCCCGGCAAATCATGTCCCTTAGTATAACGTATTTTAACGCCGGGCACAATTGCGGATTCATGAAAGGTGAAAAATTCTCCTTTTCCACGAAATAAATTCATCTTTCTGCCGCACTTATGGATAAGAAGCAGGCGGAAGGGGGCAGGCCCCTTCCGATACCGGCGATACAATAGGGAGGAATTACCGATGGGAATGGATATGATGGGCGGCATGGGGGAAGAAAAGCTCAACCCCCTGATGCAGTTTTATATGTCCCTGCCGGAATGGGGGCAGGCGCTGGCACGGACGCTGATCGTGATCCTTGCCGCCGCGCTGATCGGGATGGTCCTGGGCAGGCTCTATGCTTCGGTGCGCTATCCCGATCCGGAGAAGAGCAGCGCGATTTCGCCGAAGCTGCGGGTGCTGTTTTTGGCAGTGCTCCTGGTCTGCGGTTTTTGGCTCTATCGGAGCATGACCAAAAAAGACGAACCGGTGGAGCCGGTGGACGGGACGGGAATTTCGGAAGATGTCCCATCCGATGAATACGCGCCCGAGGCCGGCGGAGCCTACGCCAATGTGGGAGGAGCCGTCGCGGCGGCGGTTCCGGGCTGATCCCCCGGCAAAAAGAGAGGCACGCTGACCGGCGTGCCTCTCTTTTGATCTTTTGGGTAATATGGCTTCAGCGAGAAGAGCCGCCAGCTCTGCTGGTGGGGATAAAGAAGATTTCGCTCAAAATATCGAGCGAAGCGAGCTGAAAAATGACAATCTTACGCATTGCGCAGACTCCCGACAAAAGGAATGATGCTATTTTATATTTTAATAGCGGCGGGGCGGATGATGCAGGTGAAAGAAGTTTCAGCGCGTCTTGAGATGCCGGCCGGCAGCAGGGCCTGCACAAGCCTCCGGCTGAGCCGGAGGCTTTGACAAGGGTGGCGCTTTTGGGATTGGGCGGAGATGCCCGGGGAAGGCGCCGCTTTTTCGAATAGGTCCAAGGGGCGGCGGCATGGGCGGACATGGCTGGAGCGTATACCGCATTTGTCATATGGCTCTCATTTTCGGCGGCTTATAAAGAGCGTCATGCCATTTTTCCCTCGCGCATCGAGGGCGGAAACGCCCTCTTCCACAAGATCTTGTAGGCCGGAGCCTTTGGCGCCCTACCGGCGGTAGGAAAATTTTTGCCCCCGACGAATGTATGAATTCTCCAAAAATGGATACACTGATTCGTGGAAAAGGGAGAATTTCTCCAAATCCGAAAAAAAGTCAAAAATTTTGGGGAAATCGTAAAAAAAGGCTTGCAAAGGCCGTTTTGCTGTGTTATGATAACCCATGCGTGACTGCACAGATATGCGTTGATGCGGGAGGTGGCCGCCCTCGAGGCGGGGAATTTCCGCGGAGTATGTCCGATTTCAAACCGGGCGACCCATCAAACCAAACCAAAAGCACAGGGGCAACCTGCGCCTTTGGGGCCGTATGAAGGCTCATTCTCCCCGGCTAAACCGCTGAGGCGGTTTAACCGGTTTTTTGCGGAGAAATGAGAAAACACACGGCACAGTGGATTGAGAAAAGGGCGTCTCCGGCAACTAAAAACAGGAGGCGAAAGAAAATGGCAGTCAAAGAAAAAATCCGTATCCGTGTAAGAGGCTATGACCACCAGCTGGTCGATGCGGCCGCAGAGAAGATTGTCGAAACCGCCAAGCGCACCGGCGCAAAGGTTTCGGGTCCGATCCCGCTGCCCACCGACAAGGAGATCGTCACCATCCTGCGCGCGGTCCACAAGTACAAGGACTCCCGCGAGCAGTTTGAGATGAGAACCCACAAGCGTCTCATCGACATTCTCCGCCCCAGCAACAAGACGGTCGAGGCGCTCACCGGACTCGAGCTCCCCGCGGGCGTCGAGATCGAGATCAAGCTCTGACAGGGCAGGGAGATGTCCGCGCGGAAAACGCGGGAAACGCCCGAAAGCACGCGTGCAGACGAAGTGCGGCCGGACGCAGCCCGCTGCGCGAAGAGGCTTGACCGCCGCGCCGGAAACGCATTTCCGGAAGATGCGGCAAAGGTAATGTTGGCATCTGCCAACCAATAACCGAAGGAGGAAAACAAAACCATGCAAAAGGCAATCATCGGCAAGAAGCTCGGTATGACCCAGCTGTTTGACGAAAACGGCGTCGTGATCCCGGTCACGGTCGTCGAGGCGGGTCCCTGCGTCGTCGTACAGAAAAAGACGGCCGAAAACGACGGATATGATTCCGTGCAGCTCGGCTTCGGCGAGGTTACGGACAAGCACGTCAACAAGCCCATGAAGGGTCATTTCGCCAAGTCTGACGTCGCCTGCAAGAAGGTCCTGCGGGAATTCCGCCTTGAGGACTGCGGCGCCGCCTCTGTCGGCGACATCATCAAGGCCGACACCTTCGCCTCCGGCGAAAAGGTGGACGTCTGCGGCACCAGCAAGGGCAAGGGCTACGCGGGCGCAATCAAGCGCTACGGCGTCCACTCCCTGAAGGCCACCCACGGCACCGGCCCTGTCGGCCGGCAGTCCGGCTCCATGGGCGCCTGCTCGACCCCTTCCAGAATCATGAAGGGCAAGAAGATGGCCGGCCACATGGGCGCTGAGCGGATCACCGTCCAAAATCTGGACATTGTCCGCGTCGACGCCGAAAACAACCTGATCGCCCTCAAGGGTGCGATCCCGGGCCCGAAGGGCGGCATCGTCTTTATCACCGACGCCGTCAAGGGCCAGAAGGCTTAAAGGGAGGAGGAATTCACCATGCCGAAGGTTACAGTTTATAACATGTCCGGCGCCCAGGTCGGTGAGATTGAGCTCTCCGAAGCGGTGTTCGGCATTCAGCCCAACCAGGTCGCTGTTCACGCGGTGGTCAAGAACTATCTCGCCAACCAGCGCCAGGGCACCCAGTCCACCCTGACCCGCACCGAGGTCCGGGGCGGGGGCAGAAAGCCCTGGAGGCAGAAGGGCACCGGCCATGCGCGCCAGGGTTCGATCCGCGCCCCCCAGTGGAACCATGGCGGCATCGCGCTCGGCCCCAAGCCCCGCGATTACAGCTATTCCCTGAACAAGAAGGTCCGCAGGCTCGCTCTCAAGTCGGCCTTCTCCTCAAAGGTGCTCGAGAACGCCCTGATCGTCGTTGACGAGATCAAGGCCGGCGAGTACAAGACCAAGAGCGTCATCGCGATGCTCAAGGCCCTCAACATCGAGGGCAAGGCGCTGGTCGTCACCGCCGAGAAGGATGAGAAGTTCGTCAAGTCGGCGGCCAACATCCCCGGCGTCAAGACCGCTCTGACCAACACCATCAATGTTTATGACATCGTCAACGCCGGCAAGCTGGTCCTCTCGAAGGACGCCGTCGCCAAGATCGAGGAGGTGTACGCTTAAATGAAAGCCGCACAGGATATCATCATCCGCCCTGTCATCACCGAGCGAAGCATGGGCGGAATCGCCACCGGCAAGTACACCTTTGAGGTAGCGAAGGACGCCAACAAGATCGAGATCGCCGAGGCGGTCGAGATCCTCTTCCCCGGCACCAAGGTCGCTTCGGTCAACACCATGCACGTCCGCGGCAAGCAGAAGCGCATGGGCAAAAACGTCGGCATGACCAGGAGCTGGAAGAAGGCTGTCGTCACCATCAAGGCTGATTCCAAGAAGATCGAGTTCTTCGAGAGCATGGTCTGATTGCGCCCCGCCTGATGGGAAGAAATGAGAAATAACGACGACTTGGGTATGGGATTCTCATAGTTCCCGCTAACAAGTTATGAGGAGTGAAACATCAGATGGCTATCAAATTTTACAAGCCCACGACCCCCGGCCGCCGTCAGATGACTGTCACCGACTATTCGGAGCTTTCGAAGGTTGCTCCTGAAAAAAGTCTGCTTTCGGTCATCAAGGCGACCGCCGGCCGCAACAATACCGGCCGCATCACCGTCCGCCACCGCGGCGGTGCCAACCGCCGGAAATACCGCATCATCGACTTCAAGCGCGATGTGCAGGGTGTTCCCGCGACCGTCCTGACCCTCGAGTACGACCCCAACCGTTCGGCGCACATCGCGCTCGTCCAGTACGAGGGCGGCGAGAAGCGCTATATCATCGCCCCGCAGGGCCTCAAGGTCGGCGATGTGGTGATGAGCGGTGAAGGCGCCGACATCAAGCCCGGCAACGCGCTGCCGCTGACCAATATCCCGGTCGGCACCTTCGTGCATAACGTCGAGCTTTATCCCGGCAAGGGTGCTCAGCTTGCCCGCGCCGCCGGCGTGATGGCCCAGCTCATGGCCAAGGAGGGCAACTACGCCCTGCTCCGTCTGCCTTCCGGCGAGCTGCGCCGCGTGCCTGTCGCCTGCATGGCCACCGTCGGCCAGGTCGGCAACATCGATCATGAGAACGTTTCCTACGGCAAGGCCGGCCGCAACCGCCACAAGGGCTGGCGTCCGACTGTCCGCGGATCGGTCATGAACCCCTGCGACCACCCGCATGGCGGCGGCGAGGGTAAGAGTCCTGTCGGCCGTCCCGGCCCTGTAACTCCCTGGGGCAAGCCCGCGCTGGGTTACAAGACCAGAGACAAGCATCACCGCTCTGACAAATATATTGTCAAGCGCCGCAATGCGAAATAAGAAGGAGGCTTGAATCGAAGATGGGTAGAAGTATTAAAAAGGGCCCGTACGTGCAGGAAAGACTGCTTGCCCGGGTTCAGGCGATGAACGCCTCCGACGAGAAGAAGGTACTCAAGACCTGGAGCAGATCCTCCACGATCTTCCCGGATTTTGTCGGTCACACCTTCGCGGTCCATGACGGCCGCAAGCACGTACCGGTCTATGTTACGGAAGACATGGTCGGCCACAAGCTCGGCGAGTTTGCGCCCACCAGAACCTTCCGCGGACACGCCGGCGCCAAGAAAACCGGTAAGTAGCCGAAAGGAGGAAACAGCATGGAAGCCAGGGCATATCTGAGAGGAGTCCGCATCTCGCCCCGCAAGGTGCAGATTGTCCTCGACCTGATCCGCAATAAGCCCACCAACGTTGCGCTTGCAATTCTGAGAAACACCCCCAAGGCTGCGAGCGAGCCGGTTGCAAAGCTGCTCAAGAGCGCGATGGCCAACGCGGAAAACAATCACAGCATGGATAAGAATCATCTCTATGTCGCCGAGTGCTTCGTCACTCCCGGCATGATCATGAAGCGCATCATGCCCCGCGCGCAGGGCAGAGCGTTCCGCATCAACAAGAGAACTTCCCACATCACCATCGTGGTGAAGGAACAGGAATAACCGAAAGAGGAGGGTAAACAATGGGCCATAAAGTCAATCCGCATGGATTAAGAGTAGGCGTAATCAAGGATTGGGATTCCCGCTGGTTTGCCAAGGACAACGCTTTCGGCGACATCCTTGTGGAAGATTATCAGCTGAGAAAGTATCTCAAGAAGCGCCTTTATGACGCCGGCGTCCCGAAGATCGAAATCGAGCGTGACGCCACCAAGGTCAAGATCAACATCTTCTGCTCCCGTCCCGGCGTGGTCATCGGCCGCCAGGGCGCCGAGATCGAGAAGGTCCGGCTCGAGTGCGAGAAGATGGTCAACAAGAATCGCGAGACCCCCGTCAGCGTTTTTGTCAACGTGGTCGAGGTCAAGTCCGCCGACAAGAACGCCCAGCTCGTGGCTGAGAACATCGCTGCGCAGCTCGAGGGACGCGTCTCTTTCCGCCGCGCCATGAAGCAGGCCATCGGCCGCGCCATGAAGTTCGGCGCCCGCGGCATCAAGGTTCAGGTTTCCGGCAGACTCGGCGGCGCTGAAATCGCCCGCACCGAGCACTATCACGAGGGCACCATCCCGCTGCAGACCCTGCGCGCCGACATCGACTACGGCTTTGCGGAGGCAGCGACCACCTACGGCCGGATCGGCGTCAAGGTCTGGATCTACGCCGGCGAGGTACTTCAGGAGGCAAGACAGCCCCGTAAGGAAGGAGGCAGCAGATAATGCTTCTGCCCAAGAGAGTAAAATACCGCAGAGTCCACAGAGGCAGAATGACCGGCAAGGCTGCCCGCGGGAACTATGTTTCCTACGGCGATTACGGTCTTCAGGCTCTTGAGCCCGCCTGGATCACCTCCAACCAGATCGAGGCTGCCCGTATTGCCATGACCCGCTATATCAAGCGTGGCGGTCAGGTTTGGATCAAGATTTTCCCCGACAAGCCGATCACTCAGAAGCCGCTCGGCACCCGTATGGGTTCCGGTAAGGGCGCGCCCGAGCAGTGGATTGCCGTCGTCAAGCCCGGCAAGGTCATGTTCGAAATCGGCGGGGTTCCCGAGGAGCTTGCCCGCGAGGCTATGCGTCTCGCCATGCACAAGCTGCCGATCAAATGCAAGTTCGTCAAGAAGGAAGCAGAGGAGGTTGTGGCCGAATGAAAGCGTCTGAACTCAGAGAAATGTCCGTCACCGAGCTCAATGCCAAGCTCGCCGACCTGAAGGCCGAACTCTTTAACCTTCGTTTCCAGCACACCATCAACCAGCTCGACAATCCCCTTCGCCTCGTCGCGGTCCGCAAGGATATCGCGCGGGTCAAGACGCTGATTGGCGAGGCCGAGCGCAAGCAGGCGTAACGTCGAAAGGAGGATAAACTTTGAGCGAGAGAAATCTGCGGAAAACCCGTGTCGGCGTTGTCGTCAGTGACAAGATGGATAAGACCGTCGTCGTCGCAGTCAGAGACTCGGTCCGCCATCCGCTTTACAAGAAGATCGTCAAGCGCACCGTGAAGTTCAAGGCCCACGACGAAGCGAATTCCTGCGGCATCGGCGATAAGGTCGAGATCATGGAAACCCGCCGTCTGTCGGCTGACAAGAACTGGCGTGTGGTCGAGATTCTCGAGAAGGCCAAGTAACGCGGTGCCATCCCAATCTCTGATTTGGGAAACAGCATCCACGCAAGGGACGCCCAAGGACGCGAGCGTATGCGAAGCGTGATTGGCCGCGGCTTACTGCGCAGGTTCAGAACACCGTGCAGTGACACACGAAAATAGATGAGAAACCGGTCTGAGCGCCACCGCGAATGGGCGGTGAGCAGCGGCCCAGCAGGGCCCCGGCAGGCCGGCGGATACCGAAAGGAGGAAACCGCTCCATGATTCAGATGCAAACCTATCTGAAGGTTGCCGACAATACCGGCGCCAAGGAACTCATGTGCATCCGGGTTCTCGGCGGCACCAGAAGAAGATATGCAAACATCGGCGACGTCATTGTCTGCTCGGTGAAAAAGGCCGCCCCCGGCGGCGCCGTCAAGAAGGGTGAGGTTGTCAAGGCCGTTGTGGTCCGCTCCGCGAAGGGGCTGCGCCGCGAGGATGGCACCTATATCCGCTTCGACGATAACGCGGCAGTCATCATCAAGGAAGATAAAAACCCCCGCGGCACCCGTATCTTTGGACCAGTCGCGAGAGAGCTTCGTGAGAAGGACTACCTGAAAATCTTGAGCCTCGCTCCCGAGGTTCTGTAACGGAGGTGTACGAGCGTGAACAAACTTCACATCAAAAGAGATGACACGGTCGTCATCCTGTCCGGCAAAGACAAGGGCAAGAAGGGCAAGGTTCTCGAGACCTCTCCGAAGGAGCAGAAGGTCATCGTAGAGGGCGTCAACATGGTCACCAAGCATGTCAAGCCCCGCCGTGCCGGCGAGCCGGGCGGCATCGTTTCCGCGGAGGGCGCCATGTACGCCGCCAAAGTGATGCTCGTCTGCCCGTCCTGTGGCAAGCCCACCCGTGTCGCCCACAAGGTGCTGGCGGATGGTACCAAAACGCGCGCCTGCAAGAAGTGCAACGCGACTTTCTAAAGTGAGGAGGAAAAGACATGGCTAGATTAAAGGACCGTTACCAGAACGAAGTAGCCGGCCAGCTTTTCAAGCAGTTCGGCTATAAGAGTGTCATGCAGATCCCGAAGCTTGAGAAGGTCGTCGTCAACGTCGCCTGCGGCGAAGGCAAAGACAACCCCAAGATCATCGAGGCGGTCGTCGGAGATCTCGGAAAGATCACCGGCCAGCGCGCACAGGTCTGCAAATCCAAGAAGAACATCGCGAACTTCAAGCTCCGTGAAGGCCAGCCAGTCGGCTGCAAGGTCACCCTGCGCGGCGAGCGGATGTATGAGTTCTGTGACAGGCTCTTCAACGTCGCCCTTCCCCGTGTCCGCGATTTCAAGGGCATTTCGGCCAACGGCTTCGACGGCAGAGGCAACTTCTCCTTCGGCCTTAAGGAGCAGCTCATGTTCCCCGAGATCGAATACGATAAAATCGACAAGGTCCGCGGCATGGACATCACCTTTGTGACCACAGCCAAGACCGACGAAGAGGCCAAGGAGCTGCTCGCGCAGCTCGGCGCCCCGTTCGAGAAATAAGGAGGAGAAATCAGCATGGCAAAGACCAGTATGAAAATCAAGCAGCAGCGCCCTGCCAAGTTCTCTTCCCGGGAGTACAACAGGTGCAAGATCTGCGGCCGTCCCCATGCGTATCTGAGAAAGTACGGCATCTGCCGTATCTGCTTCAGAGAGCTGGCATACAAAGGACAGATTCCCGGCGTGCGCAAGGCAAGCTGGTAAGTAGGATCAAAAGGAGGTTTACGGCATGCATATCACCGATACCATCGCTGACCTGCTGACCCGCATCCGCAATGCGAGCACGGCGCGTCACGACTCGGTCGATGTTCCCGCTTCCAACATGAAGAAGGCGATTGTCCAGATTCTGTTGGACGAGGGCTATATTAAAAGCTACACCGTCGTTGAAGACGGCAAGCAGGGCGTGATCCGCATTGTGCTCAAATACACTGCGGGCAAGACCCCTGTCATCACCGGACTCAGAAGAGTTTCCAAGCCGGGTCTTCGTATCTACACCAGCTGCGAAGAGGCGCCCCGCGTCATGAAGGGACTGGGCATCGCCATCCTTTCGACCTCGAAGGGCGTTATGACCGATAAGGAAGCCAGAAAACAGAATGTAGGCGGCGAAGTGCTCGCCTTCGTCTGGTAAGGGGGGGCGCGAGAGATGTCTAGAATCGGAAGAAAGCATATCGCCATCCCCGCGGGCGTCGAGGTCAAGGTCAACGGCCATGAGGTTACCGTCAAGGGACCGAAGGGCACTCTGACCAACGCCTTCAACCCCGAGATCGGCATCGAGGTCAAGGAAAATGAAGTCATCGTCACCCGCCCGAGCGACGATCCGGTTCACCGCAGCCTGCACGGGCTGACCCGGACCCTTGTTTCCAACATGGTCACCGGCTGCCACGAGACCTTTAAGAAGGAACTCGAGGTCAACGGTGTTGGCTATCGTGTCGCCAAGCAGGGCAAGAACCTCGTCATGAACCTGGGCTTCTCACATCAGGTGATCATGGCGGAGGTCGAAGGGATCACCGTTGAGGTTCCCGCGCCCAACAAGATCATCATCGTCGGCTGCGATAAGCAGAAGGTCGGCCAGTTCGCGGCGGAAGTCCGCGAGAAGCGTCCTCCCGAGCCTTATAAGGGCAAGGGCATCAAGTATACCGATGAGGTCATCATCCGCAAGGAAGGCAAGGCCGGCAAGGGCAAAAAGTAAGAAAGGAGTGAATGCACATGGTCAACAAAATCGATAGCAACAAGGCTCGTCTGAAAAGACATGTCCGCGTGAGAAATAAGGTCAACGGCACTGCCGAGCGTCCGCGCCTGAGCGTGTTCCGCTCCGCCAAGAACATCTACGCACAGATCATCGACGATAAGGCCGGCGTCACTCTGGTGTCTGCTTCTTCGCTCGAGAAGTCCTTCACCGAGAAGGGCTCGGATAAGGCCGCCGCCCGTGCAATCGGCAAGCTTGTTGCCGAGCGCGCGGTGGAGAAAGGGATCACCGCGGTGGTATTCGACCGCAGCGGCTACCTCTATCATGGACGGATCAAAGAACTCGCTGAGGGCGCCCGCGAGGGCGGACTCAACTTCTAAGGTAAGGAGGGATACGTTTGGCTCGTATTGACGCTACGGCAATGGAACTCAACGAGAAGGTCGTTGCTATCAACCGTGTTTCCAAGACGGTAAAGGGCGGCCGCGTGATGAAATTTTCCGCGCTCGTCGTCGTCGGCGACGGCAAAGGGCTGATCGGCTACGGCCTCGGCAAGGCGAGCGAGGTTCCCGAGGCGATCCGCAAGGGACTCGAAGACGCCAAGAAGAACATGTTTAAGATTTCCCTCAAGGGAACCACCATTCCCCATGAGGTGATCGGGTGCTTCGGCGCGGGCCGCGTGCTGATGCTCCCCGCTCCCCAGGGTACCGGCGTTATCGCCGGCGGCCCGGTGCGCGCGGTGCTTGAAGTCGCGGGCATCAAGGATATCCGCACCAAGTGCCAGCGTTCGAACAACCCCTGCAACGTGGTGACCGCCACCTGCGAGGGACTCCGTTCGCTGCGCAATGTCGACGAGGTCGCCGCGATCCGCGGCAAGAACGCCGACGAGATCCTGGGCTAGGAGGTAGGAGGATTATGGCTAACATCAAAATCAAGCTGGTCAAGTCCACTGCGGGCTGCCTGAAGGACCAGATTGCCACCGCCGAAGCACTCGGTCTTCGCAAGATCGGAAATGAAACGGTTCAGCCCGACAATGCGGCGACGAGGGGCAAGATCAAGAAGATTTCCCATCTCGTCTCCTGGACCGAGGCTTAAACAGAGGAGGTGCAACCAGCTATGAAACTGCATGAGTTATCCCCGGCGCCCGGCTCGACCAAGAGCGTGTTCCGCAAGGGCAGAGGCGCGGGCTCCGGCAACGGCAAGACCGCCGGCAAGGGCCACAAGGGACAGAAGGCCCGTTCGGGCGGCAGCATCCGTCCCGGCTTCGAAGGCGGCCAGATGCCCCTTCAGAGACGTATCCCGAAGCGCGGCTTCAACAACATCTTTGCCAAGGAATATGTCTCGATCAATGTCGATGTGCTCAACCGCTTTGAGGATGGCGCCGTTGTCGATGCCCAGGCCATTGCCGACGCCGGCATCATCAAGAACACCCGCGACGGTATCAAAATCCTCGGCAGAGGCGAGCTTGAGCGCAAGCTTACGGTGATCGCTTCGGCGTTTTCCGCGTCCGCCAAGGAAAAGATTGAGGCGGCTGGGGGAAAGGCCGAGGTGAAGTAAGATGCTCGATACGCTGAGAAACGCATGGAAAATTGAGGATCTCAGAAAGAAACTTCTTTTCACCTTTTTCATCCTGATGCTCACCCGGATCGGTTCCCAGATCCCGGTGCCGTTCCTCGATCCCGGCGCCCTCACCAGCATGGTGTCGAGCACCGGCGGCATTTTCAGCTATCTGGATATGCTGACCGGCGGCGCGTTCTCGCGCAGCACCCTCTTCGCACTTTCGATCTCGCCGTACATCACGGCTTCGATCGTCATCCAGCTTCTCACCGTTGCGATTCCCTATCTTGAGAATCTGGCGAAGGAAGGCGAGGAAGGCAAGCGCAGAATCAACAAGATCACCCGTTATACCACTCTGGCGCTGGCGTTCCTGCAGGCGTTTGCCTACACCATGCTGCTCAACAATCAGGGCGCGATTCAGAGCTTTGAAGGCTGGCAGTACTACTTTGCCCGCATCATCATCATCCTCTGCTTCACCGCAGGCGCGATGCTGATCGTGTTTATGGGCGAGCGGATTGACGCCAAGGGCATCGGCAACGGCATCTCGATGATTCTGTTCATCGGTATCGTCTCCCGCGGCGGCGCCGTGGTCAACACAATGATCGCCTACCTCAAGCTGGCGGTCGAGGGCGCGACCTATTATTTCTTCGCGGTCCCGTTTGTCATTGTGCTGTTCCTCGCGGTCATCGCCTTCATCATTGTGATGACCAACGCCGAGCGGCGGATTCCGGTGCAGTATGCCAAGCGGATCGTCGGCAGAAAGCAGTACGGCGGCCAGTCGACCTTCATCCCGATCAAGGTCAACATGTCCGGCGTTTTGCCGATCATCTTTGCTTCGACCCTGCTTGCCATCCCGACCACCATCAAGGGCTTTGTCCAGATTTCGGATACGTCCTTCTTCGGCAAGTTCCTGAACCTCTTCAATTACAACACCATCTGGTATGGCCTGTTGTACTTCTTCCTCATCATGGGATTCAGCTACTTTTATGTGGCGATTCAGTACAATCCCATTGAGATCTCCAACAACATCCGCAAGAACAGCGGAACGGTTCCGGGCATCCGTCCCGGCAAGCCGACCTCCGACTATATTGCGAAGATCGTCTCCAAGACCACCTTCCTCGGCGGTCTGTTCCTGAGTGTGATTGCGGTGGCGCCGATCGGCGTCGGCGCGCTGACCCGTATGAATATCTCTCTTGGCGGTACGTCGGTGATCATCGTTGTCGGCGTTGCCCTCGATATGGTTCGCCAGCTCGAGAGCCAGATGATGATGCGTCACTATAAGGGCTTCCTGGAATAAGGTTGGAGGAAGATCATGAAGATGATACTACTCGGCGCACCCGGCGCAGGGAAGGGCACCCAGGCAGAAATTCTTTCGAAGCGGCTCGGCCTCGTCATCATCGGGACCGGCAATATCATCCGCGAGGCGATCGCCTCCGGCTCTGAGCTCGGGAGAAAATTTCGGTCCTACACCGACCGCGGGGCGCTTGTCCCCGACGATCTGGTGGTCGAGATGGTCGCTGACCGTCTCGCAAAGCCGGACTGCAGCGGCCGCTACATCCTCGACGGCTTCCCCCGCACGGTGGTGCAGGCGGAAAAGTTTGAGGAGATCGGCGGACGCGTGGACGCGGTCATTAACCTGGTGATCTCGGACGAAGAGATCATGGAGCGGATGACCGGCCGGCGGGTCTGTGAAAAGTGCGGCACCCCTTATCATATCCACAATAATCCGCCCGCCGAGGCAGGAATCTGCGACAAATGCGGCGGTGCGCTCGTCACCCGAAAGGACGACGCTCCCGAGACGGTCGCCAAGCGTCTGAAGGTTTATCACGAGCAGACCGAACCGCTGGTCGATTTCTACCGGGCGCACGGGGTGCTGACCTCGCTGGACGCAGCGCAGGAGATGGATCGGGTCACCGAAGAAATCCTTGCAGCGGTCGGAGAAAAGTAACATGGTGATCTTAAAAACACAACAGGAGCTTCAGAAGATGCGCAAGGCCGGCGCGCTCACCGCGCAGGCCCTGCATGCGGGCGGCTCCGCGGTGCGACCCGGCGTTACCACCGCGGAAATCGACCATGTCGTGCATGACTTCATCACCAGGCATGGGGCGGTTCCTTCCTTTCTCGGCTACGGCGGGTTCCCCGCTTCGGCCTGCATCTCGGTCAACGACGAGGTGATCCATGGCATTCCCGGCGGAAAAGTAATCCGCGAAGGGGATATTGTGAGCATCGACGTCGGAGCAAAGATCGGCGGCTATCACGGCGACTCGGCCTACACCTTCCCCTGCGGGAGGATATCGGACGAGGCGCAGAGCCTGCTCGACGCGACAAAACTGGCGCTCGAAAAGGGAATTGCCGCGGCACAGCCCGGCAGCCGGATCGGCGACGTTGCCCACGCGGTGCAGTCGACCGTCGAGCCGCTTGGCTTTTCGGTCGTCCGGGAATATGTCGGGCATGGGGTCGGCCGGGATCTCCACGAGGAACCGGAGGTGCCCAACTTCGGGCACGCGGGACATGGAATCCGGCTGGTCCCCGGCATGGTCATCGCCATCGAGCCGATGATTAATGCCGGAGCGTTCGCGGTGAAGGTGCTCGGCAACGACTGGACGGTGGTGACCCGGGACGGTTCGCTCTCGGCCCACTTTGAGCATACTGTCGCCATCACCCCCGGCGGGCCGGTCATCCTGACCGCCCTGCCCTGACGGGTGGCTGCAATGGAGCGGGGACAGATCGTGAAGAGCCTTGCGGGACGGGATGCCGGCGAATGGTTTGCTGTCGTCTCAGCCGGGGAGGACTTTGCGTTGCTGGCCAACGGCCGGGAACGGCCGCTTGAGCGTCCCAAGAAGAAGCGCAGGAAGCACCTGGCTTTGACCTCCGGAATGCTGGACGAAGAGGCCCTGCGCTCAAACCGGTCGCTGCGCGCCGCACTCAGCTGCTTTTGCGAGCATTGTGATGAAGGAGGGAAATAATCTTGGCAAAGGATGACGTCATTGAGGTGGAGGGCATCGTCAAAGAGGCGCTCCCCAACGCACAGTTCATCGTTGAGATTCAGGGTGGTCATAAGCTGCACGCCCATATTTCGGGCAAGCTGCGGATGAACTTCATCCGTATCCTTCCCGGAGATAAGGTCACCATGGAGATTTCTCCGTATGACCTGACCAAGGGTCGGATCACCTGGAGATCGAAATAACCAAAAAGCAATCCCGCTGCCAGCGGAAACGGGCGGCGCCGGGCAGCGGATCGGGATTTCCGTTTTCGTTTTGAGCCGCCGCTAGAAGTATGGAGGTATTTATCATGAAAGTAAGACCTTCCGTGAAGCCGATGTGCGACAAGTGCAAGGTGATCAAACGCAAAGGTCGCGTCATGGTGATCTGCGACAACCCCAAGCACAAGCAGCGCCAGGGCTAACGCCAACCGAAAACATTGGAGGTGTAACAAAGTATGGCACGTATCGCTGGTATTGACATGCCTCGCGAGAAGCGCGTTGAGATCGGTCTGACCTATATTTTCGGCATCGGCCGCAAGACCGCCAACGACATCCTCAAGGCCACCGGCATCAACCCCGACACCCGCGTTAAGGACCTCACCGAAGCCGACGAGGCCCTGCTGCGCGAATATATCGACAAGCACCTGAC
>Ga0129316_1000205_pt1 | contig 40868 bp, 40 predicted proteins | sample Cm1ome_2_FD_94429 | JGI IMG/M metagenome (GOLD analysis project Ga0129316, IMG submission 94429) | Eastern black-and-white colobus group fecal microbial communities from Wisconsin, USA - Cm1022B metagenome | ecosystem: Host-associated > Mammals > Digestive system > Large intestine > Fecal...
CCCGAAGGTCGTAGGTTCAAATCCTGCTCCCGCAATAGAAGGCTCGGTAGCTCAGTTGGTAGAGCAATGGATTGAAGCTCCATGTGTCGGCGGTTCGATTCCGTCTCGCGCCATTAATTTTATATTTTTAGGAAGGGTAGCGAAGAGGCTAAACGCGGCGGACTGTAAATCCGCTCCTTCGGGTTCGGGGGTTCGAATCCCTCCCCTTCCATATTACGGGCATAGTTTAAAGGTAGAACTAAGGTCTCCAAAACCTTCAGTGTGGGTTCAATTCCTACTGCCCGTGTTGACGTTATGGCGAATGTGGTGAAGTGGTTAACACACCAGATTGTGGCTCTGGCACGCGTGGGTTCGATTCCCATCATTCGCCTTTCTATTATTGGGGTATAGCCAAGCGGTAAGGCAAGGGACTTTGACTCCCTCATGCGTTGGTTCGAATCCAGCTACCCCAGTTTATTTGCCGGCGTGGCGGAATTGGCAGACGCGCTGGACTCAAAATCCAGTGTCCGCAAGGACGTGCCGGTTCGACCCCGGCCGCCGGTATAGTTGATTTGACAAGGTTTTTAGACCTTGTCTTTTCTTTTTTTTTCCAAATTTGAGACTGAAGTTACTAAAAATTTCTAGTTTTTATTTTTTAGATGGTAATTTCAGCTAATAAAAAAGAGAAGAAGTTTTATCCTTCTTCTCTTTAAAACTAACTAACCAATACTAATTTTTAATTCTTGATTAAGAGCTACAGCTAATTTACTCATAGTTTCAATGCTAGTGTTATGTCCTCTTTCAATACGAGCGATAGTTGATTGAGGAACATGGGATAGCTCTGAAAGTTGGCGTTGTGTTAGACCTGCTTTTGAACGGGCATTAGCAACAGCCAGTGCACTTTCTAAGATGGCTTTTTCAGCTTGGTAGCCTTCATTAAAAGAATCATCACTAAGCTGTTCATTTAGGAAATCATCGAATTTAATTGTTCCCATTTTTCTGTTCTCCTTCAAATTCTTTTTTGATGAGTTGTGCCTTTTTAATTTCATTAATTGGTGTTTTTTGAGATTTTTTGGTAAATCCATGAGTAATAATATATCTATTATCCACGGCATGAAAGTAGAGAGCCCGTTGAATATTAGATGACACTTTGGAACGAATTTCAAAAATATCACTATTTAATTTCTTTACCCATTCCATACGCTGGGCTGTTAATAGCCCATGCTCTTGTATCATGTTAATAGTCGCTAATAGTTTTTCTCTATCTTTTTGTGGTAAAGATTTATAAAACTCTACAAATTCATTATGACCATTTGGTCTTGTATAGAACTCAAATGTTGGCTTTTTCATTGTACCTCCATGATAGCATATATTGTTCAAAAAGACAACGGATAATTCTTCAACCATTTAAAATAAACTATCAAGTTTATCTGCCAATGCAACTTGTTTACTTGGATATAAATGTGAGTAAGTGTCAATTGTGGTTGTTATAGATGCATGTCCGAGACGCTCTTTCACAACAAGGTAATCTTCGCCTTGGTTGATTAAAAGTGAAGCATGGGAATGTCTTAAATCATGTATTCTTATTTTTTTAAGGTTAGGATTACGTTTTAATAAATTATGATAATACTTTTCAATACTATCTTTAGTAATTGGAATAGGACTATTTTGAAATAGCTGTAAATCTGTACAATCATCATTGGAAAATTGCTTCAGCAACTCATATTGTTTTTGCTGCCATACTTCTAGTTCATTCATCAATTTAGCGTTAATGACAATCTGCCTAATACTAGCTTTAGTCTTAGGAGTGCTGATATAACTAACTCCTTTTTTGAAGTAGACTGACTTTGAGACAGCTATTGTATTTCTAGAAAAATCAATATCATTCCAATTAAGAGCCAAAACCTCTCCTAGTCGCATGCCAGTGAAGTATAAAACCTTAAATAATAGTTGATAGTGATATTCTTCTGGGGTAAATAATTCCAAAAAGTCTTTAAATTCTGAAACAGTCCAATAGTTTAGTTTTGGCTTATCAATAGGTAGTTTTTTGATAAGTGTCACGGGGTTAGAAGGGTAGAATCCTTTACGAACACCGATATCCATAATCTTCTTTAATAAAATCATGATTTTGTTAATGGTATTTGGACTCAAAGGTTTTTTTGTATTTTTAGAAATTGTTCCAATGAGGTGTTCCCTAAAATCATAGAAATCATCATATTGTAGTTTACTGACATCAGTGACTTTTTCAAAGTAATGCTTAATATGACGGTTATAATTATTTTCTTGTGTGTTAATGTAACTTTGTTTTCTATGATTAATAATATCTTCTTCTCTAAGAAAGGCATATAACATATCCATGGTTATTTTTGCACCAAAGTAGCGTTCTTTAAGTTCGACACTTCGTAAATATTGTTCTGCTTCAAGAGCCTCTTTCTTTGTTTTAAAACCTTTACGAATAATTCGCCTTTGCTTTAAAGTAACGGGATTAAAACCATTACTAACATCAACTAACCATCCGTTATTTCCATTCTTTTTAACGACCATAGCTCTACTGCTTTCTAAAATTTAATATTAAGAAGCTCTTCTACGATAGTCGCAGGAATAGTACCAATTCGTTTATTGTTGTAAATGGGAAAGCCTCGTTCAATCAAGACAAGTTTTCCTTTGCGGATAATTTGTCGAGAAGTCCCCTCGGAAAAGCCAAGAGCAACAAGGTCATCTTTTGTAACAGTTGTAATCATAATAGTTGTTCTCCTTATAAATTATGTTATAATAAGGACGGGTTAGGGGAGCTGTCGCTCCCTTTTGTCCTAAGAGCGAAAAGCGTTTCCTTTTATTGGTCTAGAGGGGCGCTTTTTGTTTCGGGTAATATTCTGGGAAAGATATAGTATTCTAATACATGATTGATAAATGCTTCTTTATCATCAGTTGAATAAACTTTTTCTTCTCCAAAAAGTAGTGATGATTCTCCTAAATAGTTATGAGCTTCTCTCAATTCTTGAATTTGTGATAGATTGAAGAATCTGTCCTTTTCCGATTTCTCATTCTTCTTAGAAATTTCAAGGACATTATTAAACCGTCTAATATATTGGTTCAAATCTTCATGCTGAATTTTACCAAAGAAACTTTTAAGGGATTTATAATTGGTGATGATAATTATCCGACCAATGACTAACTTATTTTTATAGCGAGCAGATAGATGTGATTTATTTAAGGGGTCTAATAATTTTAGCCAATCGGCGGGTAGTAGACTATCGTATCTAGGGTCATCTAAAAGAATAATTTCTTCCCCAAAATATTCATCAAAAATATTTTTAGTACCGGCACTATACATCTTCCAGTTATAATTATATTCTTTAGCTTTGTTGATAATCTGTTCAATTAATTCTAAAGCTAAAGAGGTTTTTCCGATACCAGAACTTCCATGAATATAAATAACAGCTGGTTGAAATTCTCCGTTTTCTAATTGCCTTAAAGTTCGTTTGGAAGCAATTTTTCCGTAAGCTCTAAAAGCTTCATCTAATTTAGTCTGATTATAGGACCATAGAAAGGTCAGCTTTTCATTTGCAAAAATATCATCTTCTGTCAGCGTTCCATTAACGATAGCTTGAAAAACACTATCTAACTCTTCGTCTGATTTTTCACGTTTAACAGTTGCGGAACGTTTGATAAAATCTAACTGATGTTCTTGAAAAAATTCTTTGTAATCGAAAGTTCCAAAAGTCTCTACATCATCAGGTGAATATTGATATTTATCGGGATTTTTAGCATGGATTAAATAAGCCTTGGAGTTTACTTTTCCATACTTTCCACGTCCACTAGGCTCAATATATTGTGGTAGTAATCCTAGAGCACTCGCTAGATGATTTAGGTCTCGTCTACTCGCAAATTCGATATAACCATGAATATGGGGGTCAACTAAAGTTAAATTATATTTTTTATCTTTGTCATGAATAATGAAGGCAACTTTAGCAGGAATACTTTCTTCAAGTGTCTGGATTCGTCTGTGAATTTCTTTAAAGATGGTTATTTTATTCTTTTTCCAGTCTTGAAAGAGCTTCTTTTTTTCTTCGTCCCAATCCCAGTAATCTGACTTAAGCTGTTGCTCAAAGATAAAAGTAGTAGCTCTTTTTCTATCAGACATAAAACTCCTTTCTAGATTTGGGTAAATTAGTTTAATTTGCCCATGAATTTGCCCCTTGATTCGCCAAGGAATTTAAGCTTTTTAGAAATCTCCTAATCCCTTGAAATTAAAGGGTTACACACCATTCTGTCGACAAGCCCTGAATGGTGTGTGCGTTGCTTAAAGGGTTTTGGTAAATTAAAATTCCCAAAAAGTCTTTGGTCAAGTCAGTAACTCTTTTCAAGTAGTTCGGGCGTTAGCGCTTAACCGTGCCCTTGCGAGCTACCGCATCTTGCGTCCTCGCTCGCAGGCACTGACTAACCGCCCTCACCTGAAAAGGTTACTGACCTTTAACTTGCTCTTTGACCAAAGCAATATCATCAGCTTTAGCACTCAATTCTAGTGATACAAATTCAGACCCCTTAGTGGTACGTGTATAAACACCGACATTAAGGTTGGTAAATTTAACAGTAACTGAACCTTGTTCAGCTAACTTTTCCTTAGAAATAATAGGTACTTCCCCATCTGGATTCGGCACTTTAACAGCCACTTTTTCATAGCGTAGTCTTGGTAGAACCACCATGTACTTCCATCCGAGATGGACACGCTCGTTATTGTTAAGTTCATACCAATCTTGAATTTCAACGAGTTGATAATCTTTTTCTTCCCAGTTTTTTACTGAGATTTCCGTAGTTTTAATTGACATATTTTGTTCTCCTATTTTTTAAATCTCTTGAAGAAACCTGTAGTTTGGTCATCTTCTAACTCATCCAAACGTTCTAACATACTTGTTAACCGTTGCGATAACATACGATTGTCAGCTTGAAGAGTAGTTACTGTTTTGGTGATTTCTTTTTTAAAGTTGTAGAAATCAAATTCAAGTTCTAGTAAATCCTCTTCTAAACTTTGCGCTTGCTGGGTGTTTAGGTCACCCCAAACCTTTTTGATAGAGCTATCTAAGTCTTTTGTTTTATCAATTTCTTTAGATAACTCAATGAACTTAGCGACCTCATCTTTTGAAAAGTCAAAGAATACTTGTACGCTATGCCGACTAACTCTAGCTTTAGTTTTAGTAAACTTATAGCCAGATAGATTTTCAATCCTTTTACGCCATTTTTTAATGGTACTGACTGATTTTCCAGTTTTTTTTGCTATGTCTGCATATTCAATAAGCAACACCTCTCTCAATTTTAGATATTTTATATCTTTCAAAGATATTATAATCTTATAAAATGAATAAGTCAAGATATTTTTGTGTTTTTTTAGATATTTTAAATCTTTTTATGATATAATTTATTGGAGGTGATAAAATGAATGACTATTTAATACAAAACTTCGGAAAAAATGTTGCACAATTAAGAAAGAAAAAAGGAGTTACTCAAGCAGAACTAGCAGAAGTTATTGGAGTAAAAAAAGCGGCTATTTCTAAAATTGAATTAGGCACAAGCTATCCAACATTCGCAAATCTAGATAAAATTGCTAGGTACTTTAAGGCAACACCTAATGAACTTTTCGGAACAAGTACAGATATTGAATTAGAAAGGGCTGTTATTAAGACGGATAAGTATAGTGAAAAAGCTGAAAAAATTATCCGTGCTGTATCGAAAATAGAAGAATATAGTGAGAAAGCGGATAGGATTTTATATACTTTAGAACGTATTGATGAGTTAGAGAGAATCCTCGATTCTTCTCAAGATTATTCAAATGAAGTTATCTATATTCTTGATAGATTAACTTATGCACCAATTATGGAAACTGATAAAGGAGAGCCGTTATATCGGGATGACTTTGGTCATCTAACTGCAGATCCAAGTGAAGGTGTTAAATATGCTCGTCATCTTTCACAACTCCAACTACTTTTAAAGCAGGCTGATAAGATTAAAGAAATTGCAAATAATGTCAATTTTATCTTGGAACATCAAGACTTATTAAAAGATAAATAGCTATTGAGAATTTTATAAAGTAGTAGCACTTTTTTATAATAAAATCATGATTTGAAAAAAATACTTGAAAGAATCTTCCTTTCAAGTATTTTTGTTATCGGTTAAATAATCATATAGGGGTGACTTGATAAGCCGTAAAAAATCCTTTTTAAAATACGGGGGGTAGGATTTTCTTGAGTAATCCAATTTTTTATAATAACCATAGTTTGTTCAACAATTAATTGAGCTAATACATCATCTGGCAAATGGAATCTTTCACCTTGAAGGTGGACATTTTCCATGCCCATTTGGTATAGGTAGAGACAATAGACAATAAATGGAAAAGAATTTTAATTTTCATATTTGATAAAAAAAGGATTCTAATTTTCATATTCGATAAAAATTCAGATAGGTGTAAAATCATGATAGACTAATGTAAATGTTATTGTTATTGTTATTGTTATTGTTATCGTTGGAGGTTAAAATTCTTAGGTATGAAAATTATTAATTTTGGGAGGAATAACAATGGCTAATTTGGAGGCATTAAAAAGAATTAGTAGTAGAGAGGATATTGAGTTTCTATATGAACAATTTGGAACAAAAATATCTCTTGAACTGGAAAAAAATGATATTTTAAATGATCAGATAAAAATTTGGAAGATTTTTAAAGACAGTAAGATTTATTCAGAAATTTCATTCTATGAAGCAATGTTAACATTTTTTTGTTCAAAACTTACTTTACAACTACATTCTAATGAAATATTTGCCAACATAAATGATATTTCAAATGATATCAAAAAAAGTATTCTTGAAAATCTATATTTGCTATCCACATCTATATTTAAAACAGAAATAAAGTTCAGTAAGATGGATGAGGCCACTTTTTTTAAAACGTTAGCAACGGACTTTGAGTTCTATAACGCATTAACAAAAAAATATAAAGTTTGGTTAGTAGTTTTATATAATTTTTTAGAGGAAGAAACACGTTTTATTGCTCGATTTTTAAACAATTTAGAAAAAGACTACAGTCAAATTATGAATAAATTTTTTAAAGTGGAGTCTAAGATTGAGCATATTAAACTATCAATGGGGGATAGACATAGAGGACAATCTGTCATTCAGATAGAGAGTGAGAAAGGAAGCTTTTTTTACAAGCCTAGATCTGCGAAAATTGATGCTGTATTTGCAGAAATTTTAAAAAAATTAGCATATAATAATCATTCAATACTATCAATGTTTACGGTAGAATTTATAGATTGTGAAGCGTACTCGTGGTATAAAGGCGTCTATTATAAAAAAATAGAATCTGAAAATAGCGATGAAATTAAGAATTACTACATAAGACTAGGGCAGTTACTTTGTATTATATATATTCTTAATGGCGGAGATCTTCATTATGAAAATATTATTTCTTATGGAGAGTATCCAATTATCATAGATACAGAGCCTTTATTGACAAGTAGGCTAAGATTTAAAAAGAGTTCAGGATCTAAATATTTACAAAATAATATAATTAACTATACGGAGGATTCTGTAAGGAATTCCTTAATTCTGCCAAATGTTTTTAGTATGAAGAATCAATATTTTGAATTTAGTCCTTTTAAAATCTTTGATGGAAAGAATCCGAATACACCAGAGGATTTAAAAAAAGAGCTCTGTCATAGTGTTCAAAAAGATGATTTACTAAAAGTTTCTAAATTTATGAAAGTGGGATTTAAGGCAGTATACGCAGAGGTTTATCAGAAAAAATCCTATTATATCAATTTTTTTGAACAATTATTAAAAGGATTGCGTGTGAGATTTTTGAATAAACCAACTGATGATTATGCGAAAGTAATGAATTTATTGAAAAATCCTGTATGTTTTAATAATTTTAAATACGCATATGCCGTATCTTCAAGAATCCTTAATTTTCATACTGATAAGGTACATTTGGAGGAAATTGCAGAGCAAAGAGAAATTTTGAATTGGAATATTCCATATTTTGAAGTTGAAGTCAATGGTAAAAATCTTATTACAATAGATGGAGTCATAAAAGACTATTTTATTGAAACTCCTTTTGAAACTTTGAAGCATAAGGTAGAGAAACTCTGTGAGGATGATTTGTATCGTCAATTAAAAATTATGGATGAGATGTTCTTTATTGTTTCAAATGACTTTGCTGTTAATGAGCTTTATACTGTGAGATTACCAAAGGTGAGAAATAAAAAAAGATATCAAGAGGCTAAAGAATTAATGAGACAAGTTAATGATATCATGAATTCTTCAACGATTAACCCACTGAATAATCATTTTCATTGGATTGGTCCAGAGTTAGAGGGAAATGTTGAACTTGGAGAATTTTATTATAGAAGCGTAGATTATCCTAATAGTTATTATACTGGTAGTGTAGGTATCTTACGAGGTATTTTGGATTTAGATGAAATATTGGAAAGTGATGAATATGTTACAAAAATTGTTAAGGATATAAAAGATGACATAGCTCAAATCATTGAGTTACAGGATGAAAATATTAATCTAGGAGCTTATAATGGAATTTCTCAGTATATTCGTATTTATATTCAACTCTATCGAATGAAAAAAGTTGAAAAGACTGAATTAGAAACCCAGGTATTAAAACTGCTTGCTCTTATTAGCTATGGAGTGAAGGATGATACAAAATTAGATATATTGGATGGAACAGCTGGTGTTATAAAAACATTGATTGAATTATATTCCCTTGAAATAAACAAGAATCTTAATAAAAAAATCGAAAGAGTATTAAAAAAGTGTCGGGAACATTTGATAAATTCGATTCAATGTGGAGAAGATGGAGTATATTTTCCATTTGAACAAAGTAATAAAAAATTTTTTACTGGTTATGCTCATGGTTCATCGGGGATAATAACAAGCTTATATCTTGTTGGAAAGATTTTAAATTATGATGACACTATGTTGATACAATCCCTGCTTGATACTGAAAGAAAATTTTATGATTCCTCAAAAAAAGGATGGTTTAAAGATAATTCAAGAAGTGAATACTGCTGGGGGTGGTGTCATGGGATTCCTGGAATTTTATTATCTCGTGTAGAATTACTATTGGAAGGGTATAGGGATGATTTAATAGCTGGAGAAATTAAATCATTGTATGAAATATTATTGGAAAAATCGTTTGGTACAAATTTAACGTTTTGCCATGGCGATTTGGGAAATGCTGTTATTTGTAGATATGTTGAAGAGAAGATGGGATATCAAAATACAGTTTTAGACAATTATTTGAGTAATCTTAAACCATATTTATTGAATGCAAAAAAATATTGTATTAGAGGTTCAGAAGCACCAGGACTTATGCATGGATTAATGGGAATTATTGTTTTTACGCATATGATGAATAGGGGTAAATTGAGCTCAATGATTGATATATTAAAAATAACAAGCTAGAAGATGGAGTCAAAATGGATAACATAATTATTAAAAATTTAGGATTTAAGTATGGAAGTAATTTAGTGTTAAAAGATGTTAATTTAACTCTAAAAAAAGGTGACATTGTAGGTTTAGTAGGTAAAAATGGAGCTGGTAAGAGTACTTTTATGAAAATTATATCGGGTATACTTCCTGGTTATGACGGAAATATTACGATTCATGCGAATACTGTGGGGGTTTTAATTGAAGAACCAAGCCTTTATGCAGATTTATCAGTGAAGAAAAATTTAGAGTTTTACTGTAAATTGTATAACAAATCTTTTTCGGACATTGATAAATTTAAAAAGATTTTGAGTACAGAGTCATTTATGAATAAGAAGGTATCAGCATTATCGCTTGGTATGAAACAAAGAGTAGGTTTATTTGTAGCTTTAATAGCTTCGAATGAAATTATTCTACTTGATGAACCTACAAATGGTTTAGACCCAGATGGAATACAAGATTTATTGAATCTAATAGAAGAATTATCTAAGGAGTTTGGTATTACATTTATTATTTCTAGTCATATATTATCTAATTTGGAACAAATTTGTAATAAGTATATCATTTTAAGAGATCACACAACAAAACTAATAGATTCGAAAAAAGGTAGATATAAAATTTATGCATATGATATTAGTCAAAGAGAGTTGATATCGCTGTTGAAAGCAAATGAGTTTGATTTTGAGCAACAATCTCAAGATGTAGTGATATCTGATATTGAAGAGGTCGAGGAGTTTTTGGAAAATAAAAAAATTAAATTTAAAAAAGAGGCAGTGAAGATTAGCGAGGTATATTTTTATGAAAAATAGAAAGAATATATTATTCTTACAACAAGATATTTGTAAATTAAGTACCGTTATCTTATTATTATTATCATTGATTTCAGGTTTTAGTATTATATATTCACGAAATTATTTATCGGGTTCATTCAGAGTAGATAATATTTATGCTATGTATTCAACAATATCTAATTTTTTATTGATTTTTATGGCGGTTAATCTACTAGGAAAAGAATTTAAATTTAAAACTATTAATTTAATTAGAATAAGTGGAAGAACTGCAGAAGAGATAGTGTTTAGAAAACTTTTTGTAATGGTGATTCTAAGTTTATTATCTGCTTTGCTAGTATTTTTAGAAGTGTTTATTTTTGAATTTTTGATTTTTAAAAATTCAAGCATGGACGTCATTAGAATAGGGATAGATTTATTGCGTTCTTATTTACTTTATGGTGTATTTTTATTTTTGGTAGGTAGCATATTAGTACTTTTTTTAAAAAATATTCTTTATTCATTCATTGCCCTGTTACTAGGATTGAGATTAGGAGTAACAGTAATGAATATTATGGGGAATTTTGAAGCAACTGCTAAATTAACTCCATATATTCCACTTTCTTTTGTTGAAAATTCATTTTACTTTGCTAAGTATACAGTAAAACAAAGTATAGTGCTAGTAATCTGGTCTGTTTTATTATTACTTATTCTAGTAGTTGTTTATAAAAAAAGAGGTTATAAATGATGGGATGTGTTAATGAAGCAATTCTGGTTGATGTAAATGGGAAATTTGAAAAATATTATTATCAGTTTGTTCCACAAATATTATCAAGTATTGATAATATTGAAATAAATGGGGTAATCGGAGATGGAGATTCAAAGCAGAGGTGCATAGAGAAGCTGACTAGAGGGGTAGTCAAACAGCTATCTGAAGTATCTACGTTATCTCTTCTTGATTTTTTTCAACAGAGTACATTAAGTTATTTTGACTTTAACCAGAAATTATTAGAAAGGGAATTTGTAGATTCTTTTCATGCTAAATATCCATTAGTTCTGTCAAAGGTTAATATCATTATTAGGAATTGCATAAGTAGATTTGAAGAAATTTTTTCAATTGTTTCAAATTTTAAACAGGATATAAAAACTTTTTTGAATTCCGATGAAAGTTTTATAATTACTGATATAAATACATTTGAAGGTGATTTTCACAAAGATACTTTTGTTGCAATATTGACAATTGAAGGGAAAAAAATTGTTTTAAAAAAAAGAACTAATTTAGGGGAACAATGCTTAAATATTTTTTTAAAATATTTTGAGAGCGAATCAATTTCAATTCCGGTTATAAGAACTCAGCTTTTAAGCGATACACTTTGTTTACAAGAATTTGTTACACCTTATCAGAACTGGGAGAATAGAGAAATAAAGGACTATTATTACAAGTTTGGAATCATGACTGCAATATTTACTGTTTTGGGAACTAAAGATCTCCATAGTGAAAATGTAATTGCAACTCAAAAAGGTCCTTGTTTTATTGATTTAGAGGCTGCCATAACATCTAAGTTAGAAACTAAAAGTTATTCACTTCTGAAAGAGAGCTTTCTTTTTAATTCTAATGAAGAACGTATTGTATATAGTAATACTGATTTAAGTGCTTTTTCTGGTGATAATGTACAGTTAACTGATTTAGAAATTATAAATTTAGGAAAAGATAATATTGGACTTGCTTTGATTTCAAAAGAAATCGAGAGAAATAATATTCCTAGGGACAAACAAAATAAAAAAATTAATCCATATAAATATGTTTCTGAAGTACTGTCGGGTTACAGGGAAGGAATGAGAGTAATTAAAAAATTTCAGGATGAAATCATTTCGGATTTAAAGGAAATAGAGAATTATGAATATCGGATTGTTTTGCGTAACACAGGTTTTTATGCAAAATATTTAAAAGATTTGACATTTCCTACTTATACAAAGAGCTACCAAAAATCAAGAAATTATCTTAAATTATTAAGTAAGGTAAGTGTAAGGAATTCAGAAATACTGAATGAGGAAATGGCATGCCTAGAGGAAAATATAATTCCCTACTTTACTACTAATCTATTTTTTGATAGTAAAAGTATCAAAACTGAATTTATAAATAGGTTAGTGTCTTTTAATGATGAGATTGAGTGCAAAGAGGAATATTATCTTAAGTTAATTCTAAATATTATTGATGATGAAAAAAATCAACAGGAAATGTTAACGGCTAAGGATAGGATTAACTATGAAGTGAATCAATTTATTGATTTTTGTTCAAATAAAACTATTTTTTGTTATGGGACAGTTGATTTAACTATTCATAATCGACTTATGAATTATAGAAATGATATCTTTACATTTGGAGGCTCACTTTTATTTGTAAATAGCTTTTTAAAATCAAGTACTATTTCACAAAAAGTAAAAAATACTGTTATTAATAGTAAATCACATCATCATATTTCAGGATTAACAGGTTATCAATCAGAGTTATTTTTGAAGTATTTGCTAGGAATAGAACAGGACTATAGCCAATATATTACGGTTAACGAGATGATGAATCCACACGATATTATTGATTTTTCTACCTATGGTTCTGCTATTATTATACTAAATATCCTGTATCAAGATAGTTTATCTGAAAAGCTTTTAATAGATATTAAATTACTAGGTGAGAAGTATTTAAATAATCTAAAAAATCAAAAGTTAACTGGTTTTTTTCATGGCTATGCTGGGGATTGTCTAGTACTAAATACACTTTACGAATTTATGGATAAACAAGTGATTGTTGACACTTTGTACCAAAGCTTAACCAAAGAAAATAGTTCGTATCTAAGAGAAGAGGGAAATTGGGTAGATAAGAGAGAAACTGAGAAGAAAAAAGGTAAGAATTTATTTGCACTTTCTTATGGAACTCCAGGAATTTTACTTAGTCGACTTTTCTTGTTATTAAATAAAGATTTGCCAGCTGACATTAAGCAAATTGCATCAAAGGATATAGAAACTGGTGTTGAAGCTATATTAGAGAAAGAACGCTGTGATTATTTAGATGACACTCTCATTAATGGATTTGCAGGCTCTATTTTTGTATTAAAATTAATAGAAAATTCTGGAGTTTTGTTTCAAAAAGAAGAACTAGTTGAGCAAATAAGAGAGTATATCATAGCTGCAAAGGAGAAGCTGAGTATTGATGAATGGAACTATCAATATTCCAGCAAAAATAGAAATCTTAACTTCTTCAATGGTAGTTTAGGAACTGCTTTTGTATTATTCCTACTATCAGATAAAGAATTTGAGTTAGATTTTACTAAAAAAATATTTGGAGTACAAACTTATGAGAAAGATTAATCCAATATTGCAGATGAATCAAACAGAATGTGGTCTTTGTTCTGCGGCTATGTTGATGGAATACTATGGTGTTTGTATTACTATACATGATCTTTCTACTAGATTTGTTGTGGGAAGAGATGGGGCAAGTATAAAGGTTTTAAAGGATATTTTTTCAACCTATCGATTCAAGTCTTATGTTTTCAGTTTAAAAAATAATCTGTCTCGAATTGAAGCCGATCTAGTTCCTTTTATTGCTTTTAAAAAGCAAGGACATTTTGTTGTAATTGAGTCAATTGGAGATGATAAAGCTACTGTTTTGGATCCTGGTATTGGTAGAGTTGAGATAGAAAAAGAGGAATTAGATACCGAATACTTGAATATTTTAATAAAAATAGAGCCAGATAAAAACTTTGAAAAAGTTAATACAAGGGGTGGAGAATTTAGAATAATTTGGGATGCTTTGAAGTTTAATATTAAGTCGCTACTTAATGTTTTAATAATAACACTCTTGGTATACGCTATTACATTAGCTCTGCCAATTTTAATAAAAAGTATGGTAGATATATTTTTATCTAAACATTTATTGGATAATAGCATTAAAATTTTAGCAGCTTCTATTGTGTTTAGTGGATTTATTTATATTTTTGTAAATGGTCTCAAATTGAGAGCGAGTGTTAATTTGTCAATTGTTATTGATAAGTTTTTATCAGTGACAGTGATTAATAAATTATTGAAAAATAAGTTTGAGTATTTTATCAACAGAACAAGTTCAGATATTCAATATAGACTTGCATTGCTGAAGAGTCTGAAAACAATTATGAGTGATGTAGCCATACAGACAGTATTGGATTTAGGAACTATGCTGATAATATTTATTTATATTTTGAATATAAACATATTTTATGCGATATTTTTATTATTTTTTTCAGTTTTCACAATTGTATTTAGTTTTTTAATAAAAGATAGAATGTTAATGTTAAAAAATAAAGAGTTATCGGCAGATAATAATTTACAAATATTACAGTATGATATATTTCGTTCAATTTTTGACGTAAAAGTACTTGCATTAACAAATGAAAAACATAAGTTGTGGGAACAAAATTATGAAAAATATCTTGATTCACATAAAAAGAGCCAATTATTCTTATCTAATTACCATAATCTTTTATCATTCATAACTTTATATGTACCTATTTTTATTCCGTTAATAGGTATATTGCTTAGTGAGTTAAATAGGACTAATGAAATTAGTTCAATTATTTCGTTACAATCAATGGGGGGAATATATATAAATGGATTAATTTCTATTTCACAGTTATCAGATAATATAACAACAATGAAGTCTTATATATCTAGAATCCAGGATATACTTTTACAGGAAGATGAAGAGCACAGAGACGGAGAAATAAATTTTAAAGGTAATATTACTATTAAAAATTTATCGTTTAAATATCCAGGAGCTAGAGAAAATACATTAAATGACATTAGCTTCTCTATAAGTGAAGGTGAGAGTGTTGCGATTGTAGGTGAGAGCGGCTCAGGAAAGTCTACTTTATTCTATGTTCTTCTCGGGGCATATGATAATTACCAAGGAATCATTGAATATGAAGGAATGGATTTAAAATATTTAAACAAAGATAAACTACGAAAACAGATTGGAGTAGTTCCACAAAATCCTTTATTATTTAGTGGAAGTATTAAAGAAAATCTAACATCTGATAAATATTTGGATGATAAGATTATATATGATGTACTAAAAAAAGTATCAATGTTTGAATTTGTTAACTCTTTGCCAATGAAATTGAATACAATTATTTCAGAAAATGGCTTTAATTTATCTGGGGGACAAAAACAAAGACTTGCTTTAGCCAGGGCGATTATCAGCCGTAAAAATGTTTTAATTTTTGATGAGGCAACAAGTTCGCTTGATAATATCACGGAACATTCGATAGTTCGTTACTTAGAGCAGGATTCAAAAACAAAAATTGTTATAGCACACAGGTTAAACACAATAAGAAATAGTGATAAAATCATTGTTTTAAAAAATGGTAAAATCTGTGAAATTGGCAATCATGACGAGTTGATAAGGAATAGAAATGAGTATTATAGGATGTATAGTGAAGAGATACAATAATGAAAGTTGGTGAAAAATGAAAATTTTTATTGTGAAAGCTTCACCTTCAAAAGATGGTTTAGGGAGCTTTTTGATGAAAGAAGTGGTGAGTACATTAAGTAATCTAGACGTTAATGCAGATATTATGGTATATGATCAAGCAACTGAAGATCCAAATTTAAAATATAATCAAAATACTCTAGAGAAATTTTTTCACAGTGATTCTGGGGATCAAACTATATTTGAAAAAAATATAATGGAATCAGAGGCTATTATTTTAATTTGTCCAGTGTATTTTAGACACGTACCTGGTGAATTTAAAATAACACTGGATTCATTTTCTTATAGGTCACATGAATTTCCGTTAATTGGAAAGAAAGTTGTGCTTTTTACCTATTGTGCTTCAAATGGTGCTAAAGAGTTGAACGAATATTTTCAAATAACTCTTTCTAGTTTAGGAGCAGATGTTGTTTCGAATCAATCTTACTACATGTCGTTTGATATTTTAGAAGATAAATTAGCTAAATTGAAAGAAAATATATCAATTATGTTAGATCAAATTGATAAAAAAATCTATAGGTTAACGTCTAAACAAGAGAGACTATTCCAATATTATAAGGATATTGTGTATGATGAATTACAGAGAGGAATTGTTACAAGTAAACAAAAGCGTTGGAAGGAGTTATTAAAATATGAAAGTTTATCTGACTATATTGAAAAAAACTTATTAGATTAATCCTCTTAATAAAGGATTTGATCTTTTTAGCTAGGTTGGGTGGGAGGGGTTGATGAAATTCTTTGCTATTTTTTATAATTATGAAAGGAAAATCAAATGGAACATAATAATTTGTTAAATATTTCTGAAGAAGAAATGCAAAAGAATATGGTATTACTAATAGAGGATGAAGATCAAGAACTTTCAGGAGCATCTACGCCAGGCTGTGCTTGGGCGGCAGTTTCAGCAATAAGTACTGTGAGTGCTCTGTTTCAAATTACAACTGCTTGTACTACTAGGTGTTATCATCCATAAATTATAAACCAAGGAGAAATTAAAATGAATGAGTTTAAAAAACTAGGTTTGGAAAACGAACTTTTTAATCTAATTGAAGATACAGAACAATTGGAATTAATGTCAGGAGCAGGCTGGACTGGTGTAGCAAAATCTATTACTAGTTGTTCTTTACTAAGTATTGGTTTAGGAAATGACGGATGGGTTTGTACATGGACAGCAGAGTGTCAAGCTACTTGTAGATGAGAAATGTTATGGCATTATATTTAGGAATTTTTACTGTCTTTGTTGCAAGTCTTGCAATCTATTTATCAGATAAAAAGAAAAAATAAATCAGAAAATAGCTGAAGATTTCATCAACGAATTTGGGAGAATACGAAATGTATTCTCCCAAATTTTGGGCTCTTTGTCAACTGTAGTGGGTGACAAAGAACCATTATTAAATTTAATTATTCTTTTCCATTATTCCTTTTGTGATTATGTCTGGGATTTCAGGTATCATGTGGAGTCAGAATTTTTCTCTTTTTGATAGTAAACTTTGGAAATAAAATAGTAGCATAAAAAGAAAAGTGTGATATAACGAATGTATTCCTAAAACTTTTCTTTTTCATAATCTTAACTGATAGGTACTAAAATGTTAGTACCTATCTTTTATTGGAGACAAAAAATGGATAAAACTTCTATTCATAAAGATGATATATGGTATAGTTTCTAAAAAGTATCTAAAATTTGAAAAAATAGGTAGTTTTGAAAAAATATAAATTTTGAAAAGCTTATTAAATCAGTAATTTTGAAATAAGAAAATAAAAATGTTGCACTCAAAATCCAGTGTCCGCAAGGACGTGCCGGTTCGACCCCGGCCGCCGGTATAATATAGCAAAAAAGTCCTATTGGTTGGGGCTTTTTTTGCTATATTTCTGTCATTTGTCAAGAATAATGGGATTTTTTAGATTAATAATTTTCTGAGTGTGTCTAAAGGAGATATTTAGAGGGTAAGATTGAGTTATTTTTGAAATTTTGCTTCACTAAGAAGAACTTATGTGGTATTTTGTCAATTGTAGTAGTTTACATGACTTAAGCTTTAGCGAGAACAACTTTTGTTCTCGCTTTTTAATGTTTAATTTTAAAATATAATATGTTCTTAAGACTGAAAATTGTATCTTTTAGGGGTGTCAGTTATTCAAAATGTAAATCATGCTACTGCTTTTATTATGATTGACTTTAGATAAGAAGGAATATATATCATTGAATAATGTTTTGGGTGATGATGTTCGTAATGTTAAAAATTTATGGCTTTTGGGAAGAATGTGGATATTTTTGTTATCTTCTAAAATTATTTGATATAATAGATGTAATATTTTAAAAGGATTATTGAATGGCTATTATTGAGAAGGCACCAGCTAAGATTAATTTGGGGCTAGATATTATTGGAAAACGACCGGATGGTTATCATGATTTATCTATGATTATGGTTAGTGTTGATTTGAATGACTATATTACGGTTTCTGAAATTGATGGAAGTGAGATTGTGGTTGAGTCTAATAATCATAAAATGCCCTTGAATGATAAAAATGACGTTTTTAAGGCTGCTAAATTGATTCGTGAGGTTTGTCAGATTGATTCAGGGGTTAAGATTGAGTTGAAAAAATCAATTCCTATTTGTGCTGGCCTGGGTGGTGGTTCAACAGATGCTGCTGCTACAATTCGAGCTTTGGATAAATTATGGCAGCTCAACCTTTCTAAGGATGAAATGATTGATGTTGGGTTTCAAATTGGGAGTGATGTTCCGTACTGTCTGGAGGCAGGTTGTGCGTGTATTTCTGGTAAGGGAGAGATTGTAGAATGTCTTGATTATCAATTATCAGCTTGGGTTGTTTTGGTGAAACCTGAGTTTGGTGTTTCAACACGTACAGTTTTTCCTGAAATTGATTGTAAGACGATTTCACGTGTAGATATCGCTTCGTTACGAGAGGCGGTGCTTGCTAAGGATTACGAAAAAATGATTGCATATATGGGAAATTCTTTGGAGGATATTACCATTAAGCGCAAGCCATTTATTCAAAAAATCAAGGATCGGATGATGAATTGTGGAGCAGATGTTGCTTTGATGACGGGAAGTGGTCCGACAGTTTATGCTTTGTGTCGTTCGGAAAAAAAAGCCGATCGTCTGGTCAATAGTATGCGTGGCTTTTGTAAGGAAGTTTACAAGGTTCGTATTTTATAGAGGAAAGAGTCAAGTCATTGATTCTTTTTTTAGTTTTTGATATAATTAACTGGTTAATGAAATGAGGTGTGAAATATGCAGCTAGAGAAGCAAGTAGATAAGTTAGTAAATCAAATTTTGTTGAAAGCAGAAAATCAGCATGAATTGTTGTTTGGTGATTGTCAGAGTGGTGTTGCCATAACGAATACTCAAGAGCATATCTTAATGCTTCTGTCACAAGAACGTTTGACAAATTCTGATTTGGCAAAACGTTTGAATATTAGTCAGGCAGCGGTAACGAAGGCAATTAAGTATTTGGTGAGTCAAGGAATGTTAGCGTCTGTGAAAAATAAAGAGGATGCGCGAGTGACCTATTTTGAATTGACAGACATTGCTAAGCCAGTTGCCAAAGAGCATACTCATCATCATGATGCAACATTGGCTGTTTACAAAAATTTATTTAACCAGTTTTCTGATGATGAACAAGACGTTATTGCACGATTTTTGAAGGTCTTTTCAGATGAGTTAGAAGGGCGAGAATGAGATATATTACTGTAGAAGATTTGTCTTTTCAATATGATAGTGAGCCAGTTTTAGAAGGAATTAACTATCATCTTGATAGTGGAGAATTTGTCACTTTAACAGGTGAAAATGGTGCTGCCAAATCTACGTTGGTAAAGGCGACATTAGGTATTTTGACACCAAAGAGTGGTCAAGTAACCATTTCAAAAACGAATAAAGAGGGTAAGAAGCTCCGCATTGCTTATTTACCACAGCAAATTGCGAGTTTTAACGCAGGTTTTCCATCAACGGTTTATGAATTTGTGAAATCAGGGCGTTATCCAAGGAATGGTTGGTTTCGTCGTCTGACCAAGCATGATGATGAGCATGTCAAAATTAGCTTAGAATCTGTTGGCATGTGGGAAAATCGTCATAAGAGAATTGGTAGCTTGTCAGGTGGGCAAAAACAGCGTGTTGTTATTGCTAGAATTTTTGCATCTGATCCTGATATTTTTATTTTGGATGAACCAACTACTGGTATGGATGCTGGAACGACAGAAACTTTTTATGAGTTGATGCATCATAGTGCGCATAAACATGGAAAATCTGTTTTGATGATTACTCATGATCCAGATGAGGTAAAACATTATGCTGACCGTAACATTCATTTGGTACGTAATCAAAAGACGCCATGGCGTTGTTTTAATGTGCATGGTACTGATGTGAAAGGGGCTGTTGATGTTGATTGAAATATTTTCTTATGATTTTATGCAACGTGCTATTATGGCAGTAATTGCTATTAGTATTTTTGCCCCGATTTTAGGAATTTTCCTTATCTTACGTCATCAAAGTTTAATGAGTGATACGCTTAGCCACGTTTCTTTGGCCGGTGTTGCCTTAGGCATTTTGCTTGGGACTTCAACAACTTGGTCAACGATTCTTGTTGTCACGATTGCTGCGGTTATTTTGGAGTACTTGCAGACGGTTTATAAGCATTATGTTGAAATTTCAACAGCTATTTTAATGTCACTTGGTTTGGCGATTTCGTTGATTGTGACGAGTAAGTCTGAAAATGGTAGTAGTGTTAATTTGGATCAATATTTGTTTGGTTCGATTATTACGATAAATATGGGACAGGTAATTGCGCTATTTACCATTGCAGTTGTTGTTGTGCTTCTAACGATTTTATTTATTAGACCAATGTATATTTTGACATTTGATGAGGAGACAGCTTTTGTTGATGGTCTGCCTGTTCGTTTAATGTCTGTTCTCTTTAATATTGTGACAGGGATTGCGATTGCTTTGACAATTCCTGCGGCTGGAGCTCTTTTGGTTTCAACGATTATGGTTTTGCCAGCAAGTATTGCTATGCGCTTGGGGAAGAATTTTAAATCGGTCATTCTTATTGGTGTAATCGTTGGTTTTATCGGTATGGTAGCTGGTATTATCACCTCTTACTACTGGGAAACACCTGCGAGTGCAACCATTACGGTTATTTTTGTGGGAATTTTCCTTTTGGTGAATTTATTTAATATGATTTTTCATCGTAATAGCTAAAAAAAGAGGGGCTCTCCCTCTTTTTTTGTTGTGATAAAAAACAGACACCCAATGGTGCCTGTAAAGATTGTGCTAATTAGTATGTTAACACGAAGTATTTTTTCTTACCGCGACGGATAACTGTTAGTTCGTTATCGATTTTATCGTCGTCAGAAAGTGTGTAGTCTAAATCTTGGATACGTTCACCGTTGATGTAGATGGCACCATTTTGAACGTCTTCACGTGCTTGGCGTTTTGATGGTGAGATTTTTGCGGCTACAAGAACTTCAACGATATTGCGGTTATCGTCGGCTTGAACAGCGTAGTTAGGAACGTTGTTTAGACCTTGTTTCAATTCTTTTGCTGAAAGGCTCTTGATGTTTCCGGCGAAAAGTTGTTCAGTGATTTTAAGGGCTTGTTTGTAAGCTTCTTCGCCGTGAACAAGTGTGACAACTTCGCGTGCTAAGATTTTTTGTGCTAAACGTTCATGACGAGCTGCGTTGAATTCTTTTTCGATTTCAGCGATTTCTTCTAGTGAAAGGAAAGTGAAGATTTTCAAGAAGCGAACAGCGTCGTCATCCATAACGTTGAGCCAGAATTGGTACATTTCGTATGGAGATGTTTTGTCGGCATCAAGCCAAACAGCATTTCCTTCAGATTTACCGAATTTTTTACCTGTTGAATCAGTGATGAGTGGTACGGTCATGACATGACCTGTTTTATCAGCTTTGCGGCGTAGCAACTCTGTACCAGCAGTCATATTTCCCCATTGGTCTGAACCGCCGATTTGCAAGGTAACGTTGTATTTGTCATTTAATTCGTAGAAATCGTAACCTTGCATGATTTGGTAGGCAAATTCAGTGTATGAGATACCAGTTTCGATACGTTTTTTAACGGATTCTTTACTCATCATAGCGTTGACAGTAAAGTATTTTCCGACATCACGTAGGAAGTCAATGAAGCTGACATTACCAAACCAATCATAGTTGTTTACCATAACGGCTTTGTTGTCACCATTTTCGAAATCAAGGAAACGTGATAATTGATTTTGAATCTTAGTTACCCAGCCGTCAACAGTTTCTTTAGTTTGAAGACTGCGTTCAGCATCTTTGAATGATGGGTCACCAATAAGTCCAGTAGCTCCTCCAACAAGAGCATATGGTTTATGTCCTGCCAATTGAAGGCGGCGTGATGTTAAAATAGCAACTAGGTGACCAAGGTGCAAGCTATCAGCTGTAGGATCATAACCAGTATAATAGGATACTTGCCCTTCTGTTAATGCTTTGACAAGGGCTTCTTCATCAGTCGTTTGAAAAACTAAGCCACGTTCTTTGAGTTCTTCGAATATGTTCACGAGCTTTCTCCTTACTTAAAATTTTGAGGTTGATAATAATTTCTAGCTAAGCTAACTCTACCCCAATGATATATTGTAGTTTACAGGCTATTATATCAAAAAGCGGTACTTCTATGCAAGCTTTATCAAAGTTTGGTATAATATTAATGAGGTATTAGAATGTTTAAGAGAAATAAGAAAAAGAAAAAAACAAATCACCAGAAACTTAGTGTTATAGATTTGGGTTCGGTTGTTTTAAGAACAGTGAAATTATTAACCGACTTTTTTTATATTATTATCATCTTGTTTGGGATGTTAGGGGCGGGGATTGCTTTTGGTTATCTTGCGAGTCAAATTGATTCTGTCAAAGTTCCCAGCAAGGAAAGTCTGGTTAGTCAGGTAACATCTCTGACTAGGATTTCAGAGATGTCGTATTCTGATGGTAGTTCGATTGCAAGTATTGATACTGATTTGTTGCGAACACCTGTTGAAAGCGACGCTATTTCAGACAATGTTAAAAAAGCCATTATTGCGACTGAGGATGAAAACTTCGAGAGCCATGATGGTGTTGTTCCAAAAGCTGTTTTTCGTGCAACCTTAGCTTCAGTGCTTGGTTTGGGTGAGACAAGTGGTGGGTCAACTCTTACGCAACAGTTGATTAAACAACAAATTTTGGGAGATGATCCAACCTTTAAACGTAAATCACGCGAAATTATCTACGCATTGGCGCTAGAACGTTATTTGAGTAAAGATGAGATTTTGACTGATTACCTTAATGTTTCTCCATTTGGACGTAATAATAAAGGTGAAAATATTGCTGGGATTGAAGAAGCGGCGCAAGGCATTTTTGGCGTTTCAGCCAGTGATTTGACAATTCCGCAAGCGGCTTTCTTGGCTGGTTTGCCACAAAGTCCGATTGTCTATTCTCCGTACACAGCTGCAGGGCAGTTGAAAGACGAGGAGGATATGGCTTATGGTTTGTCTCGTCAGCAAGATGTTCTTTACAATATGTATCGTGCAGGCTATTTATCTAAAACTGAATATGAGGAATATAAGGCTTATGATGTTAGTCAGGATTTCATTCAACCTGAATCAACGACAACGAGTGAACATGATTTCCTTTATTATGCCGTTTTAGAAGAGGCTCAGGATATCATGTATGATTATTTGATTGAGCAAAATGGTGTTTCTGAACAAGAATTAAAAAATGATTCAACGAAGGAATCTTACCAAAAATTGGCTTTAGAAGCGTTGCAACAGGGTGGCTATACCATTAAAACAACAATTGATAAAGATGTTTATAATGCCATGCAGAATACCGTAGCACAATATGGTAGCACGCTTGATCAAGGAAGCTCAGAAACGGTTGAAGTTGGTAATGTCTTGATGGATAATTCAACTGGAGCTATTCTAGGATTTATTGGTGGACGGGATTATTCAACTAACCAGAACAACCATGCGTTTGATACTGCGAGGTCACCAGGATCAAGTATTAAGCCGATTATCGCGTATGGGATTGCTATTGACCAAGGGCTTTTAGGTAGTGCTAGTATGTTATCTAACTATCCGACAACTTTCTCTAGTGGTCAGTCAATCATGCACGGTAGTGAAGAAGGAACGGCAATGGTTACTCTCCAAGAAGCTTTGAATACGTCGTGGAATATTCCAGCTTATTGGACGTATCAAATGTTGCTCAATGATGACGTTGATGTTGAATCTTACATGAAGAAAATGGGATATGATATTGATGATTATTCTATTGAAAGCTTGCCTTTAGGTGGAGGAATTGAGACAACGGTTCTTCAACAAGTTAATGCTTACCAAATGATTTCAAATGGTGGTGTTTACTTGAAAGGATACATGGTTGATAGTATCACAGATAGTCAAGGCAATGTTATTTATCAACATAAAGCTAATCCTGTACGTGTCTTTTCTGAAGCAACGGCTAGCATTTTAAATCAGTTATTAAAAGAAGTTATCACTGGTGGTGGTACGACAAAATTTTATGCAGATTTAAAGAGTTTAAATGCGACAGCCGCTAGTGCGGATTGGACAGGTAAAACTGGTACAACTGATAATTACACAGACGTTTGGCTTTTATTGTCAACGCCAGAAGTAACGCTTGGTGGTTGGGCAGGTAATGATGACAATACTTCTTTACCTGATGCAGCAGGACATACTTATAACGCGCAGTATATGGCTTATTTGGTTAATGCTATCTACAATGCTGATTCAAGTGTCTTAGGTGTTGATAAGAAATACAGTTTGTCTTCAAGTGTTATCAAATCAACTGTTCTTAAAGCAACAGGTTTACAGCCTGGTACGGTGACGGTCAATGGTCGTTCGCTTACTGTGAGTGGTGAAACAACGACAAGTTACTGGGCTAAGAATGGTGCGGGTACAATGACTTATAAATTTGCTATTGGTGGTACAGATAGTGATTATACAAAAGCTTGGGAAAGTTTGTTGAGTAATTCATCTATCACAACAAGTAGCAGCGACTAATATACTTGCAAAAATTGAAAAAATAAGGTATAATATTAACAACTATTTGTCGTCTGCTTTAGTTGAAATATTGTCCAACTAAGGTTTACAGCAGTTAAATCACACTTTTATTGGTCAGATTTAGCTGCTCTTTTTGTGCCTAATTTTAGAAAAAATAGGAGTTGTAACCTATATTTAAAGATTCTAAAAATTCACATCAACGACACACTTGGCAGGGTGTTTTAACGAGCAGCCTAACTATAAAGGTCAAGATGAAAAATAATGATGATTCTCGTCAAAATGAAGGGAATCGGGTTATGTGACATTTATTGACCTCTGTATTTTAATGAAGGAGTAAAAAACTTGGCAGGACATGAAGTTCAGTACGGGAAACACCGTACACGTCGTAGCTTTTCAAGAATCAAGGAAGTTCTTGATTTACCTAACTTGATTGAAATTCAAACGGATTCTTTTAAAGACTTCTTGGATAATGGATTGAGAGAAGTTTTTGAAGATGTACTTCCGATTACAAACTTTACGGATACTATGGAGCTTGAATTTGTTGGTTACGAGTTAAAAGAGCCTAAATATACGCTTGAAGAAGCTCGTATCCACGATGCATCTTATTCAGCACCTATTTTTGTAACCTTCCGTTTGATTAATAAAGAAACAGGAGAAATCAAAACTCAAGAAGTTTTCTTCGGTGATTTCCCAATCATGACTGAAATGGGGACATTCATCATCAATGGTGGTGAACGTATTATCGTTTCTCAGTTGGTTCGTTCTCCTGGTGTTTATTTCAACGATAAAGTTGATAAAAACGGTAAAGTTGGTTACGGTTCAACTGTAATTCCTAACCGTGGAGCTTGGCTTGAATTAGAAACAGATTCAAAAGACATTGCTTACACACGTATTGACCGTACACGTAAAATTCCATTTACAACACTTGTACGTGCACTTGGTTTCTCAGGTGATGATGAAATCATGGATATCTTTGGTGATAGCGAGCTCGTTCGTAATACTATTGAAAAAGATATTCACAAAAATCCAGCAGATTCACGTACTGACGAAGCACTTAAAGAAATTTACGAACGCCTTCGTCCAGGTGAACCAAAAACAGCTGATAGCTCACGTAGTTTGCTTGTAGCTCGTTTCTTTGACCCACGTCGTTATGACTTGGCAGCTGTTGGACGTTACAAAATCAATAAAAAACTTAACGTCAAGACTCGTCTCTTGAATCAAACCATTGCTGAAAACTTGGTTGATGCTGAAACTGGTGAAATCCTTGTTGAAGCCGGTACAGTAATGACACGTGACGTGATTGATTCAATTGCTGAACAATTAGACGGTGATCTTAACAAATTTGTTTACACACCAAATGATTACGCTGTTGTCACTGAACCTGTTGTTCTTCAAAAATTCAAAGTTGTGTCACCAGTTGACCCAGACCGCGTTGTTACAATCGTAGGTAATGCCAATCCTGATGATAAAGCGCGTGCGCTTACACCAGCAGACATCTTGGCTGAAATGTCATATTTCCTTAATCTTGCTGAAGGTCTTGGTAAAGTTGACGATATCGACCACCTTGGTAACCGTCGTATTCGTGCCGTTGGTGAATTGCTTGCTAACCAATTCCGTATTGGTCTTGCTCGTATGGAACGTAACGTTCGTGAACGTATGTCAGTTCAAGACAATGAAGTGTTGACACCACAACAAATCATCAACATTCGTCCTGTAACTGCGGCTGTTAAAGAATTCTTCGGTTCTTCTCAATTGTCACAGTTCATGGACCAACACAACCCACTTTCTGAATTGTCTCACAAACGTCGTTTGTCAGCCTTAGGACCTGGTGGTTTGACACGTGACCGTGCTGGTTATGAAGTTCGTGACGTGCACTACACTCACTATGGTCGTATGTGTCCGATTGAAACTCCTGAAGGACCTAACATCGGTTTGATTAATAACTTGTCAACATACGGACATCTTAATAAATATGGTTTCATCCAAACACCATATCGTAAAGTTGATCGTGCTACTGGTGTGGTTACAAACGAAATTGTTTGGTTGACTGCCGATGAAGAAGATGAATACACAGTAGCGCAAGCTAACTCAAAACTTAACGAAGATGGAACATTCGCTGAAGAAATCGTTATGGGACGTCATCAAGGTAATAACCAAGAATTCCCATCAAACATCGTTGACTTCGTAGATGTTTCTCCTAAACAAGTAGTTGCCGTTGCGACAGCATGTATTCCTTTCCTTGAAAACGATGACTCAAACCGTGCCCTTATGGGTGCCAACATGCAACGTCAAGCGGTGCCATTGATTGACCCACATGCACCATATGTTGGTACTGGTATGGAATATCAAGCAGCTCACGATTCTGGTGCCGCTGTTATCGCTAAACACGATGGACGCGTAGTTTTCTCAGATGCTGAAAAAGTTGAAGTTCGTCGTGAAGATGGTTCACTTGATGTTTACCACATTACTAAATTCCGTCGTTCAAACTCAGGTACAGCATACAACCAACGTACACTTGTTAAAGTTGGTGATATTGTTGAAAAAGGTGACTTTATTGCTGACGGACCTTCTATGGAAAAAGGTGAAATGGCACTTGGTCAAAACCCAATCGTTGCCTATATGACATGGGATGGTTACAACTATGAAGATGCCGTTATCATGAGCGAACGTCTTGTTAAAGAAGATGTTTACACATCAGTTCACTTGGAAGAATTTGAATCAGAAACACGTGATACTAAGTTAGGCCCTGAAGAAATCACTCGCGAAATTCCAAACGTTGGTGAAGAAGCTCTTAAAGACCTTGACGAAATGGGTATTATCCGTATCGGTGCTGAAGTTAAAGAAGGTGATATCCTTGTAGGTAAAGTAACACCTAAAGGTGAAAAAGACCTTTCTGCTGAAGAACGCCTTCTTCACGCAATCTTCGGTGATAAATCTCGTGAAGTACGTGATACATCACTTCGTGTGCCACACGGTGGAGATGGTGTTGTTCGTGATGTTAAAATCTTCACACGTGCTAACGGTGATGAATTGCAATCAGGTGTCAACATGCTCGTTCGTGTTTACATTGCACAAAAACGTAAAATCAAAGTCGGAGATAAAATGGCCGGTCGTCACGGAAACAAAGGGGTTGTTTCTCGTATCGTTCCTGTTGAAGACATGCCATATCTTCCAGACGGAACTCCAGTTGATATCATGTTGAACCCTCTTGGGGTGCCATCTCGTATGAATATCGGACAAGTTATGGAACTTCACCTTGGTATGGCAGCTCGTAACCTCGGTATTCACATTGCAACTCCAGTCTTTGACGGGGCAACTTCAGAAGACCTTTGGGATACTGTTCGTGAAGCTGGTATGGATAGCGACGCTAAGACAGTTCTTTATGACGGTCGTACAGGTGAACCATTTGATAATCGTGTCTCTGTTGGTATCATGTACATGATCAAACTTCACCACATGGTTGATGATAAACTTCACGCTCGTTCAGTTGGTCCTTACTCACTTGTTACACAACAACCTCTTGGTGGTAAAGCACAATTTGGTGGACAACGTTTCGGTGAAATGGAAGTTTGGGCTTTGGAAGCTTATGGTGCATCAAATGTCCTTCAAGAAATCTTGACATACAAGTCAGATGATGTGACTGGACGTCTTAAAGCTTATGAAGCTATCACTAAAGGTAAACCAATTCCAAAACCAGGTGTACCAGAATCATTCCGAGTGCTTGTTAAAGAATTGCAATCACTTGGTCTTGATATGCGTGTGCTTGATGAAGATGACAACGAAGTAGAACTTCGTGATCTTGACGAAGGTGAAGACGACGATGTTATGCACGTTGATGACCTTGAAAAAGCTCGTCAAAAACAAGAAACTGAATCTGCTGAAAAAGTAGAAGTTTCTGCTGAAGAAAACAAATAATAGGAAACAACAATTTAGACATGGAAAGTGCAAGTCAACCTTGCCTTTCCTAGTCGGATTGTTTGAATGAGTCCTATAACGATAAATAATGTTTTGCAGACAAAAAGTTTGTAAGTCGTGACAAGTTAGAAAGTAGCTCTGCTATTTTCAAAAGAACAATAAAGAAAGGTAAAACTAGTGGTTGACGTAAATCGTTTTAAAAGTATGCAAATCACATTAGCCTCACCAAGTAAAGTCCGTTCATGGTCTTATGGTGAAGTTAAAAAACCTGAAACAATCAACTATCGTACGCTCAAACCAGAACGTGAAGGTCTTTTTGATGAAGTAATCTTTGGACCAACAAAAGACTGGGAATGTGCTTGTGGTAAATATAAACGTATTCGTTATAAAGGAATTGTTTGTGACCGCTGTGGTGTTGAAGTAACACGTGCTAAAGTTCGTCGTGAACGCATGGGACACATTGAATTGAAAGCTCCAGTATCACACATCTGGTACTTCAAAGGTATTCCATCACGCATGGGACTTACTCTTGATATGAGTCCACGTGCTCTTGAAGAAGTTATTTACTTCGCTGCTTACGTAGTTATCGATCCAAAAGATACTCCGCTTGAACCAAAATCACTTTTGACTGAGCGTGAATATCGTGAAAAATTACAAGAATATGGACAAGGCTCATTTGTTGCGAAAATGGGTGCTGAAGCTATCCAAGATCTTCTTAAACGCGTTGATTTGAAATCTGAAATCGCTGAACTTAAGGAAGAATTGAAAACAGCAACAGGGCAAAAACGTATCAAAGCTGTCCGTCGTTTAGATGTGCTCGATGCCTTCTACAAATCTGGTAACAAACCAGAATGGATGGTACTTAACATTTTGCCAGTTATTCCACCAGATCTTCGTCCAATGGTTCAATTGGATGGTGGACGTTTCGCTGCATCTGACTTGAATGACCTTTACCGTCGTGTTATCAACCGTAACAACCGTTTGGCTCGTTTGCTTGAATTGAATGCCCCAGGTATCATTGTGCAAAATGAAAAACGTATGTTGCAAGAAGCTGTTGATGCTCTTATCGATAACGGTCGTCGTGGTCGTCCAATCACTGGTCCTGGTAGCCGTCCTCTTAAATCTTTGAGCCACATGCTTAAAGGTAAACAAGGTCGTTTCCGTCAAAACTTGCTTGGTAAACGTGTTGACTTCTCTGGACGTTCAGTTATCGCCGTAGGTCCAACACTTAAAATGTATCAATGTGGTGTGCCACGTGAAATGGCTATCGAATTGTTCAAACCATTCGTAATGCGTGAAATCGTTGCGCGTGACTATGCTGGTAACGTTAAAGCAGCTAAACGTATGGTTGAACGTGGTGATGAACGTATTTGGGATATTCTTGAAGAAGTTATCAAAGAACACCCAGTACTCCTTAACCGCGCACCGACTCTTCACCGTTTGGGTATCCAAGCCTTCGAACCAGTCCTTATTGACGGTAAAGCACTTCGTCTTCACCCACTTGTTTGTGAAGCCTACAATGCCGACTTCGATGGTGACCAAATGGCCATCCATGTGCCACTTTCTGAAGAAGCACAAGCTGAAGCACGTCTTCTTATGCTTGCCGCAGAACACATCCTTAACCCTAAAGATGGTAAACCAGTCGTAACACCATCTCAAGATATGGTTCTTGGTAACTACTACCTTACTATGGAAGAACCAGGTCGTGAAGGTGAAGGAATGATCTTCAAGGACCGTGATGAAGCAGTTATGGCTTACCGCAATGGTTATGTTCACTTGCATACTCGTGTGGGTATTGCCGTTGATAGCATGCCAAATAAACCATGGACTGACGAACAGAAACATAAAATCCTGGTTACAACTGTAGGTAAGATTCTCTTCAACGATATCATGCCTGAGGATTTACCTTACCTTCAAGAGCCAAACAATGCTAATCTAACAGAAAAAACTCCAGATAAGTACTTCTTGGCACCAGGACAAGATATTCAATCTGCTATTGACAGCTTGGAAATCAATGTACCATTTAAGAAGAAAAATCTTGGAAATATCATTGCGGAAATCTTTAAACGTTTCCGTACAACAGAAACATCAGCTTTCCTTGACCGCTTGAAAGACCTTGGTTACTATCATTCAACTCTTGCTGGTTTGACAGTGGGTATCGCCGATATCCCAGTTATCGATAACAAACAAGAAATTATCGATGCAGCTCACAGTAAAGTTGAACAAATCAACAAAGCCTTCCGTCGTGGTTTGATGACTGATGATGACCGTTATGTTGCTGTTACAACAACATGGCGTGAAGCTAAAGAAGAACTTGAACAACGTCTGATTGAAACACAAGATCCTAAGAATCCTATCGTTATGATGATGGACTCAGGAGCTCGTGGTAACATCTCTAACTTCTCACAACTTGCCGGTATGCGTGGTTTGATGGCTGCTCCGAACGGACGTATCATGGAATTGCCTATCCTATCTAACTTCCGTGAAGGTTTGTCTGTCTTGGAAATGTTCTTCTCAACTCACGGTGCTCGTAAAGGTATGACCGATACAGCCCTTAAGACTGCCGACTCTGGTTACCTTACTCGTCGTTTGGTTGACGTTGCCCAAGACGTTATCATTCGTGAAGACGATTGTGGAACTGACCGTGGTCTTGTTATTCGTGCCATTACTGATGGTAAAGAAGTAACAGAAACTCTTGAAGAACGTCTTGTTGGTCGTTACACTAAGAAATCTGTTAAACATCCTGAAACTGGCGAAGTTATCGTTGGTCCAGATGTACTGATTACTGAAGATATGGCAGCTGAAATTGTTAAAGCTGGTGTTGAAGAAGTTACAATCCGTTCAGTATTCACATGTAACACTCGTCATGGTGTCTGCCGTCACTGTTATGGTGTCAACCTTGCAACAGGTGATGCGGTTGAAGTTGGTGAAGCAGTTGGTACAATTGCCGCTCAATCTATCGGTGAACCTGGTACACAGCTTACAATGCGTACCTTCCACACGGGTGGTGTTGCGTCAAATACCGATATCACACAAGGTCTTCCTCGTATCCAAGAAATCTTTGAAGCTCGTAATCCTAAAGGGGAAGCCGTTATCACTGAAGTTAAAGGTACTGTTGTTGACATCGAAGAAGATGCTTCTACACGTACTAAGAAAGTTTACGTTCAAGGTAAAACTGGTATGGGTGAATACGTGGTACCATTCACTGCTCGCATGAAAGTTGCTGTTGGTGATGAGGTACACCGTGGTGCTCCACTTACTGAAGGTTCTATCCAACCTAAACGTCTCCTTGAAGTTCGTGACACATTATCAGTTGAAACTTACCTTCTTGCTGAAGTACAAAAAGTTTACCGTAGCCAAGGGGTAGAAATCGGTGATAAACACGTCGAAGTAATGGTTCGCCAAATGCTTCGCAAAGTTCGTATCATGGATCCAGGTGATACAGAACTTCTCCCAGGCACACTTATGGATATTGCAGACTTTACGGATGCTAACAAAGATGTTGTTATCTCTGGTGGTATCCCTGCAACATCACGTCCAGTGCTTATGGGGATTACAAAAGCTTCGCTTGAAACTAACTCATTCTTGTCAGCCGCATCATTCCAAGAAACAACTCGTGTTCTTACAGATGCTGCTATCCGTGGTAAGAAAGATCATCTTCTTGGTCTTAAAGAAAATGTTATCATTGGTAAAATCATTCCAGCTGGTACAGGTATGGCTCGTTACCGCAACCTTGAACCACAAGCTGTTAATGAACTTGAAACAAGTGAAGAAGCAGAAACAGTTGAAGCAACTGTTTCAACAGATGTTGAATAAGGTTAATTCACATTTTATGCTAATAAATGAAAAGGTCTGAGAGGAAAATTCTCAGACCTTTTTGCTTGTTATCATCGGAATTTTGCTGATAATAATAATTCTAAATAAGCAAATTCTTTTTAAAAAGCTTTTAATTTTTATATAATAAATTTCGTAAGGAAGTGTGTTAAATGTATCAAGTGATAAAAATGTATGGGGATTGGGAGCCGTGGTGGTTCTTGAAAGATTGGCAAAAAGATATTATAGAAGAAAAATGTTTTGAGTATTTTGAGGATGCTTTCTCTTTCTACAAAACAGAATGGTTATCTCTTAAAACGACTTTACCAAGTTGTAAATGTCATGATAATCTTCAGGCGGCTTTCTGGGATAAAACAGAGCAACGTTGGTGTGAGAATTGTGGGGATTATCTGCAACAGTACCATTCCATTTTAATGCTTAAAGATGGTCAAGAATTACCTGAAGGGACTTTTTCTTATCATTTTAACGTTCAAAATGATGAAATAAGACCAAGACCTCAAAATTGTAAATTAGAATCGTAATCATGGAATTTTTTCCATGATTTTTTTGTTTTTTATGACTAATTTACGAATAGAAAAGTAGGAGGTCAAGATGATTCAGGAAAAAGCAAAGCAACTCATTAAGGATGCTGTTGAAGTTAATGCGCAAGATATTTACATTTTATCTAGAGAAGACTGTTATGAAGTGTATCAACGCGTGGGAGACCAACGGCAATTTGTTGATTATTTTGAGCTAGAGCAGATGACTAGCTTGATTAGTCATTTTAAATTTGTGGCTGGTATGAATGTTGGGGAGAAACGTCGCAGCCAGCTAGGTTCTTGTGATTATCAATTTGCAGATGAGGAAGAGATTTCGCTTCGTTTGTCGAGTGTTGGTGATTATCGCGGACGAGAAAGTTTGGTGATTCGCTTGCTTTATTCTGGTCGTCATGACTTGCAATATTGGTTTGACGGGATAAAAAATATTTTAGAAGCCATTGATAGTAGGGGGCTTTACCTTTTTTCGGGACCAGTAGGGAGTGGAAAAACCACTCTCATGTACCAATTGGTTCGTGAAAAATTTCCTGATAAGCAAGTCATTACAATTGAAGATCCTGTTGAAATCAAGCAGGAACAAATGTTGCAGTTGCAGCTAAATAGTGATATTGGGATGACTTATGATGAATTGATTAAATTATCGCTTCGTCATAGACCAGATATTCTGATTATTGGAGAAATTCGCGATAGCGAGACAGCGCGTGCAGTCATTCGTGCGAGTTTGACGGGAGCTGTTGTGTTCTCTACCATTCATGCGAAGAGTATCCCTGGCGTTTATGCACGTCTTTTGGAATTGGGGGTTAGTAAGCAAGAATTGGAAAATAGTTTACGTGCCATTGTTTATCAACGCTTAATTGGCGGAGGAGGTGTGATTGATTTTGCTAAAGAAAACTTTGAAAGTCACCGACCAGAGTGCTGGAATGCAAAAATTGAAAATCTTGCTAAAGACGGACATATCACAGCTGAACAAGCAAAAATCGAAAAAATTGCCATTTAAAAAACAACGCAAGGTTATTCAACTCTTTAATAATCTTTTTGAAAGTGGGTTTAATTTAACAGAAATCGTGTCTTTTCTCCGAAGAAGTCAATTGTTGTTAGACATTTATGTTGAGAGGATGCAAGAAAGTTTGTTAAATGGTGCTAGCCTAGCAACAATGATGGCAGATTTAGGGTTTTCAGACAATATTGTCACACAAATTGCTTTGGCTGATGTTCATGGAAACAGTCAGAAAAGTCTGCTGAAGATTGAGTCTTACCTTTCTAGCATGACTGTCGTCAGAAAAAAGTTAATTGAAGTTGCAACGTATCCATTGATTTTGTTGTTGTTTCTTATTTTGATTATGCTGGGGTTGAAGAATTATCTACTGCCGCAGCTGGAAAGCCAAAATGTGGCAACGCAGATTATTACGCATTTTCCAACGATTTTTTTGCTAAGTATTTTCTCGATTGGAGTGTTGCTTGTTTGTGCGACATTTTATGCTAGGCGTTTATCGCAGATTGATTTATATAGTCGAATAAGCCGGATTCCACTTGTGGGAAACTATGTTAGGTTATATTTGACAGCTTACTATGCGCGTGAATGGGGAAATTTGATTGGGCAAGGTATTGAATTAATGGCAATCGTGGGAATCATGCAAAAGCAAAAGTCACTCTTATTTCAAGAGATTGGAAAGGATATGGAAGAAGCGTTGCTTTCAGGGCAAGCTTTTCATCAAAAAGTTCTGGGCTATCCATTCTTTTTGCGAGAATTGAGCCTAATGATCGAATATGGTGAGGTCAAATCGAAGCTGGGACGTGAGTTAGACATTTATGCTGAGGAAACATGGCAGAGCTTCTTTGGCAAATTAACTCAAGCAACACAGCTCATTCAACCCCTTGTTTTTGTCTTTGTGGCTTTGATTATTGTGTTAATTTATGTGGCAATGTTGTTGCCAATGTATCAAAATATGGGAGGAAATTTTTAATGAAAAAGTTTTGGAAAAAATTACGTAAAAAGTCTGTTGCTGCTTTCACACTTGTGGAAATGTTGATTGTGCTTCTTATTATTAGTGTTTTAATGTTGCTTTTTGTACCGAATTTGAGTAAGCAAAAGGATGTTGTTCGTGAAAAAGGCGATGCTGCTGTTGTGAAAGTGGTAGAGAGCCAAATGGATTTGTACGAAGTGAAAACGGGAGATAAACCGACTGTTGATGATTTAGTTGAAGTTGGCTACATCACTTCTGAACAAGCAAAAACTTACAATGAAGCTAAAAAATAAAACAGTTTCAGCTTTTACCCTTTTAGAAAGTTTATTAACGCTAGGAATTTCCTGTTTTATTATCATGATGTTGTCAGGTTCTTTGAATGGTATTTTTCAAAATGTGGAAGAAAAGATTTTCTTTTTATCGTTTGAAAATCTCTATTGTGACACACAAAAATTAGCTAATGCTAGGCAACAAAGTCTTACGTTGACTGTTTCGCAAGAGGAAGTGTCAACTGATTTTTCAACTGTAAAACTCCCTCCGTCGATCAAAGTAGATAAAACTTATCAAGTCAATTTTGACAAAGCAGGAGGTAATTCGTCCTTGGCAAAATTAACCTTTCAAACGTCAGATAAAGAGGTCAACTATCAATTATATTTAGGGAGTGGTAAATATAAAAAGACAGAAACTAAAAGCTTACATACTCCTTGAAAGCTTGATAGCACTAGGATTGTTAGCGATGATTACGAGTATTGTTTTAGGGGAAATTGATAAAAATAGGCAGTCTATGCAAGAAAGTTTACGGCAGCAGGAAGTTCTTAATGTGGCAACAATGGCTGTGCAAACAGGACAAAATCATTTGAAGATGAATGGTGTTGAGGTTGAGATTATCAAAAAAGATGGAGAGGTCTATGTTTATGAGGGGAAAACGGAAATATTACACGTTAAAAAAGACTAGTTTAAAGGCATTCACCCTCATAGAATGTTTGGCTTCTTTATTGGTAATTTCGGGTGCTATTCTTGTTTACAATGGCTTAACGCAATCTATTTCTGAAAATGTGCATTATTTGTCGGAAAATCAAGAGGAAAACTGGCTTTTGTTTTCACAACAGCTACGTGCGGAACTTGCCAATTGTCAATTAGATAAGGTTGAAAATAACAAGCTATATGTGACGAAGTCCAGTCAAAAGTTGGCATTTGGGCAGTCAAAGGCTGATGATTTCCGTAAAACAAACGCATCTGGTCAAGGCTATCAGCCAATGATATTTGGAGTAAAATCTTCTGCTATTTCTAGAGATGGTCAGAAGGTGACAATGACATTGAATTTAGAGAATGGTTTGGAGAGGACATTTGTTTACACTTTTGAAACGGCAAGTTAAGGCAGGGATTTTAATCTATGCTTTGCTTATGGCAGCAATTTTTGCCTTGCTTTTACAATTTTATCTAGGACGTGTCGTGGCAATGGAGCGACAACACCAAGCGCAGCTATCTGCTAGTCAGGCTTATTTAATGGCGGAATTAACAAAAGATTTGGCAAAAGAGGATACTGGTCACCTTACATTTGACCAAGGAGTAGCTGACTACAACTTCCAAGATAATCGATTGCAGGTGGTGGTCAAACTGCCTAATCAACAAGAATTTGACTATATTTTCCAAAGAGCCCAGAAAGAGAAAGCTAATTAGGGCTTTCTTTTCATTTCCTGCGTTTTTTGATATGATAGGGTTGCGGAGGATAAGATGAATTTTGAAAAAATTGAAACAGCCTATGAGCTGATTTTAGAAAATATCCAATTAATTGAAAATGAGTTAAAAACTCATATTTATGATGCGCTTATTGAACAGAATTCTTTTTACTTGGGGGCTGAAGGTGCCAGTGAAGAAGTTGCTGCCAACAATGAGAAACTGCGTCAGCTTGCATTGACCAAAGAAGAGTGGCGTCGAGCTTTCCAATTTATCTTTATCAAAGCTGGTCAAACAGAGCAGCTGCAAGCCAATCATCAATTTACACCAGATGCTATTGGTTTTATTTTGCTGTTCTTGATTGAAAATCTGACAGATTCAGATAAAATTGATCTTTTAGAAATTGGTAGTGGGACAGGAAACCTTGCTCAAACATTGTTAAATAATTCGTCTAAAGAATTAAATTATCTTGGTATTGAAGTTGACGATTTATTGATTGATTTATCAGCAAGTATTGCAGAAGTGATGGATTCTGATGCTCAGTTTATTCAAGAAGATGCTGTACGTCCACAAATTCTGAAAGAAAGTGATGTGATTATTAGTGATTTGCCAGTTGGTTTTTATCCTAATGATGACATTGCCAAACGTTATAAAGTGGCAAGTTCTGATGAGCATACCTATGCCCATCATTTGTTAATGGAACAATCGTTAAAATATCTCAAAAAAGATGGTATTGCAGTCTTTTTGGCGCCTGTCAGTCTTTTGACAAGTAAGCAAAGTGATTTATTGAAACAATGGTTGAAAGATTACGCGGATATTATCGCCGTGATTACCTTGCCAGAATCTATTTTTGGTAATGCAGCGAATGCAAAATCAATTTTTGTTTTGAAAAAACAGGCTGCGCATACGCCAGAAACCTTTGTTTATCCACTTTCTGACTTACAAAGTCGTGAAGCTCTGACTGATTTCATTAGAAAATTTCAAAAATGGAAAGTTGATAATATGAATTTTTAAAAAAATGTGATAGAATAGGGATATAACATGAAAGCGCTTTAGAGGTAAATTTATGGCGAAAACTATTTCTATTAATGCAGGAAGTTCAAGTCTGAAATGGCAATTGTATAATATGCCAGAAGAAGAAGTTATTGCAAAAGGACTAATTGAACGTATTGGTCTTGTCAATGGTGTTTCCACGGTTAAATTTAATGGACAGACGAAATCTGAAACCAAGGATATTCCAGACCACACAGCGGCTGTTAAAATTCTCTTGGATGATTTGATTTCAATGGACATCATTGCTAGTTATGATGAAATCACAGGTGTTGGACACCGTGTTGTTGCTGGAGGTGAGTATTTCAAAGACTCGGCTTTGGTAACTGATAAAGTCATTCAACAAGTTGAAGAGTTATCCATGTTAGCACCGCTTCACAATCCTGGAGCAGCTCTTGGAATTAGAGCTTTTAAAGACCTTTTGCCTGACATTACAAGTGTTGTTGTTTTTGATACTGCTTTTCATGCAACAATGCCCGAAGTAGCATACCGCTATCCGATTGCAAATCGTTATTATACTGATTATAAGATTCGTAAATATGGTGCCCATGGAACAAGTCACCAATATGTTGCGCAAGAAGCGGCAAAGGTTTTAGGAAAACCTTTGGAAGATTTGAAATTGATTACTTGTCATATCGGTAATGGGGTGTCCGTGACTGCGATCAAGGACGGTAAATCTGTTGATACTTCAATGGGCTTGACACCACTTGGTGGAACAATGATGGGGACACGTTCAGGAAGCATTGATCCTGGTGTGATTACGTATTTACTAGAATGTGAACCAAATCTCGATAGCCCTCAAAAAATTCGTACGGTATTAAATCGCGATTCAGGTCTTCTTGGTATTTCTGAGAAATCAAGTGATATGCGTGATATTCTTGCTGGAAAAGAAGAGGGCGATGAAAAATGTCAGTTAGCTTATGACATGTATATTGATCGATTACGAAAATACATTGCACAGTATTTTGCGGTTTTGAATGGCGCCGATGCTATTGTCTTTACGGCAGGTATCGGTGAAAATTCAAGCGTTGTTCGTGAGGATATTATTTCTGGCATGACTTGGTTTGGTGTTGATACGGACCCAGCTAAGAATGTGTCAGGAGCCTACGGCGTTATTTCAACAGATCAAGCGCGTGTGAAAACTATGGTTATCCCAACCGATGAAGAACTTGTGATTGCGCGTGACGTTGAACGTTTTAAAAATTCTACTAATTAAGTTATCAAATATTATGATAAGACCAGAAAAGTTGACCTGAATGGGTCAGCTTTTTTGATTATTTTATAAAAAATGTAAAATAAACTTGACAAAAAATGTAAAGTAAACTATACTAAAAATGTAAAGTCTTCTTTACCAATTGATGCGATATGGAGGAGGAAATGGAAACAAAAATCCAAGAACTACGCAAAGCAAATAAAATTAGTCAAGCAGAACTGGCAGAAGCGTTAGCTGTGACAAGGCAGACGATTATCTCACTTGAAAAGGGACGTTATAATGCTTCTTTGGAGTTAGCTCATAAAATCGCTAAATACTTTGGGAAAACAATTGAAGAGATTTTTATTTTTGAAGATGAAAAGTAGGAGAAAAAGATGAACACACTTTATGAGACTATGAAAAACAGCAACCATGTGACGTTGAAAAACATTGGTCTTGCTATGCTAAGTTTAGGGCAACTATTGTTACTTACGGCATTGGTGGCTAATCTGAGTGACCTTTTATCAGGTTTTTTACTAGCAATGAGTATCATGTTAAACGTATTATCTATTACTTTTTTTCAAGATAAAATTTTGGGGAAATAGAGGGAGAAAATTTTGGTTTTAAAAGCTTTAATAAGTCTAACTCGGAAAAAGACATTGGAAGAATATCGTCATTATATGATGACAGTATCATTAAGTTTTCTATTTGTTGCTGCTTTATGTTTATTGATTTCATTTTTTATCAAGACCAATGATTTTGCGGCTGGTTTATTACTAGGCGGAGGAGTAGCAGGATTAGTAGTTGCTATCTATTATTTAACTTTGACAAGGCAGCCGAATCGGTTAAAAGCAGCTTACATAGCAGCTTATGATGAGCGCAATCAATTTATTTTGAGGGTGACAGCTATATCAACTTTGATTTTCTTATTTTTAGAGAATTTTATGTTGATTATCTTATATGCTTTTATGGGCGTGGTGTTAACGTATCCGATAGTTTTGCTGATTTGGTTGTATAGTTTATTTTTGGGATTTGTTTTCTTTAAACTAATATTTACAAGAATTTTATAAGAGGTGATATCATGAAAAAATTTTTAACAGCTTTAAAATATTTCTTTTTGGCCTTAGGATTGATTTTACTGGAACAGTTGCCAACTGCTTTTATTACGGCAAATCAACCATTTTGGCAATCTGTATTAATTACTTTAGCTCTTTTGGTAGTTGCTGCTTTCACAGTCTATGTTGCTAAGCGAGTTGGGCTGTTGAATCATTTAGAGGAATTAAAGACCTGGCAAGCTTGGAAGACGGTTTTGATAGGTTTTGTTGTACTAACTGTCGTTAAGTATATTGGTGGTATTATTTTACTTTTAGAAAATGGTCTTGGGGCAAATACAGAAAACCAAGCAGCACTTGAGCAGCTTGGAATGTCACCTCTTTTGTTAATTGTATTGACTGTTATTGCTGCACCGATTGTAGAAGAAACAGTTATGCGTGGACTTATCTTAGGACGTACCTTTAATAATTCTTATTTTGGTGTTATCATTAGCTCTCTTCTTTTTGGTTTATTGCATATGCCAACTAATATTGGAAGTTGGGTTATTTACGGTGGTATGGGATTGGTACTTGCTGTTGTTTATCATAAGACACAGAAACTGGAGTATACAATAGCTATCCATTTTATCAATAATGCATTGGGAGTGCTTCTTATGCTCCTGTAAGGTAAAGTTTCATAATTGATTATATTAATTTAACCCAAGCTACCTAAGAAAAGGAGGCTTGGGTTATTTTTATTTGTTTTTATCAGAAAATTCGCTATTTTTAAGGGAATTATTTTGTCGAGAGATGAGGATATGCTAAAATATGAAATATATACTTTTTTGCTGATAGGAGATTAAGTTGGAAAAGTTTGGGATTAAAG
>Ga0129316_1000206_pt1 | contig 40864 bp, 30 predicted proteins | sample Cm1ome_2_FD_94429 | JGI IMG/M metagenome (GOLD analysis project Ga0129316, IMG submission 94429) | Eastern black-and-white colobus group fecal microbial communities from Wisconsin, USA - Cm1022B metagenome | ecosystem: Host-associated > Mammals > Digestive system > Large intestine > Fecal...
ATATGTATCGCCAATATACTTCTGAACAGTTGGAAGAATTGATTGCTTCTTTAAAAGAGACGATTCGGTTCTTAGAATACCAAAAATCCCTTTCTGTTGCTTTTCATGAAGGGCAAACTCAAGAAGTGCAACATCTTCTAGAAAACAAAATAGAAGGTAACTTATCCTCCTTACAAAGAAATGGAGAAGGCTGGTTAATAAGGATTTGGAATGTAGAAGATGACTTTCAATAGTTTCTAGTTTAGTTCTGATGGCATAATCTATTTCTATGATTACCATTAAAAACAAAATCAATAAAGTTAGGTAGACATGAAAAATAAACAGTTAACAGATCATAAAAAATCTCCAGATGTTCATTATTAATTATTCTATTTTACCATTTATTTTGACACTAAAGAAAGGACATGCTATGCATGATTAATACAATAAAAAACTGGATTGAGCAGATCAAATCCAGCTCAATCGCTAAACCATTTATCGCCATTAAAAACTGGCTTCACGAAAATGTCATTAAGCGAAAATTGATTATTTTTGGTTTGTTGTTTACAACTTGGTTGAGTTTATTGTTAGGAGCGATTTACTCCCCTCAACGGCAAACTTATAGTGATGAACAACTCAAAACCAAGCAAAGTTTTTCAAATGGAACGGGTGAAATCAAACTCACTAGTCAAACGTATTCAGTGGAAACAGGCGTCATTGTCTTGCAGTTTGAAACGAAAGATGCAACCTCTTCTGTTGATCGTGGGATTGATACCAAACGCTTAAAGTGGCAACTTTATGCCCAGCATAAAACCGCTGATACGGTTATGGAAGTGGTTCCTATTATCGATAATAAAATCTCTGTTATTATCCGAAATGTGCCAGAAGATTTTGGTGCTTATGCCATTGATATTACTAATAAAACGGTCGCAACTAGCTCAATTGATGTTGATATTGATGACTCATCTGATGACGACGATACGACAACAAGTAGTCCAACATCAACCGATGATGAAGAAGCTAATGTGGTGCAATTTATGATTACCACTCAAAATAGTCAACTTAAAAAAGAGACGATTAAAGAGGTCTCTCGTGAAGAATTTACCTTATCCGAAATCAAAAAAGAAGAAACATTCCAAAATAATCAAATTAAAAAATTGAACAAATCAATTGCTCAATTGAAAGCTTCTATTGAAGATGATGAGTCTCGAAAAGCGAGCTTATCAACCGAAAGTCAATACCTCACAGGTGACGATTTAGAAGCGAATCAAAAAGATATCGCAAGTATTGATAGTAATATTGAAACAAAGAATCGTTCCATCGAAACAGCCAATACTAATATCGAAAAACTGGAAGAAAAGTTAGAAGCGTTAGCTAAGAAAAAAGCAGCGGTGAAAGATGGTACCTTTGTGTTTTCTAACCCCATTGAAACGATTGAAATGGATTAAAACAGTTTAATGAAAACAGAAAAAGAAGGAAGTAAAAAATGACTTTTAAATCACTCAAACGAACAAAACAAGAACGCCAGCTAATTAACTTAAGTGTCATTAATTGGCTACTAGAAAGATTCAATAACTGGCAATTTGAAATCATGACAGCCATGTTTTTGGGTCTCTTGACACAAGGAGTGGCTCCCAAAAATGAGGTTAAAACCTTTCTCACAATCTTTATGATGGGGTATATTTGTTCAAAATTATCCCTAGACATTACCAAGGTATATTCAGAAGTCATCTGGCGATGTGTTAAAGCAGTGATTTGGTATACGGCGTTTATGATTGGCTATGCTATTTCTAGCACGCAACTAAGTAATCAATTAGTGCTTGCTTGGCTAATTTCACTTGTTGTTTACGTTACCATTCATTACATTTATCCAAAGTTCTTTAGATACTATCTTTTCAAAAAGGTTTTCAATAAATCATATCTGGGGATTCGTAAAGAAGGTGATCCATTACCACCTAAAGATAACTTTTTTAACGATGTTAAGTGTGCAAATGCGGTAGAAAGAATGCGATTAATCAATCAAAAAACCATTCAAACAGACTACCAAAGAATTCTTGAATTATCTTTTATGGATAGTTACCGACAAACAGGATTACACTATTTTACAGACGTTGAGACGCACAAAACTCATCGAGAATTTTTCGATAATGATGGCATGTTTGTATTAGTTTTTCGTGTGTATCCTTTTGGTTTTTCGACTCCAAATGCTAGTTATTGTCATTTGACCTTACTCAGATTAACGTTATCTGAAGAGAAAGCTTTCACCTATTTATCCATGGCGAATCCTTTAAAATTGTCTGCTAAAAAGGATGGCTAAAAATGTTTTATTAAAAATAATAATAACGGTTCTCTAACAGATAGTTAGAGAACTTTTTGCTTATTTTGGAATTGAGTTGTCCCTATAGAGCATGATTTTAAATTATCACATATACTAAATTTAATTATAAAAAGGAGGTTGTCTATATGGCAAAAAAAGACTTAACAAAAATTGAATTGGAGATTGAAGAAGCCAAGAAAAAAATTGCTTCATTGGAAAATGAACGCAAGCTTGCAGAAGAAAAACTTCAAAAAAATATCGGCAAATTGTATGTTCAAATTCAACTCAAAAAAGACAAAACATTATCTTATGAAGCCATTCAAAAAACACTAAAAACAGAATTAACAGAGCTCAAAAATGCCGAAAAAGAAAAACGTCTCGCTGAGAAAAAAGAGCAAAATGAATCACATCAAATGGTCCAAAACGGATAACTTTTTCAGTTGAAAAGTAATCTGAAATACTTAAAAATCTTTGCTAAAACTAAGTGAGTTGATGTAGGTATTTTTGTAAGTGTTTGTCAGTAAAAACAGGTAGGTTAGGTACTTACTTAGTAAGTAGATGTAAGTAATGGTGTAAGTAAAAGTAGGTGAAACCGAGAAAATTGATATCATTGGAAACGTTGATACTATCAACATATCACGGCACGTGATATCAGTTTCCCTTATGCTCTTTTCAAGCACTGACACCTTAAAAATGGCATTAGCCATAAAGGTTGGTGTGAGTGTGCAGAAAAACCACATAAGTCGAAAACTTGTTTTCGTAACGTTGTGAGGTTGAGGTTTTCTGTTTTGCTTCTTTTATCTTTGACCTCGTTAAAAGATAAAAGAAGGGCGCCAATTTTTGACAGGAAAGGAAATTAAAATGGATATTTTAGTGAGAGGTTTATCTGATTCTGAAATTAATTATTTAAAAGCATTAGCAGAAAAAAATAAAGCCAAATCATTTAATGAATTTTTACTATCGGTACTCCGTGAAAAAATTGAATACGGACAATTTAATCGGGCACAGAATTTGTATTTAGCTTATCTTGAAAACATGTCAGAGACGACCAAACATATTTTAAATCAAACGCAAAAACAGGCAGATATTCTAGCAACGTTTGAAGGCAAAATGGATCGTTATGGTAACCATATTTCTCGTTGGTTAGAATATGAAGGTGAGGTGGAAAGTGATGACTAAAAATTTTATGATACGTAATGTTTCGGATGATATGTTTGAACAACTACATATCATTTCTAAAAAATATAATTATGCTAGTTTCAATGAATTTATGTTGTCTCAAGTTGAAAATATTGTGATGAATGATGGTCTTAATTTGTACGAAAATCAGTTTGCGGAAACTCTGTCAACCATTAAAGAACAGCAAGCGCAAATTTTAGAGTTGTTACTTAAAAATGAAATTTCACTAACAGCTTCTAGTGCTAAACAAGATATTGTGGAAGAGCTCACCTTACATTGGTTACGATTTATGGATGATGTGGATGCGCTTGAGGCAGAAAGACGAGCAGGTGGTTGACCATGAAGAAAAATAAATCGGTATTAGTTGCTTTATTATTTTTAACAATCTTTCTAATTCAACCTAGAAATATCCAACGTATTATTACTGTTTTTTCGCAAAATGATATTGCGACACAATTAAATATTGCTGATTCGGCTGACGAAAAAAATTCGACATTAAGTGATGTTTACAAAAACCAAAATGAAGAGTTAAAATCAAAAACTTATGATGGTGAACAGGTGATTACCGTTAATGACAAAGCACAATTTACCAGTGAAGAATTAAGTCTAGAAAATGGTACTTGGGAACACTATTCAGATTTGGATTTTTTAAATCGTGTTGGAGTTGCTGAAGCAATGTTGGGACAAGAATTAATGCCAACTGAAAAACGTGAAGACATTTCAAACGTTACACCAACTGGCTGGAAAAATAAAAAAATTACCTTTAATGGCAAGTCTGATTATCTGTATAATCGTTCCCACTTAATTGCTTTTGAGTTAAGTGGTGAAAATGCTAATGTTAAAAATTTATTTACAGGTACCCGAGCGTTAAATGCTAATTTTGATGATGAGTCATCATCAATGGTTTATTATGAAAATGTAATTGCTAATTATATCAAAGACACCAATCATCATGTGCGTTATCGAGTAACACCACTATTTAAAAATGTGGAGTTAGTTTGTCGTGGTGTTCGACTAGAAGCGCAAAGTGTCGAAGATGATACCATCTCATTTGATGTTTATATTTTTAATGTTCAACCAGGTTATGACATTAATTACCTAACAGGCAGTTCACAAAAAACAAGTTAAAGAAGAAAGTAAGGAGAAGAAAATGAAGAAAAAACCAAGTCGTATGACCATCTATTTTTCACCAGAGGAGCGTCAATTTTTTGATGAGATAAAACAGTATTTTGAAAATTTCAATGACTTAGAGAAGGAGATGAGTAGCTCATCTATCTTTGTGTTATTAGTCAGAACATTTCATGAATTATTCTTAGAAAATGCCACGACGGAAGATTTTGGCTTACGCATGAAGCAACTAAATGACATTAAGGATAATCAACTGGAAAAAATTAATGGTGATTTAAGCACCATCAAACGTCAATTAGATCGCATGTTCTATTTAGAACTCACTAATTTTCATGCTATTACCAAAGGTGAGCAATTTGATATTCAAAACTTGGAGTCCATTCATTCACAATTTGATCCCGAGCAGCATGAATTAATGGCACGTATTGAAGATGTTATCAAAGAAGATGTTAGTCGAGGGCAAACCATAAAACATTCCCATTAAGGAGCTGTAAACAATGAGTGAATCATCAAGTCCAAACATTACCTTTATGTTACAGTATACAGAAGCTAATAGTGCCTATGTCGATTATACGAATCGTGATGAGGCCGTCCAAATGGATAATGACCTTGACTTAGAAACTCACCGACAATCTGTTGAAGGGATGACTGAAAGTCAGCTTCAAAAAATTCAAACAGAGGTCCCAGAAACGACGCTTAACTTTCAAGAGTATATTGATTACATGAATCGTTCCTATGCGACTGAAAAACAAAGTGATGACCTGACGGCTATTTTTACTCAGGATGCCAATTATTTGCAGCGAGAAAAAGTAACTGAGCTCAAACAAAAACTAGAACAGGCTCACGAAAATGGTTCCTTGCTTTGGCAAGGCGTTATCTCATTTGATAATGAGTTTTTAGCAGTTCAAGGATTATATGATCGTGCAACAGGTCGTGTTGACCAGCAAGCCATCAAAACGGTTATGCGTGATGTGATTCCGAAAATGATTCAAAAAGAGGGCCTTTCTGATTCTGCTTTTTGGTGGGGCAACATTCATTTAAATACCGATAATATCCATGTACACTTTGGGCTTTCTGAGATAGAATCAAAGCGAGAAAAGTTTTTTTATCAACCTCGCCACCGAATGGAGTATCGTGGTAATTTTTCGCAAAAAACGATTCAAAAATGTAAAAGTGACGTTTTTCATGGACTCATTAATGACAAAACACGTTCTGCCCTGTTACGAAAAGAACAAATTTTAGCGAACCTAAAAGCTAATCTCATTGATCAAGTTTTTCAAGAAAGCAGAGTGGTTCATTCAACTGAAAAAAATTTTTTGGAACAGGCTTATAATCACTTGCCATTTCAAAAGAAGTGGCGTTATGGATCGAATGCTAAAGATTTTGCGGTGAGTAAATTCTTTTTAGATAAATACCTAGACTCTTATTTTGAACACGATGGAAAGGCCCTTTACCAAGAATTTTTACAAGAAACAAGAGAATTTTTACAAACTTACGAAGGAGCTTATTCAGCTGAAAAAAATCAAACCTATGAAAAGTTGAGAAAAATAGATGGCCAAGTTATTCGAACACAAGGAGTTTCTAAAGGATATGATTTAGAACACTTAGTGGCTCGTCGAGAAGCAGAACTAAGAGAGCGGTTAGCTAATCGCATTTTACGTTCCTTTCGAGAAACACCGCCTAAATTTCAAAATCCCTTTGAGGCTAACTTGACGCATTTTTCAACGTTGAATCAACAACGGATTCTTGACCAGTTACCAGAAGCAAGCGTTTTAAAATCGTTAGAGGCTTGGCAAAAACTAGGTTATCAATTAATCCCTAATGCTAAAGCTGTTACGATTATCAAACCTGTTTATGACAGTTATGACAAATATGGTAATGGCATTGGTCAGCCTGATTTCCACCAAGACCAAGTTTATGACATTAGTCAAGTAGAAGAAAATCTTCTAGCTAAACAACTAACCTTAAAAGACCTCTCGTTCTTTTCAACGGAAGACTTAAAAGAGTTGGTGGATGTGGCTAAGCAAAAGCAAAATCGTACGTTAAAAGAACGTCAGGAACTAGGAACCTTTCGTTATGCGTTACGGCTTAGTCGATTAGAAGAAAAGCAAAAGGAACTCCTAGTGACTCAGAAGCTCCTGCAACAAGTCCAACCCTTAGCAACTGACCAAGCCTTTGTAGACTTTAAACGACGAGCAATAGCTCAAGAACTTAAGCTCATTGAATGGCAATTAACCCCAAATTATAAACTCAAACCAGAGGCCATCACTGCTAAGAAACTACTTGCCCAACAGTTTCAAGATAGCGTTTCTCTACCCGTTTCAAAAGCAGCGGGAGAGAACATTCAGATACCAGTCAAACAGCTTCAAGAAGAATTACAAGCTCTTTCAACGCTTCAAGATCAGAGTATCTTATCTTTGCTAAGAGGACAAGACATCTCCAAAAGCGAGTATGTCGAAGAGTTACAGACCCACCTGTCTATTTTTCAGCTGAAACATGATATCTATCAAAATAATCAAGCCATTGCGGCGTCAACTGATGATGAGCAAATCAGAGACTTGAAGCGGTTAAATGCACAGCACTTTTCAACGTTAAAAGGTCTGTATAGCAAGTTGTTGCCTGAAGAAGAAAGTCAACAAAAAACGCAGCTCCAACAAGCGATTGCTAAGCAAATGCAGCTTCAAAAGCAGTCGCAGCGCCAAAACTTGCAACAAGCATATGGTAAAGCAAGGATAGACACTAGTTTTATGCGGCGGCTAACCGCTTCGCTGTCAAGAGCCCAACAAGCCGACAAACGAGCACTCGCTGAACGTGCCCGTAGTGATGAGCGAGAAGAGCAGGAAGACTACCGTCAAAATCGTTAACTCAAAAAAGAACAGTGAGTATCTAATCACTGTTCTTTTGTAATTGCATAGCTAGTCGCTCTTCAAGGACCTCTAATGTCAGAATATCATATTCTGTATATTGCTTAATGTAATCAACTGTCTTTTGGTAAGCGTTAAGTGTGTCCTGGTATTCCCTTTCGTCTTCAGTTGACCAAATTACCAGGCTATCTGAATCATTTCGCAGCGGCATTTCTGCATCGTAATAATCAGTATAGTAAGTGCTACCCGTTTCAGAAGTTTTGATGGCATAGACTTTAAAGCTGCCACCTAATAAGTCAATAGCATTTAAAACGTCTTGATAAAGCTGTTCTGTATGAAAACTTGTGATTTTAGTCATTCCTACCCCAAAAACTCCTTTTAGAAATTATCTCTATTATATCACTTTCAAAGACTAAAAATAGAATTGACTTGTCCCTTTACAGCACGATTTTTGATTATCCCTTACGATAAAAGTATCTACAAAAAGAAAGGAGCAGTATTTATGGAACTGTATTTTCCAGATGTTTCAATGGAACAATTTGATGTGACGGCTTACTGGTTAGTCAAAACAATGGATGATCAGACACTACTGGTCACTTTTGAAGGACAAGGTAAAAATGCGGATTTAGAGATTAGTTTATCCTATCAAGACAATCCCAAACAATATGCCATGTTATCCATCGGTGACTTGATTAAACTACCGATAGAAGGATTCATCATTCCAGATGATAAGCCTTACCAACCATTATATGACTGTTTCTTATGAGTGTTGTTAACGAAAGGAGCGTATAATGCCAGAAAAAGAAACACGAGCTAAAAGTAGACGAGAACGGATTGAGGTTGCTCGCTCTCGGGATATTTTAGACGTTGCTAGTGAGCTAAATATGGAATTGGTTCAATCAGGACGAGATTATCGATGGAAAGAACATGATAGTCTCGTGATTTCACCTGATAATAATTTGTGGAAATGGTTCTCTCGCAATTTGGGAGGAGATGTCATTTCTCTTGTTGAAACCATTAAGGAGACTGATTTTAACCAATCCGTTATTTTTTTGAATGATGGTGAGTTTAAAACTTTTCAAAAGGTTGAGCGCAGTGAGGAACCATTCAACTATTATCTGAAACCTTATGAACAACCCTTTAATGAAGCCAGAACCTATCTGAGAGAAGAACGAGGGTTATCAGATGACACCATTGAGTTCTTCTTGGAAAAAGGCGTACTAGCACAAGCTAATGCGAAAGTCCATGGCAGTATTGAACCTGTTATTGTCTTTAAATCCTTAACTCAAGAAGGGGAGATAATCGGTGCTCAATTACAAGGTATTGAAGCCAATTGGAAAAAATGGCCAGAACGAGGTTATGCGAAAAAGATAGTGAACAACTCAGATGGCATGACAGGTTTGCATGTGGACATTGGTCAGCCAAAGCGTCTTATCTTTACAGAGAGCTCGATTGACCTCATGTCTTACTATGAATTGCATAAAGATAGTCTTCAAGATGTGCGTTTGGTATCAATGGATGGCTTAAAAGAAGCAACCATTGGTCGTCATTTAGCCGAATTACAAGCGGAACGTTCAGGACGAGGCTTGCGCTGGAGTAAAGAAGAACTGGCTAATGGTTTAGCAACCGCTGTTGATAATAATTACTTTAGAGACGGTAAGCATGCGGATGTGATCACACTTGCGGTTGATAACGATGAGGCTGGACGCAACTTCATCACATCCTTACAGGAAAAAGGAGTTAGCCTAACAGTTGATATTCCAGAGTTACCAGAAAGTCAAGAAAAAGAAGATTGGAACAGTTATTTGCAAGTTAGACATATGGAACAAGAGCCAACACCTGAAGCTGAAATAATCACGTCAGAAAGGTTATCGCCTTCTGATATTCAAGAAAACTTATCAACTGAAGCTGATTTAGTTAGTACCGTTTCAAATGATGGTAGTGTTATTTATACGAATACAGTAAGCTTTAACCAAGGTTATAACATCAACTTAGAGATTCATAGCCCTAATGAAGTAGATAATCTCTCAGATGTTAAAGCCCCTTGGATGCTTGAAGTTACCAAAAACAGCCAATCACTAGGTTACCTTGCTTACGGTGAGGACTGGGGAAATGATTTTAATATTGAAGACGAGTTAGTCAATCTTGATAGCTGGGTAAGAAGGAATCAAGTGGAACATCATCTTTATTCTCAAGAAGAAGTAAACAGTTTTCTCAAGCCTTTAACAGCTGAAAAAGAAGTCGTTGGTGAATTGAAATCTTACGGTACTTTCATTATTGATGATGATTTTCTCGAACGTCGTTACGGTTCTGAAGAAAGAGATGACAACCTTACAAAAGCTATAGATAAGGCGATTAAAAGTATTACTGATAGTGAAACTTACTATCTATGGCATGATGAGGAATTGGATAGCTTAGGAGCATCTGATCAAGCCTTTTTAGAGTTTCATAATAGCTTGCAGGATATTCAATATCATAAAAATGGCGTCAATCTTTTTGTGGCAGAATCAAGCTACGATGGAGCGACAGGTTTCCTTTCATTAGAAGGAAATACACTTGATCGGGATGGCATTGAGACTTACCTTATTGAGAAAGAGTTGTCACCTGATGAGACCTTGGACTTTCTCAATAATTTAAAAATAGCCGTAGATGAGACTTGGGTTAAAGTTATTGACCATTATAACGAGCAATTTGATGTCGTTATTAGTAGATTTGGTTTATCTGAGGATGCTAAAAAGTCTCCTGAAAACCTTCAAGAGACAATGACTTCTAATTCAGAGCAAATCAAAAAGAATGAGACAATATTAGGGGATCTTTCTGAGCAAGCTCAAGAGGCAGCACCGGTACCCGAAGTGATAAAATCACAACCGTTGAAAGAGTTGTCACCAACTCAATCCGAATCTCATTCTTTATTACATTTTACCATACAAAAGCCTGATAAGTCAATGTATAAGCGGAATTACCACATTATTGACGAAGAAGATTTATTTAAATTAAATAATAACGCTGACATTGTTCAAAATTCAGCTAGATGGTATTTGGATAACCTGGCAGATCGAACCATTCACTATTTTTACCAGAAAGAAGATAGGGTTTATAGTGTTAATTTACATTTTGAAGAGCGTCATTATATGCATCTAACAGGAATTTTTCCTATCAAGGACGGTCAAACAGCGGAGAAAACCCTACATGATTTTGCAGCTGGTAGGGGTAATTATGATAATATTATGATTTCTAATAGAGATGCTACGTTCCAAAAAATTAAAGCATTACCCGATATGAAGGCTATTTTAAATGCTAATTCCTTTTACTTTGATAATGTCGATGATATTCCTAAATTACACTCGTTGACAATGGAACAAGCTATCCAATCAGATGATAAAGACGTTTTACTAGCTTTCCAATCTAATGGTGAGAACCTCTACCCGGCTTCTCTTATGGAAGTTACTAAGCAGCTGAAGAAACAGCTTACTAATGCTGAGCATGCTAATGTTATTTTAGGAGTCTATTCGGAAAAAGATGGTGAAATAACACCTTTATCTATTAATCATCGTTATGTTTCAGACAACGGTGAAGAAATGCTCTCAATTTTACAAAATAAGGAATATCAAGATCTTTCTAATGAGCAAGTTGAAATGCCCGATCCAGTAAATTCACTTGAGGTGACTGCTGAGGACTTCACCAAAGTCTTAGATGCTGTCTATAATAACGGCGCTCAAATTGGTAAAGACAACCGAGATAACATTCCTGAAGCCCTACATCCAGCATGGGATAAATATAATGAGTATGCAGCACAACATGACAATGATTTCAATCAAATCATTGATGCTGCTGAAAGAGATCACTTGCTAGATAAAAACTCAGACTTCTACAAAGCTTGGTCTCAAGATGATATTTATGACAATCATTATCATGTTCGCCTTCAAGAGTTATCAGCTGGAACATCATTACCATTTCAGGCAACTGACTTCATTGATTATCAAGACTTTGCTAGAGAACTCTATCACCAAAATCAACGCTCTCAATCAGGTGATGAGGTGACTAGTGCAATCGTTAACTTTGCGATTTATGCACCTGGTGGAGGTCTTGTTAAAGAAGGGGTCAGCTATCATATCGGCCAAGAAAGTAAACCAATCTCGCAATTGCTAGGTCTTGGCTATCGTCGTTTAGCAGGTTATCAGGACTTAGCAGAAATGGATAATAACGCTCTTTCTCAGCTGGAAAATCAAACGTTGAACCAAACGATAGCGGAAGATATTACTGAAGGCGTACCAACTTCCCGTGAGACAAGACAAGAAGTGGCGGCTTCACATAATGAAGCCAAAACAATCACGTCGGAAAGAGAAGTATTGAAAAATCGTTTTCAACGTCGGGTGGAAGAAATTTTAAACGAGTCTCCTGTTCAAAACCAGGTAAACCATCGCACAGGTGATATTATTATTAATAATTCAACTGTTGCTTCAAACAATAGCGTTATTATTAATTCTGGGATAATGTCAAATCGTCAGACCAATACCTCAACTATTCACAAAACACCTTCTTCACCTTCACCGAAGAAATCATCCGAAACCGTTGACTATCAGAAAGTTTCAGCGTATGAACTGAGCCAAGCAGCCTTTCAAAAAATCCGTGAGTATACTCAGTCCCCTAAAGACTTAGCAGAGTATCTTGACTTTATGAGCAAGTTTCCAACGCTTTCCCCTCGAAATGTTGCTCTCATTCAAGCCCAGTGGCCAGGTGCTAATGCCGTGGCGACCTACAATCAATGGCAAGCGATGGGAGATAGCTTAGGATTAAGCAAAGATGATGTGATGCAAACCAAAGCGACTTATACTAATAAGCGCACAGGTCAAACGAAAGAAGTTGTTCACAATAGCTTATCCGTTAAAGCTGGTGAAACCTCTCGTATTCGCCTCTTTAGACCTCAAATGGAGAAGATGATTCCTGTTCTGGATAACAACGGAAATCAACTCAAAAATGAGAAAGGCAATCCTAAGTTTAAACGCTTATCACAAGCGACACCGCAAGAAAAGACCTTAGTCAAAGAAAAGAAACTAAAAGTTAGCTTTTTCCAAAAACGTGATGCTAACGGCCAGCCATTATACACGACTTATAACGTCTTTGAACTTTCCCAAACCACCTTAAAACCTGAAAGTTATCCAAAAGTGATGCCGAATCGCCATTATAACTTTGATATGGATCAGGTGAAATCCAAAGAGGTTCTTGAAGGACTCTGTGATTATGCTAAAAGCCTTGGAGTGACCATTCTCCAGGATGATGCTCACGTCTTAGGAAATAGCAAGGGAGCTTTTGACCCTAATCGCCAAGAAATCCTGCTTAATCCTCACAATACCCCTGGTGAAAAAATTGGCACGACCATTCATGAGCTTGCCCATGCAACCCTGCATAATCCTAAAAGGATGATGTCTCAGACGAAAACTGTCCCTCGTTATCAGGCTGAACTTGAAGCTGAAATGACAAGTTACCTGGTGTCAAAACATTTTGGGCTAGACACAGGCGATAAAGCATTTCGTTATATGGCTAACTGGACGGATAACTTGACCATATTTAGTGATAAAGCCTTGACTGATTCGATGACACGGATCCATAAAACAGTCATGTCAATGGTTAAACAAGTTGAACTGCACACAAAACCTTACCAACAGAACCACGGGCAACAGCTAAATTTTCCAAAAGCCCAAAATAAAGGGCTAAACCGTTAAAAAAGGAGCGCTTCAAAAGCGTTCCTTTTCATTTAGTGATAGACAGGAAGTTATATAACTTTTTATTCCTATTTTTATAAGGGAAAAGAACATCAAGAATTGAGTTGTCCCTATAGAGCACGATTTTTGATTATCCCTTACGATAAAGCTATCAAAAAGAGAAAAGGAGCTGTTATGGTTACGCTAATACTAGCTGAAAAAGAAGAACAAGCCAAAGCTTATGCGGTTGCTCTAGGGAAAGCGACGACACAACAAAAGGTGCATATTATTTCCCAAACCCCATTCTTTGAAGATGAGGTGCATGTCGTGGCTGCTGAAGGACATTTGTTTGAGTATAGTTTACCGACTGACAATTGGAATTTAAGCAAATTACCTCTGGTTGACGTGTCTTTTAAGCAACAATTAAAACAAGATAAGCGTTCAAAAGACTATTTTAATCGGATTTACCAAGAGGTTACCAAAGCTGATCGCATTATTATCGGAACGGATGCGGATAGGGAAGGTGAACGTATTGCTTACTCTATTTTGTCTCATATCCCAGGCGGCAAAGAAAAAATCACAAAACGCTTGTGGGTCAACTCCATGACCACAGCAGCGCTTCAGCGAGCGTTCCAAACCTTACGTGACCCGCAAGAAACCTATAACTATTATTTAGAAGCAGAAGCGAGAGCGCAAAGTGATTGGTTGGTTGGCATGAATCTGTCACCTTTAGCCACGCTTGATTTGCAAGCCAAAGGCCAGCTATCAAAACAAAAAGGCAATAGTTTATCCGTCGGTCGGGTTCAAACACCTACCGTTCGTTTAATTTGTGAGAATGATCTAGCTATTCGTGGCTTTATGCCACAAACATATTGGAAGTTACAATTGGAAGATCGTGCAACAGGCGTTTTATTCTCAAACAAGGATAAGTTTAGTGATAGTGACGAGGCTCTAGCAACAGCTAGAGAGCTTGCAGAACAATCACTAGTGACTGCTGTTGAAACTAAAGACCATCAACGAGCAGCCCCACCCTTATTTAATCTCTCGGATTTACAAGGGGTTGCAGCGAAACGCTGGCAATATGAGTCAACCAAGACTGAACAAATTGTGGAGAAGCTATATCTCAAAAAATATTTGTCTTATCCTCGCACCGATTGCCGTTTTATCACAACAGATGAATTTGACTATTTGAAACAGTATCTCAGTAGCTACCAAGAAGCTATCCAATGTTCGTTTGAGCCAAAACAGTTGCAACCTCGTGAGGCTTATGTGGATGAAGAAAAAGTAACTAAAGCTAGTCACTATGCCTTAATTCCAACAGAAAATATTCCAAATCTCATGACCTTGTCTCAGGAAGAGCGTCGTATTTATGAAATTGTTGTGAGACGAACCATTTTAATGTTTGCGGCTGATTGTTGTTATCACACGACAAGTGTGCAACTGGAAAACAAAGGCTGGACGTTTCAGGCAACTGGTCGACACATGATTGATTTAGGATGGGCAGAGTACAGTGAGCAAGCCGTACGAAAAGATGTAGAACTTCCACAATATCAGGTCGGGCAATTAGTCCCAACGACTGTTCAAGTGATTGAAGGTGTTACGAAGCCACCTAAACGCTTAACCGAAAGCCAGTTGATTAGTCAAGTCTTTCCGAAATATGGGCTTGGCACACAAGCAACTCGAGGTGCCATTATTCAGACGATTCAAAAGCGTGGCTATGTCAAAAAAGATCGCAAAACAGGGCAACTGTTTCCAACGGATAAAGCCTATTTGCTGATTGATTATCTCCTTGACAATGAATTCTCATCGCCTGAAACCACAGGTGGATGGGAAGTTTTTCTCTCCCAAATTGGTGAAGGAGCGATTAATCCTCGTGAGTTTGTGGATGCCATTAAAGATAAACTAACTAATCAAATTCAAGCTGTCAAAGAAAGGGGTGATTAAGATGACCAACAGTTCCCAAACACCGTTCTTAGAAAAATACACCGATAACTTATCTGCTAAGATTGCACAAAAAGAGGCTGATTATCAGGTTTATGGTCGTGATAAAGAGATTGCAGCGGTTATCACCTCTCTTCGCAGACGCACTAAAAATAATCCTGTTTTAGTCGGAGAAGCGGGTGTTGGGAAGACGGCTATTGTGGAAGGGTTGACTTTAGCGATTTTAAAAGGAGAAGTCCCAGAAGACTTGCAAGGCTTAACCATTCGCTCTTTAGAATTATCCAGTTTAATGACTGGTGAAGACGGTGGCTTTATTGCCAAATTTAAAAAGATTATTGAAGAGATGGTGGCAACCCGTGGTAAAAATCTTCTCTTTATTGATGAATTTCATACCATTGTTGGAGCAGGTAGCCAAGAGGGGCAAGCTCTCGATGCAGGAAACATCATTAAGCCAGTGCTTGCCCGTGGCAATATTCAACTCATCGGTGCCACCACTTTAGATGAGTTTCATGACTATGTCGAAACTGATCGAGCTTTAGAGCGACGGATGCAACCCATTATGGTAAATGAACCCAGTCAGCCACAAGCTATTCGTATGATTGATCAAGCTAAAAGAATTTATGAAGACTATCATCATATTGCGATTAGTCATGAAGCGGTCAAGCAAGCGGTTAGTCTATCCGTACGTTATATCACTGATCGCTTTTTACCAGATAAAGCTTTTGATTTAATCGACGAAGCAGCTACCATTGCTTCAGCTGAGAAAAAGACAGTAGTCACCGAGTATGAGATTGCTCACGTTCTTAAAAATCAAACAGGCATTCCTATTACCACCATTTTAAAAGCCGATAAAGACCGCTTAGAAGATTTAACGGAGAAACTTAAACGGCGGGTAAAAGGACAAGATGAGGCAATTTCAGCCATTGTGGATGCCATTACCATTGCGCAAGCAGGTCTTCAAGATGAAAATAAGCCGATTTCATCTTTCCTCTTTTTGGGACCAACAGGTGTCGGGAAAACAGAGTTATCAAAAGCTGTTGCGGAAGCGCTCTTTGATGATGAAAACGCCATGATTCGTTTTGACATGTCTGAATACAAGCAAAAAGAAGATGTGGTGAAATTTATCGGTGACAGGGCCACTCGCACTAAGGGTCAGCTAACAGAAAGTGTGAAACAAAAACCTTACAGTGTCTTATTACTTGATGAGGTTGAGAAAGCCCATAGTGAAGTGATGGATATATTTCTTCAGGTGCTTGATGATGGCCGTCTAACCGATAGTACAGGTCGAGTGATTAGTTTTAAAAACACCATTGTGATCATGACCACCAATGTTGGCTCTCAAAAAATTATCAACAAGGCTGAGCTAAAAGGGAATTTTAAAAGTCTTTCTGACCGTGAACGCCTGCAGTTTGAAAAATCAATGGAGAGTGAATTACAAACGGAATTTCGTCCTGAGTTTCTCAACCGTATTGAAAATAAACTCATTTTTAACCTACTGGAACGGGATGTTATTGAAGAGATTGCGATTAAAAACTTAGAAGAGATTTCAAGACGTATGGCAAAACAAAATCTAAGCCTTAGTTATGAACCAAGCTTAATCACTTATCTGTCTGATGTAGGAACCGATGTAAAAGATGGGGCCCGCCCCCTAGAAAGATTGATTAAACGAAAAGTCTTAGCCCCTATTGCATCAAAGAGCTTAGAACTTCCTAAAACCGATTTAAGCTATCATATTCATCTCTGGGTTGAAGGGGAAGCACCAGACCAGTCTCATCGTCAAGATCAGCGGGTGGTTTGCCTAGAGGCTGAAGAAGAAACTCTTCAAAAAAATAATTTTTGGAACTGAGTTGTACCTATAGAGCGTGATTTTTAATTATTACTTACACTAAAATTGTCAAAAAATAAAGGAGGATGTCTATGGAAATAAAGACGATTTTGACACAACCATTGCAACGACTCAAACCGAGTGTGAAACCTTACTTATTATCGTTATCCCTCTTTTTATCAGGGGTGGTGACTAGGACCGCTTATGCGGAGGATCCTTTTGCGAAAACGCAAAATTTAGCGCAACAAGGGATTACTAAAGTCCAAGGGATCGGGATTATTGTTTTTGGCTTTGCGGTGGTTGTTACAGGTTTGGTTTATGGCTTTGGTGGTCGAGATACAAAAGCCGCCGTCAAAAAGCATTGGTTAGCAATTGCGGTTGGGATTGTACTCGTCTCAGCAGGACCAAGTATTGTGGAATGGTTCTATAACTTTGTCAATTAAGAAAGGAGGTCTCTATGGCATTTAGCCCTTTTAAGAAAAGTTCCAAATGCTTGATCACCGATGACCTCTTTCTGGAAGTGACTTGGGAAGATGGCAAGTCTCCTGAAGATGATTCTGAATTGTTAGGAATTATTGAGGGGTTAGATAGTAAGCTTCCTGATGGGAAATTGCTGATTGAAGAGTCGCTCCCTTACCTGACCTTTTTTCAGGCAGAGTTGCTTTTTCAAGAATTGTTACAGGTTTATGGCCACTTTCAACTGAAGAAAGTTGCTGTAGCACACTTAGAAGGAAAGGAAGTAGTGACTGAAGGTGAAGTGTTTGCGAGTCCTTTTGTTCTCAACCAGGATTACCAAACGCTCCTTCATCCGCTTATCACAGCTATTCTAACAGAATCAACTTTCAGCGCTTATAGTTACCAAGAGAAACGTGAGTATTTTGAGAATCAGATTTATCCTGCCTATAAGGTTAGCGTAGGAACGACTGATTCCGCCTTGCCCTTCTTTCCAGAAGAAGGAGAGCAGGTAAAGCCTGTTTCTCAGGCAAGGACAACGACTCAGGTCTCGCCAGTCACCCCACCAGTCAAACAAGAACCTAACCCAAATCCTAAAACGATTAGGCGTTTGACCGTTTGGTTGGTTGCATCACTATTGCTTGCTGTAGCTGGTTTTGGAGTATCTGCTTTTGCCCTTGCTCAACTCTCTCAAAAGACTGAGCAAGTGACTTATCTTTATCAGCAACAAAAAGAGACGCAAAACCTCATCTCAGCAGAACATCAGATTGATGTCTTTAGCCGCTTCTTTCTTCCTAACTATTATTCAGGCAATAAGGAAGCTCTCACAGACTTCTTATCTGATGGCGATGCCAAGTACACTCAACCAGAAAGTGGGACGTTACAGTCTGTCATTCTTGAGGCAGTTACTTATGACTCATCGGATAAAACGTATCAAGTGACTTATGTCGTAGCGGTGAAACAGGACGATACGACCTCAAGCCGTCGCTTAACCTACACGGTGAAAGCGTCAAAATCCAGTCGTTATGGCTATGTGATTACCACAGAACCAACCGAAACCCCATATTTTGAAGAATAAGAAAGGTATTTAAATTCATGAAAAAGAAACAATTGATTGCAGCCCTTGCAAGTTCAACTTTGGTTCTCTCAACAGCAGGAACAGCTTTTGCGGATGAGGTGACTCCGCTTGACCCAACAACACCGTCAACTGAAGTAATCACTCCAGCCCCTTCAAGTCAACCTGAGCAGTCAACAGAGCCTTCAACTTCAACGGAAACAGGCTCTACAACAGAGCCAACGGTTCCCGTTGATCCAACAAGTCCTTCTTCAGACGTTACAGAGGTAACCGATGATAATGGGGTGACAACGGATCATACAAATGATAGTGGTACCCAAACAGAAAATAATACAGAACCGAGTGAAGAGGTTCCTAATGTCGATGATGCTGGTGGTGTGGTAACAGACCATACCGTCCCAACAACAGATGGTGGGACTGCAACAGTCACTCCAGACACATCTGTACCTACCAACAATCCAAATATCTCAGCTGAAACAGCAGCTAATGCTGGCGCAAGCCAAGTAGGAACAACCTCTCAAGTGACAGGTCAAATTGTACAAGATGTCACTAGCAAGGCGCCAGTCTACACCAATACAGGCGCTACGATTGTCAGCACGCAAAATGGCTCAATTGTGCTAGCTGATGGCACGATTACTACCCCTGAAGCAATCGGTGCAACGACAAACAGTGATGGGACGATTTCAGTCACAACCGCAACAGGTGAAAGTACAACATTGCCAATGACAGGAGATACCAATACCACAATTTTGAGTATCTTAGGAAGCGTCTTAGCTGCTATTGGTGGTTTCTTCTTTAAGAAACGCCAATACTTTAATTAAAAAAAGGATAGGAGAAAAACAAATGAATCAGAAAGAACAATTACAAGGACATGGTTATTTTCGGAAGAAAAAATGGGCAAAAGGGTTAGCTTCAGGTATTGCCCTAGGAGCTGCTGTCATTACCTTTGCAGGTGCGACAGGTGTTTCTGCTGATGAAACAACAGCTACTACAGATAACACGACAGAAGTTGTGACGAGTCAACCCGAAAGCATCAATGATAACAATGTTTATGCAGAAAATGCTAATACTTCTGAAGGGACACTAGCAGTAGATATTGATAACAGTAATGTGGAAGCTGCTGCGAAAGAAGCTAGCAATGTCGGTGTTGACGTAACCAAAGAAGCTGATAAAGCTTATGGTACAGATACAACAACTGAAGAACTAAATGATACAAAATCAGAAATTGCTAACGACCAAGAAAAACAAATTGAAGCGCTAGAACAAGCTGCAGCAACACAAAACGCTAATAATACAGCGTATGCAGATGCACAAGCTGCGATTGAGACCAATAACGATTACGTTAATAACGCTAAGGACACTTACGGTTCAGAAACAACGGTAACGGTGACAAACGATTCATCAACAGCAACTGATGGTACAGCAGAAGCTAATAAAGTCACTAAAACAACAGCTGAACAAACTCTAGCTGATAATAAAGAAGCGGTTGCTGAATATGTCGAAGCTAAAGCTAAATACGATGCTACAGTTTCAAAAGCAGAAGAGCTAAATGCAGCGGTTGAAGCAGCAGCTAATGAATTGAAGAATAAAGGTGTTACAGTAACAACATCAAGTCAAGTCGTTCATTCGGTTGCAGAAGTTGAAGCTTTGCAAGCACAAAATGATGCTGCTATCGCCCAAGCAAACAGTGATAAAGCTGCTGTTGATGCGCTTTTGGCACAATATGCTGCTGATTTAGCCGCATTTAACAATGGTACTAATGTATCTATTTCAGCAGGTGTCTATACACAAGACGTTGACAACTTGACCTATGGTAATTCATTCATGAATGGAACAATCAACGCTGATGGTACCTTTACTTTCACTCATGATATGAACGATGGTTTGAATGATACTTATGGCACACTTGGTACTGGGACCCTTACAGGTAAGCTTAATTACCGTGTAGAATCTCAAGGTAATGGTAATATTACCGTCTATTTGGATAGTGTTGAGCTCTATACTTACTCTTATACAGCTTATCGACCTAATTATGCTGTTAATCAAAATCTTAATTTCCACGTTTACACCCTTGGTGGAACAGAGATTTACAATACTTACCATACCGGTAATAATTCCTTTACAGATACTATTAATCGTTCAACGACATTAAACTATGAGCATGGTGTTTCTGTTGGTGATACGTTAGCTAATGTTGGTTTCTTAAATATTGATGACAACTGGATTTATAATACACACGGTCAAGCTGTCATCAGCTTTACGAATACAAATAAAGCTCCAGATCCAGTAAATCCACCTGAAGTGACGGCAAACTTGGTGACAGCTGAAAATCCAGCAAAACCAACTTTGGCATTGACAAGTTTGTCAGACACAACAAATCAAACTATTAAAGCAAGTTACTATGATTATCAATTGAATTACAGTCCAGTCGTTGAAAAAGACCGTGCGAATAGTGATGGTGTTGATATGGATGGTAAGACTGCTGTTAAAGGTGATGTCTTAACAGATACACTTGATATTTCAAATATCTATGCTAACCTTAACGTTGGTGATACCGTTACGATTATTGACCCACTTGAAGCAGGGGAATACTACAACGTTGATGACAATATTGCTACAGCCGTTGACAATGGTTGGGAAGTCAGCTACGATGCTGCAACAGAAACGTTCACTTATAAAACAACTTATACAGGTGAAAAATTAGTTGTGCCAACGGTTGATTGGGCACCTGCGTATGATGCCGCTTATTACGATAACACTTATAAAGTGCTTGTTAATGACAACCTTTATCAAGTTTATTCAAATACAGTAAAAACACCAACGCCAGAAGCGCCTCAACCAACGAAGGAAATCACAGATACTCATGGTAACGACATTGATGGGTCAACAACTTTCGATAAAAACGTTGTTTTCCACCTCAATACTGATTACACCCCTTATACAGATGTAACAGCTTCAACAGATGCTATTTCTAAAGGGTTTGCTATCTTAGATGACGTTGAAGATGGCATGTTTACTGTTAACGAAGATGGTATTGTGATTCGTTTGACTGATGATAATGGCGAAACAACAACGCTTTCTACTGACATTGCAGATGTTACAGAAGCAGGCGGCGTATCAACTAATCATACAGGTGATAACGATAGCGAAAAAACAACTGCTGTTAATAAGTTGAATGACCTCTTTACGATGTATCATGTTCTTGCAGGTGAAACAATTTTAGACGAAGTTCAAGCTATTTTGGATCAATCAGGTTTATCACCAGTTGGTGAGTTCTATCTTTGGGTAGCTAAAGACCCTGCAAGTTTCTATACAAACTATGTTAAGGCAGGTAAGAACGTTACCGTTGACCTTCCTGCCTATCTCACAGCAGATGCAGGCACTGTTGTTCCTAATGATTTCTATCAAATTGACTTCGGAAATGCTTATCAATCAAATCTTGTAACGGTTCAAGTTCCAGATGTCTCACCAGAAAAACATGCGATTAGTACAGATGGTACAAATACCGTCCTTGATAATCAAACGGTTGGTCTTGGTGAAGTTATCAATTATCTTCTTGATGGTATCGAAATTCCTGAACATCATGACACATTGTGGCAATATGATTTGACAGATATTATGGATACGGTTCATGACCGTTATACTGGTAACTATAACGGTGAAATTATTGGTACAAAATACGTTGCTAGTGAAGATTTGACACTTGCTTATGATGTGATTACTGATTACACTGTTAACGCAGATGGTTCTATTTCAGGAACAGTTATTAAAGCAGGTGACGTTATTCCAGAAGGAACAGAGTACGCTTTCTACTTCACGTTTAACCAAGATACAAATGAAGAGTTTGTTAACTCTATCGTCAAAGTGACTTGGGATGAAGAAGCAGGAGTTTGGAAATTAGTTGTTGATAGCGATTTCTTACAATCACTTGGTATTGTTGGTACTTTTGATGTTAACGCTTGGCTTGAAGCTGAACGTATTGCATCAGGTGACGTTCATAACATTCTTATCAATACAATCAATGGTGTTGATTACCAAACAGAAGTTGTGACTGACACACCAGACCCAGAAGTTCCAGAGACACCTGAAACACCAGTTGAAGATGTTCCAGTTGTTCAATCTAGTGTTCTACCATTGACAGGTGACGAAACAACACCACTCAATATTATTGCCTCTCTTATTGGTGTCTTAATGTTTGTGCTTGGTATCTTTGGTATTCGCAAACGCAAAGAAGACTGATGATTACTTTTTAAAGACTGCACAATAGAACAAGACCTTGTGCGGTCTTTGATTTTTAAGGAAAATGAAGCGTTTACCTTAAAAATAACTTAAAATTTTGTTATAATAATCAAAACTAATCATCGAATGAAGGAGTGTTTATGAAACAAAAAGGGCATGGAACAATCAAAAAATCGAAAGCCTATGGTGCCATTGGAACCTTGTTTCTGTCGGGAGCTTTAATTGCTACCTTAGGAACAGCAAGTGTTAGCGCAGATGAAACAACTATTGAAACCAATACGACAACTGAATTAGTAACTGATTCAGTTGCTACGGAAGCAGAAAATAACGAAGCTGCTACTGAAACAGAGCCTGTTGTTAGTGAAGAAACTGTCACGGTTAATGATGAACAGGAAACGATTTCTGAAGATAACCAAGCTGATGTTCAAGAACAGATGACAACTGATAACGCTGATTCTGAAACAGCAAAAGACGTGTCATCAGATAGCGAAGAAAGCTCACAAACGTCTGCTGAAACAGAAGTATCTAATAGTGAAATAGCAGAGCAAACAGAAGATAAAGCAGCTGATACACAAGATTCTGTCCAAACTGATGAACAAGAAGTAACTGTTGAAGAATCAGCTGACAATGTGACTGTTGAGCGTGGAGCAACTGGAAATGCGACTAATGATGTCACAAGCGTTTCTCTAGCAAGCAGCGGCTTTAACTTACAATACAATCAAGCCATTGCAAATGGCGCTAAAATCATGTTTGCCGTTTGGTCTGACGTTAATGGTCAAGATGACTTAGTTTGGTACACCGCAGATAGCAACGGAAAAGCAACCGCTAAATATACGAGCTCATACGGTAAATACAATGTTCACACGTACCAAAATCTCAATGGAAAGATGACTGGACTGAACGGAACAACAATTGACGTGCCAAAACCAAGTGCTAAGGTAACCATTACAAAAGCTAGCGCTACAACTTATAAAGTGATTGTCACAGATGTACCAGTTTACATTACCAGTGTAACCTTGCCAACGTGGACAGAAAAAAGTGGTCAAGATGATATTATTTGGTATAAGACTACCAAGGATGGTTCGACAACCTACTCTGCAACTATCAGTGTTGCCGAACATAACCTTGAAAGCGGTAACAGCACTTGTTCACGTATACGGAACAAGTGCTGTTACCAATTCTCTAACAGGGTTGACAGGCACAAGCTTCCAAGGCAACTATGCTTTTGGAGATGTTGCGGTATCTGCTAGTCTTGCTCAAACAGGTATTAACATCACTATGCCAAGTGATGTTAGCCAAGGAATGACAGTTTATCATGCGGTTTGGTCTGCTAAAAACGATCAAGATGATATTGTTTGGTATAAAGTTCCTTCAAATGGTCAATTAACAGCTAAGTATACAGGTGACTATGGCACTTATTTGATTCATACTTATGGCGTGGTTAAAGGGCAAATGGTTTGCTTGAGTGCGACATCGATTGATGTTCCAAAGCCAAGCGCTAAAGCAACAATCACCAAGGAAAGTGCTACAACTTATAAAGTGACTGTCACAGATGTACCAGTTTACATTGATAGTATTCAAATACCAACGTGGACTGAAAAAGGTGGTCAAGATGATATTCAGTGGTATAAGGCAACAAGAGCCGCTGATGGCTCTTATTATGTTATCTTTAGTGAAGCGACTCACAACTTAGAAGCAGGGACTTACAACGTTCATGTGTACGGTAATAGTCGTGTGACAAATAACTTAACAGGGTTACTTGGGACACGATTCACAGCAGATTATCAATATGGAGATGTACAGGTTCAAGCTTCTTTAGGTGAAAAAGGGATTTACATTACTATGCCAAGTGATGTGAGTACAAACTTAACGGTCTATCATGCGGTCTGGTCTACGAAAAATAACCAAGATGATCTTAAATGGTATAAAGTTGATCATAGTGGTAAGACAACCGCTACCTACACAGGTGATTATGGACCTTATTTGATTCATACCTATGCTGTTGTTAAAGGACAAATGCAAATCATTAGTGCAACAAGCATAGATGTCCCAAAACCAGAAGTTAAGGTAAGTATTACTAAAGTGAGTGATACCTCAGCTAAGGTAACAGTGACGGACGTCCCTATTTATATCCATGATATTCAATTGCCAACATGGACAAGTAAGAATAATCAAGATGATTTGAAATGGTATAAAGCTACTAAACAGTCAGACGGAAGTTATACCTACACGTTCTATGCTAAAAATCATAACTTTGAGGCAGGTCATTATAATGTCCATGTCTATGGAACAAGTGAAGTGATACATTCATTTGTGGCTTTATCAGGCTCAGATGGGATTGATTTAACCTTTAATCAAAGCCTTTCAAAACCAACGGTAACTGTTCAGAATCATAATGCGGCTAACGGTACTTTACAAGTAGTAATTGCAGAGACAGAAACTTCGAAAGATGTTGCTAGTGTGTCAGTTGCGGCTTGGTCAGATCCTAATCAAAAAAATATTCACTGGTATACAAGTTCTAAGGTGTCAAATGGCAAAGTTGTGATTACAGTTGATGAAAAATATCACCACAATCTTTCAGCGGATTACACTATTCACGTCTATGTGAAAACTAAAGATGGTGAAACAATAGGTTATAATCTTGGTCAGTATGGCTTAAATAATAAACAAACAACAGCTAGTGTGTCAACGACTTATAAAGGAACAGGTGTCTATAGCGTTAACGTTTCAGGTGTTTATTCAAGTGGAACGGTTAAATACGCTGTTTGGTCTGATACGAATGGACAAGATGACATTAAGTGGTATGATGCGACAACTTCAGGAACAAGTGCTAGTGGTCTCATTAATGTTGCTAATCATTCTGGTACGGGAACTTATCATCTACATGTGTATCAGTCTGATAATGGTCAAATGTACTTCTTGACGTCTACTGATTTTACCGTTAAACGTACAAATTATAGTACACCTTATTACAACCAACGTGATGGTCGTTGGGGTGGTAATCGCTATGGTTACTACACTTTGGCATCTACAGGCTGCGTCCCAACCAGTCTTGCCATGGTCTTCTCATCTCTAACAGGAAATGAAGTGCTTCCAACTACAGTAGCAAGTTACCTCTATAACAATACTGTTGAGTTTAATCGAGGAACAGAAGGAACAACAGGAAATGGTATCTTGGTTGCCTCTCGTCAATGGGGCTTGACACCGACTGTTCTTAATTCCTCAGCTGCCTTAACAAGTGCTCTTAAAGAAGGGCATCATGTGGTAGCTGCCGTTCAACAAGACAAATTCTCTCCGTGGGGATGGGGAACAAGCCATGAGATTGTTCTTAAAGGCTATTCAAATGGAAATACTTATGTTTACGACCCATACAATTCAGCCAATAACGGTTGGTATCCAATTGTCTCACTTTGGAATGAACAAAGTACGCAAAGCGTGGATACTCGTGGTTTAGGAAATCCATTTGTCAAAATCACAGATATTTAAATAATACTTTATTAAAACAGGCTTTGCCTGTTCCCAGCAGCAAGCCACCATTTTCCTAATTTGTGACGCATTTAAATCTCTTAGGTGGTTTGTTGCTGGGAGCAGGTGAAGCTTGTCTCATTAGGGAAAGCGAGGAAATATCATGCAAGAATTTATTGCCAATGGCCGTGTGGCCAATATTCCAGAAGATGCGGTTGGAAGAACCGCAAATGGGCATATCAGTTTCAAATTTGACTTTGTTTGTGACTCTAGTTTATTAGATGATCAACAAAGACCAATTCCAACTTTCTTTCCAGTTCAAATCTATGGAAAACAAGCTGAGATGATGGCACAAAGCTTGTCAAAAGGTTCACCTATTTTGATTAAAGGAGAGATTATTCAACGTGTTTATACTGATAAAAATGGTCAGCGCAGAACTTATCAGTATCTTGCTCCAGCCCAAATTGCTGGTATTACTTTTTTGGAAAATAAAACTGCAGCTGAAAAACGACGCCAAAGTCAACAAACTGTCTTTGCGCAACTGGAGCAACAACAATCTCAACCGTTTCAAGCTGTTCCAGTCGATGTGGATGAACCGTTTTAGAATATAGAAAAAACTAGCAATCTCAGATGAGGTTGCTAGTTTTGTGTTAAAGTTTATCGCTTAGCTTATTCTATCATATCTCTTAAAAGAAAAATAGTTTTATTATATGATGAACTAATTATTTAATGTAAATCTTTCTTGATATTTTTTGTTGAACCACCACTGTAAGTTGACTTTCGGTTTTATCTCCATTTTCTCTACAATAGGATTAATAACCTCATCAACATATCTTTGTGCCTCTTGTTTTCTTATATCACTTTTATCATAAACATCTTTCCATACATCGGCTTTTTGATAATAGTAACTATAAAATTTACCACTTTTGTCAAAAAAATATAGGCGGTACATCTCTTCATCTGTACCTTTGTAGATAGAGATCTCATATTTAGCGGAGGTGATAAAGGCCCCCTGCCTTATAGAAAATGAATCATCTTTAATGATAGCATTATATCCATCCGTATCGTATCTCAATCCTTTAATAGAGGATTCTTCCATATCATCTAAATGATCCAGGATAAAGACCATCTCGGGATTAGTCCCTTCTGCATGGGGGATATGCTTAGCGTAATAGATGAAGTAAGTGGATAAATTATGGTGGATATAGATAGCTCCAATTCCTAAAAGGATAATCGCAGTAGCTAGTATAGCAATCCCAACTTTTATCATGGTTTTTGTTTTCGTTATCATGTTATCTCCTACGTTTTTTACTTGATTTTTTCTTTGGGGTAACCGCTTTTTTGACAGTTCTAACCACCTTTTTGATAACAGGTGCTGCTCGCTTAATAACTTTTTTCACTGGCTGAACAACACGTCTCACCACCCTTTTGACTGGTTGCACAACCTTCTTCACGACTTTTTTAACAGGTTGGCTTATTTTTTTGACCACTTTCTTGACAGGTTGAGGAGTTACTTTCTTCACCATCGCAACAGCCTTTTTAGCAGTAGTCGTTACCTTTTTGACCACTTTTTTCACTGCTTTAGGAACTGTTTTGGTCACAAAAGTCTTGGTTGTCTTAACGACTTTAGCAGTTGTTTTCTTAACAGTCTGTACGACAGGCTTAATGACTTTGTTATTGATTTTTTGAACGGTCTTGGCAATTGGTTTAACCACTTTTTTCTCAACAGTTTTAGCAATGGTAGCGCTTGCTGTTTTGAGTGGGTGTTTACGGAACTTATCAAGATTACCGTCATAGAGTACAGTATCCAATTGTTGAATATTGTTACCAATATTTTGATGTTTCTTTTTACCCACAGAATAAACTAAAGCACCGATACCACCAACTGTTAGGAAACTAGCAACAATTTCCATAAAGGATGCTAATTGAGCTTCACCTTTATCTTTACCTTGATTCATTCCATAGACTTCTAAAAAGAGATCTTTCCGCTTGTCATCTAGGTTTTCTTGATTATAATAAGCAAGGATGCGTTCATCTAACGGTAAATTTTTATACTTAGGATGTCTAGCAAGGATAATCGCATCCATATCGGTATAAATATCAGACTCTGGCATAGTCGTTAGTAAGTCCCCGAGTAACGAATTCTGCTCAAGAATAATATTTCGCTGATAATAATTATTGATGAATTTGCTTATTGGTTGACTATTTTGTAAAAAATCTAAGAAAAAAGATCGAGAAGCTATATGCTTTATTAAGTTATCAGAGGCTTTCTGGTCTTCCAAAGAAGCAAGCGTCGTCATGATATGAGCAAAGTCAATTTTTCCATCACTGTTAGAATGATTTTCTCTTATCGCTTTATATACACTACCGGGTACTTCATATATTGAATCTTTAAATGTACTGAAAAAGTTTTGAAGAGTGTCATCTACATATGAAGGAGATGCTAATGTTAAAGCAATATCCCTATTGATTTTATTGTAATCATTGCCATATTTTTTCTTGGCTTTTTGACCAATATCTTTAATAAATTGTTTTAAATCTGTTTGTGCTTTACCAGTTTCTTTAGAATCAACTATCCCTGTATTCTCTCCAAACCAGTCTTTTTTCTGAGAAGTTTGGGATTTCTTTTGAGTTTTGGCCACTGGTCTATCTGTAGTCGTTGACGGTTGTGCTGGCGTAACCGTTGTAGTTGGCAGTGTTACCGTATAGGTTGGGGTGGCTGTTCTGGTAATGACCTGTCCACGTCCAAAGTTTGGTTTCGCATAGGTGTAAACGATTGGGATGATATTGTTACTTTGTGTCTGGTAAGTAGGTGCCACAGTAGTTTTCTGAGAAACGGTTTGAGGCGTCGACTTAGGCACATTAGTTTGTTTTTGAGTCTCAGCTGGCTTAGGAACAACTTTGTTACGGTGATACAAAATAATCGGTGTGAGAATTGCCTGTGGCTGTTCCACCTTTTTAGGAGCTACTGGTTTTGCCATAAAGGCAGGAGCTGTCGGTGGCGTTGGAGGATTTAAAATCCCTCCTTTGACCTTAACATCTGAGTTGAAAGCAAACCAATCCGCAAAGCCGTGGGAATTCCCAAATTGAAAACGAATCTGTTCGGTTGATTTCCCAACAATAGCACCAATATAGGCATCAGGACTCGTATCACTATCCCAATTGTCTGATAGAGATTCTTGACTAACGTCGCTGTAGTTGAGAGCATAGTTATCTTGAACAGTAATCGTTGATCCATTGATGGGAATAAAGCGTCCGCTATAATTCCCAACGAATTCACCTTCACCATTTCGTGAGTTGATACTAGCAAAACTGGTTAAAGCATAATTCTCTGCTGTTGGAATAATTTCTTTTCCATTAGCATCAAAGAACTGTACTGTCATCTCCATTTCAAAGGAACTTTGAGTGCCACCATCCTTGTTATAGATATGTGTGTAAGACGTAACAGTAGGGTCATCGATGGCCTGAAAAATCACCTTACCAGAATAATGGGTTGTATCAATGAGGCGATAAGTATAACGAACTCGCTTTAATTGATAGCCCGAGAAGCTAGAGTGCTCAAGACCAGAATAATCTACTACAACGGTATCGCCTATATCCATTAGGGCTGTGTTCCATCTTCCTGTGGTAGTAACCGTTTGTCCTGGGGCATAAGCAGTAACAGTTCCAGGATCCATCCAGCCGTGGCTATCCTTAACGACGGTTTCTAGAATCTCATCAGGGATAATGTTACCTGTAAAGGTTTGAGTGGCGTTTGGTTCAGAGCGGAAAATCAAATTTTGCGCCAAGACTTCTGGCAGATAACCTGTTTTGTTGGTATTTCCTAGAGCAGTGTTGTAGTCTTCATCATAGCGAGCCTTAGCTAGGTTATACGTTTTTTGATCAACGTTATATTGTTGGACCTTCTTTTCATACTCCTGATACTTAACTAGTTCATTTTGATAAACCTGCTCTTGCTTTTGGTAGTTTTGATAATCTTGCTCAGCCTTTTGATAAGTGGTTTTAGCCTCTTGATAATCCTTTGTGACCTCTTTAACCATTTCTGTTTGCTCAGCATAGTTAGCCTGAGCTTCTTGTATGCTCTCAAAGGTCTCCGTTTCGGTTTCAATAGCAGTAATTCCCTCAGTTGTTGCCTCAGAGATGGCTTGGTTTAGTTGACTATCATCAGTGTAGTTTGTTGTGACTTCAGTTGACGTTGATGATTCTGAAGCCACAGCAGCCTCTGTAGAAGCTGTTGCTGTGTCTAGTGTTGTTTCATCAGCCTTTACTTGTGGTGTCAGTAACACTAAACTGCTGAATAAGGCAATTCCTAAAGCTTGGTAATGTTTACTTTTCATAAGTCTCCCTTCTAAATTTTTTGTATTATACCATGAATTAAAGAAATCTTAAAGTAATCTTAACTCAAAAATTATATAACTTTTTGAATAAGGAATTGACTTGTCCCTATAGAGCACGACTTTTGATTATCCCTTATAGTAAAGATGTAAAACATAAAGAAAGGATATTCGTTTTATGGCAAAACATATGACAACTGATGATGACGAGTTAATGGCTGACTCTCTCCAGGTTGAAAATTACCTGAAGCAGACTCGTCAAAGCCAACACTCTATTATCCGTTTAGGCTTAGAGCAGTGGCTTTTTCCTTATTTAAGGCGCTACCAAAGTGCTTCGCCACAAGTACAATTTAAAATCTTTCTCTTTTCCCATTTTTATGGGCAAAAACTGGAGAGAGTCTTAGAAGACTTGCGAGGTGATCGCTATGCTTGAGTGGTTAAAAGTGATTTATTACACCCTTCTTCAGCTGGCAAAAGTGAGTCTTGTTAATGTTATGGTGACGGGTGGTTTCTTTGCTTACCTGTTGTTTCAAGTGCTTGCGCCTCTTGTCAAAAAAGCCTATCCGAAGGTAAAGCAACTGTTTAAAGGGCGAAAAGTGATTAAACATCGATTAAGTGCTAAGTTAGACCAATTTAAAGAGACCTGGCAACACCGTCAAAGGATAGATTGGAAACAATGGGGATTTCGTCAAGGAAAATCACTAGCACGTTTCTTCAAAAGAGCTGTTATCTACTTACCAACAGCGGCAGGGCTTATCGTGTGGAATGTCTTATTTCGCTTAATTTATCAACTCCCCTTTGTTAAACAAGAACGCAAACGCTTTGACAAAGAAATGAAGCCGATTCTCCATTTTAAGAACTTTCGTAGTTTCATTTTGATGGGGCTTGGCTTTAGTGGCATTGCTTTCTTATTAACAAACTATCTTGTCACTGTTCTCAGAGCAGCGATTCGCTATGTTTATTTAGCACTTATTACACTTAGAGATGATAGGCAAGTTGTGACTTTTGATTGGAACAGTCTCTTATTACGCCAGTTACTCAATGCTAAAGTCTTTGTGATTGCGCCTATTTTAGCCATTCCTATCTTTATCATTGGGTTAGTGATTGCTTGGAAGTCCGCTTGGATTAATTTTGAGCAGTACCGAGATTATAATAACAACGAAGAAGGGGACGATCGTTTTGCGACTGAAAAAGACATCCATAACCAATATAAAAAGGTACCGAATAAAAACCAAACCTATCCAGGGGAAGGTGGAGTGCCCGTTCTGCATGAAACGAAAGGGAACTTAGCAGGCTTGACGCTAAGAACGCAAATGCAGTGGCAAAATCGTAAGGTTAGTCACTACATTACCAAGGCAGAAATCATTTTGGGCAACCTCTCAATCCCTTCAGGCTATTATTACATCGATGATAGTACCACTAATATGCTTGGTATCGGGATGACCCGTTCAGGAAAAGGCGAGGGGCATATTATGCCAAGTATTGATATTAATAGTCGAGCAGAAATTCAACCGTCGCTCGTTATTGCGGATCCTAAAGGTGAACACTATCAGTCGTCTTACAAAACCATGCGCAAGCGTGGTTATGATGTCAATGTGCTATCGTTCCAAAACATGGATTGGTCCATGTCTTATAACCCACTAGCCCTTGCTATTGATGCTGCTCAAAAAGGCTATTATGAAATGACTCAGACGCGTGTTAATGCAGTGGCAGAAGCCATTTACCGTAAAACCAAACCAGGAGTGGGAAATGGGAATGCTAAATATTGGGAAGATACTTCAATCTCCCTCTTTAATGCTATTGCTATGGCATTGATTGACCGAGCTAATGAGACAGCTAAAAATGGGGAGGATGATGCCTGGGATACGGTAACGGTTCGTAACATTGCTAAGTTTCTAACGGATTTGGGGTCTGAGGAAGTCTTCGTCAATGATTTTGGCGAGATTGTTGAAAATCCTGATAAGAACCAACAAGTTAAGAAAAAATCAAAGATTACCGTCTATTTTGATAATCTGAGACAGATTAACCAAAAGCAATTTTCTAAATTTAGAGATATGGCTGATTTGAACTTTCGTTCCTCAGACTTTGCTTCAGAAGAGACCAAAGGAAACGTCTTCTCTAGCATGATGTCAGGGATTAATCTCTTCCTACAAGATAATATTGCAAAGCTCACCTCAAAGAACTCCATCGATTTGGAATCTGTTGGCTTTCCTCGTCGCCTATCAGTGAAGTTCCGCTCAAGCTCTAGTCAAAACATGGTCAATAACTTTGCGCATAAAACAGCAAAAATCACGATTACTAGCGAGGAATCATGGGGTAGTACGACACGAACGGTAACACATGTTAAGGAAGCAACCGCTCTGATTGATGGAGAAGGTTACTTAACCTATGTCATTGCGCCCAAACTTCCTGATCACTTTATCGTGACGATTGACTTTCATCACCCAAATAATGATGGTAGTACTATTCAAGAGCACTATTACCAATTCTCAGCTGAAAAAGTTTATCAAAAACAAGGTAAAGTTGTTCGTTTAGATGCGTATAACAAGAAGCCTATTCTCGACCATATCGAGGTTAGCATTTTGACACAACCAGAGGCTAACCTGCTTCAGGAAGATGATATTAACTTAGTCTATTCTGATCATCCAAAAGTTATTTACCTGGTAACCCCACCAAACCGAACAGAATATAATGGTATTGTCTCACTATTTCTTGACCAACTCTTTAATGCTAATTATGAGTTAGCCCTATCGAATGGTCGAAAATGTGTCAATCGGATTTTACATATTCTTGACGAGTTTACCAATATCCCAGCGATTCCTCATATGGAAACAAAAATTTCTATTGGGCTAGGTCAAAACATTCTTTATTACCTTTGGATTCAGAACTTGGAGCAATTGGTTGATAAGTATGGTGAGAACACCGCAGCAACCATTCAAGACAATTGTTCCCTCAAAATCTATGTCAAATCTACCTCTGATAAAACCAACAGTCGCTTCAGCAAGGATTTAGGGTCACGAACGATTACTCGTCGCCGTCGCTCGAGTAACATCTTGGATGAAGCGAATCCCAACGTGGCAATTGAAAATCCAAGGCAGGATTTGTTAACCCCAACGCAATTAGCCAAACTCCAGGAAGGCGAAGCAGTCATCTTACGTGGGGTGAAAGGTCGAGATAATGCAGGTCGTAAAATCACGACCGATCCGATCTTCTGTCATGAGAAAACAAGCTTTCCTTATCGCTACATGTTCTTGCAGGAAGAATTTGATCAATCGATGACCTTAGCCGATATTCCTGTTGAGAGTGCTCACCGTAACTTAGAGCTTCAAGATGTTGCGGTTGGTGCCAAAAAACTCTTTAACAATATTATTGATTGGCGCCTGCAGTTAATGAGCAGTGTTGGTAGCAACACAGGTGAACTTCCAAAACTCAAGACACGCTATGACGCCACCTCACCACAGCAACAACGCTTTAACTCACCAGCTGAAATGATTCAAGCAGCGATTAATGATGTGGTGGCTGATAACAGTAGTGATGTTGAGGATTATGACCTCTCAGATAGCTATTCTGACTTGTTTGAAGATGATGTAATTTAAAAATAAAAATGGTATTTAGGAGTGTCCTAAATACCATTTTTAGTGTGAGTATGATACAATAAGAAAAACTAATCATAGATAGCAGAAGGAGTTTAGAGCATCTAACATTAAGTATGATATTTAGAAATGGTAGTATTTAAAAAGTTATATAACAAAATGTACAATCACTTGCTTTTATCTCTCACTATTTGATATAATGAGGTCAAAGAAATAAAGGGGAAATATTATGAAACTAAAGAGATTATTGGGAGTGCTAGCCCTTGGTTTAGCAGTTGTTACTTTGGCAGCATGTGGCCAAAAATCAACTGAAAATGTTATCAAAAATGAATTGAAAGATAGTTATACAGGTTATTCTGAAAATAAAGCGTATGAAGGATTGAATTTTATTGAAGGTTCTGATACTCTTACTTTTGATAAAAAAGATAACACAATCACAAACAGCAATGGTGAAATAACTTACTTTTCGGTAGTTTCTGACAATGACGTACCATCTGATGTAAAAACTTTTTTGAAAAAATATGACGATGAACTTTCTGGAACAGACAATTTTACAATTGTAATTGATACAAAAGAAAAGAATCCTACACTTAAAACTGGAGATTCTTTATATCAAGTAGCTTTATCAGATAATGGTAAAAAGATTCGAATATTCGAATTACGACAAGACTATGACGCTGATGGTAATTATTATGATTTTACAGGAACAGCAAACGAATCCTAGTATAGAAAGAGCTCTATAATAATTGGAGTTCTTTTCTTTTTGGAATTGAGTTGTCCCTATAGAGCACGATTTTTAATTATCCCTTACGATAAAAACATCTAAAAAAGAAAGTAGGTGTTCTTATTGAGATATCAGACGTTCTCAGATTTGGTTAGTGAAATTGACACTGGTGGTTCGTGGTTAACTGGAAAGATCAATGCCAATGATTCTCCTAAGTTTGCGGAATTCTATGCTTATTGGGGAAATTATTTGGAACCTACCCCAGCATTTTTAACCTATCTGATGGCCATTCCAGGAGGAATTGCTAAAGCTCTTTACCAGATTACGGTAACGTTAGAGCATGTTTTTAATAATATGTTCAAACTCTTTGGCCTTTTTGGCTATCTAGGGGATACCAATACGGTTATTGGCAAGTTTTTCTATTGGTTTCAGGTTTTAGGAACAACGCTCTTTACTTTAATTCTAGTTATCTCTGCTATTACAGGCGTTTTTACAAAACCAATCAGATATAAAGGAATTATTACCAATTTCTTGTTGGTAACACTTGTAACAGCTGTTTTACCATTTGCCTTAACAAATATTTCGACGGCTATTGCTCAAGACGCCATGGCAATCCAGACGAGTTCTTCAGATGATAGTAGTGCCTATTCCTCATTAGCGATTCAGCCCATGAAGAATAATGTGGTGGATTTAAAAGTTTTGCTAGAGAATGACTTTGATCAATCGCTGTTTCCGTTAGATAATTATGGCTATATCAAGCCTGTACAAGAAGGGTCAACAGCAGTGAATAATATAACGGATAGTAGCGATAAGAGAGATACTGCTGATTTTGCGACTAAGATTGATTTTACAGCTAACTTTGGTGCATCAAATGATGATTTGCTTGATGAATTAAATAAGAAATATAATGGTGCAAAGGGATTATTTTTACATAAACTAAACTCATCTCAAGATGGTGTCGCAACGATAAAGACTCATAAAGTTGTAGATGGCTTAAATGCTTTTGAATCTGTTTATCTGCGCTATAAAGTTAATTGGATTGGTATGTTTTCACAATATGGCATTCTAATTGTCCTATTGTTTAGCATGGCATTGAAACTTGTTAAATCTATTTTTGATATTATCATCGAAGCTATGATTTCACCGCTTCAGGGCTATTCATCTCTTTCTAATTCAAAGAAATATAAAGAGTTATTGCGAACTATTGGAGGCGCTTTCGCAGGAATTTTCTTTGAAGTTGTTATCATGCGAGTCACTCTAGAGATTTGTCGTGACTTACCAACCTTATCTGTTTCAGCAGTGACGAAACTGTCAGGTGGCTTCTTTGATGGCTTGAATATGTGGGAACAATGTTTAGCTTCAATGCTTGTTTATCTTGGTGTTTTCCTAGCAGCCATGCAAGGTGTTGCTATGATTGAACGCTGGCTTGGAGTCTCAACGGGTCATAGTGATACCGCTCAACAGCTCATCGGTGCCATGATGGCAGGAAATGCTTTTGCACAAGGTGCTGGTGCTTTAGCCACAGGAGCTGTTGGTGCTGCTCAAGTTGGTGCTAATGCGGCTAGTAAAGTTCCAGGAGCTGTTGCGACAGGAAGTAAACTTATTGGTAATAGTTTAGCGGTAACTGGTGGCGGTCTCAGAGGAGCCTATAATTCTGTTAAAGACCAAGGCATCAAAAATGCTGCCAAAGGTGGCGTTAGTAATATGGTTAACTTAGCGGATGTGATGGGCAAAGAAGCAGTTGGCAAAGCTAAAGACTATGCAGGTGGTGTGATGGATAATCTTGATAGCAAAGCTCAAGCAGGTCATGATGCTGTCTATGATGCGCTGAAAAATGATGCAGCTACTGATAAACCTGGCTTTGAATCTTATCTTAATCCACAGCCAGATGAATATGGATTAAATCCTTCAGGCACTTATGGCGGCGATCCCCTCTTCCCAGAAGAAGATACTGGCGGTACTTCGACCATGTCTGGTGGTATTTCTGATCCAACCTTGCAGACGGAACCTGAAGGTGATACATTTAATGGAGTTAGTGACCCAACAGCTGGCAATTCCAATCCAATACGTGCTAATCTATCCCCTGCCCAACCTCGTTTAGACAAGGCTTCTAAACCAAATTCAAATAACAACACAAGACCACGTCCTACAGTATCGTCATCTCCATCTGCCTCACAACGCTTGTCACAATCTCGTCAACAGATGACAGCTGCCGGTCAAACCCTCAATCAAGCTGGTCAACATATGCAAGGTCAGAATCATATTAAGGGAGTGGAACTTGATGAAAGCGAAGAGTGATGTCTATGGTCACTTTAACGGATAAAGTTGTGGTGATTACAGGAAGTCTCAGACCGATGACAAGGCAAGATGCTGTGACGTTTTTAGAAAACCAGGGAGCTATCGTCCAGAATTATGTTTCTGCCCAGACAGAGATTCTGATTGCTGGTCACAAACAATTAGATCTGTTTGAGCCAGATAAGCGGTCGAAAAAATATGAAGCTGTCATGAAGCGAAAATCTTCTGGTCAGAACATTACCATCATTTCTGAAGAAGCTTTCTTTACTCTTGTTAAGGAGTCTCAAGTCTGAGGCTCCTTTTTGTGTGTAAGTGTGCTAATGTGTTGACATTTTTCAAAAAAGGCAAATGGTTAACATGGTATCTATTAGGTTGATGGACATCCGATAAATTTCTGAAGCGATATCATTGATTGTAAATAAGAAGTCTAGACTTAGTTTTTTTGGGGGAAGTAAAAAATTATATAATTTCTTGATTACTTTTATGTCTCACACTCTTAGCTTGGAATTGAGTTGTCCCTATAGAGCGCGATTTTTGATTATCCCTTACGATAAACTTATCAACTAGTAAAGGAGACATTCTATGACCGAAAAATATGGCGTGCCTCGTGATATTCGGGCACGAATTAAAATTATTGGCTTATTCATTGTTGACTTTATCTTTATTGGAGGTTCAGCGGTTGCTGCCCTAACCTTTGGGATGCGACTATTTCCTACGAATCAGTGGCCACAAATGATTGCCTTTATTTTACTGACACCACTCATGTGTTTATATCTGGTCTTACCAACCAATGGTGGCAAGAAAAATTGGCACAGCATGGTGCTCTTCTTCAGACGCCGTCGGAAACGCTATACCAGTATTAACTATCAGAGGGGAGGGAAATAACCATGGCGATTAGACAAGTAACTTCTTCAGAAGACGTTAAGCGCCCTTTAGGACGATTTCAACCAAGCAAACACCAAACACAGGATTATTATGACCTGCATTCTGCCGTTGAATTGCTTGATGTTAAAAACATCATCAATAATCACAAGGCTTACATTGAGTTGGTTGATTACGGCTACCTGCAGTTGATGGAGATTTCTGGCAAAGACCTGGGGTCTCTCTCTTATAACGAGGTTAACCGTACGTTAGATAACTTCGAGAAATGGATTACCGATTTTAATACCAATGTTCAAATTGAAGTGACGACCTTACCAACAGATACAACCACTCAGATTGCGGACTTACGGCATCATTTGAGCCTAGTTCGTCAAGAAAAAGCAAAACTTTCTCCAACGTCTCGCCGTTATTATCAACTGGAAGACCGAGAACGATTGCTTCATAACAATATGCAGGTCGAAGAGTCTATTCAACAAGAAATTTACAATACCGAGTTTATCTTATGGCTGTTTGCCCCAACCACATCTGAAATGGATGAGCTGGTTCGGAAGGCGAAAACCTACGGGAACAATGACTTCGTCCCGCAGGACATTAGTGTTGCTAAAAAAGAACAAATCATTAAACAGTACAATAACATGAATGAGAAAGTTTAGAAAGGAGAACTGGATGCCAACATTATCCAAAAAACGCCAACGTCAACTAAAAGCAGCGGGATACGACTTAGCTTTTTTGAGTCGTGTTCAACCCCAAGGCAATATTGATTTCAGACATGACCGCTATTGGGTGAGTGGGGACGGCTACCATACAGATCTTTTGTTTTATGAATACCCGTCAGAAGAATTGGACCGTTTTTGGCTGTCAGAACTGTTACTCATTCCAGGGACACGAGCCTTTTTAGCTTGGTATCGGGAGAGTAATAAAGAACTAAAACAAGAGATTAAGGAGTCTATTGAAGAAAAATCTACTCGTATCACAGGAAATAGTAAGGTAACAGATAACCAACAAGAGTTGGATGAGATTAAAGATCTTCAGGAATTGGACCGTGATATTCGCAAGAAGAACATTGCCATGTTAGGCATGTATGTTCGGGTCTATGTCTCTGCCTCAACAAAAGAAGAACTCTTTCGTAAGGTAGATGATATTAAGGATAAAACCTCTAATTTCAAATCAACCATTCTTTTGGGAGAATTAGATTTTGAATACCATAGTCCCTTTATTCCAGCAGAATACCAAATTGATCTTCCGAATCATCGTGAGGGGACAATCATTCGAGCGCATGATTTAGCAGGCGGTTATTTCTTTAACCATACGAAATTAGAAGATGAGCGAGGCGTTTACTTTGGATGGACGCCGACAAAAGGTGCGGTTAACTTTAACTTTTTAGAGCGTGATGACAGGCGTACCCGTTCCTTCATGATTATCTCAGGAAATCCTAAAATGGGCCAACGATCATTCTTACTAAAACATACAGATGTTCTTTACTCAAAGGGGCACTTTATTCGGAACTTTGACGCTAACGGTACTTTCTTAGAACAAACCAGAGCGCAACACGGTCTGGTGTTAGACCTCTCAGGGGCCGAAAATCGGATTAACATCTTTCAGGTCTTTCCGACAGTAACCACTGAAAACGGGGAAGAAGTGGATAAAAAGAAATCTTATAATCGTCACATCGATAAGCTCAAGAGTATTTTTAAATTGCTGAACGATGAAGTGACAGGAGATGATTTAACAACGTTTGGAGGGATCTTAAATGATTTTTACATTGATGAGGGCTTATGGACGAGAAACCCTAAACGCTATCCAGAGCGCTTGAAAGCTACCGAGCTGGTTAATGAGGAATATCCTATCTTATCTGACTTTGTCCTCTACGTGGCTGATCGCAAACGTCAATTAAACCAACAAAAGAATCCTGATGACTTGGAAATGAAATCGGTTAACCGTATCTATAATACGTTTAATGAGTTACTAACGACGAATGCCGAGATGTTTGAAGGGGTTACGGAGTTCCAAGATATTTCTTCTGAACAAGTGGTGACGTTTGACTTTTCAGGCTTAAAAGGTAACCTGCTGAACGCTCAAATTTTCTCAGTCTTATCTCTTCTTTCAGCCGACATTGTTAACAATGGGAAACGTTGTAAGCAACTCTTGAAAGCTCAACCAACGAAAACAGAAATGGATATGGCTCACTATATTGTCAACATTAGTGAGGCACAAACCCTCATTAATCCTAAGTATGAAAGCAGTGTTGAATTGTTAGCTGATACGATTGATTCCATGGGGGAAAACTTTGCAGGTGTGGTGCTATCCGTGAACTCTTTGCGAGGAATTCTCTTTGAATCAGGGACAGGCAATCACAAAGATCCTTATGTGACTGCTGTGCAGCGGATTTTTGGACTGATGCAGTATCGTGTCTTTGGTCAGACAGATGAAACAACGATTCCACTTTTAGCCAATGCCTTAGCAGATTCAATGAATCAATCAGAGTTAGAAACCTTGCCACGATTATCGAAAGGTCAGCTCTTTATGAATATTGCAGGTGTTGGCAACCTTGTCTTTAATCAACAATTGTTAGCGCCAGAGATAGAACGCTATGGTGGGATTCAATAACAGAAAGGAACGAGTAGATGTCTAGAAATGAAAAGAGAGGCTTTATCGGCCGTCGTAAACAAGCGATTGATACCTTTATCGCTATTCGTAAGGAACGGATGAAAGAACAACGAGATTATTTTGCGTCTGAAGGTGAATCAGATCCTGAGCGTTTAGCCGCACAACATAAGCGGGACCAGGAATTTATCCAATCGTTAAAGAAAATCGGAATCGGCTTTATTGTCTTTTTAATCCTTTACGCTATTCTTAAAACGATTTTAGG